>Ga0256407_10002074_pt1 | contig 39433 bp, 29 predicted proteins | sample RumenRJG_04DNA_FD_193489 | JGI IMG/M metagenome (GOLD analysis project Ga0256407, IMG submission 193489) | Bovine rumen microbial communities from Lethbridge, Alberta, Canada - RJG_04 | ecosystem: Host-associated > Mammals > Digestive system > Stomach > Rumen | place: Canada: Alberta... | reverse complement strand
TAGCAGTGAGGTTCCACCTCTTCCCATTCCGAACAGAGAAGTTAAGCTCACTCACGCCGATGGTACTGCGATACGATGTGGGAGAGTAGGTAGCCGCCGTTTTTAAGAATAGAGAGTCCTCCTCAGGTCAATGCCTGAGGAGGACTTTTTGCGTTTGTGTGAATCTATCTAAAACGGGTCAAACTCCAGAAAATATGTTGTTCGGCAACAAACTTCCGTATTTTATCTTCTTGAAATGTTAAAAATTTGAGAGGAACGAAAAAATATTAACATTTTTTATGAATTATTACTTTTAATTTTTATATTTGCGAAAAGCAAAATATTTTAAATAAGTGTTATTATGCGGAAGATTGTTTATATGTTAGCTATGCTATTGGTGGCTCCAACGGTGATGTGGGCTGCTTCAATAGGAGACGGCGAGATCGCTATGGCTCGCAAGAAATTTGAACCGCTTATCAAAGAGGTTAAAATTGACAAGGACAAGGAAGACGTGTATTACATTGTAAATGCTGAACTTGCTGAGAAATACCTTGAAAGGAATCTGCAAAATAACATGTCTTCTACAGAAAAAGAACTTTTGCCGTTGATGTACATGTGTACCGAGGATTTGAATAAACTTATTCTGAACAATCAGGATATAAATGATGAAGCTGCAATTGCTGAGGTATCTAAGGCCATGGGATTACGCGACAAGTTTCAGACTAAGATAGATGAATATAATGCGTGGGTTGAAGCCAAACGTGAGATTGCTATGACTGCAAAGGCAAAGCGTGAGGCAGAATTAGCCAAGAAAAACGCCGATTATCTTGCCACCCTTACTCCTGAGCAGAGAGCCAAGTATTCGGAGGCGGAAAACATGTTTGTGGAGTTCACAAGGGCAAAGGCGTTGGTCGATGGTATAGGTTTGCAGACAAAAGACGATATCACGGACCAAATTGGTGACTATTTCGATGCCGACAGAGACGGAGGCGTTGCATATCGTTTCGGCTCAAAGAGTATCAACATAATATATGCGAATAACATATTCTGCAAGATTACTTTCCGTCTGTATGGCGAAGAGGCTGCAAGATATGAATATTCTATAACTGACGGCGATTCGGGCTTGAAATATGAAAGAAGTTATGCTGTACACAATTTCAAGGTTAAGAGCAGTCCTGACGAAGGAACTGACGACAACTGCGAAGTGCGAGTATTCAAAAACAAGAAGAAGACGACCTGTGAGGTCTTCCATGGAGTAGATTTTACAGAGTTCTCATTCTATAACTTTAATGTTGCAAAGTAAAAATAACATTATAAACAATCGAAAGAACTTCAGGGGGGGCGAGCATGTGAATGTTTGTCTCCTTTTAATGCTGTTCTGGCTGGTGCCTTTCGCTGGTATGGCGCAGGACAGCGTTGCACTCAAGCCTAACAAGATTGTCGAGAGTACATTCTCGGCAGGCGTAGGCTCGTCGAACGTGCTTGACACTTACCTTTCTCCACTGAATTATAAAGGAACGGAGCTGCGCCTTCAGTACGACCGCTTCAGACTTACAAAGATGATGGGTGGGAAAGTTGGCGTGCAATATCAATATTCCTTGTTTGCCTCGAATCTGAAAAACGATGCTAAGACAGCCGAAGAGTGGGCTGGAATGGCATACGCAGCCCTTGGATATTTTTACAACGCAAACAGCCAAAACGCTTTTGGAGTCAAGAATCTGTCTGTAATGTTCGGTCCGCAGGCGGAATTTGGTTTTGGCGGTGTGTATAACGACCGAAATTCTAACAATCCGGCAAATGCTAAGGTTTATCTCGACCTGAAGGCTTCGGCTATGGTAAAATACAAACTGGAGATTCTGAATTATCCGCTCAGTCTGTCAAACCAGATTTCTGTTCCGCTGGTGGGATTGGCTTTTTCGCCCGAATATCAGCAGTCTTATTACGAAATTTTTGGACTCGGATATTATGGCGGTGTAGTGAATCCGACGACATTCGTGTCGCGCTCGTCGCTCAGAAATCAGTTTTCTGCCGATTTCCCTTTAAATAGTAGTCTGATAAGAATTTCCTATCTCTTTGAGGCAGACCAACTGAAAGTGAACAACCTGAAATTCCATTCATATTCGAATATTTTTATGATTGGTTACGTTAAACACCTTTTCCGCCTGCGCGGAAAGTACAAAAATTAGGATATGAAGTTGAAAAGTATTCTCATATTTTTCGTCTGTACCTTGTTTTTCTCCTGTGTGGAAGAAGAGCAGTTCGATAATTCGGCAAAAGGCAATTTTGAGGCATTGTGGAAGGTTCTGGACGAACACTATTGCTTCTTCGACTATAAAAAAGAGGTGATTGGGCTTGACTGGAACGAGATTCACGATAAATATGCCGTGAGAATTAGCAACAATATGACAAATGCCCAGTTGTTTGAGGTGCTTTGCGATATGCTGTCAGAACTTCAGGACGGGCATGTTAACCTTTATGCAGCGCACGATGTGGGCAGAAACTGGAGTTGGTACGAAAATTACCCTGCAAACTTCAGTTCAGATGTACAAAAGAAATATCTCGGAAACGATTATATGATTGCTTCGGGCATTAAGTACAAGATTCTCGATGACAATATAGGCTATATATTTATTGAGAGTTTTTCTGATGGCATAGGTGACGGCAATCTGTCGCAAGTACTCAGTGATTTGGCAATCTGTAACGGAGTTATTGTTGACGTGCGCGACAATGGCGGAGGAAACATAACCACTTCGCAGAAGGTTGCAAACCGATTCTGCAACGAGAAGAAACTTGTTGGCTACATCTGCCACAAAACAGGCAAGGGACACTCTGATTTCTCTGAACTGAAGCCGATGTATCTTGAGCCGAGTGACGGCGTGAGATGGCAGAAAAAGGCTGTTGTGCTTACTAACCGTCAGTGTTACAGCGCAACAAACTCTTTTGTGAACGAAATGCGCTATTGTCCTAATGTTACAATCGTTGGCGACAAGACGGGCGGTGGCTCGGGCCTGCCGTTCTCTTCGGAATTGCCTAAGGGTTGGAGCATAAGATTTTCAGCGTGCCCGATGTTCGATGCTGAGAAGAAACAGATTGAATTTGGCATCGGGCCGGACATTTACGTTGATATGCGTAGCGAAGATGCTCTGAGGGGTATCGACACGCTCATTGAGTATGCAAGAAATCTGTTAGGCGGAAAGTAAGCGACTGTCAAAAAGGACTGAAACCGATGAAAATAGAGATGAATCCGAAATATTTCGATAAAAATATTTGCGGAATTGAAAATATGTTGTATCTTTGCATCCGTTAAAACAAGAACGTCTATCGCGCGTGTGGTGAAATTGGTAGACACGCCAGACTTAGGATCTGGTGCCGCGAGGCTTGTAGGTTCGAGTCCTATCACGCGCACTACCAATAAAGGAGCTGAATGTTAATTCATTCGGCTCTTTTTTTGTGTCAATAAGTCTGTCTGTTGTTTATCCCAAATCGGTCATTAGAAATTTTGCCTTACATAATGTTTAGATAAGTATCCGGAGCCTATAAAAATATAAGCATAAAGTGCTAATGATTGACTCTGAATAATTAAACCAACTTACATTTTGCTACTTATTTTTTCTAATGACCGTTTTGGGTTTATATTACGCGAATTCGGGATAAATTATACATTTCTTACTTATGTAATGCATAGTTTTGTTGCATTCGTAAGATATCACAGAGCTGATTATCCATGTATTATATTCATTATGGACGCTGAAAGTAACCGTAAGTTGGAACGACCTGCGGAATAATAGCCATTAAAAGAAAGCACTCTAAAGGAGTGCCCCATCTGTCGCAATGGGCGACCGTTTTATAATCATTTCGTGATACAAGAAATACCCGAATTCACATTTCTATGAGTTTGCAGATGTTTTGTAAAACTCAAAAAAGGTCATATTTTAACGCCTCAAAACAACATAATTTGAAGAAAAACTCTTTGTCTTGGTGCCAGAAACAGATAAAATACGGACACGTTTGCGTAATTTTGTGTGCTATTCCAGCTTTTGTGTAGAAAAAGCCCATACAATTCATAAGAATAGTGAACATACAGCTGAATTTCCGTGGTAAAAGTGCCAAAAGTCCATTTTTGTTTCATTGGCAAGTGTTACAAAAGTCCAAAATATATAGCAAAGGAGATGAATTCAATCAAAATAACCATCTGAAAAAACGTAGTTCTGTGGTAACTCCTATCAGATGCTTATTGTAAAAACGACATAAAGATACAGAATTTCGTCATTTTATATTGCTGACTAGAAAACAACAATTCATGCTTTGTTATTAGTTGCGAAAATATGGTCGTGTTACTTTGAAAATAATCTGTGAAAAGCCCCGATATTTATCTTTTATTCAAGGCAACAAATAGACGAAAACCTGATTTTAAGGACCTTGATAATAGGGTGGTAAAAACGAGTCATTAGAAAGACGGATTGTATTCTTCCCCGAATTGTAAGGTTGTTTCCTAATTGTAAAGATTAACTGAAAAATACTATTGTTTCAAGTATGTTGGGGTGTTACAAATGCTGCAATGTAACAAATCACTACCCTTTATGTAACGATAAAACATCGGCGTTAATACCTAAAAATGCTACATTTGCCCGAAATATCATGTATAACACTTTTTAAATTATGAATCTAATTTCAAGAAAGCAAGCACTTGTTGCTGGTGCATGTATTGCATTCCTGATTGGTGGGCAAGTTGCTCCTGTATTTGCTGCCGATATTGTGAATGCAGCAACTGCTACCCCTTCTGTAAGGTCGGTAACGGGAACAGTCGTTGACCAAAATGGTGATCCAATCATCGGTGCAAACGTTGTAGTAAAAGGTACTCAAAACGGTACAATTACCGATTTTGACGGTAACTTTAAGCTTGACGCTCCTCAGGGCGCAGTCCTCGAAGTTTCTTACATCGGTTACATTACAAAAGAAGTAAAGGCCGACAACTCATCTGGCAGATTGAAGATACAGCTTGATGAGGATACCAAAATCATCGACGAGGTTGTTGTCGTTGGTTACGGTACACAGCGTAAGGAGGCTGTAACAGGATCTGTTGCTTCTGTGAAGGGCGATATCTTGCGTGAGGTTCCGGGTGCTGATATCACTCAGGCTATGCAGGGACGTGTTGCCGGTGTTCAGATGATGCAGAGTTCATCTAAGCCGGGTGCAAGTATGCAGATTCGTATCCGTGGTACTCGCTCACTTAACGCAAGTAACGACCCATTGATTGTATTGGACGGTATACCATTTGCTGGCAGTATCAACGATATCGATCCTAACAACATCAAGTCTATGGATATCTTGAAGGATGCATCTGCAACTGCTATTTATGGTAGCCGTGGTGCAAACGGTGTTATCCTCATTACTACTAACAACGGTTCAAAGGGCATGGCTCCTGTTGTTAAGTATAATATGTATGTGGGTGCAAAGACAAACTTTGCCAAGTACCCAATGATGAACGGCGAGCAATTTGCCAAGATGCGTAAGTTGCGTGGTCAGTATCAGAACAGCCTTGATGAGGATGACAGTGTAAATACAGACTGGCAGGATTTGTTCTTCAAGACAGGTTTCACAACCAATCAGGATGTATCTGTAACTGGCGGTTCAAGTTCAAACAGTTATAATGTGGGAGCTTCTTACTTCCGTGATGAGGCTACAATCCCAACACAGAACTTCAACCGTTATGCTATGCACGCTGGTCTCGACCAAGAGATAGGCAAGTATGTAAAGGCTGGTTTCAGCACAAATACAAACAATAGCATTACAAACAATGCAAACATTGGTATATACAATGTGCTTAGCGCTTCTCCGCTTATCAATCCGTACAATGAAGACGGATCTTTGAAGGAGGTAGTTGCGATGCCACAGGATAAACAGTGGACTTACACCCGCGACCGTATAGAAAGTTTGGGCGACAAGTACAAAGACCAGACTAACGCATTTGGTACATACAATACATTCTATGGCGAGGTAAAAGCCCCATTCCTTGAAGGATTGAAGTATCGCATTAACTTAGGTTTGAACTATCGTCACAACAAGTATGGTTCGTATACTGCTCAGGGCGTGTTCAGCGATTCACCTACATCGTCTTCAAAGGGAGATAACAATAACACAACAACATGGAGTTGGACTGTTGAACATTTGCTCTCATTCGACAAGACATTCGGCAAGCACACTTTCAACGCAGTTGCCTTGTATTCTGCCGAAAAGTATCACTCTGATGCTCAGTCAATAAACGGCACAAATTTCCGCCTTGACGAACATTTGTGGTACAATATGGGTAATGCAAGAAATATTACTGTAAGCCCTGATAACCAGCCATATAGTGAGTCTGGACTCGTTTCTTTCATGGGCCGTATTATGTACAACTACGACGAGAAGTATATGGCGAGCGTAGCTGTACGTCGTGATGGTTCTTCACGTTTGGCTCCATCTAAGAGATGGCATACTTATCCTGCTGTCAGTTTGGGTTGGAACATGGCTAAGGAAAACTTCCTTTCTGATGTTGAAGTTATTGAGAACTTGAAACTTCGTGTTGGTTATGGTGAAACTGCCAACCAAGCAATCGACCCTTACAAGACTCTTGGTAACTTGGCAAGAAGTCCATACAACTTCGGCGCTACAGGATATGACACAGGTTTCTACTTTAACGAACTTCCAAACGTAGACCTTGGCTGGGAGTATTCTAAGACATGGAACTTTGGTGTTGACTTCTCTTTGCTTAACGGCAGATTGAGCGGTACTGCTGAGTACTACATCCAGAATACCGAGAACATCCTTCTTCCAGAGGCTTATCCGGGCTCTGCTGGTATTAGCAGCCGAATGAGCAACATCGGTAAGTCTCGCAACAAGGGTTTCGAGTTGTCTCTTAACGGAATAATCTTCGAGAACAAGGACGGTTGGAGCTGGGAAGCTGGTGTTAACTTCTATTGCAACCGTAATGAATTGACAGAACTTTCGAAGACTGTAGATGCAAATGGTAACTATGTAAGTGTTGACAGAGATGAGGGTAACGGCTGGTTTGTTGGCCACCCAATCAATGTAATATATGGTTACGAAAAGATTGGTATCTGGCAGCAGGACGAGGAAGACCTTCGTAAGATTATGGAACCGGGTGGAAAAGTTGGTATGATTAAGGTTAAGGGTGGATATGACGAGAGTGGAAATCCACGTGCAATCAATGCATCTGACCGTCAGATTATCGAACTCGACCCATCTTGGGAAGGTGGTTTCAACACTCGCGTTTCTTATAAGAACTGGGATTTGTCGGTAGTTGCTTCGTTCCGTCATGGCGGTAAACTTATCAGCACATTGTACGGTAGTTCATCCTACTTGAATATGTTGACAGGACGTAGAGGTAACATCGATGTTAACTATTGGACAGAGGATAACCCGACAAACGATTACCCTTCTCCAGCAGGTCCTGTTGATGGTGATAATCCTAAGTATGGCAGCACTCTTGCATTCTTCTCTGGCTCATATCTTAAGTTCCGTACCATTACTCTTGGCTACAACTTCAAGGGCGACTGGATGAAGAAGGCTGGCTTGAAGAGCTTGAGAGCATACGCTACTGTAACAAATCCGTTTGTAATGTTCTCTCCATATCATAGCGAGAGCGGCATGGATCCTGAGACAAACTCTCGTGGTAACGAGAATCAGGCTTCAGCAGCATATAGCAGCAAGGTGCTTGTTGTAGGTTTCAACACCCCAACTACTCGCAACTACTTGTTCGGACTTAATGTTACATTCTAATTAAACTATAATTAAAGAATCAAAATATGAAACACTATATTTATGCTCTTGGAGTAGCGATGGCTCTGACAACTGGTTTCAGCAGTTGTAATGATGTGTTGGATGAGACTCCGCGCGGCAAATTTACTCCAGAATATTTTAAGACAGAAGACGGTGTTAAGGGAGGTATTACTGCAATGTATGCAAACCTTCGTAACACTTGGGGACAAGGATATTTCTTCAATGCCTTGGAAACAGGTACAGATGAGTACACATACGGACAGAGTGCCGACGAGAACTTTAAGTGTCTGGATATGACACCTGAAGTTCCAAACATCAAGCCGGAAAACTGTCGTGCCGATGCTCTTTGGGGCGCATCTTTCACAGATATCAACACTGCAAACGGTGTGATTGCAAATGGTGCAGAGGCTGGAATATCAGATGCTTTGCTTGCAGAAGCTCACTTCTTCCGTGGATTTGATTATTTTGAACTTGTTCAGACATTCGGTGGCGTGCCATTAGATCTTGGTTCTGGTAAGTTGGCGTTCAATTCAAATGCAACCCGTACAAGTGTACGCAACACAGTGCCAGAGGTTTATGAGGAGTGTATCTTCCCAGATTTGGAAAAGGCGGTAAAAGACCTTCCTGAGGTTGGACGTGTAACTGGCGGTGTAACAAAGACTGCTGCTCGCTTGTTCCTTGCAAAGGCATACCTTACATACGCATGGTGGCTTGTAAACCCAAAGGCTATACCTACATATCCAGAGTGTTCTCGCGACAAGAGCAAGGCAAACTCTTACTTCCAGAAGGCGTACGATACAGCGATTGCTGCAATTGAGAATCCGGGTAGATTTGCTTTGCAAGAGTCTTTCTACAATGTATTCCTTGGTGAGAACGACCGTAACTCGGAGATTGTGCTATATGCCGACCACACTGCACAGGATCAGTACTATAATGGTGGTGTAGACTATGGTTATAGTAGCGGTGCCGCACCAGATAACTTTGCACACTGGATGAACCGCTGGAACTATACAAATGTTCGTTCTAATGACGGAAAGACTGAGTCTGTAAAGCGTGAGGCTGCTCAGTGGGCAGACCGTCCTTGGACTCGTATGGCTACTCCACAGGAGGTTGTGACTATGTTTACCGACAAGAATATGGACTCTCGTTGGGACGGTACATTTGTAACAACATTCCGCGGTAACTGGAAGAAGGGTGGTGACAATGCGGATTCTTATACTAATGCAAACGGTCTTCCTGTAAGAAACGGCAGCGCAATCCTTACATTCCTTGGCGAGAACGACGAGAATGTTAGGTACGATGCTTCATATACAAGCAACGTAGGTGCTGGTACTCTTCCTGGTCGTGCCGATTGGATTATCACTCCTGACCATATCAGCCGTTTGGCTTACTTGAATGTATGGAAGAACGGTTACTACAGCGAGAAAAGAGACACAACTACATTGGGTACTCCTAACGGTGCTTGTCCTCGTCCTGTAAACATTGCACGTTTTGCAGAACTTTACCTTATCGCTGCCGAGGCTGCCGTTGCTCCAACAGAGTTGGGTACAGGTACTATAACCCTAAAAGACGGTTATACTGCTCGCGAGTTGGTTAACGTATTGCGTGCACGTGCAGGTAAGTGGACATTCCATAACGGAAATAATAAGGAATATGTTGCAGACTTCAGTGAGGAACTGACTGCTGCTACTCCTGAGACTATCACTGTAGACTATATCCTTGACGAGCGTTTCCGCGAGTTCTTCGGTGAGGGTCTTCGCTGGTGGGATTTGGTTCGTACCCAGAGATGGGGCGATCGTGCTTCTACTTACACAATCGGTGGAATCAACAATAGCGACCCTAACAATTGGAATGATATGAAGCATACTCGTACTATCAAGCCTAACTACTATCTTCGTCCAATTCCACAGGGTCAGATAGATGCAATGCTTGTATCTCCAGAAGAGAAGGATGCATACCAGAATCCGGGTTATTAATAATAAAATATTGACTAATCAATCAGTACAGAATATATATTGTTAGTTAAATTTTAGTAGGATTTTTCATTGGAAGCCCAGACCGCGTTGGTCTGGGCTTTTTTGTTAATTTTTGTTATATTTTAGATTTTTTAACGAAAATGTTTTTCTGAATATTTTCATAATACATACTTTTGCACTCGCAAAAAAGCAAAAATTTACGTTTAGGTATAATAACAACATAAAATTAACAAACAAAGATGAAAAGATTATTTCTAATTCTTGTTGTCATGGTATTTGCCGTTTCTTCGGCCGTGGCAAAGGGTGAGGAGAAGGAGAAAGCACCGAAGTGTACAATTACTTTGGCAGATGGCAAAACCGTTTCAGGATATTGGATTGACATGAAAACGAAGAAACGTTCAGTCGGGGAATTTAATATCGTACCAACTATTATTGCAATGACGATTGCCGACACTCCAGATGCAAAGACAGGAACAGATTACAATGCCGATGATGCCGTTAGATTTGTTGCCAGAGAAGGAAAGGATTCGGTTGAATATCTGTCTTTGTATGGACAAAAGCCTATGACTAAACCGATAAATCTGAAGGCAAGCAAGTATAAAAGTTTTTGGCTTGTGGGATATAAGAAAAATGGCATAATAGGCTTTAAGGGAACTGAAATACAGGTATTCCCGGGTAAGAATGCATTAACAGGTCATGCGGAATTCAATAATTCATCACAGTCGGCATGTTTCTATTGCCTTGAGGGTGAGAACGTGGTTGTACCTTATTGGTCATCTACAGAAGCCGTTTCCATAGGAGCGAAAAATACATTACGTTACTCTTTCGAGCGTTTCCCAAAGGTTGTGGAATACGTGAACAAAAAGGAGTTCAAGATGAAGATGATAAATGAAGACCCTATCGGCTTCTTGGACAAAGTCGTAGAGTTGAAGAAATAAGTTCAAAAGTGTAAATTGGATGATAAAAGGGGAAAGATTGATTGGGGCGTAGAATAGCGATATTCTGCGCCTTTTTTTGGCTCTTAACGTACACTAATTCGGGATAAGAAACGTAGTCTTCATGCATTATGAAATGATTATTCGGATTGACGCTGAAAGCGTCACCTATCAGTAACCGCAGCATCCGTAGGATCTGCGGACTGAAATGATACAAATATAAACGACCCTGAAAGCGGTCGCCCGATGCGATAGATGGGGCACTCCTTCAGAGTGCTTACCGTTGATGGTTCTTACTCCGCAGGTCGTTCCGACCTACGGTTACTAAGCGGAGACGCTTTCAGCGTCTGTTGTAAGATTTCTTCGGGATGCCTTCGGGTTTCGTTCGGGATTTCTGCATGTGTTATGAGTACAATCTGTACGTTAATCCCGAATTCGCGTATAGCCGCAAAACAAGGCGTTTAAAGCAAAAAGCAGAGGCGTACAACCCTTTGGATAGGGAAGTGCGCCTCTGCTTGCTTTATGGCTTGTTGATGATAGTGCTACTCGTTATCTGCGTCTGACTTGGCATCGCCGTCGAAGAGACGCATTTGCCCCGTCAGTTCGTCGAAAATCTCGCTTTGCGACTTGTCTGTGTCCGCATCGTTGATGTTGGCTGTCGTGTTCTCGTCGTCGCCATCCTCGGCCTCAGAATCGGCATCAGCCTCGTCAGGCTCTGGGAAACGCAGCGGCTCGAGCTCGGCAACCGTATCAACCTTCAGCGTTGATACTCGCTTACCCTTTGCCTTGAAACCTTTGCAGGCAATGAAACTGTCAACATCAATCTCCTCGTCGTTGTGGAAACTGTCTGCACCGCCAAACTTTACGAGGAAGCGCGGATAAACCTGCGATGACAGAAGGATGAGATAACTGTTCGGATTCTCGTTCAGGAACGACTGCTTGCGCGCTATCGCCTCCATCTTGAAACGCTTTATGTATACAAACTTCTGGTCGGCATCATAAACCGCCGCGCTCCACACCTTGTCGGCATCGAATTTCTCGATGAACAGGATATTATCGGGATAATGGTTGTTGATGTCGAAGTTTGTGATGAAGAATTCGGCATTCTTCTGAACAACAAGAATTGAATCCTCGCTTTGGAATTCGCCCAGATATTCGCCGCGTCCGTCGTAGTTGAGGCGCAGCACATCGCGGTCGAACCAAACCTTTCGTCCGCCGAGCGTTGAAACGCCGTGCGACTTCAGTCCGATGCGCAGAACCTCGTTCTTAGAAAGAATGTTGCCAAGACTCTGCTTGCCCTTGATGGCGATGTCCTTGAAATCCTTGTCGAAAATCAGTTTCTTGATGCGCGGAGTAGGGCGCAGCGTAACCTTGATAACCTCGGCCTCGCCGTTCATGTTGGCGGTAAAGTACAGAATCTTGCTGCCCTCCTTTCCGGTGGTTACATCGTACTCCTTGTCGCGTGTTATAGAGTTTACGAAGAAACGCTTCATATAACTGTAGCCCTCCTTTCCGTCGCGATATACAACGTTGTATATTGTGCGGCGGTCGTTGCGCTTGAACACGTTTACATAAAGCACGTTCGTGCCGACGAATACCTTGTCGGCAACCTTTATCACCTTGTATTTTCCGTCTTTGTAGAAGATGATGATATCGTCGATGTCTGAGCAGTTGCACACAAACTCATCCTTCTTCAGACCCGTGCCGATGAAGCCCTCGGAGCGGTTGATGTAGAGTTTCTGGTTTGCCTCTGCCACCTTTGTAGCTTCGATGGTGTCGAAACTGCGAATCTCGGTGAGGCGAGGATGCTCTGCTCCGAATTTCTGCTTTATGTGTTCGAACCAGTTGATGGTTACGTTAACCATGTGTGCGAGGTCGTCGTTAATCTCGTCAATCTCCTCCTGAGTACGCTTGATGTAGTCGTTGGCCTTGTCTTTGTTAAACTTGAGGATGCGCTGCATCTTTATCTCCATCAGGCGCAGAATGTCGTCGCGAGTGATGGCGCGGAAGAAGTCCTTTACGAACGGTTCGAGACGCTTGCCGACGTGTGCGATGGCTGAGTCCATGTCGGGAGCCTGCTCAAATTCCTTGTCCTTGTAGATGCGCTCCTCGATGAAAATCTTTTCGAGCGATGCGAAAAGAAGTGCTTCCATGAGTTCGCTCTTGCGAATCTCGAGTTCTGTTTGTAGCAGATGCAGAGTGTTGTCTACGCTCTTCTTCAGAACCGTGCTTACGTTCAGGAACTTAGGCTTCTGATCCTCGATAACGCAGCAGTTTGGCGATATGCTCACCTCGCAGTCGGTAAATGCGTAGAGCGCGTCGAGCGTCTTGTCCGACGATACGCCCGGAGCCAAGTGAATAAGAATCTCGGCCTGAGCAGCTGTGATGTCCTCAACCTTGCGGACCTTTATCTTGCCTTTCTCGATGGCTTTCAGTATGCTCTCGATGAGCGTTCCGGTCGTCTTGCTGAACGGAATCTCGCGTATTACCAGCGTCTTGTTGTCGAGTTTCTCGATTTTTGCGCGCACCTTTACCGAGCCGCCTCGCTCGCCGTCGTTGTACTTGCTTACGTCAATGCTGCCTCCCGTAAGGAAATCGGGATAGAGATGGAATTCCTCGCCGTTAAGGTAGGCGATGGCAGCGTCGCAAATCTCGTTAAGGTTGTGCGGAAGTATTTTTGAAGACAAGCCCACGGCAATGCCCTCTACGCCCTGAGCCAGAAGCAGAGGGAACTTTACGGGCAGCGTGATAGGCTCCTTGTTTCGTCCGTCGTACGAGAGTTTCCACTCCGTAGTCTTAGGATTGAAAACAGTTTCGAGTGCGAATTTTGAAAGACGAGCCTCGATGTATCGCGGTGCAGCGGCATCGTCGCCGGTTAGGATGTTTCCCCAGTTTCCCTGACAGTCGATGAGCAGTTCCTTCTGTCCTAACTGAACCAGCGCATCGCCGATGGATGCGTCGCCGTGAGGGTGAAACTGCATGGTGTGTCCCACGATGTTGGCAACCTTGTTGTATCTGCCGTCGTCAAGACGTTTCATTGAGTGCAGAATTCTTCGCTGCACAGGCTTCAGACCGTCGCCAATGTGCGGCACGGCTCTCTCAAGGATAACGTATGAGGCATAGTCAAGAAACCAGTTCTGGTACATGCCCGTGAGTTGGTGCGAACCTTCAACGGTTGTTATATCTTTTGTCTCGTCACTCATATATTTTTATTAATTCTTCAAAAATAAATGCACTTTTATAAACAATGCTTGCAAAAATACGAATAAAATTGAAAAAAAATCGCTTTCTTTGCAGAATAATTGGCAAGAAGCCCCAGCGCAGCCGAGGCTATGCCGCGAAAAGAAAGACAATTAGAAACAAAACAAAACATAAATGGCACAGGAAGATGTATTTAAGAAAATCGTGTCTCACTGCAAGGAGTACGGTTTCGTTTTCCCATCAAGTGAAATCTATGATGGTTTAGGCGCTGTTTACGACTACGGTCAGAACGGTGTTGAGTTGAAGAACAATATCAAGCAGTATTGGTGGCAGAGCATGGTGCTTTTGCACGAGAACATCGTTGGTATCGATGCTGCTATCTTTATGCACCCAACAACATGGAAGGCTTCGGGACATGTAGATGCCTTCAACGACCCTTTGATTGATAACCGTGACTCAAAGAAGCGTTACCGTGCAGACGTGCTCATAGAGGAGCAGATTGCTAAATACGAGGAGAAGATTGAGAAGGAAGTAGCCAAGGCTAAGAAGAAGTTTGGCGATGCCTTTGACGAGGCTCAGTTCCGTGCCACAAACGCACGCGTGCTTGAGAACCAGAAGAAGCGCGACGACCTGCACGAGCGTTACAGCGTTGCAATGAACGCCAACGACCTTGATGGCCTGAAGCAAATTATCCTCGACGAGGAAATCGTATGCCCTATCTCAGGTACTCGCAACTGGACCGACGTTCGCCAGTTCAACCTTATGTTCTCTACCGAGGTGGGTTCAACTGCCGAGGGCGCAAGCAAAATCTACCTCCGCCCAGAAACTGCACAGGGTATCTTCGTAAACTACCTTAACGTGCAGAAGACTGGCCGTATGAAGATTCCGTTCGGTATTGCACAGATTGGTAAGGCTTTCCGTAACGAGATTGTAGCCCGCCAGTTCGTATTCCGTATGCGCGAGTTTGAGCAGATGGAGATGCAGTTCTTCGTAAAGCCTGGAACTGAGCTCGAATGGTTTGCAAAGTGGAAGGAGACTCGTATGAAGTGGCATCTGAATCTTGGCTTCGGTGCCGAGAACTACCGCTTCCACGACCACGAGAAACTGGCTCACTATGCCAACGCTGCTACCGACATCGAGTTCAAGATGCCGTTCGGATTCAAGGAGGTTGAGGGCTGCCACTCTCGTACTAACTTCGACCTTAGCCAGCACGCTAAGTATTCTGGCAAGAAGATTGAGTACTTCGACCCAGAGACAAACGAGAGTTACACTCCGTATGTTATCGAGACATCTATCGGTGTTGACCGTATGTTCCTCAGCATCATGTGCCACGCTTACACAGAGGAGACTCTTGAGAACGGCGAGACTCGCGTTGTGCTGAAGTTGCCTGCTGCTCTTGCTCCAACAAAACTCGCTGTAATGCCGCTTACAAAGAAGGACGGTCTGCCAGAGAAGGCTCAGGAGATTATCAAGCAGTTGCGCTTCCACTTCAACTGCAAGTACGACGAGAAGGACTCTATCGGAAAGCGCTACCGCCGTCAGGACGCAGTTGGTACTCCATACTGTATCACTGTTGACCACGACACTCTTACTGACGGAACAGTTACTCTTCGTAACCGCGACACAATGGCTCAGGAGCGCGTTAAGATTGACGACCTCGTTGGCATCATCGAAGACAAGGTTAGCATCACAAGCCTTTTGAAGAAGCTTGTAGACTAAGAATATCAACAACAAAGGGGAAGGCTTTTCTCGCGAGAGCCTCCCCCTTTTATAAGCCAAACTATTAAATATGAAGAAATTCTTTCTGTTTCTTTCTGTAATCGTAAGCGCATTGTTCGTTGTGTCGTGCAAGGAGAGTACCGAGGACGACGAGTATGCAAACTGGACTGAGCGCAACAAGGATTACATCGACTCTATCCGCGTTGTGGCAACAAAGAGCGTATCGGCCAACGACGGCGAATGGAAGATAATCAAGAACTGGAAGTTGGTGGCCGACGGATTTGGCTCAACTGCCGTTGCAAACACTCAGGACTATGTGTACTGCAAGGTGCTGGAGAGCGGCAATCAGGAAACCGATACTCCGCTGTATACCGACTCGGTAAAGGTGCACTACTTGGGCAGACTTATCCCAACAAAGACTTATCCCGAAGGACAGGTGTTCGACCAGTCGTTCTACGGCAAGTTGAATGACAATGTGGACGTTCCGTCACAGTTCTTGGTAAACGGTGTCATTACCGGCTGGACAACGGCTCTGCAATACATGCATCCGGGCGACGTATGGCGCATTTACATTCCTTACAGCCTTGCCTACGGCGAGAGCGGTAACTCATCTGGCTCGGTTACTATTCCGGGCTATTCTACGCTTATCTTCGATGTAGAATTGTATGCTTTCAAGCGCACAGGCAGCAAGGAGTGGACAAAGAAATAACGAATATTTATCGAATAGGTTAAAAGAGGGAGAATCAGTGATTGATTTTCCCTCTTTTCAGTAAGATGCTTTCTGCGTCATTCATGTTCAGCTGAATTCCTACACTCTACCTTCGGTAGCAAGCGACCACAGGTCGAGCGCAGACATTCTCTTATCCCGAGTATACTCTGGATATACCCAACATATACCCAACATATACCTAACATATAGCCAACATATAGTTTACATATAGTTTACATATAGCTTACATATACCCTGCGTATAGCTTCCCTATACCTTGCCATCATTTTGTATCTACCAAAAGAATAATTCGTATTATAATTGTCCTCCATAAGTCCTCAGCAATTATGAATTGTGAATTTTCAATTATGAATTCTTTGGCTACCATTTGAATTGCTTCCCCGTATTTTGGACGTTCCTAGGACGTTCCTATGACGTACCTACCACGTTCCTTCGACGTATCTTGAATGTACCTTGAATGTACCTTGAATCTATCTTCTGTCTTGCTACCTTCTTCCTACCTTCTTTCTACCTTCTTCCTACCCACTATTTTGTATTTACCAAAAGAACATTTCATATCATAATTGTTCTTTGAAAAAACTCAGCATTTATAAATTCTGAATTGATTTGATTTTTCAATTTTCAATTTTAAACTTTCAACTCATCATTGTCAATTGTCAACTGTCCTCTGAATTTAAAAAGCCCCGACCGTTGTATAGAGTTGGCCGGGGCAAAGAGTTTTTAGTTGCTACGTCTCAGAACAAACACGTTGTTGTTCTTTGTGTAATTAAAGTGAGCTGCGCTCGAAAGGATTGATATAATATCGTCTATGTTCTCGTCGGGCGAGAATGTTGCCGTAACTTTGTATTCGGCAAGACTGTTGTCCTTTATTATGATTTTCACGTTGTATTCCTTAGACAGCCTTTGGGCAATGACCTTCATAGGCTGGTTCTTGAATACGATATTTGGGCGTTTAGCCTCTGCCGGAGCGGTCGTCTCGGTCTTGCTTACCTTAGCTGGAGCAAACCACTTGTCGTAGTTCGAGATGCACGCAATGCCGATGCCCACCATCAGAGCCAGACTTGCTGCCACGGCTGTGCGCATGTAAAGTTTTCTGTGGCTGCGGCTCGTGCTGCCAACTGCCATCGCCTTTATGCCAATTCGGCGGCATAGTTCGCCGTAGGCATTGTTTGCAGCAAAGCGGTTCTTTGGTGAGTGAACCGATGCCGCCATACGGGTTATAGTTTTCTCAATGTCCTTTACCATATCTTGGCGCCTTTTTTAATTTTCAACAAATCTCTTGTTACTACAGCCTTTGCCATTGCCGACACGCTGAAGATGCCCGTTCCGCCATTTACGTTTGACGGCACTATTGGGGTAGGGCTGAGGGCATAGCCTTCCTCGTAGTTCTGGAACGAGGTGATGGCTTGCAGGTAGAAATATTCGCTCCGCGGAATGCTGCGGATTTCGAACTGGATGTTCTCGGCGTATCCTTCGCTTCTGTAGTATGGCTCTTTAATGTCGATGGCAAGCGTGTATTCGCCGTTCTTGAAGTACGAACTGCGGAATAGTCCGTAGTAGTTGTAGATGTTCTCGACCATGTCGATGTCGTCTACGTCCTCGAAGTTGTTTTCTTTCTTTATCTCGCCCTCGCTCAGCGCGATATCCGATGAATAGGCATATTCGTGGTTGAGATATGTGTAATAGCTAACATGGTCAACTATTCCATCGTACACGCCGTATCCTCCAACCGTGGTGACTTCTTGTGTAACCGAAAGTCTGTAATACTTCGTTTCGGAAAGCGCGCTAAGGTCTTTTATTCTGATGAAATAGCGCATGAAATGTTGCGCGTAGTGATACTTGTCGTACATCACCACCTCTACTGAGTCGATAGAAAGAACCTCTACCGTGTCGGGCACTACCACTTCTGCACTTGCCTCGTATTTGTCGGTTTTAGCCTCAATCTTGACCTTGTCGCCGCTTTCGAACTGGCTTTTTATCATATATGTCGAACTGTCCGAAGTGACTTCTTCAGACAGACTGCCGTTGACGAAAATCCTGACTTGTGCGCCTTTTACGGGCTTTGTCTCAGTATTTCCCGTTAGGTGAAGTTCAACGAAGTTGGCGGTGTCGTTGGCTGTCATCAGCGAGTTGATGATGAGGCGTGGCTGCTCGTTAAAGTCTACCATGCCTATTTCCTTGTCGCACGAAACGGCGAGGAGTGATGCTATGGCGAGAGCCAGAATGTAAATATGTCGTTTCATTTTCTTCAGAATTTATATGTGAGCGATGCCGACGGGACTATCGTCATCAGCGTAAACTGTTTCATTTTGCGGAGCTTTCTGCCGTTGTCGTCTTTGTAGATTTCGGTGTAGAGCATATCCTGATTCTTGTTGTTGTACACGTTCATCACGCTTATGTTCCAGATGCGCTCGCTGTGCTTCAGCTTCTTGTGAAAGTCAACGCTCAGGTTGAGGCGGTGCGACGGCTTCATCTTGTAGTTGTTGCGCTTGCCAAAGTCGTAGTACTCAACGTCGTATAACTCGGACGAGCCACACTGGTTTGCTTCGTTGAAAGTTTGTCCGCCATTGTTCTGTTGCGGAAAGATGTATTTTGTCTGCTGAGTAGACAACGTGGTGTATCCGCCAGTGGCAAAGTACCATGTTGCGTTCAGGTCGATGCTCTTTGTAACCTTGAACATGGCAAGGATGTTGAAGGTGTGCCTGTGGTCGAACTCGAACGGATAGCGTTCGCCGTTGCTTATGCTTCCGTCGGAGAACTGGCGTGTTGACTTCGAGAGCGTGTAACTTACCGAGCCAGTTGTGCGACCGATGCTCTTGCGCGCCATCAGCTCAATGCCGTAGCTCCTTCCGTTGCCCGAGCTAACCTTGTCCGACCATCCGATAGAGCTGCCCGAGAAACCTGCTCCGTCGCGATATTCAATCAGATTGTGCATCTCCTTCCAGTATGCCTCAATCTGTAGTTCTATGCCCTTCCAACGGTCGTAAGTAAGTCCAACTGCCCACTGGTCTGCGCTGATAGGCTTTATCTTGTCGTTTATCGGCACCCAGAGGTCTGAAGGCAGCGACAACTGCGTCGAGGTGGTTAGCATGTGCGCATACTGGTGCATAACCGAGTACGATGCCTTTGCGCGCAGACCGCCGCCAAGGTTGTGGCACAGCGACAGACGCGGTTCTATGGCAGGATAAGTCTTGTTGGGAACGGAGAACATCAAGGCTCTCAGGCCGGCGTTGAACTGCCATCTGTCGCCAAGATTCATGTCGTCGTCGATGTAGGCGTATAATTCGTGTCCGTCTGATTCCTCGCCTGCCGAGGTCGATTTGTAGTCTGTTTTTGTTGTAGCCCCATCCGAAACCTCGCTCTCGGTATATCTGTTTGTCTGCGTCTCTGGCTTGAAGTGGTGCATCGTGTATCCGCCGCCGAATTTGATGTGATGGTTGCGGAATGTATGATGGTCGAGGTCAATTTGTGCCGTAAGGTCGTTTACGCCCGAGTTGTAGTTGGATATGAAGAAATCGTCGTTGTAGAAATTCTTGTTGTTGATATACATCTTGAACTGGTTGTATCCAACCATAATGTTTCCGAATACACTTGGCGAGAAAATGTGGTTCCAGCGCGCATTGAGCAGCGTGTTGCCGAATTTAAGGCTGAGGTCGCAGCCCGATTTGTCTGTCAGGCTCTCGCCGTTGTAATATCGTTCGTTTTCGCTTCTGAACTCCTCGTAAAAGCCGTCTCTGCCCTGATAGAAGCCGAGATAGAGGCGGTCGTTGTTGCTGAGTTTATGACTCAGTTTGGCGTTTATGTCGTAGAAGTAGAGGTCCATCGACTTCAGTTGGTCGTCGTCCTGCTTTGCCATGATGCTCATCAGCCAGCCGGCATACGAGCGTCGTGCCGAGAGAAAGAACGATGTGCGCTCTTTCTTTATCGGACCCTCGAACGAGAGGTGAGACGAGAGCAGACCGATGGAGAACAATCCATGGAATTTCTGCATGTCGCCGTCCTTCGTTCTGACATCTACGATAGACGACAGTCTGCCGCCATATCGTGCTGGAAACGATGCGCTGTAAAAGTCGATATGCTTTGTTGCCTCGGGCATGAAAGCCGATGCCATGCCGAGGAAATGGTTCACGTTGTAGAGCATCACGCCGTCGAGCAGATACAGGTTCTGGTCTGAGCTGCCGCCTCGCACGCTTATGGCGTTTGTGCCGCTCATTCCCTGCTGCACGCCCGGCAGAATCTGTAGCGATTTCAGCACATCAGCCTCGCCCAAGATGGCTGGCGTGCTCATTATTTGCTGAGGCGATATTGTCATCGCGCTCATTCGCGTGCTGCGGCTGCCTGTGTCGGGGCGGTCTGATTCAACAATAACCTCGGGCAGCTTCAAAGATTCGTTAAGCATCACGTTCCTGAAGGTGTTGCCACTCAGCTTTATCTTTGAGCGCACAGGTTCGTAGCCCATGTACGAGATTGTAACGTCGTATTCGCCCTCGGGCAGCGGCATACTGAAATAGCCGTAGGCGTTTGTGGTGCAGCCGGTTGCCAGCAGAGGGCAGTACACGTTTGCCCCGATGAGGCTCTCGTGCGACTTGCTGTCCATAACGTATCCGTGAAACTGATAGTTGGTCTTGATTGTAGCAGGCGTAGGCTTTTTCTTGAAAAGCAGAATATGTTTTGCGGTGATTTTGTAGTCAATGTCGGTATTCTTCAGTTGCTCGTCGAGGATAACCATTATCGGACGCTTGTCCGAAGGGTTTATTACGATTGGCTTCTTCAGTTCAACCTCCTCGCCATATACGAGCGTGTACTTTGGGTCTTGCGCCATCGACATCGTGTGACTCAGCAAGAACATCAACATTGTCAGAGTAATTTTTTTCATCTGTAAGATTGTTGTATTATATCAGTTTTTTATTGTTCTGCCTATAAGACAGCCGCGAAAGAAAAAATCCCTACGCCAATGATGAAAAAAATTAAAGAAAAATTGAGATGAAGCGTTTTGTCTGCTCGTCGCCGTGCTTCATATACGCCTCAATCGCGCTGCGGATGTGCTTCAGAGCCTTCTGCATCTGCGCGTCTACGGTCTTGGCGGAAATGTTGCAGAGCTGTGCCGTCTCATCGTACGACAGCCCTTCTTCCTTTACGTGCATAAAGACGGCACGGCACTTCTCTGGCAGTTCGCCAAGAGCCTTCTCGTACACCTCGAACAGTTCTGACTGCTCAAGCCTCTCGCTTGGGTTCAGCGCGCCGTTGTCCGACTCGGGCAGTTCGTCGTGGCTGAACCGCTGCTCTTTCTCCAGCATGTTTATGGCGGCGTTCTTCACCATCGTAAAACTGAAGTTTCTGAAGTTGCGCGGCACAATCATCGTCTTGCGCTTGTTCCAGATGTCGGCAAACACGTCGAGCGTAACATCCTTTGCCATCTCGTCGTCTTGCAGATAGAAGAAGGCTACTCTGAAAAGCCTCTCGTAGTTCTGGTGGAAAAGCGTGGCAAAGTCTTGCTCCGAGTCGTTTTTCTGAATGTTGAATAAAAGTCCTTCTGTATCCATCTTTTATTAAGAAACCTCTCTCGCGAATATTGTCGTTCTTATGTTCGTGAGAGAGGTTATAGTTTTTCTTGTTAGTTAGGTGTGACTGCCGAGTATTCTGTCGTCCATGTTCTCTCAGTCATCTGGAAAATCATTTTGTAGTATAATCCCGATTCTTTCTCGCTCATATACAGTTCTGTAAGAGGTCTGTCGGGATATTCTTGGTTGTACGCCTCGACGTAGGCAATAACCGAAGGCGGAAGTGGCTCGTTTATGTCGAGCGGATAGGTGGTTTCGTCCCACTTAAATTCGTCATTGTTACTGACCATCTTTGTATGAATCATTTTCAGTATTCCATTGTCTCGGATGTAGATGCAGTTTCGAAAACTGTAGGTAATGCCTAAGATTGATGCGTTTGGATATTTTTCAGCCACCCATTCTAATATCTGGCAGAATCTTGGATGATTTTCTGATTGGATGGATGTACACCAACTACAATTGTCAAGTCTTGTGCCATCTTCGCAGAAAGCAAATGAATATAAACTTTTTGAGTTGTCATCGTCTGGCAACGTGATATAGGCTTCGTACAACTTGTTTTCTATTCCGTTTCTTGATATAATCATCACATAATCGTTGCTTTCCCAGTTTCTCATGTCGGCTATTTTCAGAATCTGTTCTTTTACTGCGCGAGGCATAATATCCATCGCATCGTTTATTGCGTATTTCTTCTCTGTTGCTGCCCATTTGTGATTGCTGTAAACCGTTACACATTCTTTGGCATTCTTTTCCGAAAACTTGATGCAGACGAAATTGTCGTCGTCATATCCATATTGGTCGTTGATGAAGGCTGTAGGGTTGCGTGACTTGAAGTCTTCCACTATCTCCTTTGGTATGTGGTAGTCTCCTGATTTTATTCTTGCTACATCATCGTTGCAGGCGCAAAAGAGTCCTGCGGCAAAAGCCAATGCGATTGTTTTAAGTATTCTTCTCATCATCATTCTTTTTAGTTTCTCTCATGTAGAGTAGTTTAATAAAAATATTGGCAGAATCAGTGGAAACCGATTCTGCCAACTGAAATATCCAATTCAAACAAAATGTTTTACTTGTTCTTCAGTAAATCGCGAATCTCAGTAAGCAACTTGATGTCTTCTGAAGGTTCTGCCGGTGCTGCTGCCTTCTCTTCTTCTTTCTTCTTCTTTGTCAAGGCTGTGATGCCCTTTACAATCAGGAAGATACAGAAAGCGATGATAAGAAAGTCGAGCACGTTCTGAAGGAATGCTCCGTAGCCGATGCTTACAGGCTCTGCGCCCTCTGGTGCAAGCGGATTTGCAGGAAGCACAATCTTCAGGTCCTTAAAGTCAACGCCGCCGATGAGCCAGCCGATAGGAGGCATGATGATATCGGAAACGAGCGATGTCACAATCTTGCCGAACGCACCACCGATGATAACACCGACAGCCATGTCGACAACATTGCCACGCATGGCAAATTGCTTGAATTCGTCGAGAAACTTCATGGTAAATTTTATTTTATTGATTAGTTATTTTGGGTTCCGACCGATTACTTTACGTTTCCAACCTTAATAAGGTACTCGGCAATCTGAACGGCGTTGAGGGCAGCACCCTTCTTAATCTGGTCGCCAGAGAGCCAGAAAGTAAGGCCGTTGTCGTTAGCCAAGTCCTTGCGCACGCGACCAACGTAAACATCGTCCTTGCCGCCAGTGTAAAGTGGCATTGGATAAGGCAGATCCTTCAGAGTCTCCTTTGCAGCGTCTGGGTTAGCCTTTGTGCCAACAGCCTTAGGATTGTCTACCAAAGTTACACCGTTTGCAGCTGCAAGGGCAGCCTGAGCCTCCTCTACGCTGATTGGCTTCTCTGTCTCAATCCATACAGCCTCAGAGTGTGCGCGGAGCGAAGAGATGCGCACGCACATTGCAGAGCATCGTGCATCGGTGTGCATAATCTTCTTTGTCTCGTTAAACATCTTCATCTCCTCCTTGGTGTAGCCGTTGTCCTGGAACACGTCAATCTGCGGAATTACGTTGTATGCAAGCTGGTAAGCAAACTTGTTTACAGTAGGCTGCTTGCCTTCGGCAAGTTCCTTGTACTGCTGCTGAAGTTCAGCCATTGCAGCTGCTCCTGCGCCAGATGCGCTCTGGTATGAAGCGATGTGTATTGTCTTGATGTGCGAAATCTTCTCGAGTGGCTGCAAGCATACAACCATCATGATTGTCGTACAGTTAGGGTTTGCAATAATGCCGCGTGGACGGTTAAGTGCATCCTCTGCGTTGCACTCAGGCACAACCAATGGCACGTCGTTGTCCATACGGAATGCGCTTGAGTTGTCGATCATTACAGCACCGTACTTGGTGATATCCTCTGCAAATTCCTTTGAAACGCCTGCACCTGCTGAAGTGAACGCGATGTCCACGCCCTTAAAGTCATCGTTGTGCTGAAGAAGTTTGACCTCATACTCCTTGCCTTTGAATGTGTACTTTTTACCGGCAGAACGCTCTGAACCGAATAAAACCAACTCATCCATAGGGAAGTTTCTCTCTTCGAGTACACGCAGGAACTCCTGTCCTACTGCACCACTAGCGCCAACAATTGCTACTTTCATTTTCTTGTCTTGTTTTATGAATTATAAATGTTATAATTTGTCGGCAAAATTATGAATTTATTTTTATTTACCCAATTTTTTTACTTACTTTGCAACAATTTTATACTTATTCGTGAACTTATGAGCACTCTGATACCCAATTTCCCAATAACAGACCCTACATGGGTATTCTTTATCGTGCTGTGCATCATTTTGTTTGCTCCGATAATCTTTAACCGCCTGCGCATTCCGCACCTTATCGGAATGATTATTGCGGGCACTCTTATAGGCCCTTACGGATTCAATGTGTTGCTCTACGACAGCAGTTTCGAACTGTTCGGAAGAGTGGGCATTTTCTACATAATGTTTCTTGCCGGACTGGAGATGGATATGGTGGGGCTGAGGCAGAACTCCACCAAGGGAACGGTGTTCGGACTGCTTACGTTTGCCGCTCCGTTTGTGATAGGATATCTGCTGGGCGTTTATGTGCTTCACTATTCGTGCATGGCATCGCTGCTGCTGGCGTGTATCTTCGCATCGCACACGCTGGTAACGTATCCGATAGTAAGCCGCTACGGACTGAGCCGTCATCCGGCGGTAACTATATCAATAGGTGCAACGGTTGTGGCTCTGTTCCTCGCGCTGCTCATTCTGGCGGCTATTTCAGGAACATACAACAGCGATATGGACGGCTGGCTCTTCTGGCTGGTCTTCACGCTGAAATGTGTTGCCTACATCGCTTTCGTATTCCTTGTGTTTCCGAAGGTTATCAGATGGTTCTTCTGTAATTACGGCGATTCTGTTTCGCAGTTCACCTTCTCGCTCGCGCTGGTCTTCTTCAGCGGTGCGATGGCGGCTCTTGCCGGACTGGAGGGCATCATGGGCGCGTTCCTTGCCGGAATAATCCTTAACAGATACATTCCGCATGTATCTCCGTTGATGAACAGGCTTGAGTTTGTGGGTAACGCGCTTTTCATTCCGTATTTCCTTATTGGCGTTGGAATGATTATCAACGTGCGTCTTCTTGCCGATACCGATACGCTCCTCGTGGTGGCTATAATGCTGCTTGTGGCAACCGTGTCGAAGGCAATTCCGGCATGGGGCATAATGCGAATCTTCAAGATGAGCCGTGCCGAGGGTGTTATGATGTTCGGTCTGACCGATGCACATGCTGCCGGTGCGCTGGCAATGGTTATGGTGGGCACAAAACTCGAGATTGCGCCGGGCGAGTATCTGATGAACCACTCGGTGCTTAACGGTGTGGTTATGATAATTCTGTTCTCGTGCATCATCAGTTCTATTGCAACCGAGCGCGGGGCGGCAAAATTGGCTCACGAGGTTCAGGAGAGTCCTGTCAAGCACGAGGGCGACGACGAGAAGATTCTTGTTCCGCTATACAATCCTTACACCATGCAGGACCTTGTGTCGGTGGCGATGCTGATGCGTAATGCCAAACTCGGTCGCGGACTGATAGGCCTGAACGTGGTTATAGACGATGAACATGCCGATGCGCGCAAGCAGTTCGGCGAGCAGATGCTCGACAAGGCGGTTAAGATTGCCGCCGCATCGGATGTGCGTATGCAGACGCAGAATCGTCTGGGCACAAACGTGGCATCGGCTATTCTTCATGCCATGAAGGAACTCGATGCCTCGGAGATTGTGATGGGTATGCACCATCAGAAGAACAACGTGCTCGACTCGTTCTACGGAACAATTACTCAGAGTCTGCTTACGGGGATGTCGCGCCAACTTACCATCGCCAAGCTCATCATTCCGTCTAACACGCTTAGGCGAATAATCGTGGCTGTTCCGCCAAAGGCAGAGTTCGAGAAGGGCTTCCACAGATGGATGTCGCGCATTGCACGGATGGGCGCGCAACTCGGGTGCCGAGTAAACTTCCATGCCACAAAGGAGACTCTTCCTTTCATCGAAGGATACATAAAGAAGAATCATAAGGATGTGCGTGCGGAGTTCATTCTGCTCGACAGCTGGGACAATCTTATCCTGCTAACCGGCGAGGTAAACTATGACCATCTGCTTGTCATCGTTTCGTCACGCCGCGGCTCGATAAGTTACCGCCAGTCGTTCGAGGAACTTCCGACGCTGATAAACAAATATTTTGCAAATAACAGTTTGCTGTTGTTATTCCCCGACCAGACGGGCGAGGACGAAGACCTCATCTCGTTCATCGAGCCTGTCAAGTCGGACAAGGCGGCTACTTGGTCGCCAACGGGCTGGATTTCAAGAGCAATGAAAATGCATTTGAATAATGATTGAAGTTAAAGGATTGACAAAGAGCTTCGGCTCGTTGCAGGTGCTTAAAGGCATTGATTTGAAAGTAGAGAAGGGCGAGGTGGTGAGCATCGTTGGTCCGAGCGGCGCAGGCAAGACAACGCTGCTCCAGATTATGGGAACACTCGACAACCCCGATAGTGGCAGCATCGTTATAAACGGGACGGACATAAGAACGTTGAACCAGAAGAAATTGGCGGCTTTCCGCAATCAGCATATCGGATTCGTGTTTCAGTTTCATCAACTTCTGCCAGAGTTTACGGCTCTCGAGAACGTGATGATTCCGGCGTTCATAGCAGGCAAGCACGGCAAGGACACAAAGACACGCGCCGAGGAACTGCTTGGCTTCATGGGACTGGGCGAGCGAATGAATCATAAGCCAAACGAACTCTCGGGTGGAGAGAAACAGCGCGTGGCGGTGGCTCGCGCATTGATGAACAATCCGGCGGTGGTATTTGCCGACGAGCCTTCGGGAAGCCTCGACAGCAAGAACAAGCAAGAGCTGCATCAGCTTTTCTTCGACCTTCGCGACAAGTTCGGGCAGACATTCGTAATCGTCACTCACGACGAGGAACTGGCTCGCCTTACCGACCGCACCATTCAGATGAGAGACGGTTTGATAATTCAGCCTGCGCAGACCGAAATAATTACTCCCGAGGCTGAAAATAACGATAAAAATGAACAAGTAAACGATTAAAGATTATGGCACACGTTAAAATAGGAAACTACAATCAGCTTGAAGTTGTAAAGACGGTAGATTTCGGCGTTTATCTCGACGGACACGATGATGGCGAAATCCTGCTGCCAACCCGATACGTTCCCGAAGACTGTCAGGTGGGCGACATGCTCAACGTCTTCATCTATCTCGACCAAGAGGAGCGACTGATTGCCACAACGCTCGAACCGTTGGTAAAGGTGGGCGAGTTCGCATATCTCGAGGTGGCTTGGGTAAACCAGTTCGGAGCGTTCCTCGACTGGGGCTTGATGAAGGACCTCTTCGTGCCTTTCCGCGAGCAGAAAATGAAGATGCTGAAGGGACACAAGTACGTTGTCCATTGCCACATAGACGAGGACAGTTACCGCATAATGGCATCGGCTAAGATAGAGAAATTCCTGTCGGACGAGATGCCCGACTATAATCCCGGCGACGAGGTTGAGGTGCTTGTCTATCAGAAGACAGACCTCGGCTTTAAGGTGATTGTCGAGAATAAGTTCAGCGGAATGTTGTACCAGAACGAGCTGTTCCAGTACGTTCACAGCGGCGACCGTCTCACGGCTTTTGTAAAGCAGGTGCGTCCCGACGGCAAGATTGACTTGAAACTTCAGAACAACGGCAGAGCGCAGATAAGCGAATTCTCTAACACTTTGCTAGAATACATTAAGGCGCACGACGGTCATTGCCGTTTCCACGACAAGAGTTCGACCGACGAGATTTACAACGAATTTGAAGTCAGCAAGAAGGTTTTCAAAAAGGCTGTGGGCGATTTGTACAAGCAGCATCTCATCGTCCTCAAAGGCGACGACGGAATCTATCTGGCATAAACAAGCAATAAAGCCGCATGAACCGGAAACGTTCGTGCGGCTTTCTTTTATAAAAAACTCGGATGGGTATCGTTTTCTCCGACAACCACCCGAGATAGTGAAAATTATTGCGAATATGATATTGATGCTCTGTTATTTTGCCTGCGCGCAGAAGCCTGCCTTAATCTTTTTGCGAGTGTGGGCATAGTATCCCATTGTCAGCAGCAGGAAAGGCACGATAATAAGCAGTCGTATGTCTGCCATCTTAGCCGAGCACATTGTTATGTAAAGCATTGCAAGCAGCGTAAGCATAGCCATTGTCTTAATGTGCTTTACCAGCATCTTGGTGTTGCTCTCGCTCTCCTCTATGCGTGGAAGAGTGCTCAGTTTGTACGGATTCCGTTCGTAGTATTTGAAGATTGCAAAAATTATGACCGAAATCATAGGTAGCAGGATGATGAGGTTTTCAGTTCCCTGACTCGTTAGGTTGCCGCTGATGTCCCAATGCAGAATGACCTTTTTCGAACAGTTTGCCATTCTTGCAAGCGCAACGCCAAATGTTACGATGATGATTAAAGATGATACAATCTTGCTTTTCATTTTGGTAATAATTATTATTGTTCAACCTGTTTCCTGAAAAACATCATAATCCGTGTCTATGTAATGATTGCGCCATAATGCTTTAATTTTTGATAGCAGTTCTTTAGTTTTCTTATGAACAATGCCGTCTCTAAAACTTCAGGCTTTGCTTACATGTTTATTTACTGTCTGTTGCAGTTTATTTACACGTAATATTCAGTTTTCGCTATTGAAATTTTATGCAAAGAAAGTCAAAAAACACCAAGAAATGAAAAAACGCTGCCATAAAACATTTTTTGAACGTGCATTCTTGATATATATCAAAAAAACTTCTGCTTTGTGGAAGGCCTAAAATGAAAAAGCGGCATTTTGCTGCCGCTTTCAAAATTATGCACGCTCCAGTTCGAAAAGGCATGCCAAATCGTCTTTTACCCCCTCGCCATTGTTGAATATGAACGATACGTATGTGTCGTCGTAATCGTAGTCGGCACTTTTCTCGGCTTTGGCAATAATATCGTTGAATTTCTCTTTTGTTGTGTTTATCACCACAGTCTCGCCGGTTGAAAGTCTTTGCACCTTGTCGCCTTTGTCGAACGGGTTGGGTAGCGGTACAAAGGCGTTCTCGAATCGTGAGGAGTCGAGGCTGTCCACTTTTCTGATGAACTCGTTGTCGGGTGTGACGCTCCAAAAACGGTGTATGAGTTTCTCCTCGTTGAAATATATCGTTCCGAGAGTGTCGGGCGCGCTGTCGATGTTCCAGAATTCGGTCTGGTTCTCTGCACCCATGTTGCGGAATGGAAATGAAAAATTCTTTACCGCCGGTTCGGCTTCCTCAGAAAGCGTTTGAATCTTCTCGATACAAAATTCATTGTTATAGTCCTTAACGCTTTCCATTGCAGAATCGAAATCGCTGAAAGTCCCGATGTCGGAAAAGTCGAACGATTTAACGGCGAAGACCGTGTTGTTTAACGGCTGTTTAAACGATTCAATCTTAAGGTCGTCAACCTCAAAACGCTGTCCGAGTTGCGTTTTCAGCGTCTCGTCCTCTGTGTTGTCGTGGATTGCTTCCAGAAGTTCCCTTCTCACAAAATACGGGAAAGGAAAGTTGTAGATTATTGTTGCAATGTGCGAGTCGGCAAACTGCCAGCCTGTTTCTTCTATGCAGTTTTTCATGGTCTCGGAAAAAGGCAACGTCATGAACATCTCCTGAATCTCTTTCGAACTCTGTTTCATAATGTGTCTATTGATTTGCTGGTTATACATCTCAAGACTGTGTCCGTGCTTGTTTTTCTGCAGGTCAGTCTTGCTCTGGATGCAAATATAGCAGAAAATCGTTCTTCTCGGCAAAAAACGGTCGGGATTCTTGTTCGAACCCCGACCGTTTTTTATCTTAAACCAGCGTTATCTTTTTAACGTCCAGTTTGTCGGCATTCAGAAATACCGACGCGCTTTTCTTGAATTTCTCTTCGCTCTCGGTGGTGAAGAACTGGCAAGTGCCGCCCTTCGTCAGTTTGGCATCCATCTCGGTATGGCGTTTAAGATAGTCGCTGAGGCTTGCCGCAACATAGTCGCCCTGCGGAATAACGTTAACGCCTTTGGGAATGTACTTGTTAATTTTGTTAAGCAGAAGAGGGTAGTGGGTGCAGCCCAGAATTATGGTGTCTATCTCGGGGTCGCGACTCATCAGATTGTCTATGCGAGCCTTTACGAAATAGTCTGCGCCGTCGCTGTTGTATTCGTTGTTCTCTACAAGCGGAACCCACATTGGGCAAGGCTCGCCCGTAACCTTCACGTCGGGGTGTAGTTTCTCAATCTCCAACTGATAGGAATGTGACAGAACCGTTCCTTCGGTGGCAAAGAATCCAACGTGGCGGCTCTTGGTCAGCGCGCCTATGCACTCTGCCGTGGGGCGGATTATGCCAAGTACGCGGCGGTCGGCATCGAGCAGCGGAAGGTCTTTCTGCTGAATGGTTCTTAGTGCCTTTGCCGATGCCGTGTTGCACGCAAGAATAACAAGTTGGCAGCCCAGTTCGAAGAGTTTCTTTACCGATTGCAGCGTAAACTCGTAAACCACGTCGAACGAGCGTGAGCCGTAAGGCGAGCGCGCATTGTCGCCCAGATACATGTAATCGTATTCGGGCATAAGGCTTTGAATCTGTTTCAGAATCGTAAGGCCTCCGTAGCCCGAGTCGAACAGACCTATCGGTCCGGGATTTTTTGAGAATGATGGTTGTGCCATAATCTACAGGGAAAGAGAAAGGGCGACCCCATAATGGTGTCGCCCTTATAGGGATTGTTGTTCAGTTCTGTTTTACTTTATTCCAAGACTCTGCTTCAACTGCTCCGTGAGGTCAACGCCAGTGTTTGGGTTTACGTACGGATAGTTGTTTCCGGCAGTGTTGATGACATAGTCGAGAGCCTTCTCCTGAGCCACGGCAGCAACAGCCTCGTCGAGTTTCTGCTTAACCGGAGCCATAAGGTTCTTCTCTGCCTTAGAGAGCATCTCCTTAACATCCTTCTTGAACTCGAGAGTCTGATCCATAAGGTTCTGCAACTCTTTCTGTCGCTTCATCAGGATGCTCTTCGGAAACTCCTTCTGTCCGTCAAGGAATTCAGTGTACTTCTTGTCGAACTCATCTTCCGAACGCTTGAGTTCAGACTCATAGTTGTCCTTAAGCATGTTAAGGTTGTTCTGTGCTTCTGTGTACTCAGGCATTGCCTTAAGCATGTCGTCGTAGTTAAAGTAGCCGAATTTACTCTGTGCGCTTGCTGCGAGCGGCAACAAGCACAATGCCATTATGATTATTTTCTTGAACATACTTTTTAAAAGAATTTTGGGTTTGACAAGATTGTTGTCTGTTAATCAGAATTATTTCTTAGCAGGAGTAGTCTTTGCGCCTGTTGCGCCGAGCTTGCTCTTTACCTGACTTGTAAGGTCGGTGCTCTGAGTCTCGCTGATGTAAGGAATACCGGCTGTGATATCCATGATGTAGATGTAGCCGCCTGCCTTGCCGATTTCAGCGATAACCTTTGTTACCTTCTCCTGAATAGCCTGCATCTTATCGTTTGAAAGCTTCTGAACGTTTGACTGGCTCTCCTGAGCGAACTGCTGCATGCGAGTGTACATGTCCTGAAGTTCCTGCTGGCGGCGCTGCTTGATGTTCTCTGGCAGTGTAGCCATCTCCTTCTCGAACTCTGCGCCCTTAGCCTGAAGTTCGTCCTGCATCTTCTTCAACTCTGTCTCGTATGTCTTCTGCTGAGCCTGAATCTCGTTTTGTGCTGCGGTAAACTCTGGCATATTCTGGATGATGTCAGCAGAATTGATATGACCAAACTTCTGTGCGAATGCACATGCTGGCGCAAGGATTAGCGCCAATAGAATCAATTTTTTCATTTGTTATTTTTCTCGTTTTTATATTATCAAATTTGTTTTCGGCGGCAAAGGTACTGTATTTTTTTGTTAAATAGACGACTATAATTCTTAAAAATGCTGAAAATTAGTTAGAATAGCCCAACTTTGTCAGTACCTCGTTGCTGATGTCTACTTTTGGCGAGGCAAATATCACGCCCGAGTCGGCTGCCCTGTCAAGAACGAGGCTGTAGCCTTTCGAGTCTGCAATCTCCTTCACCGCATTGTAAATCTCTTCTTGTATAGGGGCTATGAGCGATGCTCTCTTCTTGTAAAGCTCTCCGTCTGGGCCGAAGTATTTCTGCTTCAGTTCGCTTGCCTCTTTTTCCTTTTCAAGGATGTTTTCTTCTTTCTTAGCCTTCTGCTCCTCGCTCAGAAACACCGACTCGTTCTGATAGTTCTTGTACATCGTCTGTGCTTCTGCATTCAGTGCCTCCACCTCGGCCTGCCATTTTTTGCTTACTTGGTTAAGTTGTTCGCTGGCGCGTTCGTATGCCGGGATGTTCTTCAGAATGTATTGCATGTCAACCACGGCATATTTCTGGGCAAAGGCATTGTCTGCCACAAACAGGTTGTAGCAGACAATGGCTGATATTGCAAGGATTCGTAATGCTTTCATTAAACTGGTTTGTTAGAATTCCTGACCGATGATGAAGTGGAACTGGCTTCCGCCCTTTGTTCCGTAAACCTTGTCGAATCCGTAAGCCCAGTCGATACCCATCATACCAATCATTGGCAGGAAGATGCGCACACCTACGCCGGCAGAACGCTTCATGTCGAATGGGTTGAACTTGTTTATTGTTGTCCAAGCGTTACCGCCCTCGGCAAATGCAAGGCAGTAGATGCTTGTTGATGTTTCGAGCATGAGAGGGTAGCGGAGTTCAAGGCCGAGGCGTGAGTAAGCATAGCCCTCGCTTCCGGTTGGAGTGAGGCTTCCGTTCTCGTAACCTCTAAGTCCGATGGTCTCGGTTGCATAACTGCTCGAATATCCTGTCATTCCGTCGCCACCAACATAGAATGTCTCGAACGGAGATTTCTTGTACTTGTTGTAGTGGCCCAGCAGACCAAACTCAACGCGTGTCATCAGCACAGGACACTTAGCTCCGTTGGCAAGAGCCGTGAACGAGCGCAGTTTGAACTTCCACTTGTGATACTCAATCCAGTTGAACTTCTCCTGCATGTTTGCCAAGTACAGTTCCTTGTTCTCTGTACTCTTTACAGATGACAGCTTCTCGTAGTCCTTTCCGTCCCACAATGAGAATGGAGGAGTGAGGGCAGCCGAGAGCGAGAACTCAGAACCTCTACGAGGATAAATCTGGTTATCAGTAGAGTTTCGGTTAAGCGAAAGCTCAAGGTTTATGTTGTTACAGTTTCCGTCGGAAATCAGGAAGTAAGCCCAGTCTTTCAGCATGTAGCGCTGGTATGAGAGAGCCGTGCTGAATGTGAAGTAGTCGTCAGGCCAGCGCAGACGCTTTCCGAAGCCAAGAGTAACACCAAACAACTGAACACTCTTGTCAGGGTCGTAGTAGTTATCTGCGGTATAACCATAACTGTTGTACGAAGTACCGTATAATTGGTTGTAATAGTTGTAATAGTTGCCGTAATAGTTGCTGCTCACGTCGGTCTGCTTTGAGTAGAATGCAGTTACCGAGAATGAGGTTGGACGCTTGCCGCCAAACCAAGGGTCGAGGAACGAAACGCTGTACGACTGATAGTAAGTACCGTTTGTCTGTCCGCTCAGCGTAAGTGTCTGACCTTCGCCCTGCGGAACGATTCCGCGGCGGTTCTTGGTCTTGCTGAACAACTCCTGAATAGCGAAGTTTGTGAGTTTCAGACTCACCTTACCGATGATACCAGTCTGACCCCATCCGGCAGAAAGTTCAATCTGGTCGTTAGCCTTTGACTCAAGGATGTAGTTGATGTCAACAGTTCCGTTTGTCGGGTCTGGCTTCACGTCAGGGTTGATGTTCTCTGGGTTGAAGTGTCCCATCTGCGCAATTTCTCGGTACGAACGCTCAAGAGCCTCCTTGCTGAAGAGGTCGCCCGGTTTGGTACGAAGTTCGCGGCGAACTACGTGCTCGTAAAGGCGGTCGTTACCGGTTATTTTCACGCGGTTTATTGTAGCCTGCGGACCTTCGACAATGCGCATCTCAAGGTCGATAGAGTCGTTGTCTACGTTAATCTCGACAGGGTCGAGACTGTAGAACACGTATCCGTTGTTGTAGTAGTCGTTACCGATGGCGTCCTCGTCCTTAGACAGACGCTCGTTCAGCAACTTTTGGTTGTAAACGTCGCCGCGCTTCATGCGCAGTTTCTGGCTCAGATAATTTGTTGGGTACACGGTGTTTCCAACCCAGTCGATGTTGCGCACAAAGTACTTCTGACCCTCGTCAATCTTAATGAAGATGTCAACCGAGCGGTCGTCGTACTGCTTTACGCTGTCGGTTACAATCTGCGCGTCGCGGTATCCGTACTCGTTGTACTTGTCGATGATGAAGCCCTTGTCCTCTTCATACTTCTCCTGAATGAACTTCTTGGCTTTGAAGGTGTTCAGAATCTTGTTCTTCTCGTTTGTCTTCTTCATCGCGTTCTTCAACTTTCTGTCGCTGAATACGGTGTTTCCGACGATGTTTATCTGGTGAACCTTGATTTTCTCCTTCTTGTCGATGTTGATGTCGACGATAACCTGCTCCGGATTGTCTGGGTCGTCAACCTGAACGATGTTTACTTCCGCCTCCTTGTAGCCCTTCTCGTCGAAGTATTTCTTTATAATGTGCTTAGAGCGGTCGCGCATGTTAGGCGTAATCTGGTTACCCTTAATCAGACCGAGTTTTGCCTCAAGGTCTTCGCGCTCCGACTTTTTAATGCCGTTGTAGTTGATTTCCTTCACGCGCGGACGTGTTGCGAGCGCAATATGAAGGTAGATTTTCTCGTCAACAATGCTATCGGCCTCAATTTTCACCTGCGAGAACAAGCCGTGCTTCCAGTATCGCTTTACGGCTGTCGTAATCTCATCGCCCGGCACGTCGATGGTCTGTCCCACAGACAAGCCGGATAATCCTATGAGCACATAGTCCTCATAGTTCTTCACGCCGCTCACTCTGATGCCACCGATTTCGAGTTGCCGTGGAGTGCCGGAGTAGATGATGTTGGGTTTCCCGTTGTCGTCATTATTGTCTTGCGCCCACGTAGGCGACGCTGCCGCGAGGGCAGTACACAGACATAATGCAAATTTCAGATTCTTCATTCTTTTTAGCTAAAAACTATAGTAGTTAAGGTTTATTCTGTTGCAACCTGCTCGCTTGTCTTTCCAAAGCGGCGTTCGCGGTTCTGATAGTCGTAGATGGCTTTGTAGAAGTCGTCTTCGCTGAAGTCTGGCCAATAGGTGTCGCAGAAGTACAGTTCTGAGTATGCAGCCTGCCACAGCAGATAGTTGCTGAGGCGAATCTCGCCTCCTGTGCGGATAAGCAGTTCTGGGTCGGGCATGAAACTGGTGTACAGATGCTTGCCAATCACCTCTTCGTTGATGTCGTTGGCATCGAGTTTGCCTTCCTTTACCTCTTCGGCAATCTGTCTTACGGCATTCTGAATCTCTGACTTTGACGAGTAACTGAGTGCGAGGACAAGGCACATGCTGGAGTTCTTTGATGTGCGCTCAATCATCTCTTGAATTTTCTTCTGAATTGCTTCAGGAAGTCGTTTCAGGTCGCCAATGACCTGAAAACTCACGTCGTTCTTCATGAAGATTTCGTCTTCAAGATTCTTCAGCAGGAGTCCCATCAGAGCCTCGATTTCCTCGGCCGGACGATTCCAGTTCTCTGTCGAGAATGTATATAGAGTAAGAAATTTAACTCCAGCATTTTTTGCTGTTTTGGTTATTCGGCGCACAGTCTCAACGCCGGCGATGTGTCCCATCGTGCGTTTTTCGCCTCTTGCCTTAGCCCAGCGTCCGTTGCCGTCCATAATGATGGCAATGTGCTTTGGTACTCTGGTCTTATCTATTTGGTCGATATATGCCATAATTAAAAGTTGTTACATTTTCGGTATTTAGGGAAGAGATCGTATGTTACATATAATAATGTGTACGAATATCCGTCCCTGTTCTTAAAGATGCTGCCGTTCTCCAGTCCGTAAGGCTGGTTGAGTTGCAGTCCTTCCTTGCTCGTTACGTCGAGTTTGTCGGTCCATGTTAGCCTCATACTCCATTCTATGCCCACGTTTACGCGCTCTCGCCATTTGTATTTCACGCCTATTCCCAGAGGAAAGTTAAGCGTGAACACGTCCTCGGCAGGCGATGGCGCATAGGTGAATCCGGCTCCGCCCATGATGTAAGGCGTTAACTTGTGTGTGCCTTTGTAGCCTTTTCCCGTTCCGTAGGCAAAGAAGTTGCAGGCGAATTGTGCACCAAGGTCAACAACCGTGCGGCTGAACCGTGCCGTGCCCGGAGTGCCCTTTGTTCCCGAAGGATAGACGGTGCTTACATCGTTGGTGCTGCCCGAAATCTTGCCGAGAAGCAGATTGCCGTTGAGGCTCATTCTGGGGTTGAAGATGTAGGCGGCTTTCGCTCCGCCTGCCAGCCCCATGTTGTTAAACAGGGCTGCGTTGGCATCGCCTATGTAGAAGGTTCCTCCCAACGCACCGCCCAGCTCCATCTTGTATTCAAGTTCCTGTGCTGTGGCTGTTTGTGCAACTGCCCATGCGAGCAGTGCTGTCACAACATTCTTCAGCATTCTATTTTATGTAGATTTCAGGAATGAATCCGCGCCAGATGTTGCCGTTCTTGAAGATTATGAGAATGGCGTTATGCTTCTGGTCTACCACCGCTGTGAACTCGCGTGTTACGCCTTCGAGTTCTTCAGGCAATGTGGTCTTTTTTGTCTTTGTTTTCCAAGTTATGCCATCGTCGCCCGAGATGTAAAGACCCGAGAGGGCGTCGATGCTTGTGCTTCTCATCTTGCCTGCACCGCCGAAAGCGTAAAGCTCGTCGTTGTACGACAGAACGTTGAGGTTTGCGAGGCGTGGAAGCGCGTAGATGTTAATATATTCGTTTGGAAGATATGACCAGCCTTGGCGGGCGTATGCCTGCTCTGCGCTGATTCTGTTCCAAACAACGCCGCAACTGTCGTTGTTCTCGCTTATTCCGGTGAGTACAACCTTCTCCATTGTGGCATTGTGCTTCATCTTCTTGCTGCTGAATGCTACGCAAGTCTCTGGCAGATTCTCGATGTCGGTGTTGCCTTCTACAACCCATGTGTTGTTTGAGTAGCTTGCAAAGTTGCCATCAACAACGCCGAAAATCTCGTAAGACGATGCTGCGAGCAGTCTGTTCACGTTGTTGCTACCCTCAACGGCTGTCCAGTCTTTACCGTTGTCTGAGACGTACATCTGCTTGCCAGCCACGATGTAAATCTTTCCGCCGAAGATAACGATGTTGTTGATGTCGGCTGTTCCGCTGATGCCGTTTGCTGCTGCAAGTGCGCTCCATGAGTTGGTGTTGTCTGCGCTTGCCTCGGTCATCATCAGCGCGCCGTCCTTCTGTCCGAACACGATTATTTTGCCGTCGTGATATACGCTCTTCATGTTCTCGAGCTGTGATGCTGGGAAGTTGCTCACGGTGCTCTTGCTCCACATCAGCGAGTCGGCGTATGTCTGATGAACGTTCAGTTTAACTGTGTATGTCTTTGATGCCAGTCCGTCGCTGGCATGTACGGTAAACTGCATCTGGTTTGTATAGTCGAGCGAGTCTGTGCTGCTGTATGTCAGTATAGAGTTGTTTCGGGTGAATGTAACCGAATATCCGCTCACGCCGATTGTTGCAACCACCTTCGTAATGTCAGTTCCGACAGGCAGCGAGTCGGTGTTGTAGATTGTCAGGTTGCGCTGGTCTATGGTAAACTTGTAGTTTGAGCCGGTTACGGTATCCTTTACGATGCTGTCCGAACCGTCAGACGCTGTGACTGTTCTGTATTTGTTAAGGGTTCCCAATTTGTACGATGTAATAACGCACTCGCTGGAATAGGTTGTTTCTTCATCATCGTTTTTCAAGCATGATGTAAAAATGAAACTGATGCTCACAAGTGAAAAGACGATAGATATTAACTTTCTCATCTAAAAGTGTTCAAATTTATTATATATAATTTTCAAGGTGCAAAAATACTCACATTTTTCGCTTCTACGAATAAAAACGAACGGTTTTAAATAAAATTATGGAATTTACTTGCTATTTTTTGCATAATTAAGAGGTTTAGATGCTCTTTTGAGCGGTTTTTGTTAAAAATGGAACTATTCTGCGTTGCGGAACGTGGTTATTGTGTGTCCGAACTGAACTTTTCGTTCTGCCTTTGCGCCTGAGGGTACTGTAGGTGCTTTTATGCCTCCGTCCAGAACGATGTCTGACTCTTCAACCCTTATCTCGTCCCACAGACTGTTGTCTATGAAATGCTGGTGAAGTTCGCGTCCGCCTTCAACGAGCAGCGACTGTATCTGCCTTTTGTGAAGCTCTGCAAACATCTGATTCAGAAAGTCTTCTGCTTTCAGCGTCACGAACTCGACGTTGCTGATTTTCTCGTCGGTTTCTGATGTTGTGAAGACTATCGTCGGCGCGCTTCCGTCGAAGATGCTGAGGCTTCGGCTCAGTCTGTTTTGGCGGTCTATGACGATTCGCGTCGGGTTCTTGCCGTGCCACAGTCGCACATCGAGTCGCGGATTGTCGGTCTCTGCCGTGCGGCTGCCAACAAGTATTGCCTGACTTTCGGCTCTCATCTTGTGTACGAGCATCAGCGTGCGCGGGTTCGAAAGATATCTGTCGGCATCTTTGTTGTAGATGAATCCGTCGGCAGACTGTGCCCATTTCAGAGTGATGTATGGCCGCTTTTTCTGATGGAAGGTGAAGAAACGGCGGTTCAGAGCCTTACATTCTTCTTCCAGAACTCCTACGGTTACTTCGGCTCCAGCATCGCGCAGCATCTGTATGCCTTTTCCCTGCACTTTGGCAAACGGGTCTACGCAGCCAACCACCACGCGCTTTAACTTGTGGTCAATGAGCAGTTGGGCGCACGGCGGAGTCTTTCCGAAGTGGGCGCACGGCTCAAGGCTGACGTAGATTGTGGCATCTTTCAGCAGCGACTTGTCTTTGACAGACGCTACCGCATTCACCTCGGCATGACCTTCGCCGCAGCGGATGTGGTATCCCT
>Ga0256407_10002073_pt1 | contig 39470 bp, 37 predicted proteins | sample RumenRJG_04DNA_FD_193489 | JGI IMG/M metagenome (GOLD analysis project Ga0256407, IMG submission 193489) | Bovine rumen microbial communities from Lethbridge, Alberta, Canada - RJG_04 | ecosystem: Host-associated > Mammals > Digestive system > Stomach > Rumen | place: Canada: Alberta... | reverse complement strand
ACGCGTTCTTCTCGGCGGACCTTCCCGCTCCCTACAACAGCGTTGACCAATACCTCCGCGACCTTTTGCAGGAATACAAAAGCCAGGCCAACAAAAACTTCAACTACAAGTTCTTTGACATGAGCAAGGACGAAAGCGAAGACGCGGCCCGCTCTTACGGACTTAGCCAAACGCAAGTCCAAAAGGTTGAGACCACCGAAGTAAGCGCAAAGGCAGTTTGGATGAGCGTCGCGATAGTTTACGGCGACAACATAAAGACCTTTGACAACCTTAACAATTCATCCGGCTTGGAATACAAACTTACAACGGCGATGTCAAAAATGATTTCGACAAGCGACGCCTTGGCCCAGCTAAAGGGCGGACTTGACTTAATCTTGTTCCCCGCCGAAGAATTGAAGGGCTACGGCATCGCGGGCCTTTCAAAACTGGAAGGCCTTGTCCGCCAAGAGGCCGCCGAGCTTAACAAAAAATACGACGGCCAAATCAACTTTAAGGTCCAGAACGTTTCGGGACAAGAAGCGGCGGACCTTGCCGAAAAGTACGGAATCCAAGCGGTCAACTACGACGACCCCGACACAAAGGAACAAAAGACAACCGCGCTTGGCCTTGTGTTAAAGTTGGGCGACAACTTTAGAATCATTCCGCTCAAGCTGCAAAACTTTTTTGGCTGGCGTTTGGCCGGAGCGGAAAACTTGCAAGAAAGCGTTTCGTCGTCAATCGAAAGCCTTCTTTCCAAAAGCGTGCAAGTGGCTTACATCACAGGCCACGACGAGCTTTCGCTTTACGGCGACCGCTACAAGCAAAACGACTTGTCCGCCGAAAACTTCAGGAACGCGCTCAACGACATTTACTCGTTCAAGGAAATCAACCTTAGCCAGGACGACATTCCCCTTAACATAAAGTGCGCGATCGTCAACGCTCCAAAGAAAAAGTTCAGCGAAAAGGAGTTGAGAAAGCTTGACCAGTTTGTGATGGCCGGCGGAAACCTCTTGCTCTGCCTTGAACCGCTTTCAGAGTCAACTCAGGGCGGCCAAATGCCGTCTTACACAAAACCCGAAACTGGATTGGAGACATTGCTTGACGCTTACGGAATCGTTCCCGGCGCCAATTATGTAATGGACGAAAACTGCTTTGTTCAAAGGCAGAGCGTCGGAGACTCGCAAAAGATAAACTGGGCGCCCTTGCTTGAAAAGAGCCAGCTTGACCAAAAGAGCCCGATAACAAAATACATCGCGGGAATGATTTTCTTGCAAAACGGTTCGATCGACGTCAGCAAGGCGCAAGAGGACGCCGACCTAAAGACAACGGTCTTGGCCCGCTCGTCCGACAAGTCTTGGACGCAAAGCGAAAACATCATCTTGTATCCGGGATACATTTTCCCGCCGCAAGAAGCCGACAAGCTTGGAAAGAACAACTTGGCCGTTTTAGTCGAAGGAAAATTCAAGTCCGCCTATGCCGGAATCGCTCCGACAGTCGAAGACGAAAAAACCGAAGGCCTTGAAGAAGGCGCCAAGCGCGACGACCTTTCCGCCGCCCAAACCTTGGACAAGGGAATTCAAAACGCGAAAATTCTTTTGATAAACTCTTCGCAAGTGACAACCCAGCAATTGATCGACGACAACGCTTCGGAGCCGATGTCGCTCTTTATGCGAAACGCGGTAGACGTTTTGAACGGCCAAGAAGATTTTTGCCAAATGCGAACAAAGGGCGCGGCGCTCAACTTGCTTAGCGTAAAAAAGCCGGCCCTTGCCACGTTCTTTAAACTCTTTAACCAATTTGGCTTGGCGATTTTGGTCGCCCTTGCCGGCTTGTTGGTATGGCGCTTAAGAGCCGTCCGACGGAACGAAATTAGAATCAAGTACAATCCCAACGACGAGCGCGAAATTGCCGCTTCGTCCAAAGGAAAGAAAGAGGAAGAGACAAAATGACTGATAAATTTAATTTTTCAAAACGAACAAAAATCTTGGCGGGCGTAGCGGCTGTCCTAGCCGTAATTTGCGTCGCGCAATTTTTCCTTGGCTTAAAGTCTCCGCAAAAGACTTTTAAGGTCAAGGGCGAGCCGGATTACATCAGCGTTGAAAATTCGGGCAACACGATCGTCCTCCAGCGCAACGGAAGCGATTGGTTTTGCGGCGCGCAAAAATTGGACAAGGCAAAAATGGACTCGCTTGTAAAAAGCCTTTCTGTCGTAAAGACGCTGAACGTTGCCAGCCGCTCCGACAGCGCCGCGACGCTTGAGCGCTACGGCTTGGACCAGGCGATTTCAATCCAAGCAAAAATGGGAGCCAAGGACTTTCAAAAAATCTTGGTCGGAAAAGAAAGCGTAAGCGGCTCGCAAGCATACGTCAAGGTGAACGGCAAAAAAGAGATTTACCTTGCGCAAGGAAACCTTCGCCGCGACTGGACCTTTAGCCTTGACGACTTAAAGGAAAAGGAGCCCGAAGCGCCCCAAGCGGACGAAAGCGCCCAATCGGACGAGGCCGCCGCTGAAGAAATCACAAACTAAAATTCCTATAGCAATAAAAAGCAAAACGCGCTAATATGGAAAGAACATCAAAGGAGATGACTATGAAAAACTTAAAAATTATTGCAATCGCCCTCGCTGTTTTGGCAGCCGGAACTTTTGCCTTTGCCGACGCGGCGGCCGAAAGCTACCTTTCTAAATTCACAAACCTTGTGACAGTGGCCGAAGCTTGCGCCAAGAAAAACGAAGCCTCAAAGCTTTCTGAAATCACGTCGCAAAAAACGGAAATCGACGCGCTTAGAAAAACCGTAACGCTTTCTACAATCCAGCGCTTTAGCGACTGGCGCCTTACAAAACGCTACGACACAGCTTGCGCAAAGCTTAAAGCCGCCTCTCAAAAAGACGCCGCTTCAGAATCAGTCAATAAAGTTGGAGAGGCCGTCGGAGACGCCGCCGAAAAAGTTGGCGGAGCGGTAAAAGAAAAAGCTTCGGACGCAGTCAAGAAAACAAAAGACTCTGTGGAAGGAGCGGTCTCAGACGTAAAGGACAGCGCAAAGAAAAAGGTTGACGACACCGTAAAGGACGCCAAAGACGCGGCCAGCGAAAAAGTAGCGGACGCCGCCGAAAAAGCTTCGGAAAAAATTCAAAAGGGAACCGAAAGTTTTGTTGATAAATTGAACAAGCTTTTTAGCGGCGACAAGAAAGAAGAAAAGAAGTAATTCGAGCCGTAATAATAACACAAAAAAAAAGCCGCGCAAAAAGCGCGGCTTTTTTTTGTTTGCGAACTATTTTAGTGGTGGAACAAGCGGATGCCGGTAAAGGCCATCGCGATTCCGTGCTGGTCGCAGGATTCGATTACCGCGTCGTCGCGAACCGAGCCTCCCGGCTGGGCGATCACGCTGACGCCGCTCTTGTAGGCGCGCTCAACGTTGTCGCTAAAGGGAAAGAAGGCGTCGCTTCCAACTGCAACGTCTTTATTCTTTGAAATCCATTCCGCCTTTTCGGCGTCGGTGAACACCGTCGGCTTTTCGGCAAAAATCTTTTCCCACTTTCCGTCGGCAAGAACATCCATGTACTCGTTGCCAGTGTAAACGTCAATCGCGTTGTCGCGGTCGGCGCGTTTGATGTTGGGAACGAACTTAAGTCCCAAAACTTTTGGGCTTTGGCGAAGCCACCACTTGTCGGCCTTGTCGCCCGCCAATCTTGTGCAGTGAACGCGGCTTTGCTGGCCGGCTCCGATTCCAATCGCCTGACCGTCCTTTACGTAGCAAACGCTGTTGGACTGCGTGTACTTGAGGACGATCAAAGAAATTATCAAGTCGCGCTTTTGTTCCGCGCTAAAATCTTTTTTCTTTGTGACGACGTTCTGCAAGCAGGCTTCGTCAAGCTTGATGAAGTTGTGGCCCTGCTCAAATGTCACGCCAAAAACTTGCTTTCGCTCCAACTCAGGCGGAACGTAGTTGGGGTCGATTTGGATCACGCAATAGCCGCCGTTTTTCTTGGCCTTAAGGATTTCCAAAGCGTCGTCGTCATAGCCGGGAGCGATGATTCCGTCCGAAACTTCTTTCTTTACCAAAAGCGCCGTCGCCTTGTCGCACTTGTCGCTAAGCGAAATAAAGTCGCCAAAACTTGACATTCTGTCGGCGCCGCGGGCTCTGGCGTAGGCCGAAGCCAAGGGAGTCAACTCAACGTCGTCGGTAAAGTAAATCTTTTTTAGGGTGTCTCTAAGGGGAACGCCAACCGCGGCTCCTGCCGGAGAAACATGCTTGAACGAGGCGGCGGCGGGAAGGCCTGTGGCTTCCTTTAATTCTTTTACAAGCTGCCAGCCGTTCAACGCGTCAAGCAAATTGATGTAGCCTGGTCGGCCGTTTACAACTGTTATAGGCAAGTCGCCTGACTCAACGTAAACCCTGGCGGGCTTTTGGTTTGGATTGCATCCATATTTTAGTTCAAGTTCTTTCATATAAAACAGTTTACCGCAAATCGCCGCCGCGGTCAATTATCAAAATTTTTTTGAAATTTGCGCGAATTTTATGAAAAAAATTCATATCTTATATACGAGGTGAAAAAATGATTTTTTACAAAAAGAAGGCGGCTCGCCCGCTATGTCTTGGCCTTGCGGTTTTCGCGGCGGCCATTTTGTCGGCGCCAATCTTTTTCTCATGCTCGGCATTGAAAAAAGAAAGGCATTCTCTAAAAATCGTCAATTGGAACGCTCAGACTTTTTTTGACGGCAACAACGACGGCGTGGAGTACACAAACTTCATCAAGTCAAAAAGATGGAATCAAGAAGCCTACAAAGACCGCTTGCAAAAACTCTGCAAGGCGATCGACCAATTGGACGGAGACCTTGTCGTTTTGGAAGAAATCGAAAACATTGGCATCGTTTACGACATTTCAAACGCTCTGGCCGGCGACAATTGGAATCAAAAAAAAGTCTACCGCTACGCCTGCTTTGCCAAAAACGAAAACTCCGCGATCGGCTGCGCGGTTCTTTCCCGCCTGCCCTTGCAAGGCCTAAAAGTCCACTCGCTGGACATCCAGGCCGAACAAAGCCAAGCGCCGTCGATGAGGCCGCTTATAGAAGTGGACCTTCTTGCGCCAAAACGCCTTAAGATTTTTGTAAACCATTGGAAGTCAAAGGGCGGCGAAAAATCAAGCGGCCAAGATTCGGATATTTGGAGGCGCTGGCAAGAAAGCCTTTTGGCGCAAAAAATAATCGAGGCAAAGGAAAACGGCGGCGGCATTCCGATAATTTGCGCGGGCGACTTTAACCAAGACATCAGCGAGTTTAGCCTCGTTCAGGACGGAGCGGAAAGCGGCCTTGCAAACGTGGCGCTTTTTTGTCCCTTTTACGAAAAAAACGCATTGGTTTACTCTCCTTGGCTTGACTTTGCGGGACAAATCGGAAGCTATAACTTTCGCGACAAATGGGAACGAATCGACCATTTTTTTGCAAGCGGAAATATACGGCTGGAAGACTTTGCCCCGCAAACCGGCGAATGGTCCTACGAAGACGGCAGGCCCAAGACGTTTAGGCTTTATTCGCTGAACGGTTGGTCCGACCACCTTCCCATCGCCTGCCGCGTTAGTTTTTAGGCTTGCGCGGGGCTTGCTTGAAATTTTCAACAATCGTCAAAAAGGGACAAAAAAAGCGCTTTTTTTGTTAAAAAAAACTTGCATTATTGCCAATCCATGCTATCATTAAATCGTGGGCAGGAAAGAGATGAGGACTTTAACCACCCGCGCGACAGGAGGCGTTATGCAATATCCGACAAAGAGAGCTAGCCTTGCTGGGGCTATAAATCAGTAGACAAAAGCGTCTGCGGCTTTTCGCAGAAACTAATAAGTTCTTCCGCTGTTCTTACAGCGCAGGCAATAGAAGAACATATAAGGCTCGACAAGCTCGAGCCTTTTTTTTTGCGCTAAACATTTTTTTTTACGCTCCGATAATTTAGTTGGAGTGTAAAAAAGATGATTTCAAATATTACAAATTTGAATCCGTACAGCTACCATGTCTCTTCAAGCGGCGCCAGCGGAAAGCTTTTTGTTCCCGTAAGCCCTTCGGCTGTCATCTACGCTCAATTCAACCACATCTCAGGAATCGCGGCCCCAAAAGGACAGAGCGGCGTTTCAATTTCTAAAATTCAAATTCTTAACTCTTTGATTGAAAACCTTAGCAAAATAAAGGGCGTCCAAAACTCGCCCAAGAAAAGCGTTAAAATCACAGAAGCGCAAGCCGACGCCTTGATTCAGCATTACCAAAAGCAAATCGCGCAAAGCGTCCAAGCAAGCCAAGCTCAGTTTATGCTTTCGGGCGTAATGCCACAGGCCGGCGCCCTCTTCTCGGTAAACGCCTAATCCGCCGGCGCTCGCCGCTATTTCACTTCTGAAGCCAAGAAATCCGCGTAGCGTTCGTTTATGCTTTTCTTTTTGGAATCATCGCCGGCGCAAGAAGCCATAATGTACGGCTCCACCACTTGCTTTTTGATTCTTTCCCAATTGGCGGGGAATACTTGAGGAGCGCTTAGGCGTTCGGCGACAGGCGTGTTTGAAATCATCACGCGATAATACAAGGGGAAAATTTTCTCGGTTGCGTTTTTAAGCGACGAAAATCCGCCGGCGATTCCAAAGGAGTCGGTTTCCAAATTCATCTTGAACTTTCTTTCAAGAATCTTTCTTTGCGATTTTTCGTTCAAAAGCCAAAGCAAGAATTTTTTTGCGGCGGCCTTTTTCTTGCTTTTTGTATAGATTCCAACGCTTACAAAATCGTCTTCGATTTGAATCTTGCCGTCGTTGCATATCCACCTAAAGTCCAAGTCGCGAGTTTTATCGTCAGGAAGGGACAAAATGTCTCGGCTTGAGGCGAAAGAAAAAAGGCAACGGCCGTTACGCGCTTGGTTGTAGAAGGGCATGTACAAATACTTAAAGGCAAAGTCCTCTTCGTTCTTTACGCCTTCGTTTATTTCGTTCACCCAATCTTGCGCGTAGACAACGCTTTTTTCAAACATGTTCTCAGTATAAGTTATCGTTTGAGAGTCGGCCTTAAAGAAAACGCCCTTGTCCTTAAAAATCAAGTACAAAAAGTCATTGGACCACAAGGGGCCAAACCCCATCGAAGTGTAAACGCCGGCACGGTTCTTTGCGTTGTATTTTTTTGAAATTTCCTTGATCTCGTCAAAAGAAAGCATTGTCGCGCCTTGAAGCTTTTCGTAATTGCCCGAATAAAACACAAGCGCCGGCAAGTTGTAGCTTACCGGAATCAAGCGCTGTTTTTCGCCTTGGCTGCAAGCCTTTAAAAGCGGCTCGTAAAAGTCTTCCCTTAAGAGCGGACCGCCTTTCCTGAACAGGGAATTCAAATTTTCAAAATACTTTTTTTCTATTCCAGCCTGCAAATAGCTTCCGGCCAGGATGTCAGGCGCCGCGCCCTTGTTTGCGGACGCCAACTTGTTGGTGGGAGCGTCGTAAAAGTAAGTTACGATTCTTATCTTGTCTTGGCTTGCGTTGAAAAGCTCCACGCAAGAAACAAAGTCAACGTTGTTTGTCCACAAGACCAAGCGGTCCTGGTTTTTGGCGCAAGAAAAAAAGAGAAAACTTAAAGCCGCGATAAGGGCAATTTTACAGTTCGTCAGCCGCTTTGTAGATTGTCGCATAAACTTCGTCGATTTGTTCCGCTTCCAAAGAGCTAAAGGCAACGCGCAATGTGTGGCTGTTGATAGAAACGGTTCCGATGCCGTAGTCGCGCAAAAGCTTTTTGCGCAATTCCTCCGCGTCCTTGCCCTTAACGTCAAAGCTCATAAAGTAGCCTGAGTTAAAGGGGAGCGGCTCAACAACCTTTGAAGAATGGCTGTTCACAAAGGCGCGAACCTTGGCGTAGCGGTCTTCTAGAACGGCGCGGTACTCCAACTTTTCGGCCTCAAATTCCTCGGACTCGTCCGTCATAGCCCTAAGCAAGAAGGACTGGGGCGGAGTCGAAGAGCAGCTTACTGAGGAGCGGATCGTTCCCATCAACTTTGTGACCAAAGCTTGGTACTGTTCTTTAGTAAAGCCCTTGCAGCCAAAAGTGACAAAGCCGGCTCTAAAGCCCCATACAAAGTCTTCCTTTGTGGGACCGTCAATCTTTACTGCCAAAATATTCGGGTGCAAGTCGCAAGTGTAGGCAAAAAGCGACTGGGGCTCGATGGCGTCCTCGTAGTTCAATCCAAAGTAGGCGTCGTCGCTTATGGCAAGGATTTTATTTCCGGCTTCGGCAAGCTCCTTTAAGAGGGCGACGATTTTTTTGGCTTCTTCGCGGGTCGGAGAGTAGCCCGACGGATTCTGCGGAAAGTTGAGCAAAAGACGGGCGCTGCCGTTGGCCTCGCACTCCTTTCTAAGGGCGCTTTCCAAAGAGGCAAAGTCAAACTTTCCGTCAGAGAACATCTTGAATTGATGGAAGGGAGCGTTGCGGCGCGCTTCCGCGATCAAGGCGTAATTGTCCCAACTGGGATCCGCGGCCAAAAGCGGCTTTGTTGAATCAAGAAACAAGTCAGCCACGTAAGAAATGCCGGCGGTCAAACCGGGCACAAGCACCGGCTGTGAAAAATTCTTTGGCTCAAGCGACGGATTTTTCCTTATCATGTCCTGGCGCCAGGCTTCGCGCAAGTCGGGGTTTCCGGCCGTGGGAGCGTAGCCAACCAAAGAAGCGCTGGAAAATTCCGGAACGTGCCTGTGGATTGCGTTAAGCATCGCGGGCTTTCCGTCGATGATTGTAGTTCCGATCGTTCCGTTGGCGGCATAGCCAAACTTCTTGGCCTCGCCGCTTTGGGCTATGATTCCGTTCGGAAAGTAAATCCGTTCGCCAAAATCAGAAAACAAGAAATCGGCCGAACTTCCCTTTAAAATGTCGTTTAATTCTTGCGCTAATGGATTCAACATGATATGATATAATACGCTAAACAAGGCTTGAATGTCAAGAATAAGTATGCAAAAAGTATGAATAAATATTCATTTTCTGTATATAAAAATTGGAGTTAATTTATGGAAAAAGCTGAAATCAACGAAGAAGACTTAAAGGAATGCCGCGAAATCGCCGAAAAATGCCGCGCAGAAGCCGCCAAGCGCTTGGTTGGACAAGGCCAAGTAATCGACGGAATTTTGACCGCTATGGTCGCCGGCGGCCACATATTGCTGGAAGGCGTTCCGGGCCTTGCCAAAACCTTGGCCGTTCGAACTTTCGCCGAGCTTAGCGGCTTGGACTTCAAGCGCATTCAGTTTACCCCAGACTTGCTTCCGGCCGACCTTACCGGCACTTTGATGTACGAGCAAAATTCCGGCCGCTTTAGCGTCCACAAGGGACCGGTGTTCACAAACGTAGTGTTCGCCGACGAAATCAACCGCGCCCCGGCAAAAGTCCAGAGCGCCTTGCTTGAATCTATGGCCGAGCGCCAAGTGACTATCGGCGAAACTACATACAAGCTGCCCGACCCCTTCTTTGTTTTGGCCACCCAAAACCCGATCGAGCAGGAAGGAACCTACAATTTGCCCGAAGCGGAATTGGACCGCTTTTTGATGAAGATTGTCGTTCCCTACCCCACAGCCTCGGAAGAAATCGAAATCGTAAAAACTTGCGGAGGCGCGATAAGCGTTCCCGTAAACCAAGTCTTTAGCCAGCAGATTTTGCGCAAGTGCAGAACGCTTTTGGAGCGCATCGTTTGCGACGAAAAAATCGTTGAGTACATCGTTTCTATCGTGAACGTAACCCGCCCGACAAATTCAATCTCGGCCGGAAAGGACGACATCTCTAAGTACATTGACTACGGCGCCTCGCCGCGCGCGGGAATCGCCTTGCTTCAGTGCGCCAAAGTCCAAGCCTTGTTCAGCGGCCGCTCTTTTGTTTTGCCCGACGACATCAAGGCCGTGGCCAAGAACGTTTTGCGCCACCGCTTGGTTTTGTCTTACGAAGCGGCCGCGTCAAACGTCAGCGCCGACGACATTATAGAAAAGATTTTGGAATTGACTCCGCTTCCGTAACGCAAACTGGATTTAAAAAATGGCGGAAAATTTAATTTCGGACCGCGAGTCTTTAATAAAGCGCGCGGCAGTCCTTAGAATAACCACAGCCTCTCTTGCCTCGGCGATGCAAAACGGAACTTTCCGCTCCTTGTATCACGGACAGGGAATTGAATTTGCCGGCGTGCGCGAATACTTGCGCGGCGACGACGTCCGAACAATCGACTGGAACGTAACCGCTCGCAGCGGAAAGCCTTTTGTAAAGCTTTTTGACGAGGAGCGCGAGCTTCAAATTTTCCTAATCGTAGACCGTTCCATCTCTATGCAAGAAGGAACGAAAAACAAAACCAGGCTTGAAAGCGCCACCGAAATCGCCGCGCTTCTTACCCTTAGCGCGGAACGCAACGCAAATCCTGTCGGCGCGGTATTGTTTTCCGGCGACATTGAGTTTGCGGTAAAGCCAAAAAATTCTTCAAACCAGACAATGCTTTTGCTTTCGCGCCTTGACGATTATCCGGAGCGCCGCCGGGGAACCGCCCTTGCGGCCGCCTTGCAAGGCGCCGGAAAGCTTTTAAAAAAGCGCTCTTTGGTTTTTGTAATCTCGGACTTTAGGGCCGGCGGCTGGGAAGACGCCTTCGCGCACATGGCGGCGCGTCACGACACGGTTGCGGTAAGGATAACAGACAGCATGGATTCCTCCTTGCCGGAAATCGGCTCGATTACCGTTCGCGATTCAGAAACGGGACTAAGAAAGCTTTTTCCGACCTTGTCAAAAACTTTTAGAGGCCAATGGCGCGAAGACGCCGCGATGCGAACAAAAAGATGGACCGACTGCGTTTTAAGGCGCGGCGGCGTTCCACTTTCGATTTCAACCAGCGAAGATCCGCTAAGCGCTCTTTTAAATTTCTTTACGCAGAGGGAAGCCGTATGAAAAAAATCCGTTCGGCTGTCCTTGCCGCGCTTATCGCAGCCTCGCAGGCGCTTTTGCCAGCGCAAAATTTTTACGAGAACGTTTCCGAAAACGCGTCCGAAGTTTCGCAATCGCTTCTTCCGCTGGAAGTTTTTGTAGGCGACCAAGCCGAGTTGCGCTATTCTTTTAGAAGCGCGGTTGACTTTTTTCCAAACGCCGACTTGGTGATGGAAGAAAAAATCGACATTAGCAAATTTCCTTTTAAAAACCTAAACAGCGCGCTGACGATAAAAAGCGCCTACTTTAGCCGCAACGACATGGAATATGTCATCAGCCTTCAAATCGTTCCATGGCGGCCCGGCATAATCGAATTTCCGCCCTTTGACTTGTTCTCGGTCCTAAGCCTTAGCGACAAGGACAAAAACAAAAACATTTCCTACTCAATTTTATTCGAGCCGATCGAAATAAAATCGATTGTAGAAAAAACAAACCTTCGCGACATGCAGCCGCCGGCGCCGCCCTTCATCATTCCGGGAACGACCTACGTTCTCTTCGCCATTTTGCTTGCGGCCTTGATTGTGTTCGTTCTTCTCTTGCGCGCCTTGATAAAGTTTGGCGACATCCGCAGATGGTTCAAGCACTTGTCGATAAGAAGAGCCCACAGAAAGAATTCCACAATCGCCGTAAAGAAAATCAAGCGCCTTTTCCGCAACAAAAAGATCAACGACATCGACTTTTGCGCCGCCTTGCAAAACATCACGCGCGCCTACCTTGACTTTAGGTTTGACTATCCGTTTAAGTCAGCCTCCGCGCGAGGCATAAGGGACGGCTTTGCAAAAATCTGCTTGGGCGACATTCCGGACTCAATCGCTTACAGCGTGGAAGACTTGACCTCGATGTTCATCCGAACAGACTACATCCGCTACGCTCACGACTCAATAGACTCTCAACTGTATCCTCCGGCTGAGCACCAAGCAAAGCTGGCAAACTACGAGCGAAAGTCATTGAGCGACATGGTGTTAAAAGCGATCGCGCTTTTTGAAAGCGACGGCGCCACAGAGGAGGGATTGGATGTCCTTTAGTTTTATGAACCCAGGCGCTTTTTTTCTCTTGCTCTTGATACCCCTGTTTTTGGTCTTTAGGAAAGTTGGCCTATTGCAACGAATCAGCTTTCCGCTGACCTTTGCCGATTGGGACGGCTACGTTTTTTCTTGGGACAACAAGCTGTTGAACTTTACGTCCGCCCTGTCAACCAGTTTGATTTTCGCCGCGTTTGTGATGATTGTATTCGCTTTTGCCGACCCTGTTGTCAGCGAGCAGGAACGCGTTTACACAACGCGCGGCTCAGACATAATTTTTGTTTTGGACACAAGCCCGTCAATGGCGGCGCGAGACATCGGCGGCGGCCTTAGAATCGACGCGGCCAAACAAGCGGCCCACAACTTGGTTCAAAAAAATTCCGGCGCCTCTTATGGTTTGGTCGCGATGGGAAACGAAGCGGCGATTGTTGTTCCTCCGACTTCTGACTTGGATTACTTTGAAAGCCGCCTTTCATCGCTTACGCTAGGAGAGATGGGCGAAGGAACCGCTTTGGGAACCGGCCTTAGTTCCGCCGTATACCACTTGTCGACATCAAAGGCGCCGCGCAAGTCAATCGTATTGATTACCGACGGCGAAAACAACGCCGGAGAAATTCATCCCGACACCGCCGCGAAACTTGCGGTTGAAAACAAAATAACTTTGTACACCGTCGGAATCGGAACCCGCGGCTCCGTTCCCCTTGACTACAAGGACCCCTACACCGGAAAGGAATACACAGGCTACCTTGACTCGTCCTTTGACTCGGGCCCGCTAGAAAAAATCGCGCTTAGCTCGGGCGGCCACTATTACGGAGTTGAAAATTTGCAAGCCTTGACAACGGCCTTGTCCGCCATCACAAGACGCGAGAGCGTGGCGCAAAACTATTACCTAAGAAACGTCAACAAGCAATTCTACGATAAATTTCTTTTTGCGGCGATTTTGACATTTGCCTTGTCATGGCTTATCAGAAGATTTTTGCTCAAGGAGTTTGTATGAACTTTAGCATTGAACGGCCATGGGCCTTGTACGGACTCTTGCTTATCGTTCCACCCCTTGTTTACAGCGCCTTCACTTACAAAAGAACTTTTTCTTTGTTGATGAAGTCGGCGAAAAACAAAAAGACAAAAGAATACATTCGAATGAGAAAAAGAATTTTCGCAAGAGTCGTTCTGCGCGCGGCCGCTTGGTGCATGATGATTTTTGCCATGGCCGGCATTTCTTGGGGAACGGTGTCGACTCCCGTCCAAAAGAACGGCAACGCCATTGCGATGGTCTTTGACATTTCTTACAGCATGACCGCTCGAGACTGCCCCAACAACTTGACCCGCCTTGAGGCGGTGGCTTCTTACACTAACGACTTGTTGGACAAAACCGAAGGAATTCCCGCAAGCGCGATTCTTGCAAAAGGCAACGGCATTGTTGCCGTTCCGTTGACGGAAGACACAGAATCGATACGCTCATTGCTTTCAATTTTGTCGCCAAAACTTATGAGCTCGGCGGGAAGCAACTTGGGCGAAGGCATCAACGCCGCGCTAAAATCATTTCCAAAAAACATTTCAAACGCTCCAGTAATTTGGCTTTTTACGAACGGAGAGGAAAGCGACTCCGGCTTGGAAAGCGCTTTGGGAACGGCGCTCAAAAAAGGCGTCAGCGTTGTGATAATCGGTTTTGGCGAAGAGCGCGAAACCGAAATCTACGCCGGCGACGGAAAGACCCTGGTAAAGACCGCCTTGCGCTCGGACAAAATCAAGCAACGCGCGCGCGAAGCCAACAAGAAAAATCTTGGCGGCCAAGGCTTTAGTTTTATACAAGGAGCGACGGTTCAATTTGTTGACGCGACGGAACTTGGCTCCGCAAGAAAAGTTTTGTCCTCTGTAAAAAGCGGAGACGGCGGCGAAAAAATCGCAATGTCATACGAAATGCAGCCAGTGGACCGCCACTTGTTCTTTATCGCTTTGGGAATCGTTTTCTTTGTCTTAAGTTTCTTTGCAAGCGAATTCTCTTTGCGAGGCTTTCACGAAAAGCTTGCCCTTTCTTTGGTCGCGCTTTGCTTTTGCTCTTGTTCAAGCGAGTTTGAGGAATCAAAAAAGATTTTGAGCGCCGTATGGAATTGGAACCAAAAGCAGTACACTGAAGCGATTGCCAAATTCACACAAAGCCTTGACGAGGCAAAGGAAAACAATGACGAAATAATCAAACAATACGCGCTTTACGGCCTTTCAACAACATACTTGATGCAAAACGAAAACGCCGCCGCGCTTGAAAAAATCAACGAACTTTCGGGCAACGCTCCGAACAAAATAAAATTCGCGGCCTTTTACAATTCGGGAATAATCGCGCAGCGCGAAGGCGACTACCAAAAGGCCGCCGAACTTTTCAAGAACGCGCTTTTGGTCGATCCTTCAAACGTAAGGGCAAAAATAAACTTGGAGCTTTCCTACAACCAGCAGGCCCAACGCGCAAAAGAAAGCGAACGTCAAATGAACGGCGCAAACGAAATATCTCAAGAAGAATCCGATTTGCAAAAATCTGTCTTTAATAGAATACGGGAGAAAGACCAACAACAATGGAAAAACACTCAGCAAGAGCAAAAAAGCGCCTCGCCATTGGATTACTAACAGCCGCCTTGTCGCTTTGCGGCCAGCAATTATTTTCTCAAACTTTTGCGGAAAAGCTTGAAGCGCTTCCAAAAGACGACATCTTTTTTACAAACAACGAAGCGCAGTTTATTCTAAAAATTCCGCAAGTTTTGCCCAGCGATGTTCAGACGGAACTTCCGAATTTTCCGGAAGGAGCGACCTTCAACTCTTCCAAAAAGAGCGACTATATTTCAAGCGACGGAAACGCGGGAACCGAAATCGACTTATGGTTCACATTTAGGCAAACAGGAACGTACGCTTTTCCGCCAATGGTTATCTACGTAAAGGGCCGCCGATACACGGTAAAGTTCAAACCGGTTGAGGTTTACGAAAACCCGCGCACAATCCTTCCGCGCTTGATCATTGTGTTTGACAATGGCGAGACAATCAGCGCGGACGCAAAAAAAACGCCGGCCATTACTTTGGAAAGCGACAAGGCGGCCCGATTTAAGGTATACTTGCAGTACGCGCTGCAAGCCCAGCAATTTGCGTGGAACATTCCCAAAGACTCGCTATTTAGGGAAATCGAGCGCTACACCGAAATGAACAAGTCTCGCCGCTCGTCGGACTTCTCCACCGAAAAAGTTCCAGTGTCTTACTTTGAATGGAAGCCCTTTGCCACGGGCGTGACTTCGCTCCCGGAAATAAGAATGATGGTCACCGCCTACTCCGGCCGTTCGGTTTACCTTTCAACTCCGGACTGCATCGTTACAATCGTTCCGCAAAAAAAAGACGCCCAGGAAAAATCGCAAGACCAAGATGAGTCGGTTTACGCCTACGCCTGGTCCGAATCGACAGGCCCTGAAAAAACAAAAAAAGCCAATGCATTTACGCCTTTTGACTGCGCGCAAATAGCGCGGCTTAGATCGCTTGAGCGACGCTCGCTCTTTAACCTTGGAAAAATTCGCGCCGAACGAATCGACGCCGAAATCAAGGCGGGAATCAAGAGCTCCGACAACGAAGTGAACTATTGGCTGTTCTTTATCATAATCGGAATCAACGGCTTGCTGATTCTTTTTTCAATTATTTTTGCCGCATTTAAAAAACGCTTTGAAGCGGCGGTAATCGGCGTCGCGGCGATTGGAATGCTTTTTATCTCGGCCATCGCCACAAATGCCGTTCTAAAACGCTATGGCGTTGTTGTCGGCGGAGAGATAAGCCCCATTCCTGAAGAAACCGCGATAACAAAGTCAGCGGTCAACGGCGGAAACCGCGTCCAGATCAAAGAAGAAGTTCAGGGCTGGTATTACATCGTCTACAACGAAAACGGCGGCTGGATTAAAAAAGAAAATCTTGCGGTAATAAAATGAATTTTGGCGACATCTTGGACAAATGGGAATCGTCGCAAAAAAATCAAATCATAGACAAGGACGCGGCGGCAGAAAAACTTGAGGCTAACGACAAGGCCCGCCGCTCCTCTTACATCCAAAACCTAGCGCCGCAAGACACGCTGGACCTTCACGGAAAAACCCAGGAAGAGGCTTGGAAAGCCCTTAACGACTTTGTGGCCAACGCCAGGCGCCGCGGCCTGCAAAAAGTTTTAATCATTCACGGAAAAGGCATCCACTCCGCCGACAGCGAAGGCGTTTTGGGAAGCGTGGTAAAAAAATTCATTGAAGGCGACCAACGATTGGGAGCCAGCGGAAAGGCCGACAAATATCACGGCGGAAGCGGCGCGACTTGGGTTGCCGTTCGCCCCTAAATTCATTATATTTTAATTATGGAAGATTACTACGCTCTGCTTGGCGTTTCAAAAGGCGCTTCGCAAGACGAAATTAAAAAAGCTTACAGAAACCTCGCCTTTAAGTATCATCCGGACAGAAATCCCGGCGACAAAAGCGCCGAGGAAAAATTCAAGAAGATAACCGAGGCGTATTCTGTTTTGAGCGATTCAAACAAAAGAGCGCAGTATGACGCAGGCGGCGCCTTTAATTATGGGCAAAGCCAGCAGTGGAATCAATGGCAGCATAGCCAGCAAGGCGGTCCGTACGAAAGTTACGATCCATTCCGCGAATGGGAAAACTTCGCAAACTCAAACCGCAGATATTATTACTCAAATTATTCAAATACACAGAACGAGCCCACGCTATCGCGCGCGGAGGCCTTTAGCCAGTTGATATGGAAAGTTTTACAGATTTTGATCGGCCTTTGGTCCATCAGATTCTCGATCTTTCTTTTTCCGATTGGACCAATAATCAGTTTTGCCGCGGTCGTAAACGGCTTTAGCGGAGCCTCCAAAGCATTGAAGGCTTTATTCCGCAAAAACAAGTGATTTTTATCTTTGTCTAAAAATGATTCTTCCCTTGTCCAAATCGTAGGGAGAGAGCGCCACCTTAACGTTGTCGCCGGGAACGATTCTAATGTAATGCTTTCTCATTTTTCCCGAAAGGTGCGCCATGATAATGTGTCCGTTCTTCAATTCAACGCGAAACATTGTGTTGGGCAAAGCTTCCTTAACCAAACCTTCAACTTCGATAGCTTCTTCTTTTGCCACGATTCCTCCTCAAAAAAACACTTGATTTTTTTTCAAGATGTGGTATTATAGTATCTTAAAATAATCGTTTTTGTCAACAAGGGGAAAATTTTGAGACAGTCATTTATTAAAAAAATGAAAGAAAAATTGACAGAACAAAGAAATTTGATTCTGGAAGCCTTGGCGGCCCAGAACAATGAGTTCAAAGATTTGGTTTCTAAAGTTGAATCTGGCGATGAAATTGACGTCGCTTCCGGCGCTGTTGACCGCAACATGTTGGATTCGCTCAACGCACAAGACGCCAACCGCCTTACGCTTATAAACAACGCGCTCCTTCGCATCCAGCAAGGAAAGTACGGCCTCTGCCTTCAGTGCGGAAAACCGATTCCCGAAGCGCGCCTCGAAGCCTTGCCTTACGCCTTTATGTGCATCAATTGCGCGTCAAAGGCCGAAAAGCGCCGCTAACCTTTTAACGAGCCGCTAAGCTGGTAGAATTTTATCTGGCCGCCTTCAAGATAGGCGGCTTCTGTATAACCAGCTCTAACCGCCGCCAATTCGGCGCGGTCAAAAGCAAAGTCCAAACATTGAGCGCTGTGCGCGTCGCTTGAGAAAGTTATCGGCGCGCCGGCTTGATGCAAATAATCCAAAAATTCAGCGCTGGGATAAACATCGTCAAACTTGCTTCTGGCCATGCCGCCAGTGTTAATTTCGACAATCACTCCAGCCTTTGCGGCAGCCTTTGCCGTCGCCTTTAATTCTTTTTTATACCAAGAATCGCCTTCGTCAAAAAATTTCAAGTCTTGATTCCTAAGCCTTACAAGATCGGCGTGTCCAAGAATTTTGATTTTTTGCGTTGCAAGCATTTGGCGCTGGCGGTCAAAATATTCGCAAACGGCTTTTTTGCCGTCGTTCTTGTAAAGGCGCTCCAAGCCTTCTGTCACTTCCGCTAGCGGGCCGTCAACGGTAAAGAATCCGTTTTTGTTTGTCAAATAGTGAACGGAGCCAATAAGGTAATCGGGAGAAAACTCCTTGTAAGCCCAATCAAAGTCGCAGGCAAATTCCGGAATGTAGTCAGCCTCAAGGCCCGCGTAAATTTTTATCTTGTCCTCATATTCTTTTGCCAAGGAACGGATGGCGTCAAAATATTTTTTATGGTCTTGCGCGGGCATATGCCAGTCCGACGAATGCGGATAAAGGCTGTGGGAAGAAAAGCCCAAAATCGAAAAGCCTTTTTTGAGGGCTTCCTCAACATTTTCTTTTGGAGTGTTTTTTCCGTCACAAAAAGTCGTGTGTGTATGATAGTTCGTCTTCACTTCCCTTCTCCTTTTTCCAAGCTTCCGCCGCGGCATTGAATTTTTTTAATTCTCCGCGAAGGGCTTTTTGAATTTCTCTTAACGCCTTGACATTTTGTTCGTGAGCGGCTTTGTTCAACGCTCCGCCCTGGCTGGAAAGCGCAAAGGCGGAAATTGTCGCCGCGCTTCCCTTAATCGTATGTCCATGACGCCGCAAAGTATCGTAATCCCGCGCCTTAATGCTTGCTGGGATTTCCTTTATGATTTTTTCGGTCTGCGCGGCAAAGTCGTCAATCAACTGAAAGCCCAAATCGTAATCGCCCGAAATCGTATCCTCAAAGTCCTTAGAGTCCCAAACGGCGTTTTGATCGCCGTCCTTTTCTTTTTGCGCCTCTTGAGCGGGCTTTAAGCTTGCGGCGAATGAGCTTTTCCACTTTAGAATTATTTCCTTTAAGTTGTCGCTTTTGTAGGGCTTTCCCAAAAGGTCGTTCATTCCAGCCGCGCTGTAAGTCTTGTAGTCTTCGTCAGTATGGTTGGCGGTGCAAGCGACGATTACGCCGTTGTAGCCGTTTTTGCGCAAAGCCTTTGTCGCGTCCAAGCCGTTCATCTCGGGCATCTGCAAGTCCATAAAGACAATGTCTATCTTGGGATTTTCTTTTGCGATCTTAACCGCCTTAAGTCCGTCATCCGCCTCCAAAACTTGGGCGCCCATTTTCTTAAGAAAAGCGACGATAAGCTTTCTATTGACAGGATGGTCTTCGGCAACAAGAACCAACACACCGTCGGCGATAAGCTGGCCGTCAACTTTAATCGCGGCTTCGTCCTTAACCGGCTCTTCGCTCTTTAATTCAATCGGGTCAGAAAAGGCGTTGGACAAAAGATTAAAAAGGTTTTGCGCTTTTACAGGCTTGTGTATGTATCCGTTGAACCAGTTGAGCATGCGCATTTTTGCGTCTTGCCTTAACTGTCCTTCGGGAACGATCAAAAAAAGCTTTGCGTCGTTAATCGTCTTGTCGGAATTGATTTCGCTTGCCAAACGCCAACCGTCCATCCTTGGCATGATCATATCTATCAACACCAAAGTAAACGGATTATTTTGCCGGGCGGCGGTTCTCATAAGTTCCAGGGCGTCTTTGCCGCTTTGCGCAAGGGCGATATATGGAAAGCCAAAATCTTTTAGCTTGTTCTCCAGCGATTTTCTTGCCAAATAGTTGTCGTCAACCAAAAGTATTCTTGTGTCGCTTGGAAAACTTAACCGCTTGTACTTGTCCAAAGCGGCCTTTGAATTTTTTGCCTCCACGCAAGGAATTGTAAACCAAAAAATCGATCCGCCGCTTACATTTGGCTCCACGCCAATTTTTCCGCCCATAGCGGCGACAAGCGCCTTGCAAATCGAAAGGCCCAAGCCTGTTCCGCCGTACTTTCTTGTAGTTGAAGTGTCGGCTTGATAAAAGTCGGTAAAAAGCTTTTCGCGCGCCTCTTTTGAAATTCCTATGCCCGTGTCTTCTACCTTGAACAATATTGTGTCTTTGTCAGTCCTTTCTACGATTGCATGAATGTAACCCTTTTCCGTAAACTTAACGGCGTTCTTGACGATGTTCAACAAAATCTGCTGCAAGCGGGTGGGATCTCCCATTACAAATCTTGGAGCGGAAGGATAAATGTCGCTGACCAATTCAAGCCCCTTGTTAAAGGCTTCGGCGCTGATTGAGTCCATGACCCGCTCCACCACTTCCATCAAGTTAAACTGAATGTTTTCCAATTGGAAATTTTGCGAGCGAATTTTTGAAAAGTCCAAGATGTCGTTTGCCAAGGCAAGCAATGTTTCCGCGCCCACTTGCATTTGGTGAACGTACTCCAACTGCTCCTTGTCAAGGCTTGTCATTCTTAATAGTTCCAGCGAGCCGACTATGGTTTGAATCGGCGTTCTCATTTCGTGAACTGTGCTGGAGAGGAAACGGCTTCCGGTCGCAATCGCTTCAAGAGGCGCGTCAGATTCGGTCATGCAAAATTTCCATAGCCTTTTTGAGAATCACTTCCGGCTTTTGCGGCTTTGCAAGATAGCCTTTGGCGCCAAGACTTAGGGCTTGGATTACGTATTCGCGTTGAACAGCCTGAGAGTATACGATGGCCGGAATCGGCTTTTCCCTTGCCCTCAATTGGTTAAGCACGTCAAAACCGTTGACGCCTTGCATAAAAATATCAAGAACCGCAAGATCAAAAGACTTGGTTTGAATAGCCTGAACAAACTTGACTCCGCTTTCGAAAACTTCTGTCGTAACTCCGGCCGCCTGGAACGATTGCGCAAGAATCTTTCTAACGACTTCATCGTCGTCAACAATCGCAATGTTCAAAAGGCTGCCTTCCGCGTCCATACCGTCTCCGTCGCCAGAAGCGCCTCCAAAGCGGATGTCAACAGAGCCTGTGGTGTCGTCGTCCTCTCCCGCCAAAATGCTGTCGGCGATAATTTCTGTCGCGTCGCCCTCGGCCTTGCCCTTTCCAACAATCGAGCCCAAAGCGCTTGTCAAATCTTTTAGAACTTTTACGCCGACATACTCCGCATGGCCATCGATGAATTCGTCCATGTAATTGTCAAGCGAAAGAATCTTTACGTTGCGGCTTTGAATGCGGTTGTCCGCCAAAACCGTGTCAAGCAAAAGCTCTACGTTTATTCCGTCTACAAAAGAAAGCTGCAAGTTTGTCATCATGACGATGACTTTTGGATCCTTTATTTTGTAGTTGTCAATCATTTCGCTGATCTTGTATTTGAGCAAAGAAATTTTCTCTCGGTTAAGGCCTTGCGCGATTTCTACAAAGATTACGTTTCCGTTGTGGTGAATCTCAAGCACGCAAGGAGTCGTGTCCATCGAAAGGTTGGCGCGAATGATTTTTCCTATCGCCTCAAAGAAGACGTCAAATTTAATCGGCTTTGAAAAATATTTTACAACGCCATACTGAACCAAAGAAGAAATCTGGGCGCGTTCCATTTCCGGCCCCGAAATGATTACAGGAATTCTCTTGGCGTTTGGATCGGACATTTTGCGTTCAAGCAAATCCATTATCTCTTCAAAGGAACTCTCCACGTCAATGATTATCAAGTCGGGAAGCACGCGGATGATTTTTGAAAATGAATCCAAGCGACCGTCGGCGATTTCTACGCTGACATTTTCCGATGAAAGTTTTTCCTTTACAAATTCGCGGAACATCGGAGCCGCGTTTATAATGAGAACTTGCTTTTTTCTGGCATTCGCATCCATATGGATATTTTACCGCTAAAATGTTATAATTTCAAGTAAATTTAAGGAGGATTTTTATGGCAAGAGCGGTTGTTTTTTTGGCCGATGGTTTTGAAGAAATTGAGGCGATTACCCCAATCGATTATTTAAGGCGCGCTGGCGTTCAGGTGGAAACAGTGGCCATCCCCGTAGACGGAAAGGCCGATTTGCTTGTCGCTGGATCGCACAAAATCCCCGTAAAGGCCGACTTGACCTTTGACGAGCTTGCCATGAGGGACTCAAACGATTTGCCCGACGCGGTAGTGGTTCCAGGCGGAATGCCAGGCGCCGCCAACATCGGAGCCTGCGAGCTTGCCGTCGACCTTATCAAAAAAATGTTCGAGCAAAAAAAGCTGGTTTCGGCCATTTGCGCGGCCCCCGTTGTCGTCCTTGGCAAAACTGGCGTCTTGGCCGGAAAAAACTATACTTGCTACCCCGGAAAGAAAAAATTTGAGGACTATTGCGGCGGAAAAGAAAAGGCCGACCAATTAACCGCCGGCGCGAACCTTGTTCCCGACAAGCCCTTTGTCGTTGACCAAAACTTGATTACAGGCCGCGGCCCTGGAGCGGCGGAAGAATTCGCGATGGCTATTGTGGAATACCTTTGCGGAGCGGAAACCGCCGCCAAAATAAAGGCCGCGAGCGTCCAGCGCTAGCGAGCTGCATAGCCTGTCAGGAACTTTATTATGGACTGGAACTTTATCTTTTTCTTGAACTCCGCGCTTTTGGGAGTCGGCCTTGCGATGGACGCCTTTTCCGTTTCGATCGTGAACGCGCTTTCCGAACCAGACATGAAATGCGGCAAAAGATTTTTGACGGCCGGCGTTTACGCTTTTTTTCAATTCGCCATGCCGATGATCGGCTGGCTTTGCGTCCACACCGTCGCGGAAAAATTCACCGCCTTTCAAAAATTCATTCCATGGATCGCCTTGATTCTTTTGCTTTACATCGGAATCAAAATGATTTGGGAATCCCTTCGTTCCGACAACCAAGAATGCAAGGCTTGCAAAAAAAACACATGCAAAGATTGTGCGTCAAGAAAGACAAGCCGCCTTGCGCTGGGACTTTTGCTTTTGCAAGGAATCGCCACTTCTATCGACGCGCTTAGCGTTGGCTTTGCAACCGCGGAATACGGCCTTGCGATGGCGCTTGTCTCTTCTATGATAATCGCGGTCGTAACATTCGCCATTTGCATGGCGGGCTTGCTTATAGGCCGCGCCGCCGGCAAGCGACTGTCGGACAGAGCGCAAATCGTGGGCGGCTGCATTTTGATTTTTATCGGAATTGAAATTTTTGTCCGCGGCATTTTCTTCTAGGTTGAAAAACTTTCGCCGTTCCACTATACTTGACGTTATGGAAAAAAATTTAAAAGACAAACTGATTCCTTTTGCGCTTGCTTTTATTGTCATTCTGGCCGACCAAATTACCAAGGCCTTGATTGTAAAGAACATTCCGGTTTACGCAATCGGCTGGACATTCGGCGACGACCTTTTAAGAATCGTTCATGTGGCCAACAAGGGCGTGGCCTTTAGCCTTGGAGCGGGCATGTCTCAAAGCTTTAGGAGCGTAATGTTTTCCTTCGCGCCCCTTGTCGTAATCGGACTTGTTGTTTGGATTTATTTTAGAAACCAAGAATTCAATCCGCTCCAGCGTTGGTGCATTTGCGGAATTGTCGGCGGCGGAATCGGAAACATAATCGACAGAATCTTTAGGCCGCAAGGCGTAGTTGATTTTATCGACGTAAAATTTTTTGGAATCTTTGGCTTGGACCGCTGGCCAACATTTAACGTGGCAGACGCCTCGATTGTCGTCTGCGGAATCATACTAATCGCGTCCTTTGCCGTTACGGTAAAGAGCGGCGCGGCGCAAGGAGAAAACAATGACTGAGGAAGACCTTAAAAACATACAAGCCCCGCAAGACGATAAAAAAGCGCCGCTTACAGAAACGCAAAAGCGGCGCAACGCCTTTTGGATTCAAATGCTGGGAGCGCTTGTTTTGCTTGTAGTAGGATTTGTTTTGGTAATCGCGCTGGAAGTCGGCGCGGCATTTTTCTTTGCCCGCGTAATAAAGGCAGACGTTTCAATTATGAAAACAGCTTCGCCGATAGTGGTTCTTGTCGGAATCATCGTCGCGTGGTTCATCAGCCGCCAAGTCTGCAAGGCGCTTGTCCTAAAGACCAAATGGCGCGACGCCGTTCCCGACGACGTCGTTGACTTTTATTCTGGAAAGTAAAAAAAGGCTGCCCAATTTTTTGGACAGCCTTTTTTGTGTTCTAAAGAGACTATTGCGGCGCGAAAATTGTATTCGCGCCGCAAAAGGACTGAGTCAAGGCTTTAAGCGTAGCGCGCCTTGACCAGGACTACTTTAGCGCTTCAAAGATAAGGTCGGCAAAGAATACGACGGCCAAAATCCAAGTTACAACCGGGATTTCCTTGGCCTTCTTTCCGGCAACCTTGGCGATTACGTAAGCGATGATTCCGAACATAATTCCCTTTGAGATTGAGTAGGCAAAGGGCATTGTCATGATCGTTACGAACGCAGGGATTCCTTCTGTGGGATCGTCAAACTTGATTCCAACTACAGACTTCATCATAAGATAGCCGACAAAAATCAAAGCGGGAGCTGTGGCGGCGGCGGGAATGAGGAAGAAGAGAGGGCTAAGGAAGAGCGCTACCAAGAACAAGATGGCTGTAACAACGCTGGCCAAACCTGTGCGGGCTCCGGCGGCAACGCCAGAAGAAGACTCAACGAATGAAGTTACTGTAGATGTTCCCAAGCAGGCGCCGGCAACTGTTCCCACGGCGTCAGAAAGCAAGGCTTCCTTAGAGTTCTTGATGTTTCCGCTTTCGTCCTTGAGGTTTCCCTGCTCGGCTACGCCAAGCAAAGTTCCGATTGTGTCGAACATGTCGGTGAACAAGAATGTAAAGAAGATTACGAAGAAGCGGCCGATGTTTTCGGCGATTCCGGCAAAGTCAAAGGCGAACAAAACGGGAGCGGCCGGAGTTGAGAAAGGCTTGAAGCCTTCGGGAATTGTAGTAACGCCAAAAGGAATTCCGATGATTGTAGTGATGATGATGCCAAGCAAGATCGAGCCTTTTACGTTAAGAGTGTAAAGGGCGATTGTGATGATCAAGCCGATAATCGCTACGATGGCCGCGTGGTTGTCGCCGGCAAAGTTTACAAAGCCGATGAATGTTCCTGTGTCCTTAGAACAGATTCCGGCGTTTACCAAGCCGATGATTGTGATGAACAAACCAATTCCGACAGCGACGGCTTTTTTGATTCCGTCAGGAATTGATTTTACGATAGCTTCGCGAACTCCGCAAAGGCTGAGTATGATGAACAAAATTCCTTCAAGCAAAACGGCGGTCAAGGCCAACTTGTAAGAGCAGCCCATTCCCAAAACAACGCTGTAAGTGAAGAAGGCGTTGAGGCCCAAGCCAGGAGCCAAAGCAACCGGCAAGTTGGCGAGCAAAGCCATTACCAATGTGGCGATTGCGGCCGAAACGGCTGTAGCGGTGAAAACGCCGCCCCAAGGCAATCCGGATTCGCTCAAGATTCCGGGGTTTACGGCCAAGATGTAGGCCATAGCCAAGAATGTTGTGATGCCGCCGACAACTTCTTTGCTGACGGTGGTTCCGCGTTCTTTTAGCTGAAAGAACTTTTCCATAATGATTCTCCTTTATAAAAAAGATAGAACCATTGTATCACAATTTTAGAAATTTGTCGAGATTAAGCCTCCACCATAACCATGCTGGCGTTGCCGGATTTTTCGGCGTAGATTGAGCGGCGGCTCTTGTAGGGATTGCGGAAGGAGGCGATTTGCGTCCTGATGCTGTCGATGTGGCTTCTAAGCAAGTCGCGGTTCTTCTTGTTTTGGGCCAAAACTTGATTCTGCAAATTTGACAAGTCGTTTTGGAGCGCGGTAATTGACTCTTCCTTTTGGTCGCCGCCGCGGGCCTTGTACAAGTCCGACATCGGAACGATGACCTTTTGCAAATTCATTATGTTGGAGACAACCTGCTGCTCAAGCTCTGTATGGGCCAAAAGGGCGTCGGCGTTTTCGCTAGTGATTGAGCTTTCCTGCTTTTCCAAAACCGTAAGGTATTCGCGGAATTTTTCGCGCTGCTGCTGGAGCAAACTGCGGAATTTTTTTAACAAGGCGACGCGCTCTTCAAGTTCCTGCTTAGAAATCTCTTCCATAATTTACCCCTCAATATTCAACGCCGGCTGCGACTTGTTCGGAACGGCTCCATTAGCGTTCTCGGCAGCTTGGCGCCAAGAGTCAGTCAACTGGCTCATCATGTTCAAGACAGAATCAATCTTTTCTTTGCTCTTTGAAATGTTGGCGCTTCTAAGCTGGTCGTTGAAGAAAATGTAAAGAGCCATCAAGTTGCGGGAAATTTCCCCTCCCTTTTCCATGTCGAGCGAAACTTGCAATTCAGTGATTATTTCTTGCGCGCGCAAAACGTCGGCGCTAAAAGACTCTATATTTGCGACTGGCAGTTTTCCGTCTGGATTAAATTTAGAAGAAGCGGATGTGAGCTTTTTTACCGCACCCTCATAGAGAAGAACAACGAGTTCGGCTTGGCTGGCGGTGTTGACGCTGGCCTTTTTGTAAGCGTTGTATGCCTGATTGTAAACCATAAATTTATCGCCTCCCGTAAAACAGATAATACATCAATTAAGATTATCGGTTTTTTGGAAGGCGACTTTAGCGGATTTTATTGCGCTCCGCCCGTCTCGTCCGTCAAAATTTCGCGGGCGGGAACCATTACTTTCTTGTCGTAGCAAGTGAACATATTGTCCGCGTTCTCCGGCTTTGTGGCTTGCGTCAAGGCGCTTACAAGCGGAACGATCGCAAGGCCGGCCAACATGCAGAAGGCGCCGGAATAAAGCGAGTTCCTAAAAATAAACTCAAGAAAAGCGCCGCTCACCTTAATCATTCCAAGCGACTTGAAAAGCTGGACAATCTCGACGATTGTAGCAAAGCAGAAGGAAACGCAAACGGCGGCGCGGCTGGTCTTTTTCCAGTAAAGGCCGTACAAGAACGGAGCCAAGAAGGCGCCGCTCAACGCTCCCCAGCTTACGCCCATCAATTGCGCGATAAAGGTCACGCGGCTTTTTGCCTGGACAATCGCGATGGCCGCGGAAACGACAATAAAGAAAGCCACAAAAACGCGCATCATAAGCATGTTGCCCTTTTCGCTGTTGCGCTTGTTTTTTATCGTTCCGATAAAGTCCAAGGTGAGCGTCGAGCTTGAAGTAAGGACAAGCGAAGAAAGCGTTGACATCGAAGCCGACAAAACCAAAATCAAGACGACGCCGATCAAAACGTCGCCAAGGTTAGAAAGCATGTTGGGAACGATGGAGTCAAAGCCCTGCGCCTTTACGGATTCAGCCGTGGCGAACAAGCGGCCAAAGCCGCCCAAAAAGTAGCAGCCGCCGGCGACAACTACGGCAAAGGCCGTTGAGATTACCGTTCCGATTTTAATCGACTCTTCGTTCTTGATCGCGTAGAATTTTCCGACCATTTGCGGAAGTCCCCAGGTTCCGAGCGAAGTCAAAATCACGACCACAAGCAAGTAAAGCGGATCCGGCCCAAAGAAAGAAACGTAAGCGCCCTTCATTACAGGCGACTCAATCTCGCTCATAAGCGCAAGGCTTTTCATAAAGCCGCCGTTTTGCGAAAGAACGGCCAAGACGACGGCGACGATTCCGGCCAGCATTACAAGGCCCTGGATAAAGTCGTTGACGGCGGTGGCCATGTAGCCTCCGACGATTACGTAAACCGCGGTAAGGAGCGCCATGACGACGACGCAAACTGCGTAGTCAACGTTAAAGGCCATCTTAAAAAGGCGCGAAAGCCCGTTGAACAAAGAGGCCGTGTAAGGAATCAAAAAGAAAAACGTTATCGCGCTTGAGGCGACCTTAATTTTTTCCGAGGCAAAGCGGCGGCCAAAAAAATCGGGCATCGTCTTTGAGTCCAAAAAGCGCGTCATTATTCTCGTTCGCCTTCCCAAAACCGCCCAGGCTAAAAGCGAGCCGACAAAGGCGTTTCCCAAACCGATCCAAGTGGAGGCGACGCCAAAGTTCCAGCCAAACTGGCCCGCGTAGCCTACAAAAATTACCGCTGAAAAATAAGACGTTCCGTAAGCGAACGCTGTAAGCCAAGGGCCGACCTTGCGGCCTCCCAAAACATAGCCGGTAACGTCGCTAGCGGCGCCGCGGCATTTGATTCCAACAAAAACAAAGACCGCGAAAAACACGACAATCAAAGCAAGTTTAATGAACATTTCGTTCTCCTTATATTTATTAAAATGCCCCGGAAAACCCGGGGCTGCAATCGCTTAAAACAACTTCTTAAACGCGTCGCCAATCGAGCTCTTGTCAAGAGCGTCTCCCATCGCGTCGCCGGCGGCGGACTTGGCTTGGTCTTCAAGCATTTTTTGAAGCTCGGCCTTTTTGGCGTTAAGCTCTTTGTTAAGCTTGTCCATGTTAAGGCTTTGCGCGTTGATTCCGTTTTCCAAATTGACAAACTGAGAAATCTTTTCTGTGACGCCGCCGGTTTGCTCGTTGAGGCGGGCGGTGATTTCCTTTTTGGCGTCGTTGATGAGTCCAGTTAATTCCTTGTTTACAACGCTCTTCAATATTGTGTTGAACTGCTTGTCCAAGTCGGAGTCAAGCGAAAGCGAAAGATTGCGGTCGGGATCGATTCCGATTTTGGCCGTAAGAATCAGATTCTTGATCGCGTCAAGCGCGCTGGAATAGAACCTGTGCGCGATCGGCGGATCAAATTCGTCGGCGGTCATTTTTAGCCCCCTCATGTCAAACTTGGCGGCAATCTCAACCGCTCCTTCGGCGGTCATCAAAGCACCCGCCAAAAGCGTTGTGTTGGAATCCAAGTCCAAGTATGGGCTCTTAAAGGCAAAGGGATAATTGGTGCCCATGTATTCCGCTTCGACAAGGGGATTGCTTGTCCTGCTGCGGGCGTCAACGACAACCTGAGCGCGATGGGTCCTGCGGCCGCTTTCGTTGTAGCTTCCTGTGATTGTGGCCGGAGAGCCGCGCTTGTCCATGTCGTTTGAAATTTCCAGGCCCTGGGCGTTGACTCCCAAGCCTGTGAAAGAAATTTTTTCTATCAAAAAGCGCGGCACGTTGTCGTTCCTGTACCAAACGTCGATGCCGGGAAGGCGGCTGTGGCGCTTTTGAGTTTTTGCGGCCTTTTTCATCGTGTCCTTGGCGTTGGCCGACGAAGACTGCTTGGCTTTCATCGCCGCGTCAATCGCTTGCGAAACGTAAGGATAGTAGTCGCCGCAAACCGCGTACAAGGCGCTGTAAAAGGCGTTGCTTAAAATTTTCGTTCCCGTGTCCATGTTGAACGAAGTGATTTTCTTTAGCTGGCTGTTGACCAATTCGGTGTCGGCCTTTATCGCGGCTTGAACTTGGCTTGAAATGTTTTTTATTTCAGCGCTGTCGGCCTTTACGTCGTTCAACGTTCCCTTGACGGAATTGGTGATGGACTTGCTCTTTTCGATCGCGTTTGAAACTTCGGTAATGGCGTTCTTGATTTCAATCGGGTTCTGAACCTTTGACCAATCCTTGTTGACCAACGTGTTGACGCTGGAAGAAAAGTCGTTGACTTCTTTTTCCATTTTTGCGGGCATGTCCTTCCACTTGTTGACCGAAGCCTCAACCTTGGACTGAACGTCCTTGGCCAGCGCCGGAGACTTTAAGTTGTCCTGGACGTTCTTAATCATGTTCTCGGGATTGTATTCGGCAAAGGCCGCCTCGATCGATTCCTTGGCGGCGGCGACGGCGGCGTCCTTCTTTTTGCTGACGTTGGCCGAAAATTTTTCGACGTAAGGGTTGACGGGCTTTTCGATTTCGCTAAGCTCGCCTGAGTAGCTTCTGTCGGTTCCGATTTGAAGGCCTGTGACTTCGATGTTCTGCGCGTCGAATTTTCCGCGCAAAGCTTCGGTCAAGTTGAACTTGATTTCGGTCTTTTCGATTTGGAACAAATTTTTCATCGGGCTGTTTGCGTTGGCCTGCTGCAAGTCGCGAACGGTAATCGTGGCCTTTAAAAGCTCGACGTTGACGCTTGCGATGTCGGTGCGGGCGCCAAAGACTTTTTGCATTCCCATAATCATTCCCTTTTTGGCAAGGGGATTCTTAAAGGCAATGAAAAGAATGACGACGGCGGCAAAAAAAGCGACAGTCGCGACAAAGGGAAGCAATTTAAAGGACCCCTTGTTCTTCTTTACGTCCTTGGCGATGGCCTTGAGGCGCTTAAAGTCCGCGCTGGGAATCATCTTGTCGAGCGGGATGCGGACCGTCCCCTCCTTTGCCGGATTGTCCTCAAACAAAGACTTTACCAAAGCCTTGTCGCTGGAAATGTAAATCTTTTTGTAAAGGATTTTTTCAATCTTGTCGGCCTTGTAAACTTTCTTTAGAAGGCCCGGAAGCTTTTTCGCCGAAACTTTCTTTGGCTCCTTTTGGGGCTTTTCGGCCGCGGCTTTCTTGGCCGGCGTTTTTTTGTCTTTATCTGTAATCTTTGCCATAATTAGAACTTCTCCTCAAAGGCTTCAAAAATCTTTCCAATGACCGGCAAGTTTGCGGCGGCCTTGTAAAGCGGAGACCTGATAAAGCTAGGCGCGATCTTTGAGCGCCAAAATTTCACAAACGCGATTCCCGCAAGGAAAAACGGAACGTAAAGGACAAGGCAAAACAAAAAGCTTCCCATGACAATCGTATTGTTGAACTTTGTAAAGCCCACAAATGGAACGTCAACCAAAAAGCCAAAAAGATTTTCAAGCGGCTTGTAGGTCAAAACGTTGTAGCCTATAACGTCAAAAACCGGATCAAGAATCCAAGCGAAGTAAGAGACGATGAGCATAGTCAAAAGATAAGTGGGCTTGTTGATTCGGACAAACATAAAGAAAACTAAAATCAAATACCAAAGCGCGTTGTTCTTTGGCATAAGGCCAAGCATAAGTCCCAGCGCAAAACCGTGCGCCATCTCGGCGGGATTTTGGTTGGCGTTCAAAGCCTTAAAGAGGCCGGAAATCCACTTTAACATTTTATCCTCCGTTTTAGGAACGTTAAGTAATATTCTATTATATCACGAACAAGCGCGTTTTTCAATGATTTTTTTTGAGGAGTTGAACAAAGCGCGGCCGTTCAATAAAATAAAAACTATGTCACTCAACTGCAACGAAATTAATTTAATTTTAAGCGAACTCAACTTGCCCGGAAGCTTTGTGCAGGACATAATCCAGCCCGGCTACGACACGCTTGCCCTTTACGTTTACAAAGAGGGAGCGGCAAAAACGATTTTGATTTGCGCGGGCCACGACGCGACGCGCATCAACGAAACAAAGAGAAAGATTCCCAAAAACGACAAACCCCTGCGCTTTATGGAATTCCTAAAGTCCAGGATCCGCGGCGCCAAAATAAATTCCTGCCGGCAAATCGGCTTGGAGCGCATCATCAAGGTGGAACTGTCGCGCCCCGAAGAAGAATTCAATATGTACATCCGCTTGTGGAGCGCCGCCGCAAACATAATCCTTTGCGACAAAGACAACAAGATTTTGGACACGATGTTCCGCCGCCCGCAAAAGGGCGAAGTCACCGGCGGAATTTTTGACGAAGAGGCGCTCGTAAAAAGCGCGAGGGAAAAGGCGGAAGCCGCGGGCCAAAGCGGCGGCGCGTCAAACGATTCCGGGAAATCAAACAATCCGGCGGAACGTTTTCCAATCCGCGACTTTGCCGACGTTCAAGAAGAGATTCTTCAAAAGCATCCCGACTGGGCGCCCCTCTCGTTCAACCAAAAAGTCGATTGGTTTTACAGCGAGCGCTCGTCAAACCTTTCGCGCGACGCTCTTTTAGAAAAAGCCAAAGCGTGGTACGAGTCGCGCCATTCAAAGCAAGAGGCCGCGTTGGAGCGCCTTCAAAAGAAAAAGGAAAGCTTTGAGAATTCCGGCCAGAAAAAGCATTGGGGCGACTTGGTTTTGTCAAACGCGCATTTGATACAAGACGGCTCAAACTTTTTGGAATGCGTGGACTACCAAAGCGGCGCGACCGTTCAAATTAAAATCGACCCAAAAAAATCGGCGCAAGCCAACGCCGCCCATTACTACGACCTTTACAAAAAGGAAGTCAGCGGAGCGGAAGAGCTTTCGACGGAAATTGAATTGGCAAAGAAAAAGCTCGCGGCCTTGGACAAAGCCTACCAAGAAATATTAAACGAAAAAAATCCTGTCCGCATCGAGCAACTTTTGCGCAAAGACTCCGCTCCCAAGCAAAAGCAAAAAAAGGCGCATCCCGGCTTGGACTACACAGTGAACGGCTGGTACATTTTAGTCGGCCGCGACGCCAACGAAAACGACGAGCTTTTGCGCCGCCACGTAAAAGGAAACGACATGTGGCTGCACACCCGCGACTGCCCGGGCGGCTACGTCTTCATCAAATACCGCGCCGGAAAAACGATTCCCTTGGACATACTGCTTGACGCGGGCAACTTGGCCGTCTACTTTTCAAAGGCCAGGAACAACGGAAAGGCCGACCTTTACTACACGGAAGTGAAACACTTGCGCCGCGCAAAGAACGGTCCAAAAGGCTTGGTGCTTCCCTCCCACGAAAAAAACCTTTGCGTCACCTTGGACAACGCGCGCCTTAAACGCTTGGAGATGGACCGCCAAGGCGACGAACTGTAGCGCGCCGCAGCGTCCGCAAACGCGAGCGGACTTGAACGCCCGCCTGCTTTTTGCTAAAATGATATATTATGCAAATCAAGGAAATTTTTGGCAAAAAAAAGTTGACGCTCTCGTTTGAGGTTTTTCCGCCCAAACAGCAGACAAACGTAATAAGCCTTTCTGAAAAAATACAGACGCTTTCGGCCTTAAAGCCCGACTTTATCAGCGTCACTTGCGGAGCGGGAGGCAGCACAAAAGACCAAACGCTAGAAGTTTCAAAAATGGTCGCGGAAAATTGCCCGGCCTCGCTTACCCACCTTACTTGCGTAAGCGCCACAAAAGAAAAAATCGCCGACGCCATCAAGGAAATGAAGGCCGCCGGAATACAAAACATTTTGGCCTTGCGCGGCGACATCCCGCAAGGAATGACCGAAGAACAAGCGACGCAAGGCGGCTACAAGCACGCCGATGAATTGACAGCCGTATTAAAAAGCGAAGGCTTTTGCGTCGGTGGCGCCTGCTACCCGGAAGGCCATCCAGAGTCGGCAAACCGCATCGAGGACATCGAGCTTTTAAAGCGCAAGGTTGACGCGGGCGCGGACTTTTTGACAACCCAAATGTTTTTTGACAACGACATGCTCTACAGCTTTTTGTACCGCCTGGAAGCCGCCGGAATCCACTTGCCGGTTTTGGCGGGAATCATGCCGATTACGGCCGTGACGCAAATTCCAAAAATGATCAAGCTTTCAAACGCCTTTATTCCGCGAAAGCTCTTGGCGATTTGCGACCGCTTTGGCGACTCGCCCGAAGCCTTGAGACAAGCGGGAATCGCTTACGCCACCGACCAAATCATCGACTTGATTTCAAACGGAATCCGCGGCGTTCACATTTACACAATGAACAAGCCAGAAATCGCCCAAGCGATTATGGAAAACGTCAACGACATCATCGGAGCCTGCAACAAGTAAAATGAAAAAGCTAAAGCCCTTGGAAAAATTCAGCCCCCTTCCCACTTGGTTCGTAAGCCTTGGGCATCCAAAGGTCGTCTTGCATTCCGTGTCATACATAAGGACTGTGGCCCAGGATTTTTTTGTCCCGCAGTTTTTGCGCAAATTTAAATTCACAAAAACGCCAATCGTCCATGTGGACAATCCGCTTGACGCAAGAGTTCCGTTCAACACAAGAAAAATCGCAGACTACTTGGGCTTTGTGCAATATTGGATACGCCCCCTGGGCCTTTTGATCCAAACGCTTGGCGCAAAAAAAGCCGTTCCCCACTTGGCGGATTTTTACCGCCGCATGACCAAGGCCTACAAAAGCGCCGCGGAGATTTACCGCTTTAGGCTTTCAACAACCGACAGGCCCCATTACAAGCGCCGCATTTATTTTGCCGGAGTCCATCTTTTGGACCCCCATTACTTGTGCGTTCCTTCGCTCCACATCACGATTGTATGCCTTGCCTACACCTTTATGCGAAAAGCGTTTGAAGAGGAAAGTTATTCGCAGGAAGAAAAAGACATGTGGAACGCCTCTCTTTACGCGGGAGCGGTAAACATCGCCGAAACCGTTCTGTACGTAAAGCAGCACAGCGTAAACTGCGTTTCGGCCGCCCTTTATATGGTGGCGAAAATTTTCCCGGACCTTTTTACAAAAGAGGACGCCTTGGGCTTTTTGGACTCAATGTTCAAAAACAGCTTAGACATTCCGCAAGAAGACAAAAAAGAAGTCGTCGGATACATGAAAAACCTCTTTTTGCAATTCCTGGACGAAGGAAAGGACTGCTCAGATTGGAGCCTGCCTGTTAAAAATTGGCTAATAAAAACCGAAAAACGCGCCGATAATAGATAGTATGGCAGAATCGATTGAATTTTCGAAAAAAGTGATTGATGCGGTTGAAGCGAAGGCCGAATGGTACAATTCGTCCGTCATTCCGCAAATCTCAGAAAATTACAGACTCTTTCACACTTGCGTAAAAAACCTTTACGACTTGATGATCAAAAAGTCGTTAATCAAGCCGGATCCATACAAGCTTGACCGCAAGATTTCTGGCATCAAGCCCTTGGACAACAGCCAATTCATCGACGGAGAGCGAATCACAATAATCGGAATGCGCTTCTCTGAGTTTGAGACGATGCTGGATTGGATTTGCACCTACTATAAATTTTCAATCGACAGCCTTAAAATCCCAGAAATAAAAAAGCTTATTGACTACAACAATTCCTTTATATGGAACTCTCTTACGCCAAACAGCACAATGCCGAACACCCGCGGATTGGGCCAATTGGTTATGGAAATGAAGCGCGGCGGAGACATGCTCACTTCCAGCTCGGTAAACGACATCATCTCCAAAATCAAAAAGACGACCGAAGAAATTCTCCGTCTTTTCAAAGATTTGACCGAGTTCCAAAAAGAAAACTACAAATGCAGAATTAGAAAAGACATTATTCTGAGCGATAAATTTGACCAAGACAAGGCTTTTTCTTCCGAAGCGGAAGAAGTGGCGCAAATCAAAAAGCTTTTCACTTCCATAATCGGAAAAGAGCCCTTTTACACGCAGCTGGTTGAAGAAATCGCGCGCGAAGACCAAGCCTCAAACCGCGACCAGTTGCAGGCGGCGGTCTTGGAAAAACTTTCAATCAAAGAAGAAAAGCAAGCGTCCAACACCGTTCAAGTCGACACAAAAGAAATGCTTTTGGACGCGATCCATTCGCTTTGCGCCCAAGCGACGCCGCTCGGAACCGTTTACACAAAGCTTTCGGAAAACAACGAAATTCTTCAAAGCTCTTCCACAACGTTCTGGGGCCAGTTTATCGCAGCGCTAAAAAAAGCCTTGGGTATCCAAGAAAAGCCCGTCGAATACGAAGTGGTAATAGTAGAACCTGCGACAAACAACAAGCGCAAGCAAAAGGTCAGCTTTACGCCGTTTAACGCGGACATTCAAAAAAAGGCCAGCTTTTACAATTCTTTCTCTTTGAAAAACAGCATGGCCTACAAAAAATTCCAAAACGCCGAAGAGCAAAAACTTTTGGAATTCTTGAACAAGCAAATCACGGACTTGCAAAAAATTTCGATCATTCTAAAAGCCCTTGACGACTACTTTAAGAACAACGCGCCCGCCGAAAAGCGCTCAAAAATCAAAGGCCTTTCTATGGAATTGATGGCGCTTAAAAACAATATGGTCAACACAAACCAGCGCCGCGCTGAATACATATCTTATATAGAAGAACAGGAGCAGATGAAAAAACTTGGACTGGACCACTAAACTGCGTAAAAATATCGCCGGCGCGTTTTTTGCCGGCGCCTTGCTTTTTGTTTTTTCCGGCGCCAATCTTTTTGCGGCGGAAGACGACGTTCCTTTTAAAACCGACAAAATCGACGACTCCCTTCAAAGGGAGCTTGTGATTTTTCACTCCCTTTCAAACTTGAACCTTGACCCGCACACAAGCGCCTACGTTTTTGAGGCGCAGATTTTGAACAGCGTTTACGAAGGCCTTTTTTCTTACAACGCGGCGACGCTGGAGCCGGACAACGCGCTGGCAAAGGACTTTAGAATTTCGCGCGACAAATTCAGGTGGACCTTTACGATTCGCGAAGGCGCCAAAAGCTCTTCTGGAAAAGAAATCACAGCCGAGACCATCAAAGAGTCTTGGCTTAACTTGATCGCCAACAAAGCCGCCTACTACTCTTCCCTTCTTGACGTAATCAAAGGAGCGCGCGAATACAGGCTCGGAACCGGAAGCCGCGACGACGTCGCGATTTACGCAAACGGCCTAAAGCTTAGCGTTGAATTGACAAAGCCCACAAGCCATTTTAACAAGCTTTTGTGCCACCACGCTTTTTCGGCCGTTATGGACGACTCAAGCGCCAGCGGCGCCTACATGATCGAAAGCGCCACGCCCTTTAAGGTGTTGCTAAAAAAGAATCCAAATTACTGGAACGCCGAGCAAGTTCGCATTCCGTCCGTGGCAATCCATCTTACGGACGATTCCGACGCAAGGGCCCACGCCTTTAACACAGGCGCCGCGGATTGGATTGACGCCACCGACGAGCTTAAAAAAATCTTGGACAAAAAAGCGATTCAGCTTTCGGCCGAGTTTGGAACGGAATACCTGTTCTTTAAAAACGACTCTCCGATTTGGAGCCGCTCGGATTTTAGGAACGCAGTCCTTACCGCGATTCCTTGGAAGCAATTGCGCGACGGCCACATGTTCCCCGCCGAAACCTTGGTATGCCCCAGCGCCGGCTACAAAAGCCCCGAGGGCCTCAACTACACCGACGCCGAAGAAGCGGCGCTTATGCTGGAGGCCGCCAAAAAATCCGCCGGAATCAAAGACAAAAAAATCGAGCTGACCTTTGCCATTCCCGACACGGAATACATGTCAAACCGCGCGGAGCTTTTGCGCGGCGCCTTGGAAGAAATCGGCGTTGAATTAAAGGCCTTAAAAATTCCGCAGCAGTTTTACTTGACTTCAATCACCAAGACAAAAGCGGACTTGTTCCTTTACACTTGGATCGGAGACTATTCCGACCCCTTGGCCTTTTTGGAACTCTTCCGCGGCTCGTCATCGATGAACGACTCCCATTGGCGCGACGAAAACTTTGACAAATTGTTAGACCAAGCCGCCTGGACAAACGAAAGCAAGGAGCGCAACGCCCTTCTTTCCAAAGCCGAAGACATTTTGCTTTCCAGCGGCGAAGTTATCCCCATAAGCCACCCCGTTACCTGCTCCGTAATCGACCTTAACGTCATCGGCGGCTGGGTCTCCAACGCTATGGACATTCACCCCCTAAAAAGTTTATACTTTAAGAAGGTGGAAGAAACTTTCAAAAACGTCGTAAAACTGCAGTAAAAGCCCGCGGTTTTTCGGCGCAACAAAAAGTCTCTCCCCGTGTCTAATTCTATAAGGTAGGATTAAAGTATGAAGACAAAAATTTATAAGGGTGAGATTCCGGTATTTTTCGCAGTTGACTACAAGTACGCTCCGATGTTGGGTGTCACTCTCCGATCCATGCTCCAAAACGCTTCCCAGGAGTATTTTTACAAAATATACGTTTTGACGACAAACTTGGCGGAAGACTTAAAGGAAAAGGTTTACGCTTCCACCGACGCAAAGAACGCATCCATCGAGTTCATCTCCTTGAAGGAAAAGTTGGACGCCTATTCAAATATGTTCCATTTGCGTGACTACTATTCACAAGAAACGTATTTCCGCTTGTTCATCGCAAGCCTTTATCCAGAGTACGACAAAGTCCTTTACTTGGACAGCGACTTGTTGATTTTGGACGACATTTCCAAGATGTACAACGCCGAACTTGGCGACAATCTTCTTGGAGCCATCGTAGAGGAAACCGTTCTCACAATCAACGAGTTTGGCGAATACGTAGAGAAAGCCTTGGGCGTAAAGAGACAAAACTACTTTAACGCCGGCATCATCGTAATCAACACAAAGAAGTACCGCGAAGAAAAAATCCAGGAAAAGTTCGTAAAGCTTTTAAATCGCTTCCCATTCAACATCGATCAGGACCAGGCCTACTTGAATGTTCTCTGCAAAGACCGCGTCCACTACTATGACTTGGGCTGGAACAAAACTTCTTTTGAAAACCCGGCCTTTGACAACAAGGACCTTAAGATCGTTCACTACAAAATGATGTGGCGCCCCTGGAAGTACGACGGAATCACATACGGCGATATGTTCTGGGATTACGCCGACAAGACTCCCTTTGCCGACACTCTCCATTATATGAAGGAAACTTATTCCGAGGAAGAAAAGGCAAAGGACAAGGTTCTTATCGGACACATGATGAAGATGTGCGTCGAACAAGCCAACGACTTTAACAACTATTGGAACACAATCCGCCGCGAAAGAATCGGCGCCGGCCTCTTGGAATTCTTTGGAACGGCCGCAAAATCAGCCGCCAAGCTGGCTAAAAAAGCCGCCAACGGTTCGGTTAAAGGCGTAAAGGCCCTTTTGAGGTTAGCTTAAAAAATGGCTGAAAAAGACCCCGGCCGCTTGGCTGTTCTAAAAAAAATCGACGAAATGGAGCGGAAGCGCCTTTGGTCGCATGACGTTGAGGACGACCCTCCGACAATTCCGCTGGAGCCGGACCAAATCGACTACACAAGAAGCAAGCTGACCAGCAAAATAAAGACTTGGGCGGCCAACATAGTCGGAACAAAATTCATCGCAAGCCTTTTTAAGAACAAGCAGCTTATCATCAAAGACGTTGTCGGCATGGAAAATTTCTTTGCCGTAAAGGACAAGGGCTTGATCGTCACTTGCAACCACTTTAACGCCTTTGACAACTTTGCCGTTTTGGAAATCCTAAAGCCCTACACCCGCCATCACATAATTTGGCGCGTAATCCGCGAAGGAAACTACACTTCCTTCCCCGGCTTGTACGGCTTTTTGTTCCGCAACTGCAACACACTTCCAGTAAGCCAAAACCATTCCACAATGAAAAAATTCTTTGAAGGAATGAAAACCCTTTTGGCCCGCGGCGAAAAGATCTTGGTTTACGCCGAGCAGGGCATGTGGTGGAACTATAGAAAGCCCCGCCCGATGACAAACGGCGCCTTTAAGTTTGCCGTTGACAACAAGGTTCCGGTCTTGCCGATTTTCATCACGATGACTGATTCGGACATCATCGGCGCCGACGGCTTTCCGATCCAGGAATACACGATGAACGTTTTGCCCGCGATTTTCGCCGACCCCAACAAGTCGGACAAGCAAAACATCCGAGACATGAACGAACAAAACTACAAGGCTTGGGTTGACTGCTACGAAAAGTTCTACGGCAAAAAGCTGGAATACCTTCCCGAAGAAAAGTAGGATTGTTTGCAAGCCTAAAAAGGCCGCCGAGCCGCAATAAAAAAAGCCCGCGAAATAATCGCGGGCTTTTTGCTATGCAGCTCTTAAACTGCTGGCACGATCAATGCCTTGTCCTCTAGCGGAGCAAGCTAAGAACGTTCTGGCTCTGCTGGTTGGCCTGGGCGAGCATCGCTGTTCCAGCCTGGCTAAGAACCTGATCCTTAGTGAACTCAACCATCTCGGCGGCCATGTCTGTGTCGCGGATGCGGCTTTCAGAGGCCTGGAGGTTCTCGGCGCCGATGTCAAGGCCGACAACTGTCTTTTCCAAGCGGTTCTGGTAGGCGC
>Ga0256407_10002072_pt1 | contig 39476 bp, 29 predicted proteins | sample RumenRJG_04DNA_FD_193489 | JGI IMG/M metagenome (GOLD analysis project Ga0256407, IMG submission 193489) | Bovine rumen microbial communities from Lethbridge, Alberta, Canada - RJG_04 | ecosystem: Host-associated > Mammals > Digestive system > Stomach > Rumen | place: Canada: Alberta... | reverse complement strand
TTCTTGCGTACGTCTGCGTATGCACGTGTATATAGTGTACAGACGTACGCGTGAGGATTTTTGTAAATAATGTGGCAAATGTGGCAAATGTGGCAAATATGGCAACTCAAAACGATGCCACTTCCCAATCAAAAGTGAGCCACTTACAAAAAAAAGTAAGCCACTTATAAAAAAAAGTAAGCCACTTATAAAAAAAAGTAAGCCACTTTTTAACCAAAAACGATATAGATTAGCATCCTGTCTGCGATTGCAACCGCACTGGGAGTGACCTCGTGCATGGCGTAGGAAAAATGAGAAAATGAAAAAATGAAAAAAGGGCTGGCAGCATAGAGGAGGTGGCTGTCAGTCCTTTGTCGTTGATGGATATGGGATTAATATATCCGTGGGCCGAAGATGGTGGTGCCGATACGCACCATCGTGGAGGCGTGGCGGACGGCAATGTGATAGTCGGCACTCATGCCCCACGAACGCTCGCAGAAGGCATCGTCGGCAGGGAAATACTGCTGCTTGACCTCATCGAAGAAATCGGATGCCGTCTGGAACTCGCGGGCTATCTGGGCTTCATCGTCGATGTTGGATGCCATCATCATCAGGCCGCAGATCTGCACATGAGTCATACTACGCCACTCACCGTCGGCCAGCAGTTGTCGGCAGGCATCGAGGGTAAGTCCGTACTTCGTGGCCTCTTCGGCAATATGGAGTTCCAGCAGCACGCGCACCACCCTATCGACCTTGGCAGCCTGCTTCTCGATCTCGCGAAGCAGCTTCAGAGAGTCTACTGCTTCAATCATCGAGATATAAGGTGCGATGTACTTCACCTTATTGGTCTGAAGATGACCAATGAAATGCCACTCGATATCCTGAGGCAGAACAGGCACCTTTCGTGCCAGTTCCTGTTCGTGACTCTCTCCGAAGATGCGCTGACCTTCCTGGTATGCAGCCATGATGTATTCCTCTGGGTGGAACTTGCTGACAGCAACCAGTTTCACGCCCTGAGGAAGACTGTCGGTTACTTCACGAAGATGTCCCTTAACGTCGTACATATTGCGGTAGCCAATTTTTCACTTTTCACTATTCCCTTTACCCTTCAAACTCGGGTTTATCGTCCTGTTTGGTGCTTTTTGCCACGTGCTCGAAGACATCCATCAGGGTGGTCTCTGCCACGCTGGCAATGTTGTAGTCGATCATCGTGCCGCCCATCACCTCTTCCAGATTCTTCACGGCTCCGTTGAACGAGCCTGCCTGAACCAGATAGTTGACGTTTGACTTCTTCTCCTTCTCGGTCTTCTCGTCGAGGGTGATGAACTGTAGCTTTGCCTTGTACCAACGGTCGGCCATCTCCTGATCGCTGAAGAAAATCTCGCCGTAGGGGGCTTTCTTGATGTCGGTAACGGTGAACTCTCCGCTGATATATGCTGACATTTCCTCGATGATACGTTCCTCGGCCTCGCTGAAGCTCAGTGCATCGACCACGTAAGCCTCGGTGACCTTTTTCTGCATACCATCCTCCATGACCTTCTCGTAACGGATTTTACACTCAAACCATGTTGCTGTTCTACTTCTCATTTTTTATCTTATCTATTTGAATATGTGTTAATTACTCTTCTTCTTGATTGGCCTTAATGTAGCCGTTGTGGGTCAACCCCTTCTGTTTTTCCTCGGTCAATTTCTCCACTATTTCATGGCCTATCTTACCAGCAAGGCTTTCGGGGATGCCTGCCTCTTCTGCCAGTTCCTGCTGAACCTTCAGGAGTTCTTCTACCATAGAATGCGTATTGGCCATAAAGGTTTTCTCCGACGCACCCATGTGCTTGCTGTTGTAGACTTTTGACAATATCTCGTTGGCAGCCGCCTGATAGCGTTTCCTGTAGATCATCTCTGCCTTCTGAAGCAGGGCCTCGTCAGTCACGTCGAGCGAATCCACCACAAGGGCGTTATCTTCCAGCTCTTCGCTGCTGATAAGTCCGGCTTGCTGAACGGGTTCCACGAATTCGATGTCAGCGGTAGCAACGTTGAGCGAATCCATATAGAGGTAGACCGAGAGCAGGGAAATGGCCACTGCGACAGCGAGGTATATGAGCGAGCGGCGCATATAGCGTTTCTTTGCAATGGCATTTCGCATATCGCCTATCGACTTATATCGCTTGTCGGGATTTCCCGAGGTGGCCTTCTTCACCACGTGCCTGTATTCATAAGGTACGTCACCCTGGTTGAAGAGGAAAGCGATAAGTCGTCCCAGGGAATAGACATCGCTGCGCTCGTCGGCATCCTGTCCTAACAGCACTTCTGGAGCCACGTACTCCTCCACGTTCGCATAAAGTGTCGGCTGGTCGCTCATAGCCTTGTAGAAGCTGCCGTGACAGAGCAGCAGAGGCGTATTCTCGTTCTTGCGCAAGAAGACGAAGTTAGGGGCGAAACAAAGGTGAAAGACGTTCATGGAATGGAGCGACGAAGCATAGTCGAAGAGCGAGTTGACCATCTCATCCACGAATCCCTTTTTGGCAACGACGGCCGGATTCTGGTCGAGCAGCGATGCCAGGGTATTAAAATTGCCATACTCAAGCTCGATTTCCTTCAGGTTGCTGCCGTCGTAGCGAAGCTCGTAGCGCAGCTGATGCTTGGAACGATGTTGTAACGACCATTGCTGCTCGGACTTCAACGCCTCGCAAAATACGATGCTGTCGGTCAATGCATCGCGCAGTTCAATGAAATAGCGATACTTCCCATCCACTTGGCGACGAGAGAAACTGCCAAGCGGCGTTTTTTCATATGTGGGATTCTGATTCTCATGAGCAATCAGCATTTCCTCAAAATTCATACCTTCTACTCTTTTGTTTTCACGTGCAAAAGTACGCATTAAATCCGAAATGCGCAAACAAAAGCCTTTTTTTCTGTAGATTCTGTTGTTATCTCAAAAGAAAATAGTAACTTTGCACGCAATTATAAAAACAGAGGACAACAAAATGCCGGAAATATCAGTACGAGGACTGGAAATGCCAGAATCGCCAATCAGAAAATTGGCACCACTGGCTGTAGCCGCCAAGAAGCGCGGCACAAAGGTGTATCACCTGAATATCGGTCAGCCCGACCTGCCTACGCCACAAGTAGGGCTTGACGCACTGAAGCAGATTGACCGCGAGATACTGGAATACTCGCCGTCGCAGGGCTATCAGAGCTATCGCGAGAAGTTGGTGGGCTACTATGCGAAATACAACATCAACGTCACCGCCGATGACATCATCATCACCAGCGGAGGCTCGGAAGCGGTGCTCTTCGCATTCCTCAGTTGCCTGAATCCTGGCGACGAAATCATTGTCCCAGAGCCTGCATACGCCAACTATATGGCCTTCGCCATATCGGCTGGGGCAAAGATACGTACCATTGCCACCACGATAGAAGAAGGCTTTTCACTACCCAAGGTCGAGAAGTTCGAGGAGCTGATCAATGAGCGCACACGTGCCATTATGATTTGCAACCCCAACAACCCCACGGGCTACCTCTATACCCGCAGGGAGATGAACCAGATTCGCGACCTGGTGAAGAAATACGACCTCTATCTCTTCTCAGACGAGGTCTATCGCGAGTATATCTACACTGGCTCGCCATACATCTCGGCCTGCCACCTGGAAGGAATCGAGCAGAACGTGATACTCATCGACTCCGTATCAAAACGCTACAGCGAGTGCGGCATCCGTATAGGCGCACTGATCACCAAGAATAAAGAGGTACGCGCTGCCGTGATGAAATTCTGTCAGGCACGCCTCTCACCTCCCCTCATCGGACAAATCGTGGCAGAAGCTTCGCTCGATGCACCCGAGGACTATTATCGCGACGTGTACGATGAATACGTGGAGCGCAGGAAATGTCTGATTGACGGGCTGAACCGCATACCGGGTGTCTACTCACCCATACCTATGGGCGCATTCTATACCGTTGCAAAACTCCCCGTCGATGATGCCGAGAAATTCTGCCGATGGTGCCTTTCGGAGTTCGAATACGAGGGACAGACAGTGATGATGGCTCCAGCAGCAGGCTTCTATACCACACCTGGTGCAGGAATCAACCAGGTACGTATAGCCTACGTGCTTAAGAAGGAAGACCTGATGAAAGCACTCGTAGTACTTCAGAAAGCACTGGAAGCTTATCCCGGAAGGGTCACAGAATGAACTTACCGTTATTCATAGCAAAACGGATATACAACGATGAAGGCGACCGACTCAAAGTGAGCCGCCCTGCTATTCGTATAGCAACGATTGGCGTCAGCATCGGACTGGCAGTGATGATCATCACCGTCTGCGTGGTTCTGGGCTTCAAACATACCATTCGCGAGAAAATAGCAGGATTCGGAGGAGACATACAGGTTTACAACCTACAGTCAACAGGCTATCCCATCTGTATTGATGACAGCACGCTCAACGCATACCAAGCCATAGAAGGCATCCGGAAAGCAGGCCGCGTGGTAATGACACAGGGCATCCTGAAGACTGATGAAGAATTCATGGGAGTGGTACTCAAAGGCATCGGGCCAGAATACGACACCACCTTCCTATATAATAATATGGTAGAAGGCCAGCTACCGCATTTCTCGGACTCATCAACAGACTATCCACTGGTCATCTCAAAGAGTATGGCAAACAAGCTGCGCGTAAAAACCGGCTCCCGAATATTTGCCTATTTCATTGACGAGGACAACGTAAAAACACGACGGTTCACCATTAGCGGCATCTATCAGACAAACATGAAACGCTATGACGACCAAATCTGCTTGACAGACATCTATGCTACGCAGCGACTCAATGGATGGGACAGCCTGCAATGCACTGGAGCAGAACTGACAATATATGATTTCGAACAGTTGAAAACCGTCAACAACAATGTGCTCAAAACCATCAAAGGACAGACCGACCGCGATGGCAATTACGCCATCAGCTACCCCATAACAGAAGTCTATCCGCAAGTATTCTCGTGGTTAGAACTGCTGGATATCAATGTGTGGATTATTCTGGGATTGATGATTGCTGTCACAGGATTCACCATGATTAGCGGGCTGCTGATCATCATCTTGGAACGCACGCAAATGATAGGACTGCTGAAAGCACTGGGAGCCAGAAACTCAACCATCAGGCACCTGTTCCTCTGGTTTGCCACGTTTATCATCGGAAGAGGCATGATATGGGGCAATATCATAGGATTGGCTATCGTACTGCTGCAACAACACACAGGAATCGTCAAACTTGACCCGCAAACCTACTATGTCAGCGAAGCACCCATGTTGATTAACATACCACTCATCGTACTTCTCAACCTCGCCACTTTGCTCATCAGCCTCTTCGTACTTATTGCACCAAGCTATCTGGTATCACACATCAGACCTACACGCTCGATGAATTACGAATAAGCCCAAAAGAACCAAAGATTTTATCTTTTTTTCCGAAAACTGTTATAATTACTAAAATATTGCACGTTTTTTTTGGATTTGTGCAAGAAACAAGCTACCTTTGCACAAAAATTTGAATATTGTGCAATGAGCTCTAATATTAGCTTTAACAAATACATTTACGACACTATCATTAAAAACTGGGATGCAGATGCCCTGACCGACTATCAGGGAGCTACATTGCAGTTTCACGACGTGGCACGTAAAATAGAAAAGCTACATATCGTCTTTGAAAACTGCGGCATTGAAAAAGGTGATAAAATAGCCATCTGCGGACGCAACTCCGCACACTGGGCTGTCACATTCCTGGCAACACTTACCTACGGAGCTGTAGCGGTACCTATACTCCACGAATTCAATGCCGAACAGATTCACAACATCGTGAACCATTCCGGAGCAAAGGCCCTTTTCGTGGGCGACTATGTAGCTAAGGAGATTGACCCAGAGCAGATGCCTAATTTGGAAGGTATCGTCTTCCTGCCGAATTTCTCGCTGATTATATCGCGTTCGGAAAAACTGACCTACGCACGCGAACATCTTAATTTGATGTTCGGTTCAAAATACCCCAAGGCATTCAGACAAGAACACGTACACTACCACGAAGACACACCTGAAGAGCTGGCTGTAATCAACTATACCAGCGGCACCACGGGATTCTCGAAGGGCGTCATGCTACCCTATCGTGCCCTCAGCGGAAACCTCACATTCTGTCTGCGACATTTAGGCGACAAGATAAAGGCCGGCGACCCGATGCTCAGCATCCTGCCTATGGCACATATGTATGGAATGGCAGTAGAGTTCATCTTCGGATTCTGCAACGGATGCCATCTGTTCTTCCTCAACCGACTGCCATCACCCACGCTGATAGCAAAGGCTTTCACGGACATACGACCCGCTTTGGTTGTTTCAGTTCCCTTGATAGTGGAAAAAATCATCAGAAAGAAAGTATTCCCCATCATTCAAACCAACAGAATGAAACTGCTGCTGGCCATGCCTATAGTATCAACAAAGGTGAAGGAACGCATCTGCCAGCAAGTTTACGAGGCCTTCGGTGGACGTGCATACGAAATCATTGTAGGAGGTGCAGCACTGTCGAAAGAAGTAGAGGAATTCCTGTTAAGCATTGGATTCCCATTGGCTGTGGGATATGGAGCAACAGAATGCGCTCCACTTATCAGCTATCGCGACTGGAAAGAGTTCGTAGCTACATCATGCGGATGTCCAGTTGACAATATGGAAGTGAAAATCTTGAGCGATGACCCCATGAATATTCCTGGAGAAATTGTCACAAGAGGCCCGCACGTCATGCTTGGCTATTACAAAAACGAAGAAGCTACGCGTGAAGCCATCGACAAAGACGGATGGTACCACACTGGCGACCTTGGCACCATGGACGCAGATCGCAACATCTTTATTCGCGGGCGTATCAAGAATATGCTACTCGGAGCCAGCGGACAAAACGTATATCCTGAGGAAATAGAAGACAAACTCAACTCAATGCCGATGGTCTGTGAAAGTCTCGTGATACAAGATGGCGACAAGCTAGTGGCACTTGTCTATCCCGATCAGGACGAGACTGCCAATTTCGGGCAGGAAGAACTGGAAGCCGTGATGGATCAGAACCGCGAGAACCTGAATGCACAGCTGCCCGTTTACAGCCGCATCAGCCGCTTCGTGCTGCGCTACGAGGAATTCCAGAAAACCCCAAAGAAAAGCATTAAACGATATCTCTATCAAGCATAATCAAGCATAACACAAATCTAAGATATGGAAACAATACCGAGTTTTAACAAGCTTATCCAGGACAGTATCATCGCCAACTGGGATTTGGATGCTCTGACCGATTACAAGGGACAGACACTTCAATATCATGATGTCGCTCGAAAGATTGAGAAAGTACACATACTTTTCGAAAATTCCGGTGTAAAGAAAGGAGACAAGATTGCCCTCTGCGGCAGAAACAGCAGTCAGTGGGCTGTAGCATTCATCGCCACACTCACCTATGGAGCAATTGCTGTACCAATCCTACATGAGTTTATGCCAGAGCAGATTCACAATATCGTGAACCACTCGGATGCAAAACTGCTCTTTGCTGGCGATTACGTAGCAGGATGTATTGATCCAGATGCAATGCCCGGATTGGAAGGCGTCATACGTAGCACAGATTTCTCGCTCATCGTGTCACGATCAGAAAAACTCACGTATGCACGCGAAAACCTGAATGCCCTTTATGGACAGAAATACCCCAAATATTTCCGTCAAGAGCATATCAGCTACTATATTGAACAAAGTCCAGACGAGCTGGCATTGATTAATTATACCAGCGGAACAACAGGATTCTCGAAAGGCGTGATGATACCCTATCGTGCACTGTGGTCAAACTACGACTTTGCATGCAATGTACTGGGTACTACCATTAAAAGGGGCGACAAGATCATCTCTATCCTCCCAATGGCTCATATGTATGGAATGGCATTTGAGTTTATCTTCGAATTCTTGCACGGCTGTCACGTATACTATCTGAACCGCACACCATCACCCGCCATCATCGCACAGGCATTCGCAGAGGTCAAGCCAAGAATCATCATTGCCGTACCATTGGTTATCGAGAAGATCATCCGCAAGAAGGTGTTCCCAAAGATTCAAAACAACCGTATGCGACTGCTCCTACAGATGCCTATCATATCATTGAAGGTTAGGGAAATGATTTGTCAGGAAGTGCTCAAAGCCTTTGGAGGAAACCTCTATGAAATCATCATCGGCGGTGCTGCATTTAATCAGGAAGTAGAGCAATTCATGCATCGCATCAACTTCCCTTACACCGTAGGCTACGGAGCTACAGAGTGCGCACCAATCATTTGCTACAGTGACTGGCACTCATTCGTTCCAGGTTCTTGCGGCAGGGCTGTGCTCCATATGCAAGTAAAGATTGACTCACCAGACCCCGAAAATATACCCGGAGAGATTCTTGCACGTGGACTCAACGTCATGCTGGGTTACTATAAAAACGAAGAAGCCACTGCAGAAACTATTGACAAGGACGGTTGGTATCACACTGGAGACCTTGGTACGATGGACAGCGAAGGCAACGTGTTTATTAACGGTCGCTCAAAGAATATGCTACTCGGCCCTAACGGACAAAACATTTATCCTGAGGAAATTGAAGACAAGCTCAACTCTATGGCAATGGTCGTTGAAAGCATTGTAGTGCAGCGCGACAACAAATTGATAGCACTGATACACCCAGATCTGGATGAAGCGAAAACACTTAATTTCACAAGGGAAGACTTGGAAGGTATCATGGAACAGAACCGTAACACACTGAACCAAATGCTACCTGCATACGAGAAAATTGTAGAAGTGGAAATCCACGAAGCAGAATTTGAAAAGACACCCAAAAAGAGCATCAAACGCTATCTATATAAATAGAAACAAGATTTCACTGAATATTTTTGAATGTTTGCTTAAAAAGTTTGGTCATTTTAAACATAAATGACTAACTTTGCAAGCAAACATTTATTTATTATTGATTAAACTATAAAACGAATTAAAATGAGAAGACTATTTTTCATGGCGTTGATGATAACGGGTATGCTGAATATACATGCCTACGAATACCCCTATCTGGTATTACAGGATTCCAACGGGGGAACAACGACGGTAGCCGTCGATAACCTGGTAATCACAATAGTCAATGGGAATCTCGTTGCTACTAATGATAACGGCTCACAGACTTTTTCACTCAAAGACCTCAGCAAGATGTTCTTCACGCAACAGGCCGATCTGACTGGCATCACAAATACAGACACTTATGACGATGTCGTAGAAATCTATACCACAGGAGGTGTAGCACTGGGCAAGTACGAAAACGAGAATACTGCAAAAGCCTCATTAAAGCCAGGACTCTATATCCTGAAGAGCAAGTCAAGAACCTACAAAATCGCAGTAAAATGAAAAGGATATACAACATACTTGCAGCCCTGATTCTGACAATAGCAGTACAGGCGCAGACATTGAATGTCGTTACCAACGGTACCACCTATCAGTTCCCAGCCAGTCAGGCCGGCGAGATGAACTATTCGGATGGCACCACACTGTCAATCATGGGAAAGATATTTACCGTCAGCGACATCACTAAGATGTACATAGATGGCACTGAAGTGAATAGCAACAAAGTAAATATCGTTTACGATGACACATCAGCCAATGTCTTCGTTGCAGGAAACATAGCATCTTATGTCAATGCTTCTGTCAGCGGTTCTCATGTCACCATCAGTCAAACCAATACAGAAGACATCGATGGAGACGAAATAACCTATGTACTGAGCGGAGCATCAACCAACGGTTCGATGACACTCGACGGCAGTTATAAATGCACCGTTTCCCTGGCTGGCATTACGCTGACAAATCCCAATGGCGCAGCTATCACCATCAACAACAAGAAGCGTATCCAGTTGAGCGTAAAGAAAGATACAGAAAACACCCTGACCGACTGCTCCAACGGTTCACAAAAGGCGTGTATCTACAGCAAAGGCCAACTGCAACTGCAAGGCAACGGCACTCTTTACGTAACAGGCAATACGGCTCACGCTATTAAGAGCGGTGACTACATCAGCGTGAAAAACCTGACGCTCAATATCCTTTCCGCTGTCAAAGACGGTATCTCGTGCAACAAATACTTCCAGATGAAGAGTGGTAACGTAACCATCAAAGCTGTAGGTGATGACGGTATTCAGGCAGACCTTGAATCTGACAATGACACTACCGCAGAGACTGATGGCCATGAAGATGAGAACTCAGGTAACCTATACGTGGAAGACGGAACTTTAAGCATCACCATTCCAACAACAGCTGCTGGCGGCAAATGCCTAAAGGCTGAAGGATTGGCACGTATTGCTGGTGGTACGCTTACATTAACTGCCAACGGCAAGGTGGATACCAGCGACAGCACTGACCCCTCATATACTGCTGCTATCAAGGGTACTAACGTCACCATTAATGAAGGCACCATAACAATTAAAGTGGAAGGAGCAGCAGGACGAGGCATCTCTGCCGACAATACGATTACAACCAATGGTGGCACTATCACCATTACCAATAGCGGTGCTCCCACTACTATCAGTAGCGACGTGAAGGGTGCTAAAGGACTAAAGGCTCTTAACATGGCTCTTAATGCCGGTATCATCAACATCACCATGAGCGGCAACGCATCTAAGGCCATCCGCTGTGGCGACGGCACCCAATCAACAAGTGGTGGAGGTGGAGGCTGGCCAGGTGGTGGCATGGGCGGCAGCACAAAATGGACGAATGTAAAGGGTACCTACACCCAAGGTCTTAGTGACGGCACCGGCCCTACCCTGACTATCCGTCAGAACGGTTCTACCTACAGTTCATCATCAGCTAAGGGCATCAAGGCTATCTGCGCCGTTACCATATATGGAGGTGAAACTGATGTCTATACCAAGTCCAGTGGTGGAGAAGGATTGGAGTCAAAGACAAGCGTCGATATTCAGGGCGGTAAGCACTACTTCCAGTGCTACGATGACTGCATCAACTCGGCAGGCAAGATATTCTTTAATGGTGGTGTCACAGTTTGTTACTCCAATGGAAATGATGCCGTTGACTCTAACGCAGGCACTACTGGTGCTGTCACCATTGGCAATGGCGTGGCTTTTGCTTACACAACGAAAGGAAGCCCCGAGGAAGGCTTTGACTGCGATAACAACTCCTACATCCAAATCACCGGCACTGGCATCGGCATTAGTGCAGGTGGCAGTCAAGGTGGAGGCGGCGGTGGCGGTGGACGCCCTGGTGGTGGTGGCGGTACCTCAAGCGGCAACACAATCTCGAATGCAAAACAGGGCTATGCCTTTGTTACGAGTTCTATCAGTTATAAAACAGGTACCTATTACACACTTGCAGATGCGTCTGGTAATAATCTCGTGACCTATAGCTTTGCTGCGGCTTGCAGCAGTAGCTTAGCACTCATTACTGCGAAAGGAATGGTAAAAGGTTCTACCTATTCTGTTAAATCCAGTACTACAGAACCTACTGACGCTACAACAGCATGGCACGGACTCTATCTGGGTTCATCTCATAAGGGAACAACAAGCGTTGTGAATAATATTACAGCACAATAAAACAAATTCAACTACTACGTAAAAGGCTCTGCATCTTGACAACAGATACAGAGCCTTTTTTTGAGTATATTATAAAATTACGAGTTCATAAGTACTGCGGTTCGTACACGACTTAATGTCTCTGGAGTCATCTGTAGATAACTGGCAATATAGACTAAAGGAGCACGCAATACCAACTGGGGAGCATTCTTCACCAACTTCTGATATCGGTCGGGAGCGCTCTCAAAACGCAACATATCAGCACGTTGCTGACTGATAATCAATGATTCTTCCAATATCTTACGATACAGGATTTGAATATTAACACTTCGCATAGCAACCGCTTCCAGTTCTTTCTTTGGCAAAGCGTAAATGATAGTAGGTTCAACAGCTTGAATAACCTGAGTCGAAGGCTTCTCTTGGAAAAGACTTTCAATACTCATCATCACGGTATTCTCCGTGGCCATATACTCTGTCACTTCCTTACCATTCTTATAATAGAATTGCCGCGCCAACCCCTTGACAATCCAATATATCTGTTTGCATATTTCACCTTCACCAAGAATCATCTCGTTCTTGGCAAACTTCATAGGCACGAGAACACTCTCCAAGATGTCCAGTTCATCATGCGTCATCGTACTATATCTGCGGGCCAGTTCGCGGGCCACATCGCGTGAGGTTAAACTTAGGTTCAGCATATTAGTTGCTTTATTGCGTTATAGATATAATTAATCAAGTTTCAGCACAGCCAGGAAAGCTTTCTGAGGCACTTCTACATTTCCTATCTGCTTCATGCGCTTCTTTCCTCGTTTCTGTTTCTCCAACAGTTTACGTTTACGGCTCACGTCACCGCCATAACATTTTGCCAACACATCCTTTCGTACTTGTTTCACTGTTTCTCGTGCAATAATCTTAGCACCAATAGCAGCCTGAATGGCAATATCGAACTGCTGACGGGGTATCAGTTCCTTCAGCTTTTCACACATACGGCGGCCAAAGGTCACAGCATTGTCCTGATGGGTCAGCGTTGAGAGTGCGTCAACCGGTTCTCCATTCAACAAGATATCCAGTTTTACCAACTTAGAAGGACGGAAAGAATCAATATGATAATCGAACGAGGCATATCCCTTCGAGATGCTCTTCAACTTATCGTAGAAATCAATGACAATTTCACCCAAAGGCAGCATGAAGCGAAGTTCTACACGGTTTCCGCTAACATATTGTTGGTCAATAAGTTCGCCTCGCTTATCGAGACAAAGCGTCATAATGGGACCTATAAAGTCAGCAGAAGTGATAATGCTTGCACGGATATAGGGTTCCTCAATATGGTCAATCATCGTCTGATCAGGTAATCCTGACGGGTTGTGTACTTCTTTCACTTCACCCTGTTTCGTATAGCACATATAGCTTACATTAGGCACAGTGGTGATAACATCCATATCAAACTCACGATCCAATCGCTCTTGCACGATCTCCATGTGGAGCAGACCCAAGAAACCACAACGGAAGCCAAAGCCCAAAGCCACAGAAGACTCTGGCTGGAATGTAAGGGATGCGTCGTTCAATTGCAACTTTTCTAACGAAGCTCTCAGATTCTCATAGTCAGTGGGATCAATGGGATAGACACCGGCAAACACCATAGGCTTGACTTCCTGAAAGCCTTCAATAGCTTTGTCGCAGGGATTGCTAACATGTGTTATCGTATCGCCTACTTTAACCTCTTTTGAGTTCTTGATACCACTGATAATATAGCCAACATCACCCGTACGTAGTTCCTTGCGGGGAATCATGTCCATCTTCAGTACGCCTACCTCGTCAGCCTCATACTCCATGCCTGTATTGAAGAACTTCACCTTGTCACCCTTGTGAATAACACCGTTAGTGATTTTGAAATAGGCAATAATACCACGGAAGGAATTAAAAACAGAATCGAAAATAAGTGCCTGTAAAGGAGCATCTTCATCACCTTTAGGATGAGGTATACGGTCAACAACGGCGTTTAATATATCATCAACACCTTCGCCCGTCTTGCCTGATGCACGTATGATATCGGCAGGGTCGCAACCTATCAAGTCAACAATCTCATCCTCAACCTCATCAGGCATCGCACTGGGCATATCTATCTTATTAATAACTGGGATTATCTCCAAATTATTGTCGATAGCCATATAGAGATTTGAAATAGTTTGAGCCTGAACGCCCTGAGTAGCATCTACCACCAGCAGAGCGCCCTCGCAAGCAGCAATACTGCGCGATACCTCGTATGAAAAGTCAACATGTCCTGGAGTATCAATCAGATTCAGGATATACTTCTCGCCATCCTTTTCGTATTCCATCTGAATGGCGTGACTCTTAATGGTAATACCACGTTCACGCTCCAAATCCATATCGTCAAGCATCTGTCCCTCAGTCACTTGTATGGTATTTGTGCGCTCAAGAAGCCTATCGGCAAGGGTTGACTTTCCGTGATCTATATGTGCAATGATACAGAAATTTCTGATATTTTTCATCTGTGTATACGTCTCTTTTCGCTGCAAAGATAGTGATTTTTTTGCGAAAAAACAAAACATATATTACTTTTTAGTGGTTTACATCCATAATTGGATATACCTTAACACTATTTCGGTTCTACATGCACAGCTATGTGGGTATCATTACCGTACTGGCCTTTCAGCAACTCCTCTACTTCCGAAGCCTTATCATGAGCTTCATTAAGAGTGATATTACCATCCACAAGGATATGTAATTCTATGGCATAATGATTGCCAATTCTACGGGTACGTAGGTCATGAGGTTCAGCAACACCTGGAACAGAAGCAGCCAGACGCGTTATCTCTGCCTCTATGTCATCTGGAAGTGACTGTTCCATTAAGTCACCAATGCCACGATACAGTAATTCGATACTGACTTTTGTGATAAAAAAGCCTACAATGACAGATGCAACCGGGTCAAGTACCGTCCATCGTTGTCCTAAGACAATAGCGCCACAAATGCCTATCGCTGTTCCTACAGATGACATTGCATCGCTACGATGATGCCAAGCATTTGCCTCAACAGCTTGTGAATTTAGTTGACGAGCTTTGAGCATAGAATAACGGAATACGGCCTCCTTCAATATAATTGAAATCAGGGCAGCCCAAAGTGCCAATAATTCAGGAGCTGGCAATTGTTCCCCACCAATCCACGCAACGATTTTGATAATACCGCTATACACTATACCTATAGCCACAAGCAACAATGCAAAACCGATAATGGTCATTGCTAATGTTTCAAACTTCCCATGACCATAGTCGTGAGACTTATCCTTTGGTTTACCACTGATATGAATAAACACTACAACAATGACATCTGTCAAGAAATCGCTAAGCGAATGGACAGCATCGGCTATCATTGCTGCACTATTCCCTAAGAAGCCTGCCACAAACTTGAAGATAAGTAGCACAACATTTACAACGCCTCCTACTAAGGTAACTCTATAAATCTGCTTTTGTCGTTGCTCGTTTATCTGTTCCATAGCCGCAAAAGTACAAATTGTTGAAGATAACACCAAATTTTTGGATGTAAGTTTACATTTTTGCTGTAATTTTTTTATCTTTGCATCAAAATTAATAAGATGCCGCATATGATAAAAAAATTATTTATACTAGCTATAACAGCTTTCATTCTTGTTTCATGCCAGGAATCACTTGAAGAACGAGCTGCCCGTGAAGCTCGTGAAGTCACAGAAGCAAAATGTCCAATGCCAGTTGGCAACAATATGTATCTGGACAGTATTGTCTTTGATATTCCTTCTTTAACACAGACTCAGTACTTCCGCTTTATTGGAGACACTGATAACGACAGTATGGTAGTTGCGATGAGAGACACCGATTTAAAAGGTGCACTGATTCTTGAATTGAAAAACACCCCCACCTATAAGACTTTAATGAAACGCGGTGCTAATTTCCGCTATGTCTACCGTTCTACAAAAGACCGAAAAAAAACATACTTTGATTTTATAATCACTAAAGCTGATTATGGGCAATCAAAATAGAAAATGAACATACTGTGCGTCCAAGATGTATGCAGTATGCTTTGAAAATGCGTTTTCTACAGCAGAAAACGATGTTTTCCACAAAGGAAAATACTATTTTCTAAGCCAGAAAACGATATTTTCCACGTCGAACAATGGTTCTGATAGGTGATAAAACAAAATTGAGGTGCCAAATTTGGCACCTCAAAACAATCAATCTTTACTCCTCAGGCTTCATATTGGTGTAAACGGTCTGCACGTCATCGAAGTCCTCGAGCTTCTCAACCATCTTGTCGATAGTCTCGCGTTCCTCGGGTGTAACGTCCTTCAGATCGTTGGGAATACGAGTAAACTCTGCACCAGTTACCTCGAAGCCATTCTCTTCCAAGTGCTTCTGGATGGCACTGAAAGAAGAAGGATCGCCATAGATGGTGATGCTGTTCTCTTCCTCATCCTCATCAAACTCATCGTCCACACCATAGTCAATCAAGTCAAGAATCATCTCGTCCATATCCAATCCGTCCTTCTTCTTGAAGGTGAACACAGACTTGTGATCGAAGAGGAAGCTCAGAGAGCCCTGAGTACCCAGGTTACCATTGAACTTGTTGAACACCGACCGAACGTCACCCACAGTACGGGTGGTGTTGTCAGTCAGCGTCTCCACGAAGATGGCAACACCGTGAGGGCCATATCCCTCGTAGGTTACCTCCTTATAATCACTTTGATCCTTACCCATTGCGTTCTTGATAGCACGCTCGATGTTATCCTTCGGCATATTCTCACGCTTTGCATTGGCGATGCAAGCACGCAGTGCGGGGTTGTTCTCGGGCTCAGGACCACCAGCCTTCACGGCGATGGCAATCTGCTTTCCGATCTTTGTAAATGTCTTGGCCATGTGGCCCCATCTCTTCAGCTTTGTAGCTTTACGATATTCAAATGCTCTTCCCATAAGCCTACCCCCAACCCCTCCCCAAGGGAGGGGGGTCTGTTTTGACCCGGGGTCTCCTTAATTAAATTTGTTTATACTTATTGTTATTTTATATTGTTTCTCTTTTCCCATCCCACGAGTCTGAAAGACTCCCCTCCCTTGGGGAGGGGTCAGGGGGTGGGCTTATCTTAGCTCTGCATTGAGTTGCTTCTTCAGGTTGGCAATCAACTTCTGCATGATGGCATCGATCTGCTTGTCGTTCATCGTCTTCTCAGTATCCTGCAGTATGAAGTTCACAGCATACGACTTCTTGCCAGCAGGCAGGTTCTTACCCTCGTAAACGTCGAAGAGCTCCACCTTCTTCAGGAGTTTCTTCTCGCTCTGACAGGCAATCTGCTCAATCTGTGCAAACTCTACAGCATCGTCAACAAGCAGAGCCAGGTCACGACTCACGGCAGGATGCTTCGAAATCTCAGTGAAGGTCACCTCGTTCTTCTTCGTAGCCTTCATCAGCTGGTTCCAGTTCAGCTCAGCGAAGTAAACAGGCTGCTGCAGGTCGAACTGCTTCAGGAGCTTCTTCGAGAGAATACCCATCTCTATGAGCTTCTTGCCACCACGGTTCTCGATGACGATGCCAGCAGAGAAATCGGGATTCTCAGACTTCTTCTGAACCATCAAACCCTGCTTCATGCCAATACGGCTCAGGATGTTCTGCACATAGGCAGCGAGCTCGTAGTAAGTAGTGTCCTCATTGGGATGTGCCCATGAGCCCTCTACGCGCTTACCTGTCACCCAGATACCCATGAAGTTCTCTTCCTTATAGGCCTGCATGGGGGTCTCAGGATTCTCCTTCTCAGGATCGAAGAAGTAGCAGTTGCCAAACTCGAAGAACTTCAGGTTGGCATTCTTACGCTTCACATTGTGCTCGATGCTCTCCAAACCGCCATAGAGCAGGGTCTGACGCATCACACCGAGGTCACTTGACAGCGGGTTCAAGATCTTGACGATTTCTGGTTTGAGGCTTGAGGTTTGAGATTGCTCGTCTTTTACCTCATAGTATGAAACCTTTGTCAGTGAGTTATTCAGGATTTCGTTGAAGCCAGCACCTACCAACTGCTCAGAAACGAGGTTCTGCAGCTTGTGTTTGCGGTCCTCGTCGGCCTTGATGACCAGGCTCGACTTCAACTGTGTGGGAATCTCCACATTGTTATAGCCATAGATACGCAGGATGTCCTCCACCACGTCGCAAGGACGAGTTACGTCCACACGATAGGCTGGGATCTCGAGTTTCAAGCCTTCAGCCGTCTCACTGAGCACCTTCATCTCCAGCGTCTCGCAGATGCTCTTGATAGTCTCCACGGGAATATCCTTACCAACGAGGTTATGCACATAGCTGTACTGCAGGTCTACCACAGCATTCTCCATCTTCTCAGGATAAACGTCGCAGATGTCCATTGATACTTTACCGCCTGCCAACTCCTTGCAAAGCAGAGCTGCCTGCTTCAGAGCATAGATAACGCCATTAGGGTCTATACCACGCTCGAAACGGAACGATGCATCGGTAGAGAGTCCGTGACGACGGGCTGACTTACGAATCCATGTGGGATGGAAGTAAGCACTTTCAAGCACCACGTTCTTGGTGGTTTCGTAAGTACCACTACCCTTTCCACCAAACACACCAGCGATACACATAGGATCCTCTGCGTTGCAGATCGCCAGATCGCGATCAGAGAGTTTATGCTCCTCGCCATCGAGCGTAACGAAAGGCGTACCCTCGGGCATTGTCTTCACCACAATCTGGTGTCCCTTCACCATATCGGCATCAAAGGTATGCAGAGGCTGTCCGTAGGCCATCATCACATAGTTAGTGATGTCCACGATGTTATTGATAGGACGCAGACCGATGGTAGTCAGCTTATTCTTCAGCCAGTCGGGCGATTCCTTCACCTCGCAATCCGTGATGCTTACGCAAGCATAGCGCTTGCAGGCCTCAGTATTCTCAATCTTCACCTCGATGGGCAGGTCGTGGTTGTCCACAGCGAAAGCCTCATCAAAAGGGCGATGCAGCGAAGTCTCATAGCCATTCTGCTTCAACCAGGCATAGAGGTCGCGAGCCACGCCCCAGTGAGAGAGGGCATCAGCACGGTTGGCTGTGATGTCCACCTCGATGAGCCAGTCGCTCTCCAGGTTGTAGTATTCTGCGGCAGGTGTACCTACCACAGCATCCTCGGGCAGCACGATGATACCATCATGACTGGTACCCACACCAATCTCATCCTCGGCACAGATCATGCCGTTTGACTCGACACCACGCAACTTTGATTTCTTGATAACAAATTCCTGATCACCATCATAGAGCACGCAGCCCAGGTCGGCCACGATAACCTTCTGACCAGCAGCCACATTAGGAGCGCCACACACAATCTGTGAGGGTTCGCCCTTGCCCAGGTCAACCGTCGTTACATGCAAGTGATCAGAGTTGGGATGCACTTCACAAGTGAGCACCTTGCCCACATAGAGTCCTTTCAGTCCACCACGTATGGACTGTACTTCTTCCAGAGCGTCAACTTCGAGTCCCGTAGAGGTCAGTGCATCGCATAACTGCTGCGGCGAAAGGTCGAAATCAACGTATTCTTTCAGCCATTTATAAGAAATATTCATTCCTAAAACAATTGTTTAAATTCGAATTCGGCTGCAAAGGTACTATTTTTTCAGCACCCCTGCAAATAATCGCAAACAAAAATCATCGTTTGCGGTCAGCCAAATACATACCCATCAGTATTGCATCAGTCCTTCGTCTTTCCATGAGCCGGAGAACCAACGGAAGCGACGTCCCTGACAGAATGAAAAAGCCACAAGCAACACATAAGCAATCAGGAACCTGAACGTAAAAATCTGGGCTGGTGACAATCCACTGAGCAACAGCAGTTTTGTAAAAACAAACGTACTGCCCCAGATAACTACTGTCACCAGCGCAACCAAATGATATAAATAATTATCTGTTTTTCCCGCCATTACTTGATCTCGATGTCGCGCTTGACATTATTACGGATCTTGGTGAGATAACCTTTCATACCCTCAGCATCCTTTTGATCGATAATCTCGAGTAGTTCCTTGAGCTCAGAACGAATCTGCGAAACCTGATCATGAGTATAGGGGTTGAAGAGAATTTCCTGAAGGAGGTAGTCATCCTCATTGAGCACGCCCTTAGCGATTCGCATATGTCGCTTGAAGGTAGTACCAGGTGCATCCTGATGCTTCATCACAGCAGCAAAAACGAAGGTAGAGACAAAGGGGATAGACAGAGAATAAGCCACCGTTTTATCGTGTTCCTCAAAGGTGTACTCGTAGATATTGAGTCCAAGTTTCTGATAGAGATCCTTGAAGAAGATGCGTCCCATATAATCACCCTCACTGATGATAATGGCATTCTCCTCTGAGAGCTGCTGTAGGTTGGCGAAAGTGGGGCCAAACATAGGGTGAGTGCTCACATAGCGCATACCCGTAGATTCATAGAACTCCTTCATATCGGTCTTCACACTGGCAATATCGCTAATGATACACTCCTTAGGAAGATACGGAATCACCTCCTTGAATACAGGTATCGTATATTTCAGTGTGACAGCATTGATGAGCAATTCTGGCTGAAAGGCCTGAATCTCCTCGTAAGTAGTGAATCGCTGACAGTTGTATGTGAAACGCATACGTTTGGCATCACGTTCGAAAACTGCCACTTCATGTTCAAAACTCAGCAGGTCGATGAAGAAGCTTCCCATCTTACCTGCTCCCATTACTAGAATTTTCATAGAAGCCTTCTACTTGTTGATAATTTCGATTTGCTGACGAACACTTTCTTCGTGGATGCCCTCGAAGACCTTAGCCACGAACTCTGCACCCATACCTAAAAGCGATCCCTGAGCACCACGCTTGGAGAGAATCTCATTGTAGCGCGAGGTCTGAAGCACGGTCATGTTGTGTTCCTTCTTATACTGACCTATTTCACGGCAAACACGCATACGCTTAGCTAGCAGATCCATCAGCTGATTATCCAACTCGTCAATCTTTTTTCGTAAGGTCTGAATGCCTTCCGTAGTAGTATGTTCGTCACGAATAACCAGAAGCGAGAGGATATAGTCGAGTACATCTGGCGTAACCTGTTGTGAGGCATCGCTCCAAGCCTTATCTGGGTCACAATGGCTCTCAATGATAAGGCCGTCGAAGCCCAAGTCCATAGCTTGCTGACAAAGTGGGGCAATCAGTTCACGACGTCCACCGATATGACTGGGGTCGCTGATGATAGGCAGATCAGGTATACGACGATGCAACTCGATTGGAATTTGCCACATAGGCATATTACGGTAAATCTTTTTCTCATAAGATGAAAAGCCGCGATGAATGGCTCCAAGACGCTTTATTCCAGCCTGATTAATACGCTCCAAGGCACCAATCCACAACTCCAAGTCAGGATTTACTGGGTTCTTAACAAACACAGGCACGTCAACACCCTTCAACGAATCTGCCAGTGCCTGCATAGCAAAGGGGTTTGCCGAAGTACGGGCACCTATCCACAGGATATCGATATCATATTTCAGAACAAGCTCTACATGTTCTGGAGTAGCCACTTCTGTAGCCACGAGCATCTTTGTTTCCTCCTTCACTTGCTTCAACCACTGCAGCGCAGGTTCTCCATGACCTTCAAAGCCGCCGGGCTTGGTACGTGGTTTCCACACACCAGCACGGAAATTGTGGCAGCCTTTCATAGCCAGTTGCTTGGCTGTGTTCATAACTTGCTCTTCGGTTTCTGCAGAACATGGGCCTGCAATGACAAAGGGACGTTCGTTGTCACTGGGTAAATTCAATGGTGCTAATTCTAATTCCATAATTATATTGCGTTTTTTATTCTTTCTAATGCTTCTTTGATTTTATCTTCCTTGGCGCAGAGCGAAATACGGATATAGCGCTCGCCATTCGAGCCAAAGATAAAGCCTGGGGTGATAAAGACACGCGCCTCATGGAGCACACGTTCCGTCAGGTCTTCCACATTCTGGATGTCTGCAGGTATCTTTCCCCATAGGAACATCCCCACCTGGTTCTTATCGTATGTGCAACCCAAGACATCCATGATTTTCTCAGCCCACTGACGACGACGGGCATAGGTCACGATATTGTATTCGCGATGCCAAGCCTCGTCATTTTTATAGGCCTCGGCAGCAGCCAACTGGATACCACGGAACATTCCGCTCTCAATGTTTGACTGCACCTTCAAAATCCACTGAATAAACTGAGCATTTGAAGCACACAGACCCACACGCCAGCCTGGCATATTATGGCTCTTCGACATAGAATTAAACTCAATGCAGCAGTCCTTGGCACCTGGCACCTGAAGAATGCTCAGATGTTCCTCGCTCAGGATAAAGCTATAGGGATTGTCATTCACCATCACGATATCGTGCTTTTTAGCGAAAGCCACCAGACGCTCATAGGTTTCCATCTGTGCACGTTCACCTGTCGGCATATTGGGATAGTTTGTCCACATCAGCTTCACCTTACTGAGATCCATCTTCTCCAGTTCGTCAAAATCAGGCTGCCAGCCATTGTCCTCGCACAGATCGTAGTTAACGATTTTTGCACCCAGAATCTTCGAGAGAGACGTATAAGTGGGATAACCAGGATTTGGCACCAGCACCTCGTCTCCAGGATTCACAAAAGCCAACGTCACATGCAGAATACCCTCCTTAGAGCCTATCAATGGAAGCACCTCTGTCTTAGCGTCGAGGTCAACATTGTACCAACGCTTGTAGAAGTTAGCCATTGCTTCGCGAAGTTCAGGCGTACCCTGTGTGGGCTGATAGCCGTGAGCATTCGGTTGACGAGCAACCTCACAAAGTTTGTTGATAGTCTGTTCTGATGGAGGCATATCAGGACTGCCGATGGCAAGGGAGATGATGTCCTTACCCTCTGCATTGAGTTGTGCTACCTCTTTCAGTTTTCTACTGAAGTAATATTCCTGGACTAAACTTAGTCTGTCTGCTGGTTGTATCATAATTCTCAAATCTTAAATCTCAAACCTCCTTATATTCTCCTAATATCTTTAAGTCACGGGTTAACGGAATTATGGCATCCACGGCCTGACGATAACGTGTCAAATCGTTATAAGTCACATCGACATAGAACAGATATTCCCATTCACGACCGATGATGGGCAGAGACTGAATCTTTGTCAGATTAATCTTGTAGAACGACAAAATAGCGAGAACAGCCGAAAGTGAGCCCTCTTCATGAGGCAGGGCAAAGACTATACTCGACTTATTTGTCTCGACCAACGGACGCAACATATCAGCCTTCTGAGGAGCTGAGCATACAAGGAAGCGAGTGTAGTTGTGCTTATTATCCTCAATACCGTCTTCCAGCACTTTCAAGCCATAAAGTCGTGCTGCCTCTGCATGACAGATAGCTGCCCATCCCTTGTGCTGTCCCTCGGCAATCATCTTGGCCGAACCTGCCGTATCATCGCCTTCCACAATGCGCAGATGGGGATGACGCTCCAAATAGTGACGTGTCTGCATCAGTGCCACAGGGTGAGAATGGACCTCAGTAATCGTATCCCAATCATCCTCTGGCAAGCAACAGATGCAGTGAGTGATATGAAGCTTATGTTCACCCACAACAGTAGTATCGCTATCACGCAACAACTCATAATTGTGAAGCAAGCTACCGGCAATAGTATTCTCGATAGCAGCCATTCCTATCACTGTAGGGTCTTTGCGAATACTCTCATAGACCTGTTCAAAAGTGTTACAACAAATAAGTTGCAACTGTTCTCCCTCAAAATACTGATGGGCAGCGATATCGTGGAACGACCCAATCTCTCCCTGTATTGCTATTCTTTTCATCTTAACATATCACTTAATATTAAGCCCCACTTTCACTCTTCGTGAAGCGGGGCCTTATTTAATTTCTCAATTGTTCATTCCTTCAATTTTACATACGACTACCCGCTTCACAATTGCTTGTAAAGTAATAATAAAAGTAAAAGAATGCATTGAATTTCGTCATTATTGTAACTATTTGTAATTTTCGGATGCAAAATTATAACAAATCCATGAAATCACCAAATAAAATCACAGTTTTTTTTAGATTCCAAACGGATTCATGTTAGAATAGGCACGTTTCACCTGTTGTTCTACCCCTTCAGCTGAATAATCACCATTGACATCAGCGGTCTCGTTAGGATTCAGTTCCAGCACTTTTTGCATATCTTCCTGTGCTCCATCCTTGTCGCCTCGATCAAACTTTATCTGTCCGCGCTCACGATAGGCATCAATCTGGAAGGGGTTCACATCTACCACCTTATTATATATATTAAGAGCATCGTCATCGTTGCCCTTGGCATGAGCTATACGTGCAACTGTCAGCAGCACATCCTCTTCATCTTCTGTATGCTCCAGCAACCAATTGGCATCCTGTTCAGCACCATCGAGATCACCCATCATCAACAGCGTTTTAGAACGTAACAGACGGGCATCACCATGATTCTCATTCAGCACGATGGCTTTCGTCAATTGAGCGATACCGTTAACCAAGTCTCCAAGCCCTAAATCTGCCTGAGCCATCTGATAATAGGCAGTAGCATTTTCTGGGTCCAAAGCCTGAGCCTGTTCTGCCAAAGAATGCATCTGCGCATAGTCTTCAAGCATATAGGCCACGTGTGCTGCCTGTAAAATAACAGACTGATTATCGGGCTGTTCCCTACTTATCAGCAACAATTCCTCGAGTGATTCCTGTAAACGATTCAGATGCATCAACGTCTGCGACAGATAGTCGTGAATCTCTAAATCTTCATGTACCTTCAAAGCCTCACGGAAACATTTCTCTGCATATTCAAACTGACCGATGCGCATAGCCTTCACACCGTCATATTTCATCAGGTCAAACTGTTTGGCCTCAGCGTCTCTTTTCTCCTCTTCAGGGTTTTGTTCTTCCCCTCCGAAAAACGATTTCCAAAATCCCATATCAATATATCATTAAAAATTTGGCTACAAAATTACGAAAAAAGAATTTAAATTCGTAACTTTGCATCGATTTAAATCAAAAACAATGAATATGACTACACTTAACACCCTACTTTTCCTTGGATTGGGCACACAGGAATTGCTGCTCATCGCCCTGATTGTACTCCTACTCTTCGGAGGTGCAAAGATTCCCGAACTGATGCGAGGCCTTGGTAAAGGCATCAAGAGTTTCAAAGAGGGTATGAAGGAAGTTGACGACGAGGTGAAGAAGGATGAAAAATAGCGAGCCTGCTACCTTCTGGCAGCATCTTGACGTGCTCCGATGGGTCATTGTGCGCTCACTGGCTGTTTCAACCATATTCGCCGTAGCCGCTTTTTGTATGAAGGACTGGCTCTTTGCCGTTGTCCTGGCACCACGTACCAGTGATTTTATCACCTATCAGTGGTTAGGCGTAGAACCTTTCAGCATTCACTTGATGAACACCGGACTCACCGAGCAGTTTATGACCCACATGCGTGTGGCCATCTATGCTGGTTTGCTCTGCGCCGCCCCCTATATCATCTACGAACTCTTCCGTTTCGTATCACCAGGCCTTTACCAAAACGAACGTCGTGCTGGTTTATGGATCGTCACCTCAGGTTATCTGATGTTCATGTTGGGTACGCTACTCAACTATCTGCTTATCTTTCCGCTCACCGTCCGATTTCTGGGTACCTACCAAGTAAGTGTTGATGTGGACAATATGCTCACCCTGCAATCCTATACCGACACGCTCATCTCCATGAGTCTTGTCATGGGAGTTATCTTTGAGTTGCCCGTCATCTGTGCCATTCTCGGACGCATGGGCATTCTAAGCAGCCATCTTATGAGCCGATATCGCCGCCATGCCATTGTAGCCATACTCGTCGTAGCTGCCATTATAACCCCTACTACAGATGTATTCACCCTCATTATTGTGTCACTCCCCATCTGGCTGCTCTACGAGTTCAGCATCCTTTTATTAAGAGTCATAAGGTCTGCATAAGGTCTTTTTCAAAGAATTGCCTTAAAAATTTGGAATTTCAAAACAATCTTTGTACTTTTGCACCGAATTATTAACTAAAACAGATAGAACTATCAACTTTATTATAACTAACTAAATAAAAAAACAACATGGACAAACTATTACGATTCTCTTTTCTGAGTTTATTCAGCATCCTCTGTGGAGTGGCTCATGCAGACTTACCCCAAACTGCAACTTGGGACTTCACCAATGCAGATGTAGTTACTGCGGCAGTAGCCTTGTCTGGTTCAACAGAAGCAAGCACCATCGCTGCTGTTGAAAACAACGGATTACTGTTAACCATTGAGGCCAACGGACAGACCATCCGTAACAATGGAAACTCCATTCAGACAGGCAATCCAGTTGTATTCAAGGTACCTGTACAAGGAAAGAAAGACGAGGTGACTGTAGTTGGTTATCCTGGTTATTTTGCATATTCTATTGCTGGCACTGATGCAACGGAAGCCACCACCAGTTATACTGCTACTACAACAGATGTTACACAAGGCTATGTAGAAATTGTCAGCAAAGGACAGTACATCATCTCTATTAGTGTTACACAGTACGAAGACAACGACCCTCAACCTATCGCACAGGACATCACTGGTACATGGAATTATGGTGATACTGATATTATGGCAGCCACAATGGCCTTTTCGGGAAGCAGTGAAGCTGGAGAGGTGGAGGCCGTAGAGAAGAATGGTTTGAAAATGATTATCGAAGCCAACGGTGCCACATTCCGTAATAACGGCAACAACATTCAGGTTACTACTGGAGCGGTATTCAAGGTTCCCGTTAAGAATGCTGGCGACCTCGTTACCGTGAAAGGCTATCCAGGCTACTCAAAATATACGATTGGAAATAATTCAGAGGTGCTAACTGACGAGAACACCTACAAAGCAAAGAACAGTGATGTAGAAGCTGGCTATGTTGCAATCACGTCTGCTGATGGCAACAACTATTATTATTCACTATCCGTAACCCAGTATGCGCCAAAGGAAAAAGTGACACTTGATAACGAAGTAGCTACTGCAACCTTTGCATTCAATGAAGGTACAGAAGGGCAGGTAGCAATATTCTCAAACGCTGACTACTTCCTTAACAGTAAAGTAACTCATGGAAACGGTCTGACACTTGAAGGCAAAGACAACAAGAGTCTCAATCAAACTTGGTTCAATCCTGCCGCAAAAGACGGTAGTGCCAATGAAGGGAATGCCATCCGATTTATCATTACTCCGAAACCAGGTTTCACCTTCACCCCTTCTAAAGTTAGTCTAAAGACTACACGCTTCGGTACAAATGGCGGTAAGCTCGACATCGCATGGCAGAATACCGATGGCTCGACCGTTTCGTTGGCTACTGATGTACAGCCAAATCGTGATAATGGCGACCCGAACATAAGTGACCTTACATATACAGTAGTTAGCACCACCGTTTCTGAAGGGTCATGCGGCTTAAAGATTAACCTTTACAGCCTTGACAATGGCAAGCGAGTAGGTTTCTCAGATATCGTCATTGAAGGAACACTGAACGGAACGGAAAAGGATATACCCATCCTTTCCTCTTTCAAGATTAACGGTACAGAGTATGCCATAGAGGATGTGTTCGGTGAGAGCTATGAGGCCACTCTTGAGCTATCAAAGAAAGAAAACATGGTTAGCAGTGAGAACCCAATGACAGACATTACTGCAACTAATGGCGAGATTGGCAATGTCAATTATGAAAGTACAGAGACCTCATGCAAGGTAATCATTCCTGTCACTGCTGGTGAAACAACCATGAACTATGTGCTCAATATTATTCAGAAGCCCGACTATACTCTAAGCTACTTTGATACAGACGGATCTACATTAGGCACTCAAATAATTGAGAAAGACAAAAAAATCGGTGCATTTTTATACGACATTGCCAGTGCCAAGTCTTCCGAAGGCAAGAAAGCACGTGGCTGGTTCAAGAACCAATATGTAGGTGAGAAATACAGTGTGGAAGACGTTGTAACGGGCAATATCAATCTCTACGCTATAGAAACTGAGATTGAAGGACCGAGCGACAGCCGCAAGTATGTATTTAACTTGACAGATAAGTTCTTCTATGCCGAAGATCACGAAGCATTCAATCCTGTTGGCAATGGTCACTATCACAACAATCACGGTTGGGTATTTGGCAATGGCGACAAGGTGGAGCTTTTGATCGGCAAAAAAGCATCTGTTACGCTAACGCTCTGTGCTTACTCTGCAGACGTAGACATTGAAGCATCCAATGGAACAACGGTTGCCGCAAAAGTTGCTACTGATGGTGGCATGGAGTCTATCAGTTACGAAGGCGAGGAGGGAATCTTAACGCTGACTTTCAAAGGTACAACCTATGTACATGGTATCACCATTCTGAACACGACAACCACCAATTACCAGCGTAAAGGAAACAAGTTCATGGTGAAACAAGGCGATGCCTCAAGTTTCATCGATGCCCTTGATGCTGCAAACGGTGAGAGCGGAAATGAAGCACTTACCATCTACTTACCTAATGGCACCTATGATTTGGGACAGGCTACACTGACCACCATCGGCCGCAACAACATCTCCATCATAGGAGAGAGCCAGCAAGGTGTTATCATCCAGAATCTGCCTACCACAGAAGGTATTGGCGTGACAGCAACATTGCTTAATACCAGTCAGTATCTGACATTGGAAAGCCTGACTCTGAAGAACGCCTTCCCGTATTACGATCCCGCTACAGGCAAGGCCTCAGCCTTTGCCGGACGTGCTGTATGCCTTCAGGATAAAGGAAACTATACCGTTTGCCGCAATGTTACATTGCTCTCCTATCAAGACACCTATTATAGCAACAACAGCAATGGCTACTTCTATTTCAACAACTGTGAGATTCACGGACTCGTAGATTTTGTCTGCGGAGGCGGTGATGTATTCTTCGAAAATACCTTGTTCTACCTTGAGAGCCGCGAGATGCAAGAGGGTGTCGGTGGTGTCACCATAGCAGCACCTAATGGTGGAAAGAAATATGGTTACGTTATGGATCATTGTACAGTAGACTGCCACTCAAAAGACTTCAACTGGGGACGTGCCTGGGGATCATTCTCTGGACTTGTTTGGATGAACACCACACTGAAGCAACCTTCGAAGATTGTTTCAAGCCGTTTCACCGCAGCAGGAATGAATGCGGCTGCCGATGCATTCTTTGAGTATAACACAATGGATGAAGATGGTAATGCAATTTCTCCCACTAGTAATATTATCAACTTCACCCACTCTACGGGCAACAAGTCTTATGAAACCATCCTCAATGCTAACGAGGCTTCCCAATACACAAAGGAGAAGGTCTTTGCCGACACGCCGAAGGAATTCCAGGATCGCACAGGAGTTTCTGACACACCAACTGCCATTTGTCTACCCATCTTAAGCATAGATACTGTGCAGAACACCATTTACAACCTACAGGGTATCCGTGTGAATAAGACTCAAAAAGGGCTCTATTTTATCAAAGGCAAAAAAGTAATGGTAAAATAAGGTCTTGCACAATACTCAAGATTATATAGGAGGCATTTTTCAGAATGTCTCCTATTTTTTTTGCAAATATTTTGTTTGTTACTGAAAAATTATTTAACTTTGCACCGATTACAGACTAATCTATCAAAAAAACTAAAACTAACAACGGGCTAATAAAACCTATCAAATTATAACAAAACAAAAAAATCTATGTCAAAAAAATTAAAGAGTATCAGAGCTACGCTTGTCTTTGCCCTATTGCTATTTGTGGGCTCCATACAAGCGCAGACCATCAAGGTCAATGTGAAGGACTCGAGCGGTGAGGCAGTCATCGGAGCAAGTGTCATGGAGAAAGGCACAAGCAACGGCGCTGTCACCGACTTCGACGGTAATGCCACTATCAAATCAACAGGCAAGCCCCTGACGATTTCGTTTGTAGGCATGAAGACCAAGACTGTAGATCCTAAAGGTCAGACAAGTCTTAGCATCGTATTGGAAGACAACACCACGCTAAATGATGTCGTCGTCATCGGCTATGGCACCGCACGCAAAAAAGACCTGACGGGTGCTGTGTCTACAGTAAAGGGTGCTGATTTAGCAAAAATACCTGTAACGAATGTTGCAGAGGCACTGACAGGTAAACTCGCAGGTGTGCAGATTACTACTGCCGACGGTTCACCTGATGCAGAAATGCTGATCCGTGTACGTGGTGGTGGTTCTATCACTGGTGACAACTCACCTCTGTATATCGTCGATGGATTCCCCATGTCAAGCATTAGCGATCTCGCTTCTTCGGATATCGAGGACATCACCGTGCTGAAGGATGCTGCATCAACAGCCATTTATGGTTCTCAGGGTGCAAATGGTGTCATCTTAATCACCACCAAGGGAGCCAAGGGCGGAAAGACACAGATCAACTACAACGTCTATGTACAGGGTAAGACCATCCGCAAGACCCTCGACACCATGAATCCCAACCAGTATGTACGCTTCCTTTATGAGCGTGCTGCCCTTCAGGGAAATTCTGGTATCAACAGTTTTGAGAAGCGCTTTGGCTCATTCGACGATATCGACCTTTATGGTTATCAGTCGGGCCACGACTGGCAGGATGAGATGTTTGGCAATCACGATCTCTCGCAGAGCCATAACGTCAGCATCAGCGGTGGTTCTGAAAAGACAAAGTTCACCCTCAGTGGAACCTATACCAACGACAACAGTCTGATGGATGACAACGGCTATCGTCGTTACAACTCTAACTTCAAGTTGAAGCATGAGATTACCAAAGGTCTTGACCTGGATTTCGGCGTACGTATGGCAGATACTGAGACCAAGGGTGTTGGTACTGGTGGTGGCAGCTATAAGATCCGTTCTTATGATGCCATTATGACTGGTCCAGTATTTGGCTTATACGACCAGATTGAGATTGACCCATCAATGATGTCGGAAGAAGAATATGAGGAATACATCAGTTCTACACGCACACTGAAAGACCGCGTCAACGACTACTGGCGTCGTAAGAATGAGCGTCGCTACAATTTCAACGCTGCCATCAACTGGAAAATCAACAAGATGTTCAGCTATCGTGCAGAGGGTGGCTACGACTATACGTTCTATCAGTTGAAGGACTGGTTTGGCGCACGTTCTAACAAAGCCGTACAAGATGGCGGTAGCCTGCCTATGGGTCAGTGGGACAAGAAAGACTCATGGAAACTGCGTGGTGCTCACACCTTGACCTTCAAGAAAAAGTTCGACAAGATTCACGATGTGAACGTCATGGTTGGTCAGGAATATGTGGCAAGCAATAGCGAGGGTCTCTCAATGATAGGGAAGTATTTCCAGAAAGATATCAAGCCCGAGAAGATGTTTGCTGCTATGCAGAACAACTCAAAGGCTACTGGCGCTCAGACCATCTCTTCAAGTCTTGGTCAGGAAGATCGTACTATATCTTTCTTCGGACGTGCCAATTACACCTTGATGGACAGATACCTGTTGACATTGACAGTACGTGAAGATGGTTCATCCAAGTTCTCAAAGGGTAATCGCTGGGGATTCTTCCCTGCTGCCGCCTTTGGTTGGCGTATCATTGACGAGCCTTTCATGGAAAGTACCAGAAGCTGGATGAGCAATTTGAAACTACGTCTATCATACGGTACTGCTGGTAACAATAAGATTGGTAGTTCTATGTTCGTTACTGAGTACACGGGCTACGACCGCAGCAAATACTATGGTGCCGGCAACCAGCAGAATCCGCACTATACGCTTAACAATGCACAGCTGGCCAACCCCGATTTGAAATGGGAGACCACTATTACACGTAACGTCGGTTTGGACTTTGGTTTCTTCAACGAGCGTTTGAGCGGTAGTCTGGATTTCTATTGGAATACTGTAAAAGACCTGCTCATCGACTGTCCTATCACTGCCATTGGCTACACCTCTATGCAGCAGAATATAGGACAGACCTCAAACAGAGGTATCGAACTGACTTTGAACGCAGCCATCCTGCAACACAAGGATTACTCACTGAATTTCACTTTCAACATTGGTTACAACAAGAACAATGTTGACAAACTGGTAGGAAGCGTCACCTCAATGTCATTCAACTCTGGCGGTTTCTCAACCGATATGCGTGGTGCTGATGACTATCGCGTGATTATCGACCAGCCTCTGGGCTTGGTTTGGGGCTTCGTATATGACGGTGTCTATGGCGTTGACGACTTCGAGACCTACGTTGATGGCGCTGGCAAGACTCAGTTCCGCTTCGACTCAGCTGGTCGTTATATCCTGAAACAGACAGGTGATTGGGTTGACAACACCTATGCTACTGCTGGTTCTAAGGGCGGTCTGCGTCCTGGTGCTCCCAAGTACAAGGACTTGAACGGTGACCATAAGATTGACGCTGACAACGACCGTACCATCATTGGTAAGACTCAGCCTAAGCTTACTGGTGGATTCGGCATCAACGCTAATTATAAGTGGTTTGACCTGACAGCCAACTTCACCTACGTCATCGGCAACGACATCTACAACATGGACCGTATGGTGGCTTCTCAGTCATACCGCAACCAGTGGGCTGCCCTTCGTCAGGAGATGTCACCTGTCACACTGGGTGGCGATGCATGGACTTATATGGACCAGGCTACTGGAGAGATTATCACCGACTACGAGACACTGAAGGCTATGAATGCCAATGCTTCTGTATGGTCACCCACCACACTGGCCGACAACAACCCTGTGCCCAACTCTCACTTTATTGAAGACGGTTCTTTCCTGCGCTTGCAGAACCTGACCATCGGCGCTACCCTGCCAAAGCAATGGACTCAGAAGTTTGCTTGCAACCAGCTGCGCCTGTACTGCACACTCAACAATGTGTTTGTGCTGACCAAATACTCCGGCTACGACCCAGAAGTCAACTCTGCCATCCGTGGCAGCAAGACCAGCGGTCTGACTCCTGGTGCCGATTACTCTGCTTATCCGAAGTCGTTCTCTTGGACTGTAGGTGCTAACATCTCATTCTAAACCAACCTATCTATAAAAGAAGAATATGAAAAAGAAGTTTATATATATTGCAGCGCTGGCAATGACGCTTGGCTTCAGTTCTTGTGAAGACACGCTCGAAACAGAATCGCTGTCAACAGATAATTTGGAGTATCTGTGCTCCAACTCCACAGATGCCCGCAAGATGCTGAACCACGTCTATTCATACTTCTGTGAAGACACCTACACCTCACGTATGAGCACCAACTGGATGCAGAACACCGATGTAGAGGTAGGCTTCCTGACAAAGGCCAATACAGAAGAAGCTACCCGACGTGGTATCTGGGCACTGAATGCCAAACAGTTCAACGACATCAAGAACTGCTGGGACAACTCACTTAAGGCTATTGACTTTGCCAACCAGTGTATCCAGGGTATTGAGGCCAGTGATATGTACAAGAGCGGTGACAAGGACATGAAGCAGCTCCATGGCGAGGCTTACTGCCTGCGTGCATACTGGTACTGGCTGATGTGTAATTTCTGGGCCGATGTTCCTTTTGCAGCGCAAGCCACTACCAAAGACAACTATTCACAGACTGGTGGTCGTGTCGACAAGAATATCATCTACTCACACTGCATTCAAGACCTTATCAATATCGAGGAGGAGATGCAATGGAGCGCCAACACTACCGTCGAGTTTATGAATCGCGAGTTTGCCCTTGGCTTCATCACCAAGTTGGCTATGTTCCGCGCCGGCTATTCTATGCAGGTTGATGGTACTATGGCACGCTCTTCACAGACAGGCAATGACTATAGCGTGAAGTATGTCGATGAGAACGGCAATGAGGCCACTGCAACTTCTGCCGACGACTACTACAAAGTGGCTAAAGCGTATGCTATGAAGCTTATCAAGCTGAAGGACCGTCCGCTGAATCAGAATTTCAAGGAAATCTTCGACAACGAGATCAACGGATGTAATCCCTCTACTGGCGATGTGCTGTTCGAGATGGGCTTCGTTCCTAATTCAGGCGGTGACATCGGTTGGTGTCATGGACTGAGTGTCGTTGCCAGCAGCAAGGGCGCTGGTACCACATATACCAACCTTACTCCCAGCTACGCCTGCTCTTTTGATCCTCAGGATCAGCGCCTGCCTGTCACTTGCGTCAACTATCGTTGGCTCAACGACAACAAACAGGGCTCCTGCGATGCATTGGGAATCCAGCCCGCTAAATGGTGTCGTATGGATTTAAATGTGACAAGCGTTGAAAGCAAAGGCACAGGTATCAACTGGCCCGTATTGCGCTATGCCGATGTGCTGCTGCTCCTGGCCGAGGCCGACAACGAGATCAACAATGGTCCTACCGCTTTGGCAAAACAGATGCTTACACGCGTTCGTGAGCGTGCTTTCATCAATGCTGCCAACAAGACTAATATGGTCAACGACTATGTCACCGCCCTCACATCTCACGATGACTTCAAAGAGGCTATCATCAACGAGCGTGCATGGGAGTTTGGAGGTGAAAACATCCGTAAGTTCGACCTGATACGCTGGAACAACTACGCCAGCAAAGTGGTTGACGCTATCGAATGGATACGCGATGTAACTGTCAACTACCAGCAGTTGAACATAATCAATGGCGAATTCATTTATGACAAGGAAAAGACCATTGCACCTATGAATGTTGCCAACCGTCTGTATTATAACTACACAAATGGTAAGGTCAACTTTGTCAACGACTACTTCACCTACGCCAGCCCCAAAGATTCTCCGTACAACACGGCAGAGAAACTGGCCGACGAGGATATCAAGGATGCCGGCGCTACGTTCGACGGTTTGAAATACGTCAACTTCATTGCCGATCTCATGTCAGTTAGCGACACAGATCCCGAGACCAAGACCAAATATGGTCCGGATGACAACGGCAACCCCATCAAAAAGGGTATCCTCAACGAGCGTATCCGCTACTCTTGGCTGGGTATTACTGAGGACTTACTTCAGAACGGAACAGAAGACATGACCAGCCTGCGCACCAAGGTAACTCCTTATGTGATTCCTATTCCTTCCGACCGCATCATGTCGTCAAATGGTGTTCTTTCCAACGACGGTTATGCTATTCGTAACAAATAAACAATTTGCATGAATTATGAAAATCAATAAATATTTTACCATAGCACTGCTCGCTGCCACCACATTAGGCGCCATGAGCAGTTGCAGCGATGACGACAATCTGGGGGAGGCACCACGCCTGTTCCGCCCTGTTGCCTCATTGGAGACAAACAGCAACACCATCAAGGTAACCTGGGACAACATCAATGGAGCCACGGAGTATCAGCTGAAGCTCTATCGCGTGGCCAGCATTGACGCGAATGGTGATAATGTATATGAGCAGGTGACCACTGCCACTTGCGCCAGTTCACCCTACACCTTCACCGATCTGGCATGGGACGAGAAATACCATGTCGCCATCAGTTGTAAGAATGCCGCAAAGGGTTCTGGCGAATACACCACAAACGATGTCAATATCAACTATATCAGTTGCCTTACAACCTCGAAGGCCATCGATAATGCATCGCGTATCTCGTGGAACACCGATGGTGAAGTGATTAAAGCCATTGTAGCTAAACCTGCTGGCGAAGGCGAGTCTATCACCGTGCTTGTATCTGATGCAGAGTTCCAAACTGGTTATAAAGATGTTTATGGCTTGACTCCAGAGACAAGCTACACATTCTACACCTACAAGGATACAGAGACTTTCAACAACTCAACCTATGCAGGCAAGCTCACTGCTACTACCAAAGCAAGCACCAATTTCGACGAGAAATATGGAGTTGGACTATGGCTTGACATCCGCGACTGGGATATGACTGGACATGCTGACACGCTACAGAAAGCTGAATTCTGGGCTCTTGTTAGCGAGGGCATGACCGTAATCCTTCGCGGTGAAGAGCAATATAAGGTCAACAACAACATCAAGTTCGACCGTTCCGTCACCTTCGTCACTGGTCCTACCCTGGGTGGCAACGCGACCTTCCTCTCTTCAGGCGGTATGACTTGTGCCACCAATGCTAACGTACAGAAAGTAAAGTTCGAAGACATTGACTTCATCAGCGACAAAGCTATTGAAGGTGGTGGCTACGAAATTGCTACTAATACTGACAAAGGATTTGGCGGACGTCAGGTTTTCAACGAGAACAACACCAGCTCAACACTTGGTGAGCTGATCTTCAAAAACTGCACTATCACTGGCTATCGAGGCGTAGTACGTGCACAGTCAAGTACAGACAACATCGGCAAGATTGAGTTCAACGGATGCATCATCAATGGCGTGGGCGATCAAGGCGTAGTAACATGCGCCGACAAGGGACCCGACTGGAACACCATCAATGTCTTGAACTCAACCATTACAAATGTTGTGATGTTCTGCGACATGCGTGCTACAGTAACGCCGCCAACCCTCAATTTCGACAACTGCACCTTCTGCTATGCTCCTATTGAGACATCGGCAAATGCCAATACGCCACTCTTCCGTTTCAATTCAAATGCTGCCATCGTCAACATCAACAACACCTTGTTTGGCCCCGCTCTCGCTACGGAGAATGGCGCAGGCTCAACCCTGCAGACCTACAAGCCAGGCAACACCATTGGTTCGGTATTCTTAAACGGTGCAAGTGCACTCGTCAGCGTATCAAAGAGTTTCAAGACCAACTTCAAGTGGGCTGAGATAGGTGCCAATGCAACGACATATCCTATCGATGGCCTTAACGAGTTGTCAATGGACGAGACACAGCTTTGGCAGGCACCATCAGACGGTGACTTCAAGGTAATCGGCAATATCGGAGAAGAGGGTATCGGTGACCCACGTTGGCAGCAATAATTCCCCTATTTCTAATCATATGCACGCAGTCTTTCATGGGCTGCGTGCTTTTAAAAACTAAAAAACAACAAAGCTTATGAAGAAAATTTTTACGCTGATTGCTATGGTCCTTATGGCTATGGGCGCACAGGCACAGACCGAAATCAGTTTTGCAGGTTTAACCATGTCAGACTTCGCTTTTACTGAAGGTGAGTATGCCGCAACAGAAGTTGAAGGCGGAGTATCCATCAATTATACTAAAGGCGGAGGCACATGGTGCACGCTCAAAGTAAAGGACATACCGTTCAGATACAAAAACTCAAGCACGAAAGAAAAGTTCTTCGTTTCTACGCCCGATTATTTTACCATTGCCGGCAAAGGAGTCGAGGTGCTATTAGCAAATGCCAAACTGGGACAGGTCATCACCTTTAATGTGGCAAAGAAAGATGATCCCGATGCTGAGAAGGGCACACGTCAGCCTGGCTTTGCCGCCACAGGCGCTAAGTTAGAGAGCAACGGCATAGCCGACAGCACAGCGAAAGAAGTGTTTGCCGATGTCGTATTCACAGTTACTGCCGATGGTACCGTGACCATCAAGAACAATGATAACGCATACCTCATCAAGTCTATCAAGATCGAGAATGGCGAGGCACCTGAGATGAATGGCGTGATTGACTACCCAACCTTCAAGACTGGCATTTCTCTTATTGAGAATAGCAGTGTCACGTTTGCAGATGTAAAGATTAATGAGAACGTCAATCCTATCGCAGCTATTAAGTTTGCAGGCGGCTATACCACCGAAGGTGTGCTGAACAACAACTATGCCAAGATAGAGACCGATGGAGGTTTCAAGGCTGGTGACATCATCACCTTAGCAGGTGTTTACAACAATGCAGACACCAAGATTTCCCTCATCGACATTTTCACCTATGCCGATGAGACTATCGACAAGCTGTTCACCTCGCAGGAGTTTATCAATGGCCGTAAAAGCGCTGATGACCCTGCCGACGAAGTATTCGTTCTGACAGCCGATGCTCCAGCGCTTTACATGGGCAGAAGCAGTACTGCACAAACCGCCACATATATCACCAAGCTGAATATCAAGCGCGGCGATATTATGCTGATCCATACCGTGAAGCCCGCTCAGGCCAATAGCGGCATTGTTTACAACCTCGCTGGTCAGAAGGTAAACAACAGCTTCAAGGGTATCGTCGTAAAGGACGGAAAGAAAATCAAGAAGTAACCCCTACTCCATCTAATCTATATGCACGCGGCCTGCCTTGGCTGCGTGCTTTTTAAATCAAAAAATGAAACATCTACTACTCCCCCTACTCGCCTTGGCACTCACAGCCAGTGCCCAGCAGTCATCACTTCCCGCCTTCCCTGGCGCTGAAGGCTTCGGCATGTACACCACTGGCGGACGCGGCGGCGAGGTGATCCACGTCACCACGCTCGACGACGGCACCCAGAAGGGCACCTTCCGCTATGCCTGCACGCAAAACAAGACGCGCACCATCGTCTTCGACGTCAGCGGCACCATACACCTCACCTCAGAGATGAAGCTCAACAAGGACAATGTGACCATAGCCGGACAGACCGCCCCTGGCGACGGCATCTGCATAGCCGACTATCCCTTCTTGGTATCGGCCAACAATGTCATCATCCGCTATATGCGCTTCCGACTGGGCAACAAGCAGGTGGCCAACCACGAAGGCGACGGACTGGGCGGCATGGACAAGAAAAACGTCATCATCGACCACTGCTCAGTCAGCTGGTCCATTGACGAGTGCCTGTCGGTCTATGGCTGCGAGAACCTCACGGTGCAGTGGTGCATCGCCTCGCAGAGCCTCAGAGCCTCAGGCCATAGCAAGGGCAACCACGGCTATGGCGGCAACTGGGGAGGCGCAGGTGCTTCCTATCATCACAACCTCATGGCCCATCACGACTCGCGCGTGCCACGTCTTGGCCCCCGTCCCAGCACGCAGACCCGCGAACAGATGGACCTGCGCAACAACGTCTTCTACAACTGGGCAGGCAATGGCTGCTATGGCGGCGAAGGCATGAAGGTCAACATCGTCAACAACTACTACAAGCCAGGGCCCGCTACCAACAAGCGCAGCACCACCATCCAGCAGCGCATCGCCGCCATCAACATACGCACCTCGGAATATACCAAGCACGACACCTCGTCGCCCAACCAGTGGGACGTCATGTGGCACGTGTGGGGCAAATACTACGTCAACGGCAACGTCAACTCCAAATACAGCAGCGTGACCAACGACAACTGGACCTACGGCATGTACAACCAGATAGACAAAAGCGGCAACGACGGCACCTATACCGACAGGACCAAGGACACCATCCGCCTCTCTGCACCCATCCCCTTCCAGGCTGTCACCACCCATACTGCCGAGCAGGCCTATGAGCACGTATTGGACTATGCAGGCGCCTCGCTCCATCGCGACTGGGTTGACGACCTCATTGTCAGCGACACACGCCAGGGCGTGGCCACCTATACAGGCTCTGCCGAAGGCGATTATCCTGGCATCATCGACTCGCAGGACGACAACCGTCCCGCCAATGCCGGCAGCGACTGGCAGCCATGGCCCGTCCTTGCCCAGACTGCAGTTCCCACTGATACCGATCAGGACGGAATGCCCGATGAATGGGAGACCGCCCATGGCCTCAATCCCAACAATGCTGCCGACCGCAACACCCTCGATGCCAGCGGCTACACCAACCTGGAAGTCTATATCAACTCCCTCGTTGCCGACATTACTACAGCACAGAATGAGGGCGGTGTATTACTGACCGACCAACAGGACTTTTCTACTGACATCACCCACCCTACAGTTCTCCACGCCACACCCCATTTTCTCAACCTGCAAGGATGCGAGATAACGAAACCCTCGAAGGGCATCTACCTCGTAAACGGCAAGAAGGTTGTGGTTAGATAATTCAAGAAGGTCTCGAGTCGAGGCCTTCATTCTTTTTATCGGAGTTTCACCCAGTATTGATTTCCATTCATAGTGTGCTTACTCTGGAACCGGTATTGCGGACGTTTCAGATAGTTGCCTATTTTCTGGAATACGGC
>Ga0256407_10002071_pt1 | contig 39496 bp, 39 predicted proteins | sample RumenRJG_04DNA_FD_193489 | JGI IMG/M metagenome (GOLD analysis project Ga0256407, IMG submission 193489) | Bovine rumen microbial communities from Lethbridge, Alberta, Canada - RJG_04 | ecosystem: Host-associated > Mammals > Digestive system > Stomach > Rumen | place: Canada: Alberta... | reverse complement strand
GACGCTCGGTCCCCAGAAGATAATGCTTTCAAATGACTGGAGTGTAAATGTCAATAACGGCAATACTTTCCTGCCCGGAAAATGGTATTCGGTCCATGATGATATCTTCGATATGGATAACTGGGAATATATAGGATATTACTGAGAATTGTAAAATCTCTTTTGTAAAAAGTTTGACAATTTCAAAAATAATATGTATAGTGTTTTGCGTTGCCGTTGGTAAGAAACAAAACGGCGATCATCTAAATTAAAAATGGGGAATGGGAAAAACCAATGGCTAAAAATCTTGTGATAGTTGAGTCACCTGCTAAAGTGAAGACTATTAAGAAGTTCTTAGGCGCCAGCTATGAGGTGGTTGCGAGTCAGGGACATGTTCGTGACTTACCGAAGTCATCGCTGGGAATAGATATCGAGAACGATTACGAACCTAAATATATCACCATCAGGGGAAAAGGTGAGATCCTTGCAAAGCTTCGCAAGGAAGTGAAGAAGGCTGACAAGATTTATCTCGCAACCGACCCGGACCGCGAGGGAGAAGCTATCAGCTGGCATTTATATGAAGCACTCAAGCTTTCGGAGAAGAAGGTTGCGCGTATCTCTTTCAACGAGATCACCAAGAATGCTGTTAAGGAATCTCTCAAGAATGCGCGAGAGATAGATATGAATCTTGTAGATGCACAGCAGGCAAGACGTATCCTGGACAGAATGGTTGGTTACCGTATCTCTCCGCTTTTATGGTCCAAGATAAAGCGCGGACTCTCAGCAGGTCGTGTTCAGAGCGTAGCTCTCAGAATGATCTGCGACAGAGAGGATGAGATAAGCGCATTTATTCCCAAGGAATACTGGACAATGGATGCGACTCTCCTTCCGGAGGGAACTAAGAAGCCTTTTACGGCTCATTTCTATGCCGATGAGAACGGCAAGAAGACAATTGATAATGCAGAAGAAGCCGACAGGATAGAGAAGATCCTTAAGGGCGCTACATTTGAAGTTAAGGAGAGCAGACGCGGAGAACGCACCAGAAAGGCACCGCTTCCTTTTACCACATCCACACTTCAGCAGGAAGCAAGTAAGGCACTGAACTTCTCAACAAAGAAGACTATGCAGATCGCCCAGCAGCTCTATGAAGGCGTGACAATAAAAGGACAGGGCACTACGGCTCTTATCTCTTATCTTCGTACCGATTCCACCCGTGTATCCGACTTTGCAAAGGAAATGGCAAAGGAGTATATTCAGGCTCACTACGGTGAGGAATTCCTTTCCGCAGATTACAAGGCTGATGCGGCTAAGAAGGCAGCAGCAGGTAACACAGAGCATAAGATCCAGGATGCGCATGAAGCCATCCGTCCCACAGATATCAACAATACTCCCGATAAAGTCAAGGGAGATCTTTCCAGAGATCAGTACAGACTTTACAACCTCATCTGGAAGCGTTTTGCGGCCAGCCGTATGAGCGCTGCCACTTTCGAGACTCTTTCCGTGAAGCTGGATGCAAGGAAGATATTGTTCACAGCGTCCGCAAGTGCCGTTAAATTCGAAGGCTTCATGAAAGTCTATGCCGATGAAGATCGTGATAATGATAACGGTAAGGCAGAGAATGCTTTCCTTCTTAAAGAAATGAGTGAAAAGAGCACAATCAAATTTGAGTCTCTTGATAAGAAGAAGCACTTCACTCAGCCCCCCGCTCATTTCACCGAAGCAAGTCTTGTGCGTGCCTTAGAGGAGCAGGGAATAGGAAGACCGTCAACTTATGCACCTACTATATCAACCATCCTTGCCAGAAGATATATCCTCAAGGAGAATAAGAATCTCTTTGTGTCGGAGCTTGGCGATATAGTAAATAAAGTCATGAGGGAAGAGTTCCCCGCTATAGTCGATCCGAAGTTCACAGCCAACATGGAGAGCATGTTGGACAGCGTGGGAGAAGGCAATATCAAATGGAAGACCATCATCGAGAACTTCTATCCCGATCTTGATGCTGCCGTGCTTAAGGCAGAAGAGGAGATGGCTCAGATCGAGATAAAAGACGAAGAGTCTGATGTTGTATGTGAAAAGTGCGGAAGGAACATGGTCATCAAGTACGGACCTCACGGAAGGTTCCTTGCCTGCCCCGGATTCCCGGAATGTCAGAATACAAAGCCTTACTTCGAGAAGATCGGGGTTAAATGCCCCAAGTGCGATGGCGAGATCGTTATCCGCATGACCAAGAAGGGCAGAAGATACTTTGGATGTGAGAACATACCCACCTGCGACTTCATGAGCTGGAACAGGCCTGTGGACGAGAAGTGCCCACGTTGCGGAGGCCTGCTTGTTGAAAAGGGCAACAGACTCTGCTGTATGGATGAGCAGTGCGGATTTATTAAAGATAAGCCGGAAAAAAATAATTCCGAGGAATAAGTAAAAGAGTAAGAGGAAATAACATGGCAGGAATCAGTTTGCTGGACAGGACCCGAATGATAGGGAGCCTGCTTCACAATAACATATCATCAAAGGTGGTCTTTTCGGATGTATGTAAAGTAGTATCCGACACCCTTGATTCGGATGCACTTGTTATCAGTACAAAGGGCAAGGTGCTTGGTGTCTGCAGATGTTCCGACGTCACGCAGATAGAGGAACTGCTTTGCTATGATATCGGTGAGCATGTGGATGAAGCTTTAAATCGCAGATTTATGTCGATCCTGTCCACCCAGGAGAATGCAGGTCTCCTTGCTCTCGGTTTTTCATGGAAGACAGTTCACGGTTTTGACAGAAGAGCAGAGGGCGCAAGGAAGACAGAAGCAGACAGGGCGGCAAATCCCGCACAGGCAGACAGGGTTGTTCCCGAGAGAGAATATCGTGCCATGATAACTCCCATCTTTATCGGCGGAGAGCGTCTGGGAACCCTGTTTATCTACCGCGAGAGCAGACTCTATGATATCGATGATATCATTTTACTTGAATATGCGGCTACCGTAGTGGGACTCGAGATGATGCGTGCCATGAAGGAAGAGGATGACGAAGAAGGCCGTATGGAGAAGAACGTAAGCGACGTACTCGGAGTTACAAGCCATTCCGAGCTTGAATCCGTACGTGCCATACTCATGAAGCTTGATGAAGAGGGCTTTGGTATTGTAAATCTCACAAAGCTTTCCGAAGAAAGCGGCATTTCCAGGACCAGTCTTGTTAATGCACTTAAGAAGATGGCGGGAGCAGGTATCTTCGAGACCAGATCCAGAGGCGTTCGCGGTACCGAGATCCATGTTGTGAACGATCGTATCTACGAGATAAAACACTAAATCGACGGTATACATAAGTGGTTACCTACTATATTTAGGAAAAACGCTTGTATTTTATAAAAAAAACCTTATAATTATGACGTGAGGGTTGTTATGGTAAACCACCCGGCACGTCATATTTTTTTGTAACTAATTTATTTAATTTTTTTTCCGATATATATTTTACAGGTGTGAAAAGGAAACGGACAGGTTGATAAGCATGGAAGCGTTTATATTTATTCGGATATAAGGCTTGTTCATGCTTTTTTGTTTGGAGGTACTGCCATGATAAATGCGCATGTATATGATTATGTAAACGTACTTGATAAGGCAGCAGACGCTGCGTGGCTCCGTAATGAAGCCATATCAAACAATATCGCCAATGTTGATACTCCGGGCTATAAGAGGCAGGACGTTTCTTTCGAAAACGAACTTACCCGAATCTTAAACAAAGTCGAGTATGACAATATGGATCAGAGAGTATATAATCTTGATCTCGCAAGGATCGAGCCCAGGGTTTATACGGATGCTTTTGATTACAGCTACAGACTTGACGGCAACAATGTTGATATAGATACGGAAAATGTTTATCTTGCCGAGAATCAGGTGACATACAATTCACTCATCTCATGCATGCAGAATGAATTTGCAAATCTTCGCACGGCAATGGGATCTTGATAAAACGGGGGTGACTAATTATGGGAATGTTTAATGCTTTTGATATATCGGCAACAGGCCTTACGGCAGAACGCTACCGTATGGATACCATCGCTGAAAATGTTGCCAATGCCAATACAACACGTACCGCAAACGGCACACCTTACCGCCGTAAGGTTGTTACTTTCGAGACGCAGGAGACCGAAGTGGACAGAAGACACTTTGGCCGCGTGCTTGATTCCATAGTGGGAGACGGCAGGACTCAGAGGGACCGCGATGCCATAAGCGATGACATGATCGGATATGGTGTGAAGATCCCCAAGATCCATGAGGACAACGATACACAGATGAATATGGTCTATGATCCGGCTCATCCGGATGCTGACGAGAACGGATATGTTACATATCCCAATGTCAACATCGTGACAGAGATGACGAACCTCATCGATGCATCACGTGCATACGAGGCCAATGCAACCGTATTCAACGCAAGTAAGTCCATGGCTACAACGGGACTCAGTCTTGCCGGCAAGTCATGATAGACAGGTGACAGAGGGGTTATGATATGGGACCTATAAATGCAACACCGGTTTTTATGGATAATCTGAGGACCATAGAGCCGCTTACCGACAGGAGTATGATCAGAGAGAAAAAGGATGACGACATGTTCGGCGCCATCTTCGATTCCATGATCAATAACGTGAATCGGACCAACGGTTATCTTTCCGATGCCGAAAATGAAGAGGTAAAGCTTGCCATAGGTGAAGCCACGAGCACGCATGATCTGGCTATCGCTTTACAGAAGGCATCCACATCCCTGCAGTATACAGTGGCAGTTAAAAATGCTTTCATGGAGTCATACAAGACTCTCATCAATATGCAGATCTGAGGAATGATTAATGGTTGATCGTATCGTGGCATGGTTCAAGGACCTGCCGAAAAAGTTTAACGAATGGTGGGAAAAATTCTCACGCAGACAAAAGATAACAATAATAAGTCTTGCGATCGCAACGATAATAGCTTTCGCAATACTTATTTTTGCTGTTACACGTCCGCAGTATGTAAAGATCTACACCGCTGAGACAGCCAAGGAGGCCAATGAAGTCATCGATCTTCTGAAAGGCGAGGATATTGAATATATTACCAATGTTGAAGGCAATGAGATCAGCATAAAGCGTGAGGACTATACGAAGGCAAATCTCCTCCTCGGTTCCAACAGCTTTTCCACAGATGCCATGTCCATTGATAATGTTACCAATGGCGGCTTCTTCTCTACAGAATCCGATACACAGAAGAAATATGTGGTCTATCTCCAGGACTTCATGAAGAAGGAGCTGGAGTCCTACAGCTTCGTTAAATCGGCACAGATCCAGATCAATCTGCCGGAAGAGAACGGAACTCTTATAGCTCAGAATAAAGAAGCCTATGCGGCAGTGCAGTTAGAGCTTTCCGATATCTGTACAACAGATAATGCTTCCGCTATGGCAAGATTCATTGCCACTGCATTGGGAAATGATACTACTGAAAATGTAACCATTCTTGACAGTGACGGTAATCTCCTTTTTGCCGGAACCAACGAGACTTCCACATACGGCGCCGCTTCATCACAGTATGCTCTTCAGGCGAGAGTTGCTGACGGCATGCGTAACGAAGTTATAAGAGTACTTACCGCCACCAACCAGTTCTCTTCGATAGAGGCTGCAGTGAATGTGGTACTCGATAACAGCTATACCGAGAATGCAAATCATCTCTACTGGGCACCGGAAGGCAGGGAAGAGGGTATGCTTGCTTCCAAGGATATTTACAATTCCAGTTCCCAGGGCGGAGTATCCGGAGTTCCCGGTACAGATTCCAATACAGAGACCACTTATCAGTATGAGGATAATCAGTATTCCAATTCAAATGTGGTGGAAGAGTCTTATGATTACCTCCCGGATGAATCCACCATGCTTCAGCAGATACCGGCAGGAGCCATCAAATATGACCAGTCTTCACTTTCTGTGACCACACTTACTTATCGTATGGTAAGAGAGGATGATGTGAAGGCTCAGGGGCTCCTTGACGGTATCACATGGGAACAGTACAAGCTCAATAATGATATACGTACCAAGCTTGAAGTGGATCCTGATCTTACACAGGCTGTTTCCACTGCTACGGGTATCGGAGTAAACAATATAACGATCCTGTCATATGAGGAGCCTTTCTTTGTAGACCATCAGGGACTTAACATGGATATGACGGATATCCTGACGATCCTTCTGATCGTGCTCATCTTAGGTCTGCTGGCATTCGTAATACTTAGGAGCATGAGACAGGCTAAGGTGGAAGAGGCAGAGCCTGAAGTTTCCATCAGTGAGATCCTTCAGTCCACACCTCCCGAAGAGCTTGAGGAGATCGGTGTTGAGGATAAGTCCGAGGCACGTAAGATAGTTGAGAAATTTGTTGAAGACAACCCGGATGCGGCAGCCAACCTGCTCCGCAACTGGTTGAATGAAGATATCTGATAAGGAGTAATTTATGGCGTCAGAAGAGAGCAATCTGACTGGATTACAAAAGGCGGCAGTTCTTCTGATCTCTCTCGGACCGGAGATGAGTGCTACGGTCTTTAAGCATCTTAAGGAAGAAGAGATCGAGGATCTGACTCTTGAGATAGCAAATACAAGAAGCATCTCTCCCCAGATCAAGGAAGATGTTATCAATGAGTTTTATGAGATCTGTCTTGCGCAGCAGTATATCGCGGAAGGCGGTATCGGTTATGCTAAGGAACTCCTTGAGAAGGCTCTTGGTGCCGATAAGGCTCTGGATGTTATCGGAAAGCTTACTGCTTCGCTTCAGGTTAAGCCTTTCGAATTTGTGAGAAAGGCCGATGCGACACAGCTGCTTTCCTTTATCCAGGATGAGCATCCACAGACTATTGCGCTCATACTCTCATATCTTTCATCCTCACAGGCGGCACTTATTCTTTCTGCGCTTCCTCAGGATACTCAGGCTGATGTTGCAAAACGTATCGCAACCATGGACAGGACCAGTCCTGATGTAATACAGGAAGTCGAGAGAGTATTGGAGAGCAAACTTGCTAATATGGTTAATCAGGATTACACACAGATCGGCGGTGTGGATCAGATCGTACAGATCCTCAACTCCACTGACCGCGGAACTGAAAAGCATATCATGGAAATACTCGGTATCGAGGATCCGGAACTTGCAGATGAGATCAGAAAGAAGATGTTCGTATTCGAAGATATCCTTCTTCTCGATGACCGCTCCATGCAGAGAGTGCTCCGCGATGTTGAGAATAACGAGCTTTCACTTGCCCTCAAGGGAGCAAATGAGGAAGTTCAGAATAAGGTATTCCATAACCTTTCATCACGTCTTGCAGATATGATCAAGGAGGATATGGAATTCATGGGTCCTGTGCGTATGAAGGATGTTGAAGATGCTCAGCAGAAGATCGTTAACAATATCCGTAAGCTCGAGGATTCCGGTGAGATCGTTATTTCCCGTGGCGGCGGCGACGATATTATTGTCTGATGACTTTGGATTACCGGAGGAAAGCTCTTGTCTTCTAATTTTGTAAAAGGATTCAACGTCAGAGTAGACGATAAGAAAACAGTCAAGATCGATGCAAACGACAGGATAGCCAGACGGCTTGAGGAACTGGCGGAGCAGATGAAGGTTCAGGAACCCGAAGCTATCGCGGAAGGTTTTTCGGAAGGTCTTGATGCGGATATGGTTGAACGCCTTGTGTCAGATACAGATGAGGGTGAGGGCGAAGAAGTATCCGTCATTCATTCCGATACCGCTGTGAGCAGTGCCCAGGCTCAGGCCATGATCGATGAAGCCAAGGAGAATGCAGACCAGATAATAGAGGATGCAAAGAATGAGGCTGCTCAGATCGAAGAGGATGCCAGAAGAAAGGGCTATGGCGAAGGTTTCGAACAGGGACGTGCAGATGCCGAGGCAGAAGAGCGGGAGAAGTACGAGAGAAAAGTAAAGGAGCTGGAGGCAAGAGAGCAGCAGGTAATACAGGAGTATGAAAAGAAAGCTGCAGAACTTGAGCCACTGCTTGTGAATAAATTATCCGGGATCTTCGAGAAGGTTACCGGAGTCCGGCTGGAGAATGACAGAGAGACTATAGTTTATCTGTTAAGAAGGGCACTGACCAATCTTGACGGCGCGCGTAATTATATCATTCATGTGTCTGCTGCGGATTATGACAGGGTTCAGTCGGATAAGGAAGATATCGCTAAGGGGACGGGTGTGTTGCCCGACCGTTTCGAGATAATTGAAGACGTTACACTTAAGACCGGAGACTGCATGATCGAATCCGATGGAGGGATCTGGGATTGCGGACTCGGAACTCAATTGGAACTGCTCGTTAAGCAGTTAAAGATATTAAGCTATGAGGAATCCGGGGATAGTTGATATCCTGTAAGTCGGAAAGGCAGATCAAATGTCTGATATCAATCTGAAAAAATATGATCAGGCCGGCAGGGTTTACTATCGTAAGCTGGGCAAGATCGTGAATGTGGTGGGTCTTACGCTTGAAAGCGCAGGGCCGGATGCAAAGATGGGGGATATGTGCAAGATCACCACGACGGACGGACGCACGATCATGTCGGAAGTGGTGGGCTTCAAGAACAATATGACACTTCTCATGCCTTATGAGACGACGGAAGGCATAGGCTCGGGCTGTATCGTGGAAAATGAAGAGCATCCCCTATCCGTGCAGGTGGGGGATTTTCTTTTGGGACAGATCTTAGACGGACTGGGACGTCCCATAAGCAATTTCACTCCCGAAGGTGAGACATGGTATCCGTTGGATGCACCGAGTCCCGATGCCATGAAGAGGACCATGATAACGGAGCCTCTTCCGCTTGGAGTAAAAGCCGTGGACGGTCTCATTACTCTCGGTAAGGGTCAGCGTATCGGTATATTTGCCGGATCAGGCGTCGGTAAGTCTACGCTGATGGGAATGTTTGCAAGAAATACCAAGGCTGAGCTCAATGTCATCGCCCTAATTGGAGAGCGTGGACGTGAGGTCAGGGAATTCATAGAAAGAGATCTGGGAGAAGAAGGCTTAAGAAGATCGGTAGTAATTGTTGCGACTTCGGATAAGCCTGCGCTTGAGCGTAAGAAAGCAGCCCAGACTGCAACAGCTGTTGCGGAATATTTCAGAGAGCAGGGTAAAGACGTGCTGCTCATGATGGATAATCTGACACGTTTCTCAATGGCACAGAGAGAGATAGGACTGGCTATCGGAGAGCCGCCGGTAACCCGCGGATATCCGCCTTCGGTTTATTCCGAGATGCCAAAGCTTCTGGAACGTGCAGGGAGAAGCGCGAAAGGATCCATAACGGGGATCTATGCTGTACTTGTGGATGGAGATGATTTTAACGAGCCCATAACGGATACTGCAAGAAGTATCCTGGACGGGCATATAATGTTAAACAGGAAGCTCGCTCACAAGAATCATTATCCCGCCATAGATGTATTGCAATCCATTTCAAGATGTATGTCTATGGTAACCACAAAGGAGCACAGGAAGCTTGCGGGTGAGATGAAGAATGTCCTTGCAACATACGGAGATTCCGAAGATCTTATAAATATCGGAGCCTACAAGAAGGGATCAAATCCACATATTGATTATGCAATCTCCAAGATCGATACCGTAAACGATTTCCTTTGTCAGGATGTAGATGACAAGTTTGATTACGAGGATACAGTAAAGCAGATGGAAGCCATGTTTGCCGACAGTTGACGAGGTATATTAAATGGCACGCTTTAATTACAGAATGCAGAATATCCTTGGCCTCATGGAGAATTTTGAGGAACAGGCAAAGCAGAACTTCGCTGACAAGAGGCGGATACTCTCTGAGGAAGAAGATGCTCTTGCGGCATTAAACGATAAGAAAGCAAAGCTTAATGAAGAGGCAAAGAAACTTCGCTTGGGCGCCATCGATGTACGCAAGATCAAAGAAAATGATTATGAGAAGAAGTTCATCGATGAGGAGATAAAGAAGCAGAAAGTCAAGGTTCATGTAGCGAATAAGAATCTTGAAAATGCAAGGCTCAGGATGCAGGAAGCGATCAAAAACCGCAAGATGCATGAGAAGCTTAAGGAAAATGCGTTTGAACAGTTTATGGCAGAGGAAGCTGCAAAAGAGATCCGGGAGATTGACGGACTTACAAGTTACGTATACGGTGCGGGACGGAAGAACAGTTGATCGGGGATTGTTTAAGAGCTGATCATAATAAGAGGACAGAAAAATTATGGCTGATGAAAAAGATCTGAAAGCTGAGAAGAAAAAACTAGCCGAAGAGAAAAAGAAATTCAAGGCAGATCAGAAAGCTCAGATAAAGGAAGCAAAAAAGAAAGCAAAAGAATTTGCGGACAGGGAAGCGTCTCTCGATGATGATACTCCGGGGGGCGGTTTTTCCATGTTTCTTGTCACGCTTTTTATCGTGCTGATATGGCTTGCCATCATAGTTGTATTGGTAAAGCTTGATGTGGCAGGACTGGGCTCCAAAGTCCTGGCGCCCGTGATCGGCAATGTGCCGGTGCTGAGTAAGATACTTCCGGGAGATGCCGTAACGGAGACCGATGATCTGGAAGCATATTACGGATATTCATCTCTGGCGGATGCAGTTGCTCAGATACAGGCGTTAGAGCTTGAGCTTACCAGTGCCCAGACGGCAAATGCCACTTATGTGGGAGAGATAGAACAGCTTAAAGCGGAAGTGGAGAGGCTTAAGACCTTCGAAGACCAGCAGACGGAATTCCAGAGGATCAAGACGGAGTTCTACGAAGAAGTGGTCTATGCGGATAAGGGGCCGGGAGCAGAAGAATACAAGAAATATTATGAAAATATAGATCCGGAAACTGCAGAGTATCTTTATCAGCAGGTGGTCAGAAAAGAAGCTGTAAGTGGTGAGATAAGCGATTATGCCGCTGCTTATGCTGCAATGGATCCCAAGGAAGCTGCGCAGATATTTAATACCATGGGCTCGTCTCTTGATCTGGTAGGAAAGATACTGGGGGCCATGAACAGCGCTCAGAGAGGAGCGATCCTGGGTGCAATGGACCCCGAGATCGCAGCTCAGGTCACAAGAGTCATGGAACCGGATTAAATTATTATTGGGAGCTGTTAAGTTTTCACGGAAAATATCCGATAAAATGTTTGAACCGGATAATAGGCACTTCAGGGAAGAAGATGGAAGTATCCGGTATCACCGTAATCCGCGAGGGAGCGCAGGATACGTTTCGGAGAAATGATATGACATCAGCTATAGACGGAATGGGAAATGCAGCTGCAATGTTTGCAGGTTTTACCGATCAGCTTGCAACAGCCGGTCAGACCCAGTCTTCCCCTAAGGGAGATTTTCAAAATGCCATGGCAGATGCGGCAGAGAGCCTGAACAGCATGGCTAAGGGCGGTAATGTTTCTCTTGCAAAAGGCTCCTTTGAAAGCAAAAAGCCGGAAGGAGTTTCTTACGGTGCGGAAGATAAGACAGCAAATAATAATGTCGATAAAACAGCCGACACAAAGGCTGATGATAATTCGGATAACAGGGTAGCGGATCCTAAATCAGACAATGCGGACAAGACTGCCGTTAACAGGATACAGGACAGCAAAGCGGGAAATGATAAAGCTGCAGTCAGTGAGGCGGCGGATAAGGTTCTCGAAGAAGCTGCACGTGTCCTCAATATGGATCCGGATGAACTTTCCGAGCTTCTTGCAGAGCTGGGCCTCACGGCACAGGATCTTCTTATCCCCGAGAATATGAACATACTTACGGCTAATGTGCTGGGCGACGGCGATGCTGCGGCCCTTATCACAGACAGCATGATCTTCGATACGGCAGCAGAGCTTAACCGTATCGCATCTGATATCATGAAAGAAATGGGCATAGATCCCGAAGCATTAAAGAATGTCGTTTCCGATGTGCCGGAGATCGAACTTCCGAGTCTTGAGGATGTTGAACCCGTCATAATCGATAAGCCTGCGATCGCAACATCTGCAGATGATAAGATGGCTGAGATCGTATCCGGAACTGGTGACAATACAATGTCACACAGTGAAGAGATCCGTACGGAGAATACCGGAGCGGATTCCGCATCTTCGGGCAATACAGGTAAGGATAATACGGAGATCGGTACAGGCAGCAGAAGTACTTCTCATACTGAAAGCCATAAAGAAGACGGAATGAGAGAAGATAACAGATTTGATGACAGGATGCATGCCGTAACAGGAACCGAGAATAATGTTCCTCAGGATATAAGTGATAATGTAAAGAATCTCGACAGTCTCAAGGAAACTCCGATAAGCTACTTAAGCGATCCTGAACAGATCGCAGAGCAGGTTATCGAGCACATAAAGAGTAATGTGCGCGAAGACTTCTCTTCTCTTGAGATGACGCTCAATCCCGCAAGTCTCGGACATGTGGCAATAAACCTGGTAAATAATGCCGGTAATGTTACGGCACAGTTCATCACTGAAAATGATGCAGCCAGATCCGCCATCGAGGGACAGGTCGCAATACTCAGGCAGAATCTTGAGCAGCAGGGCGTTAAAATAGATGCAGTGGAAGTGACTGTTTCATCTCACGCTTTCGAGCAGAACCTCGAGCAGGGAAATGACGGTCAGTCAGAAGCCGAGAATATGGAACAGGAAAAGCTTCGCAGACAGACAAGAAAGATCGATCTGGGCGAATATGCAGACATTCCCGAAGACTTAAGCGAAGAAGACCGCGTCACCGCAGACATGATGCAGGCAGACGGCGGCCGCATGGATTATAAGGTATAAAATAGCAGGCGAACGAATCCACTGTCGGCATGTCTGTGCGGTTATAATAGATACAAAAAAAGATATCGTACAGAATATGAAGAACAACGTCTCAACCGGTGGTATGGATGGGCAGCGTTGTGGATTATATGGAAACATACACCGTACAGAACATGAAGACGGTGTCAGAGTGAGCCGCAGCAGTTAAGGAAATGCGGCGCACACAAGAAACGGACCGCCATGGAAGGCGGGACGAGCAAGCAACGCTCCATGGAGGGAGCGTGCGAGCGGTTTCGGAATGCAGAGACAAAGGATGGCATTTCCGGTAAAACTGCAGGCGAACGAGTTCACCGTCGGCATGGCTGTACGGTGACAGATATTAACAAATTATAACCTACCACTCAGAAGGGAGATAAGTTATGGCTCTTATAGCTCCGGTAAAAGACGGTAAGATACAGGAAACAAGCGCATCCAGCAATTCATTAAAGGATGCAAAATCAGATAAAACGGGAACTTCCAAGATCGATTCCGAAGCTTTCCTTACATTGCTTGTTGCGGAAATGCAGAATCAGGATCCTCTTGAACCCACATCCAATACAGAGTGGATCAGCCAGTATGCTACATTCACCCAGGTTTCCGAGGTTCAGGCCATCGGTGATGCAATGGAGTCTATGAAAGCTGACGGCCTGGTAGGACGTACAGTCATTATGAAAGTTACCGACAGCAGTGGTAATACGGATGAGATCACAGGTCAGGTTGAGTATGTGACATATGAAGAGGGTAAGGCTTATCTTTCGAGCAACGGTGAGCTGTATGCGGCAAGCGATCTTTCTACCGTTGTCGGTGAAGAATATATGATCGCTACGGAGAAGGCAGAGAGCTTTACGGAAGTGTTTAAGAAGCTTCCTCCCGTTGCGGATATTACCATTGACTACGAGAAGGGACTTCAGGGGCTTCTGGATGAATATGATGCCATGACGGCTTATGAGAAGGGATTCCTGTCCGATGATGTCAAGAAGTCCGTAGAGGAATACAGAGACGCACTGAATATTCTTAAGACGGCGCTTGAGAATGTTAATAAAGCAAATGAGGCAAAGGCCAAGGAAGCAGAAGCGGCAGCTAAAGCGGAAGAAGAGGCCAGGCTTGCCGAAGAACAGCGCCTGGCTGCAGAAAAGGCTGAAGCCGATGCTGCGGCGGCAAAGGAAGAGCAGGATGCTAAGACTCAGGCTGCTATAGAGAAGGCGGTTGCCGAAGCCCTTGAAAAAGCAAAGAACGAAAGCGGTTCATCTCAGCAGGCTGATGAGACTGTTGATAATGCTGAGGCCGGGAATTCATCCGTATCCGAAGCTGTAGATGATACGGGAGCAACAGCGGGTACAGCTTCTAAAGATGCAGCGGCATCAGAGTCGGAAGCTAAGGAGGCTGCGGCATCGGATACGGCTGCGGAAGAGCCAGTGGCATCAGAGTCGGCTGCGGAAGAGGCTGCGGCATCAGAGTCGGCATCGGAAGGTGAGGACAGCGGTTCTTCGGATGATGCAGGTGACTCCCGTGATGCGGAGCCGAAGGATATAGTTCCTTAACTTTTAAAGGATAAAATATTTTATTTCGGGCTATTAACATTAGCACGTTTTTTCCGATATAATTTTTAAGAAAGAGAAATACGCCGGGACAGCATCAGATAATCCGGCCGGAGGATGGTTTCTCAAGGATGAGAGACACAGGAAAAGGACTTATACCTTCCTCGACAAAGAAAATAAATCGTATTAAAGGAGGGCATGTCCTATGATGAGATCACTCTACTCCGGAGTTGCGGGGTTAAAAACACACCAGGTTAAGATGGATGTCATCGGTAACAATATAGCCAACGTTAATACTGTTGCATATAAGTCACAGTCGATCACATTTTCCGAACTGATGTATCAGACAACCCAGTCTGCCAGCGGCCCTAACGAGACCACCGGAACTGCAGGTACCAATGCCAAGCAGATCGGTCTCGGTGTTAAGAGCGGAGCTATCTCTACTGCCATCACTCAGCAGGGTTCCACTCAGACCACAGGTAATGCATTTGATCTCCGTATCACAGGAGATTCTTTCTTCGTTGTTTCGGACGGAACCACCAATTTCTTCACAAGAGACGGTTCGTTTTATGTTGATGCTGTAGGTAACCTTGCCATGAGCTCCAACGGTTATAACGTAATGGGATGGCAGGTTAACAAGGAAGGCAAGATCGTTCAGGATAACGTATCCAAGCTCCAGATCATGTCTCCCGAGAATCTCACCAGCGATCCCGAGGCTACAACACTTGCTACCATGCAGGGTATCATCGATAAGAACGATCCTCAGGTACTTGGAGACGGTAAGGTTGTAAACCTTTCCTTCTACGATAATATGGGTTATTCATATACCGCAAGAATGCTTGTTAACGGCACTGACGAGGAAGGCAACTATGTACTGAGCCTTGCAGATGTGCTTGATTCAAATAACGAATCCATAAGCGACAAGTTTGATTTCCAGCTTATGATAGGTCAGGTTGCCGCATCCGGTGAAGCATCAAAGGCAGCTTCCTACTCACTGGGAACCGGTTATACATTAAGCGGCACAACAGTTACACTTCCCAATGAGGTTACGCTTAAGGATGGCACAAAGATCACTTCCGTAGCAGCAGGCGATGCTTTTAATGCAGACGGAACCGTAAAGGATAAAGAGAGAGCTTCGTTATACTCATCCGCTTTCGGATTTGACGATCCCGAGAAGTTCGCCACACTTACGATCAAGGATTACACCGGCGGCGCAACCGCAGCTCCGGAAGTTAAGAGCGTAACGGGAATGCTGGTATCCGGAACGACCACTTATAACAAGCTCAATGATGCGGGCGATGCTACGGTATCCACAAATATGCTTGAGACTACAGCGGCAGGTACTACACTTTCCGTAGGCGGTTACAAGTCGGCAGCAGGTAAGTCATTAAATGTTTACTACAATCAGGCAACAGGTTCCATCACCGGTGTAGGCGGTAAGACTACAGAGTCCAAGGCTTTCAATATCCAGATCAAGCCCAAGACAGACGGGGATGACAATCCTTTCGAAGTTGTTTCGGTTGATATGACAGATTCCAAGAATCTGAACAACGAGCAGGTTTCAACACTTTCATCCACTTCCGGAGACAAGGAAGGCAAGGGAACCGGATGTGCACTCGGTACCATGACAGGCGTATCCATCCAGAATAACGGTATGATCTACGGCGCGTACGATAACGGCCAGACCAAGCTTCTTGGTCAGATCTCCACCGCAAGCTTCTCTAATCCTGCAGGTCTTGAGAAGGAAGGCGATAACCTCTACAGAGCTACACTTAACTCCGGCGCATTCGACGGCATCGGAACAGATGTAACATCAGACGGCGGATATGTTTCCACCGGTGTTCTGGAAATGTCAAACGTTGACCTTTCAAGCGAGTTCACAGAACTCATCACAACACAGAGAGGTTTCCAGGCTAACTCGAGAATAATCACTGTTTCCGATACACTTCTTGAGGAACTTGTAAACCTTAAGAGATAAGGGTAACATAACTTAGGCTGACAGGCAGCTGAGTAAAGACTAAAGAACAGTAAGATATCAAAGACCGCTGCTCAATTTAGAGAAGCGGTCTTTGTTTTATGATCCATCAACATGTAGTACTTTTTTATAATTTTTTTAAGGAATTATGTAAAATATTGTAGTAAATCACTTCATGGTCTGTTATAATGTAAACGTTCATGTGCGGAGTTTGATTATGATAGAAGTCACCAGACTAAACGGCACTGTTGTGCTTATCAATTCGGACCTGATAGAGTGTGTTGAAGAAACCCCGGATTCAGTGATAACGCTGACTACAGGGCGCAGACTCATAGTGAAAGAAAGTAGACAGGAAATTAAAGAACTTGTAAAATCCTATAAACAGGAAATCTATGGTTCCGTCCGGTAGAAAAGGGCGGGGCATAGGTTTTGTTTGTGGGTAAAGAACTGATTTCTCAAGGTTAAGGGGATTGTAATGGACATAGCATCGTTATTGGGAATGCTCATATGCTTCTTGATGATCGTATTCGGTATGGTATACGGCAAGAATGGTATCGATTTCGGTGCTATCATCAACTTCCTTGATGCACAGTCGGCGATCATCACATTCGGTGGCGCGTTCTGTGCTATCATGATGTCCAATACCATGCCGGATTTCATCGGCGGATTAAAGAGTATCACCCTTATCTTCAAGCCCCCCGCATTGAATGCACCGGATATCATCAAGAAGATCATCGATCTTTCCAATGTTGCACGTAAGGAAGGTCTGCTCTCACTTGAAGAGGCTGCTTCGGATATTGATGATGCTTTCCTTAAAAAGGGAATCCTGCTCATCGTCGACGGTACGGATCCTGAGCTTGTACGAGGGATCATGGAGACTGAGCTTGATAATATCGATGCAAGACATAAGAAGAGGATCAAGTACTGGCAGGATGTTGCATCCATGGGCCCTGCCTGGGGTATGATCGGTACCCTTATCGGTCTTATAAACATGCTCCAGAACATGTCCGATGCTGCAGCCATCGGTCCTTCCATGGCGGTTGCTCTTATCACCACCATGTACGGTTCCATGCTTGCGAACTGGATATGTACGCCTACATCCACGAAGCTCGGCGTATTTAACGATATGGAGCTTCAGGTTAAGGAAATAATGATAGAAGGTCTGCTTTCAATACAGGCCGGTGAGAATCCGCGTGTCATCGAAGAGAAGCTTAAGAGCTTCCTTGCACCGAAGGATCGCGGAGTATCCGAAGAGGGAGCCGAGGGAGGCGCCCAGTAAGGGAGTGAACAGTTAATGGCTAAGAAGAAAGAGGAATTAGCTGCGGCCGGTTCGCCGGCCTGGATGGCGACATTCTCTGATCTTATGAATCTGCTTTTGTGTTTCTTCGTTCTTCTGTTTTCAATGTCCACAGTTGACGCTCAGAAGTTTGAGGAAGTGGCGGCTTCGTTTGCCCAGACTTTTTCGGTTTTTTCGGCAGGTGCCACAGCCATAGGAGACGGAATACTTGTTTCAAACGGTGTCAGCCAGCTGAATGCGCTTGATGAATATATCAATTCAACAGGATATGAGGCCATAGAAGAAGATGACGCCGACAAGATCGTAAAAGAAGCCATGGAGAAGGCGGAGGCGGCAAAGATCGAAGCTTCCGAGGAACTTGAAGAAAAAGTTGCCGAAGCTTTATCCGAGACCGGGCTGGATCAGATGGTGGAGCTTGATTACACATCACAGTACGTGGAACTTACACTTAACGGTTCACTGCTTTTCGATTCCGGTAAGGCCGAGCTTAAAGAGAGTGCATACGTGATACTTGATCAGATCGGCGTGATACTTGAGCGCTACAGCGAGTCTGTGATAGAGATTGAAGGACATACGGATTCGGTGCCTATTCACTCGGCACAGTTTCCCAGCAATAATGAACTTTCGGATGCAAGAGCATTGTCAGTGTTCTATTATCTGACGGAGAATACGAATCTTGATCCGGCCCTTGTAAAGCATTCGGGAAGAGGCGAGTACGTTCCCGTAGCAGATAACGGAACACCTGAAGGAAGAGCACTTAACAGACGTGTAGAGATCAAGATTTACAATTCACTTAGCGAATACAATTGATTGGGGGGGAAGTCTTATGAAGAAGAATCTGTTATCACTTGTTATACTGTCGCTTTTGGTTGTCAATATAATCCTTACTTCGATAATGCTCTTTTCCGTGGTTGGGACCAATAAGAAAACCGCAGCCATAGTTACGGATATAGCCGGGATATTAAGTCTGGAGACAGGCGATGCTGATACACCCGGAAGTGCGGAAGTATCCATGGCTGATACCAAGAATTATGATATCGCCGATCAGCTCACCATCACATGCAAGAGAGCGGACGGAGAGACCAAGGATACATACTGTCTGGTAAATGTATCTTTATCAATGAATACCCAGGATCCGGATTATGCCACCTTCGGTACACCTGAAGCTATGAAGGAAAATGAATCAATGGTGAAGTCGGAAGTTATTTCCGTTATCTCATCCTATACTGCGGAAGAGATCAAGCTTGACCAGGATGCTGTATGCGAAGAGATTCTCAAGAAAGTACAGGATCGCTTCGGATCAAAGTTTATATATAAAGTTTACTTCAGCAACATAATGTTTGGCTGACGGATCATAAAATAAAAATAGATATATCGGGTACTGCTATAACTATTTACGGAGAGGAGGTGAGATGAGTGGGCGATATCCTGTCGCAGGAGGAGATCGATAAACTCCTTAACGCTTTATCCAGCGGCGAAGTTGATGCCGAGGAAATGAAAAATGCGGATGAACGTACAGTCAAGGATTACGACTTTAAACGTCCCGCCAAGTTCTCAAAGGAACATTTGAGAACCCTCGAGCTTATCTTCGAGCATTACGGCAGATTGATGTCCACGAATCTCCCGGTCTACCTCAGAAAGAATATACAGGTAAGTGTTATCAGTTCGGAGACCGTTACTTTTAACGAATTTACCAACGCACTTTCCAATCCCGTAATATTGGGAATAGTTAATTTCCAGCCGCTGCAGGGCAATATACTTATTGATCTGACCAGTTCTTTGGGCTATGCATTCATAGACAGGATGCTTGGCGGAACCGGTGAGCCGCTTGATAAGCTCCGTGATTTTTCGGAGATAGAGATGGGGATCTTGTATAAGATAATGACCGTCAGTGCTCAGCTCCTCAGGGAGCCTTGGAAGAATGTAATAGAAGTTGAACCGGTGCTTGAGAGGATAGAGACCAATACTCAGTTCGCTCAGATCATCGCGCCGAACGAAATGATCGCCATTGTTACACTCAATGTGAAGATGGGTGAGATAGAAGGATTTTTAAATATCTGTATTCCTTTCATGACCATTGAGACTATCATAGATAACCTTAATACCAAGTTCTGGTTTACCAACATGGTATCCAACGACGCGGGAGATCACAGACAGGATATTGAGAATCTCCTTCGCAGAGTTGATGTTCCCATCAAAGCCGTACTGGGCAAGAGTCAGATCGCAGTCAGCGATTTTCTTATGTTACAGCCCGGTGATATCATCAGGCTCGACAGGCGTGTTGATAATGAGCTTGATGTTTATGTAGGAATGTTTAAGAAATTTACCGCGGTTCCCGGTACCGATCATGACAGGTATGCGGTTCGCGTGACTACAGTTTACAGGGAGGAGGACGAAGAAAGCTGATGGATGGAATGCTTTCACAGGACGAGATCAATGCCCTTTTAAACGGAATGGATCTTGACAATCAGGGGGGATCGGAACCTGAAGCAACGGATGCCGCAGATGCGGGAGACGCTGCCCGGTCATCTTCCGGAGCACATGATCTTCCGGACCAGACTCTGCTTTCCGACATAGAGAAAGATGCTATAGGCGAGATTGCCAATATTAGTATGGGTACCTCGGCGACTACACTTTTCTCACTGGTAAACCAGAAAGTTAATATCACGACACCAAAGGTTACTCTTGCAAACTGGGATACGGTTTTAGAGGAATATCCGGCACCCTGTGTATTTATTGAGATCCAGTATACCGTCGGCCTTACAGGTTCAAATATCCTGATACTCAATGAGAGGGATGTTAAGATCATAACGGATCTTATGATGGGTGGTGACGGAACCAATACGGAAGGTGAGCTTGGAGATCTTCATCTCTCGGCTATCTCGGAAGCCATGAACCAGATGATGGGATCATCGGCCACATCACTTTCTTCCATGATGGGCAAGAAGATAGATATCTCTCCGCCCAAGGCAAGCCTTGTTAAGATCAATGAGATGATCGGAGAAGGAGCGGCTAATAATCCTTTTACCGACAATACCTTTGTTAAGATAGCATTCAGGATGCAGATCGGTGATCTGGTTGATTCAACCATCATGCAGTTGTATCCTATCGACTTCGCTAAGTCGTTATATGAGATATTCATGGGAACTCAGATGGGTGGACCGGAATCCGATCCGGAACCTGCACCTGAACCGGCTCCCGCACCTATGCCTGCACCTGCACCGGCTCCCATGCCTGCTGCAGCACCTATGCCGGCTCCCATGCCTGCTGCACCGATGCAGCCTCAGTATGCACCGCCGCAGCCGCAGATGAATATCCAACCTGCGCAGTTCCAGGCATTTACGCCGGATATGGCGGCTCTTATCGGCCAGGAGAATATCGGACTTATCATGGATGTTCCTCTTGAGGTTACCGTTGAGCTCGGCCGTACTTCCAAATCAGTTCATGATATCCTGGAATTTGCTCCGGGAACCATCATCGAGCTTGAGAAGATCGCAGGTGAACCTATCGATGTTCTGGTCAACGGTAAGTTTGTTGCCAAGGGCGAAGTAGTTGTAATCGAAGAAAGCTTCGGTGTACGTATCACCGAGATCATCAAGGACTCATGATATATCAGACTTTATATACACTTGCAGATTCACTGAGCGGCAATGCCGCGGTTCAGGAGACGGAACGTTCGGTATCTACGGGAGTTAACAGCGTAGCGAGATTTATCACCGTATTGTTTATCTTTGCTCTCGTTCTTGCCATGACGTATTTCACCACCAGATTTGTGGGACGTGCCGGACAGGCGAGGATGCGCTCTTCCAATATCGAAGTGCTGGAATCTGTAAGGAATGCGGACGGTAAGCTTTTGGAGCTTGTCCGTATCGGTAAAAAGTATGCAGTTATAGGTGTATCCAGGGATTCACAGGATCTTATATGCATGCTGGATGAGGATGATATCTTACCGCCACAGGAAGGCGATGAAGGGAAAAAGGATTTTTCCGAGATCTTCAAACGTTTTAAATCCGCCGACAGGGAGAATCCGTAACAGATGCGTAAGACTGATCGCAGAACCGGAAAATTGAGATTGATCCTGAAAGCATTGTGCCTGCTGCTTTTGGTGGGCACAATGTCTTTTTTGATGCCTGCAAGTGCTTATGCTACGGATACCGACAATAACGGCGATACGGATGAGAGAACATATGAGGATGAGCCCGGAAGTTCCGAAGAACCGTCGGATACAGAGGACTTAAATGTCGGCAATACCGTAACTGTCCAGCTCAACAACGGAAACGGTTCCATAAACGGTGCGCTCCAGATCGTTTTCATCCTTACAGCTATCGGACTCATACCGATATTGATGCTGACTCTCACCAGTTTTACCCGTATCATCATCGTATTGCATTTCACAAGACAGGCACTGAATACCCAGACGGCACCTCCTAATATGGTGCTTGTGGCACTGGCTCTTTTCCTCACCGCATATATCATGGCGCCGGTTTTTACTCAGATGTATACGGATGCGTATAAGCCCATGAGCGATGGAGATATTTCCATTGAGGAGGCTTACGAGATAGGCGTTAAGCCGCTCAGAACTTATATGTACGGTCAGACAGAAGTGAAAGATGTTTCGGTATTCATGGAGATCGCCGGTAATACGGAGTGGGACGGAGATCCCGATTCCGTACCCATGCAGGTGCTCATTCCTTCTTATATGGTGAGTGAACTGCGTACCGCTTTCATCATCGGATTCCTGATCTATATTCCGTTCCTTATCATAGACATGGTTGTTTCATCGGTGCTTATGAGTATGGGGATGATGATGCTTCCGCCTACGACCATCTCCATGCCTTTTAAGATATTGCTATTCGTGCTGGCGGACGGATGGAACCTGATAATAGTCAACCTTGTTAAGACCTTCTATTAGCTACGGGAGGAGTAATCAATGACAATAGCAGATATTACTGAGATCATGAGTCAGGCTATGTATATAGTGATAATCACAGCGGCACCGCCTCTTGTGGTAAGTATGATAATCGGTCTTCTGATCAGTATCTTCCAGACGGTCACTTCCATACAGGAGCAGACCCTTACATTTGTACCCAAGGTACTTTCCATTTTCCTGGTCCTTATCATCTTCGGTGGATGGATGATCGGGAATATGACAGGCTTTATGGAAAATCTCTGGTCGGATTTTTCGGTATACCTTCATTGATGAATATGGAACATGATAGATAATTTTGCTTTTCCTCTTGAAGAACTGGAATATTTTCTGCTGATCCTGACGAGAGTCTCGGCATTTTTATTCACGGCTCCGTTCTTTTCGCAGAACAATGTGCCGAGGATGTTAAAGGCCGCACTCTCGGTTTTTATTTCATACCTTCTTTACGAGGCCATAATGCCTCACGAGTATCCGATTTACAACAGTCTGTATGAATATACGGGCTTGTTGTTAAAGGAGACGCTCACAGGACTGATAATCGGTCTTGCAGGTGCATTCGCAATGAATGTTACATCCTTCGCCGGACAGGTAGTTGATACCGAACTGGGGCTTGCGATGGCATCCCAGATGGATCCTGTCACCATGCAGAATACAACGGTTACGGGATATTTTTATCAATATACATTCATGCTGATCTTCATGGTAACGGGGATGCACAGATATCTCTTACAGGCGCTGGGCGAGACATTTACGCTTATCCCTGTGGGAAAGACGGTTTTCGAGATGGAAAGCTTTTATAACGACATGATCGAGTTCATGGGGGCATATATAATGCTGGGCTTCAGGATAGCCCTGCCGGTCTTTGCGGTGATACTTATAGTTAACTGTATGCTGGGTGTGATGGCAAAGGTTTCACCGCAGATGAACATGTTTGCGGTAGGTATCCAGATCAAAGCCATGGTAGGTATGATAGTCATTTTCATCACGGTGCGTGTGCTTCCGAAAGCAGCTGATATGGTATTTGTTCAGATGAAGACCAATATAGCTACAGTGGTTAAAGCTATGATGCCGGGATGACAGAGGCATGACGCAGGCGCGTATTTGCGGGAGTAGGGATATGCTTCTTGAGTATGACCTCCAGTTCTTCGCACAGGAAGGACCGGGAGGAGAGAAAACCGAAGAGCCTACAGGCAAAAAGCTTGATGATGCGAGAAAAGAAGGACAGGTTGCCAAGAGTCAGGAGATAGCCAGTTCCTTTAGTTTGCTTGCGCTTTTTATTATGTTGAAAGCGTGGCTTCCCACGACAGCAAAGCAGTTGGGGGAGCTGTTTGAAGGATTCTATGGCAGGTTCAATTATTTTTCATCACTTCCCTCATATGTCGATGCAACTGATGCATATTCGGATATGATCTCATTTGCGCTTATCCGTATAGCTGTCATCATACTTCCTTTTCTCATAATGTCTTTCGTGGTGGCATTTGTATCGGATATTGCCCAGGTTAAGTGGAAGCCTACCAGGAAGCCTCTTGAACCCAAGCTTTCAAAGCTTAATCCGATCAACGGAGTAAAGCGGATATTCTCTCTGCAAAAGCTCGTGGAGGTATTGAAATCAGTACTTAAAATTGCAGTCATGTGCGGAATCATTTATAATGAACTGGCGGATAATATCGGCGCGATCCTTATACTTTATGACATTCCGCTCATGCAGGGAGTGATCAATGCAGGCAATCTTTTGATAGATACCGGGCTTAAGATAGCTGCTGTTTTTGTGGTCATCGCATTTGCCGATTACGCATTCCAAAAGTGGAAATTCCATCGTGACATGAAGATGACAAAGCAGGAAGTCAAGGAAGAGTACAAGTCAACCGAAGGTGATCCCCAGATCAAGGGCAAGATACGTCAGAGAATGCAGGAAGCATCCAGAAGGCGCATGATGAACAACCTGCCCAAGGCTGATGTCGTCATCACGAACCCTACACATTTTGCAGTTGCAATAAGATACGATAAGAGCGTAGCCGAAGCGCCGTTGGTCATTGCCAAGGGTGCGGATTATATGGCTTTGAAGATCAGGGAATCCGCGAAGGAATATAACATCCAGATAGTAGAGAACAAGCCGCTCGCCAGAGCGCTTTATGCAAATACCGAGATCGGGGATCAGATCCCGCCGGAATTGTATGTTCCGGTGGCCGAGATCCTTGCTGCTGTTTACAGGGCTGACGGAAGAGTCGGAGCAGACGGCAGGATCAGAGACAGGGAAGATAAGAACAAGGGGTAAATCGGGAGAGTATTGTAAATGCCGCCAGCATCACAGGCAAAGACAAATCCTAAGAAAAAAACGCTCGCAGCGGGAGATATGGTCGTTGCGATCTATGTCATTGCGGCCTTTGTAATGATGATCGTTCCCATCCCTTCATGGCTTTTGGATGTACTTCTTGCGATCAATATCGCGGTTGCATTCTCTGTACTTTTTTCATCGATGCTTTCCCAGGAAGCTCTTGATATGTCATTTTTCCCTACAGTGCTTTTGTTTACAACACTGTTTCGAATATCACTAAACATATCATCCACAAGACTGATACTCACAACAGGTTCTCCGGGTAACGTGGTTGAGACATTCGGACAGTTCGTCGGAGGCGGCGATCTGGTAATGGGTATCATCGTATATGCGATACTTCTTATCGTACAGTTCATGGTTATCAATAAAGGTTCCGAGCGAGTTGCCGAAGTAACGGCCAGATTTACGCTGGATGCCATGCCCGGTAAGCAGATGGCCATTGATGCCGATCTCAATACGGGAGCCATAGATGACAAGGAAGCAAAGCGCAGACGTGATAAGATCCAGGAAGAGTCAAGCTTCTTCGGATCCATGGACGGTGCCGTGAAGTACGTAAAAGGAGATGCCACGGCAGGCCTTCTCATATCCGCGGTCAATATCGTCGGCGGGATCGCAATGGGTATGTTACGAAGAGGAATGCCGCTGCAGGATGCTTTAAACACATATACCATCCTTACAATAGGTGACGGACTTGTATCAGCTATCCCGTCGCTCCTTATATCACTTGCAACCGGTGTTCTTGTTACGAAGGGCTCAAAGGATGCCGATTTCGGAAATATACTCTTAAAGCAGCTTTTCGGTCTGCCCAAAGCCATGTATATCGTCGGTGCCGTTCTTGCGGGATTGGGTATCATCACTCCGCTCCAGACATTTATCTTTGTACCTTTGGGCTTAGCTTTCATAATCATGGCCAGACGTATGGATACCATGATGAAGACTGCAAAAGTGGAAGAGGCAGTGGAAGAGCAGGAGATAACCGAAGCGGAAGAGATAAGAAAACCGGAAAATGTAACTTCGCTTCTTTCTGTGGATCCCATAGAGCTGGAATTCGGTTACGGTATCATTCCCCTTGCGGATGTCAGTCAGGGCGGTGACCTGCTTGACCGAGTGGTAATGATCAGACGTCAGATCGCACTGGAATTGGGTACGGTGGTGCCTATAATCCGTTTGCGTGATAACATACAGCTCAATCCCAATCAGTACATAATCAAGATAAAGGGAATACAGTGTTCGGAAGGTGAGATTCTTTTTGATCATTATCTTGCAATGAATCCCGGAAATGTGGAGGAAGAGATAACGGGTATCCCCACAGTAGAACCTTCTTTTCATCTGCCTGCATTATGGATAACGGAAGGGCAGAGGGAACGTGCGGAATCTTTGGGATATACCGTTGTCGATCCGCCTTCCATCATAGCTACTCATCTTACAGAGATAATAAAGGCTCATATCGCAGAGCTGCTTACCAGACAGGATGTTCAGTCTCTTGTCGATAATCTTAAGGAATCCAATCCTGCTATTGTCGAAGAGCTTACACCCAAGCTTTTAGGTCTCGGAGAGATACAGAAGGTACTTCAGAATCTGCTTTCGGAAGGTATCTCCATCAGGGATCTTCTGTCTATCTTTGAAGCACTTGCGGACAGAGCTGCTACCACAAGAGATACTGATCTTCTTACGGAATATGTGCGTCAGGCGCTTAAGCGGGCTATCTCCAGCCGATATTTTGCGGGAATGGATATGGCGCAGGTAATAACACTTGATCCAAAACTCGAGCAGGAGATCATGCAGTCCGTCAAGCAGTCAGAGCAGGGGGCATATATCACACTTGCTCCCGACAGGATAAGAGCCATCATAGACAGCACGGGCAAAGCGGTTGAGAAACTTGAGAATATGGGCCACAATGCCATCGTTCTTACAAGTCCGGTGGTCCGCATGTATTACCGAAAAATAACAGAGGATTACTACAAAGATCTTGTTGTTTTGTCGTATAATGAAGTGGAGAGCGATGTCCAGCTGCAAAGCATCGGAACAGTGAGTGCGTAAATTATGATCTTAAAAAAATACACAGCCGATACAACCGAAAAGGCACTTGACCTTGCGAAGAAGGAGCTTGGTGAAGATGTTATCCTGATGCATTCCAAGAATGTGAAACCATCGGGATTGTTTTCATTTTTCAGAAAATCCAGGATAGAGGTAACTGTTGCCAAGGAAGAGTCTGATGATAAGGCGGAAGCTAAGGCTAAAGCCAGGGAAGCCGATATAAGAGAAGGCATCGCATCCATCGATCGTGCAAGACAGAAAGCGGAAAGCGCAGCTCCGGCGCAGGATAACGCAGCAAAAGCGCAGGCGGATGAAGAAGCTTATTCCGGACGGAATATCCGGTTTGGCATGCCTGAAAAAGAGATCACCTATACAGAAGAGAAGAAGGATGTTGAGAGCAGACTTGATAATATCCAGAGCCTTCTCGAACAGAAGCTTTCGAAAGATAATCAGTTACGTGAAGAGGAACAGCGGAGAGCAGAAGCAGCAGAGCGTGAGCGCGAGGATGCAAACAATGCAAAGCGCAGCAAATTCGATGAATTCCTGAAACTTATCTACAAGATGCTTGTTGATAATGAGGTGACTGAAACCGTTGCAAATCAGATGATAGATGAGATCGAACCGAATTTCAGCGATGATATCAAGATCGAACATATACTTGCGGATATCTATCAGAAGATAATCCTTAAGTTCGGAAAGCCGGAATGCATCGAGCCTTCGGCAGACGGAGCAAAAGTAGTATTTCTTGTGGGACCCACAGGAGTGGGAAAGACCACTACTTTAGCCAAGATAGCGGCAAATCTGAAACTCGTTCAGCATAAGCGCGTAGCTATGTTTACTACGGATACATACAGGATATCCGCTGCGGAACAGTTAAGGACTTATTCCACCATACTGGATGCGCCTTTTCAGATAGTTTACAAGGCGGAGGAAATGGCTGACCTGTACAAGGAATATAAGGACTATGATTATATCCTTGTAGATACCATCGGACATTCACATCATAACGGGGAGCTTAAGGAATTAACGAAGTCATTCCTCAATGCGTTCGAAGGAATAGCGGAAAGCGAAATATATCTTGTTCTTTCGGCAACAACGAAATACAGGGATCTTGTTGCCATTGCCAATTCATATGAGGATATAAAACCTTACAGGCTTATCTTTACAAAACTTGATGAAACGGATGCGCAGGGTAATCTGCTGAACTTGAGGATGCATACCCATGCTTCCATGAGCTATGTGACCAACGGACAGAATGTTCCGGGAGACATAAAGCTATTCGATGCACAGGAAACGGTTAAGAAACTTTTGGGCGGACATTGATGGCGGACCAGGCAGAACAGTTAAGAAATATCATAAAATCGGATGCGGGTGCGAAGGCTTTAAATTCCAGGCCTATGGCACGTGTTATAACCGTGACCAGCGGAAAGGGAGGCGTAGGTAAGTCTAACACCTCTATCAATCTTGCTATCCAGTTTCGTTCCAGAGGAAAGCGCGTGATAATACTGGATGCGGATTTCGGACTGGCAAATATTGAGATCATGTTCGGTACAATGCCCAAGCATAATCTCTCCGATCTGATATATCAGCATAAGAATATTAAAGATATCATCACCTGGGGGCCGGGAGATGTTGGTTTTATCTCCGGAGGATCCGGCATTGAAGGACTCTCAAATCTGAGCAAAGGTGACCTGACTTATATCATTCAGAATCTTGCTCAGCTTGATGCCATGGCGGATGTTATCATCATTGATACGGGTGCCGGTATCTCAGACGCGGTGCTGGAATTCCTGGTTGCCAGCGGAGAGATACTTCTGGTTACAACACCGGAGCCTACTTCGATCACGGATTCATATTCGTTGCTTAAGGCTCTTAACAGACACCCTCGTTTTTCTACGAACAATACTCAGATCAAGGTGATCACCAATCGTGTTGAGAACGAGCGTGAAGGTGAGATCCTTTTCAGTAAGCTGAATGTGGTAGTAGGCAGGTATCTGGGACTTCCGTTGACATTTCTCGGATCTGTCCCCCAGGATAAGCTGCTTTCTCAGTCGGTTATGCAGCAGCTTCCGGTATCACTTGCGCATCCGGGGGCGAAATCGGCCGAGGCATACAGCTTATTAGCGGAAAAACTTATTGATCCGGATTCGGACAGAACATTAAAAAAGAGAGGAATGGCTGCTTTCTTTTCACACATTGTGGCCAATAAGAGGAATCTATGAAATTTCAGGACATTGTAAGACCGGGAGAACGCACCGATCTGGAGCCCGTGATACAGGCGGACGAGGAAGGCGCAAAAGAAAAAATATCTTATATCACAAGGGTATATGATGTACCTGAAGATGATGATGTGGTTGAACTTGTAATGCCAATGGACGGAACGAAACTGATCGTGCTGGATCCGGGCAACTCTTACAGGCTTTTCTTCTATACACAAAAGGGGATATATGCCTGTGAAGCAGAGGTTGTTGACCGCGGTAATATCGACGGCGTTGCGGTTGCTGTCCTCGAGCCTCTCACTGAGCTTGAGAAAGTTCAGCGCAGAGAATATTTCAGATATAACACGGTAGTGGGTATGACTGCCAGGATGCTTGATGACAGACAGGAAGCACTCTATCTGGAGAAGCATACACTGGATGCCTTATCCGTACCGGAAGAAAAGTGCGTTATAGTCGATTTAAGCGGCGGCGGTATGAGGTTCATCTCATCCAAGAGATTCCCCAAGGGATGCCTTATTCATGCAAGATTCGTTCTGAACATACAGGGGAACGGAAGATGCTATGATACGGTACTCAGGATACTTTACACGGATCCGGTGCCCGGAAATCCGAAGAATACCGAATACAGAGGCCAGTTCTTATTCCTCGAGGGCGGAGACAGAGAAGACATCATTCGCTTCATTTTCGAAGAGCAGCGTAAGGAAAGACAGAGAAAAACAGGCAATTAATGTTAAAAATCACCAACAGAATCACCTGCTGAAACAAGGAGTGTGACAAAATGCCCAAAAAAATTTTGATTATTGATGACTCTGCACTCATGCGAAGAATGCTCTGTGATATAATCAACGCAGACAGTCGGTTTACGGCCGCTACAACTGCAAGAGACGGGCTTGATGCATTAGAGATACTTAAGACCAAGTCTTTTGACATAGTCATAACCGATATAAATATGCCGAGGATGAACGGCCTCGACTTCCTGAGGGATCTGAATAAGCAGAAACGTGAAGAACGTGTTATCGTGCTTTCTACGGATACTGCGGAAGGCGCAAAGGTTACAATGGATGCCCTGGAACTCGGCGCGGTGGATTTCATTCAGAAGCCCCAGGGTGCATTTATCTTAAACAATAAGGAATTCCAGAGAGAATTCTTCAAAATACTTGAAGCGGTCGCTTTTTCAGGTAGTCCGACCGCAACTGCAACCAAAAGCAAGATCGCCGTTCCGGCCAAAACACAGACCGTAAAGACGGAGTCGGTATTCGAAAGCAGAGAAGGCAAGGGGCGAAAGATAATAGCCATCGCAAGTTCAACGGGCGGGCCTAAAGCTCTTCAGGCTGTTATCCCCAAGCTTCCAAGTAACATCGACGCACCGATACTGATCGTGCAGCATATGCCCAAAGGGTTTACCAAGACACTGGCGGAAAGACTCGATGCAATGAGTCAGGTCAAGGTGACGGAGGCCGAAGAGGGCGAGACCCTGGAAAAGGGACATGTGTATATCGCAAGAGCGGGACTCCATATGAAATGCGAAGAGTATATGGGGAAGTCCATGATCGTTTATACGGACGAGCCTAACAGAGAAGGTGTTAAGCCCTGTGCCAATTATATGTATGAATCACTTATCAATTCATCGTATTATTCGGTAGTCTGTGTGGTCCTTACGGGAATGGGACATGACGGTACAGAGGGAATAAAAAATCTTGCGGCGAAGAAAAAGACTTTCATAATCGCCGAAGATGCAAAAGACTGTGTTGTTAACGGAATGCCGGGAAGCATAGTCGCCACGGGTATGGTGAATCAGATCTCTGATCTGGATCATATAGCAGAGGACATACTAAAGAATGTGGGGGTAAGATGACATGGATGTAAGCCAATATCTTGACATTTTCCTTGACGAGAGCAGGGAACATCTCCAGAGCCTGAATAACAATATGCTTGAGCTGGAGCAGAATTCCGAGAACATGGATACGATCAATGAGATCTTCCGTTCGGCACATACCTTAAAGGGTATGGCGGGAACTATGGGCTTCAAGCGTATGCAGACTCTTACGCATGACATGGAGAACGTATTCTCCGAGGTGCGTGACGGGAACATCAAGGTCAACTCTGATATGATAGACGTTCTTTTCCAGTGCCTCGATGCACTTGAAGGGTATGTATCCATCATTCAGGAAACTTCTGACGAGGGTGATAATGATAATCAGCCTATCATCAATGCGCTCAATGCCTGTCTGACGGGTAAGAAGGCGGATGCGGCGGCAACTCCCGCAGAGGAGAAGCCTGCAAAGAAGTCTGCTAAGAAGAGCACAAAATCCAAAGCTAAAGCAGATACTAAAGCGGCAGAGGAGAAGAAGGAAGAAGCGCCTGCTCCTGCTGTCAGCATGAAGCTTTCAGAAGAAGAGCAGAAGGCGGTTGAGGATGCGATGATGGCCAACAGGAAGCTGTATCACATCACCGTTACCGTTCAGGATACCTGCCTGCTTAAGGCTGCGCGCGCATTCCTCGTGTTCAAAGCGATAGAAGATCATGGTGAAGTTCTTGCCACCAACCCTTCCACACAGGATATAGAAGATGAGAAATTCGATTTTGTTTTCCAGATACTTATAGCTACAGACGGTGAGGTTCAGCCTATTCTCGATGCTATCAAGACTGTTTCGGAAATAAGCGATGCTGTTGGAGTTCCTTTCAGCGGTGAATCAGCTGTATCATCCGAAGAACCTGCCGAAGAGGAAGAAGCTCCTGCAAAAGAGGCGGATAAAGAGACACTTCCTGCTGAAGCACCCCAGGAAGCAGATTCAAAACCCGCTCCTGCGGCTGCACAGACTCCTGCGGCAGCTCCTGCCAAAAAGCCTGCAGGTAAGCCTGCTGTCAACAGAACGGTCCGTGTTGATATAGAGAAGCTTGATTCTCTCATGAACCTTGTCAGTGAGCTTATCATTGCAAAGAATTCACTTGTAAGCTCGGCTACAAGCCTCGGAAATAACAGCAATCAGCTCAATGATCATATTGAGTATCTCGAGAGCGTAACCACCAATCTTCATGAATCGGTAATGAAGGTTCGAATGGTGCCTATCGAGTCTGTTGTAACAAAGTTCCCTCGTATGATCAGAGATCTTTCAAAGAAGCTCAACAAGCCTATCGAACTGTATATGACAGGTGAAGATACAGAGCTTGACCGTACCGTGGTTGATGAGATCGGCGATCCTCTGATGCACCTGCTCAGAAATTCCGCAGATCACGGTATAGAAGATCCCGAGATCAGAGCTCAGAGAGGAAAGCCGGAAGTCGGCTCCATCTATCTGGATGCTTATCAGGACGGTAACAACGTTGTCATCGAGGTTAAGGATGACGGTAACGGTATTGATGTAGAAGCCGTTAAGAGAAAGGCTATCGAGAGAGGCGTTCTCACTGAAGAGCAGGCTGCGGTTGCGGACGACAATGATATCATCCGTCTCTTATTCCTTCCCAGCTTTTCAACAGCAAAGAAGGTTACGGATGTATCCGGACGAGGCGTAGGACTTGATGTTGTTAAGAGCAAGATCGAATCACTTTCAGGTGAGGTAGATGTAAAGAGTAAGCTTGGCGAAGGCTCTACTTTCAGTATACGTCTTCCTCTTACACTTGCCATCATTCAGGCCCTTATGGTTGTTGTAGGTGACGAAAAATATGCTATCGCTCTCGGCGGCATACAGACAATTGAAGATATAAGTCCCAGCGATATCAAGACTGTTCAGGGAAGTGAAGTTATCAATCTCAGAGGAAACGTTATTCCTCTTGTCAGACTGGACAAGGTTGTCGGCGTTGAATCCAAGCGCAGTCCCGAGGATAACATGGTAGTAGTTATCGCTAAGAAGGGCGACAAGCTTGCAGGTTTCATAGTCGATGAACTCATCGGACAGCAGGAGATCGTTATCAAGTCCATGGGTAAGTATATCAACAAGTGCAAATTTATCAGCGGCGCAACGATCCTTGGTGATGGCGAGATCGCACTCATCATTGATGCTAATGCACTGATGTAAGGGGGGCATCGAATATGGAAAATCAGTTAAGCACAACCTTAAATGATACAACACAGTATATTGTTATCAACCTCGGAACCGAGCAGTACGGTATTGATATCAAGTATATTGATAATATCGTCAGGATGCAGCAGATAACGCGAGTTCCGCAGGTTTCACCTTACTGGAAGGGCGTTATCAATCTCAGAGGTGAGGTTATCCCCGTAATGAGTCTTCGGGTCAAGATGGGTATGGAGGCTGATGAAGCTACCAAGAATACGAGGATAATAATTATAAAAATGGATCAGCATGAGCCTATCGGTGTTATGGTTGATTCCGTAAAAGAAGTTGTTACGCTTTCAACTTCACAGGTAGAGCGGGTTCCGCAGGATTCCAGAGAAAACGGATATGTATGCGGAATAGGCAAGCAGGAACAGGGGCTCATTTCCTTACTGGATATTGAGCTGGTATTGCAGGATATGTAATGCCTTAAACCTGAGCGGCTATTATTTCGGAGAGGTTTTACGAACATGGCAGAATTATCGATCGACGATTTATCAAGTCAGTATTTTGACGTACTTAAGGAAATAGGAAATATCGGAGCCGGTAATGCGACTACCGCACTTTCCACCATGCTGGGCGGTAAGGTCGACATGAAGGTTCCCAAGGTACGCCTTATGGAATTCAAAGATGTCGGAACTACCATGGGCGGCGAGGAGCAGATAGTTGCCGGGATTTATCTGGTTGTTAACGGAGATATCAACGGCAGCATCATGTTTGTGCAGAGGAAGGAATCTGCAAAGGCAATGATAGGAAAGCTCATGGGAATGCCTTCGGAGGATCCCGAGAATTTTTCCGAAATGGAATTATCCGCTTTGAAAGAGATCGGAAACATAATAACGGGAGCTTATCTTAATTCACTGGCTACACTTACCAATCTTACTATCTACCCGTCTATACCCGATGTGTGCATTGACATGGCAGGAGCCATACTGTCGGTGCCTGCCATCGAGTTTGGAACGGTGGCGGATAAGCTCTTGCTTATTGAGACGGATTTTACTGATGATGAGGATATGTCAGGTTACTTCATTCTTGTACCGGATGCTGAATCTTACGAGAAGATACTTCATGCTCTAGGTGTGATGTAATGTCAGTGATCCCGGCGATTTAAGATTTGTAATACAGATGGCAGACGGAGAGAAAGGATTTAGATTTTTCTTCGCCAACTTTGCAGGAAGTAGTTCGGCTTAGAGGATTGATATGGCTGAGATTTTTAAAGTTGGAATAGCGGATATGAATGTCTGCAGGCCGCCTGATTCCATAATGACCATCGGACTTGGAAGCTGTGTGGGCATTGCGATCAGGGACAAGCAGAGTAAAGTCGGGGGCTTGGTTCATGTAATGCTTCCCGATTCACATGAAGTTGTCAGCAATACAAATATAGCCAAGTTCGCTGATACCGGCATTCCGGAACTGGTGAAGAAGCTTGAAGCAATGGGAGGTATCAGATCCCGTATGGTTGCTAAGATAGCAGGGGGCGCAAAGATGTTTGCGTTCCAGTCAAAGGCGGAACTTGCCAGTGTGGGTGACAGGAATGTGGAAGCGACCAAGAAAGCTCTTGCCGCTCTTCGCATCCCCATCATCGCAGAGGATACCGGCGCGAATTACGGACGTACGGTTACCTTTTTCCCTGAAACCGGAGATTACGAGATCAAGGCTGTAGGAAAGCCGGTGAAAGTAATATGAGTGAACCGGGCAAGATAAATAATCTGAAGACCAAAAACCTTCCGCCGCTTTTTATGATGTGCGGCGGAGCGGTTGCTTTGATAATATGCCTGATAAGAGGCACGGAACTGCTCAAAACACTTATTGTCGTTTTTTTGGCTCTTTTGATATTTGCAATATTGGGAACTGTTGTGAAAAGCATCGTCGATAAATTTAATATGACGATGCATTATTCTGATTATTTTGAAGATCTGGGAGATCTGGTTGAAAAGCGAACCGGAGATGATCTGTAAAACGCATTAAGCGGAGGGGTTAATGGACGAGGCGGCAAGATTACGTCTCTGGAGTGATTACGCCAGGCTGCGCAGTCAGGAGATAAGAGATAAGCTGATAGTTGAATACGCACCGCTTGTCAAGCTTGTTGCGGGAAGACTGGGAATGTATCTGGGATGTAATGTCGAATACGATGACCTGGTAGGGTTTGGTGTATTCGGATTGATAGATGCCATAGATAAATTCGACCCCAGGAAGAATATCAAGTTTGAGACTTATGCATCACTCAGGATACGCGGAGAGATACTTGATCAGATTCGAAAGAATGACTGGATACCAAGGACCATCAGGCAAAAGCAGAAGCAGCTTGAAGCTGCCATGAAGCAGATAGAAGAAAGAGAAGGAAGACCCGCTACGGATGATGAACTTGCGGAATGTCTGGGGATCAGCAATGATGAGCTGACGGACTGGCAGACGCAGATGAACGTAACGAATGTAGTCTCGCTTAACGAATTCATGGATGCCGGAATGGAAGTCAGTGACAATTCCTATTCCGGAAGAAGATATGAATCTCCCGAAGAGAATATTGATAAGGCGGAGCTTAAGCAAATGCTTATAGATTCGCTGGAGACCCTTACGGAGAAAGAAAAAACGGTGGTGGTATTTTACTATTACGAAGACCTGACCATCAAGGAGATAGCTTCCATCATGGAAGTTACGGAATCAAGAGTGTCGCAGCTCCATACCAGAGCAATACAAAAGATGAGAACTGTAATGGGTGACTATGTCGGAATCCTCGGGGATCTTTCATAGATCATCGCAGAATAATACGGGAGTTAGAGAATGAACGGTTACTTTAATGTCGTAGTCGGATCCAAAGGAAACTTCATAACGATCATTCCGCCAACAGACGATGGTAAGCCTGTTTCACTTCAGGAGATAATGGTCTATCTGAATGACCATAAGATCAACTTCGATCTCAAGAGACTCAATGACGGATTCAATGAGGCAAATCCCGATAAGCCTATACTGCTTAATATGGACAGAATGCTTCCGATTTCCGGAGCCTGCAGTATCATAATGTCTCAGGATAAACTGACTGCGGTAGCTCGTTTCTATCCGCCTTCAAATCAGGGTAATGATATGACTGCCGAAGACATAAAGAGTGCCTGCAGACTCTCGGGTATAGCCTATGGCATAAAGGAAGATTCAATTGAGAGATTCATTGAAGAGAAGAAATATTGTACAGATTATGTGATAGCTCAGGGTGATCCTGTTACGGAAGGCAGGGATGCGGAGATAGAATATTTCTTCAATACCGATAACAAGGCCCATCCCACATTGAACGAGGATGGAACAGTGGACTTTTTCCACCTCAATATCGTTAATCACTGCAAAGAGGGAGAGATACTCGCAAAGCTCACCCCCGCAGTTCCCGGTAAGCCCGGAAAGGATATTAAAGGCGCTGAGATAAGGCCCAGAGATGTCAAGCGAAAAGTGCTTAAGTACGGCCTTAATATCGATATCAGCGAAGATAAGTGCGTGCTTACATCCAAGGTTAACGGACATGTAACTCTTACAAACGGTACCGTTTTTGTATCGGATGTTTTGACGGTAGTAAACGTGGACAATTCCACCGGTAATATAGATTATGACGGAAGTGTTGTCGTTCAGGGTAATGTAAATTCTAACTTTGTCATCAAGGCAAAGGGCGATGTTGAAGTCAAAGGTGCGGTGGAAGGCGCTGTTATCGAGACGGAAGGAAATATTCTTCTGGCCCGTGGAATAAAGGGCATGGGAAAGGGCACGCTTAAGGCGGGCGGAAATATAATTTCAAAGTTCATGGAGAACTGTACCGCGACAGCCGGCGGTTATATCGATGCCGATGCCATCCTTCATTCGAATGTTTCAGCCGGAACCGAGATCCACGTAATGAGCCGCAAGGGCTTCATAACAGGTGGTACCGTTCAGGCTACATCCAAGATATGCGTTAAGACCCTGGGGTCGGCCATGGGCGCTGATACCAGAGTTACAGTAGGTCTTGATACAAAACTTACGGCAAGAGCAGCAGAACTTTCCAAGGAAATGATGGAGATACAGAAGAACTTAAAGACTATGCTCCCTGTTCTTGATGCCACCAAGAAGAAGCTGGCGGCAGGTGTCAAGATGACACCGGATCAGGTTAAGAACGTTCAGCAGCTTGCAGTCAATGTTAAGACCCTTCAGGATACCTTAAATAAAGACAACGAAGAGCTTATGTCTCTTAAGGAAAATATGACGGGCGCTCAGAATGCCTGCGTTGAGGTTATGGGTGAGGTTTATCCCGGTACTGTGATCGCCATATCCGATCTGTCCATGATAGTGAAGGATGTCTATAAATATTGCAGATTTTCAGTTGTCAAAGGAGATGTGCGTCCCGGCGCATTGTAAGAGACTGTTTAACAGTGAAGTGCATATGTGATCTTTCCAAAGGGAGGACTGGATTATGCCTATCGGAATGGTTGAAATGCAGGGGAGTATCCCCAGGGTGCAGGATTTTCAAAATTTTCAGCAATTTGAGAACGATAAGGGTATAATATATCATGCACAGCAGCAGGTCCGGGTGGACAAGAATGTTGAGCAGGAGAATCATCAGGTTCATAAAAAGGATGATGCCAATGCTGAAACCGAAGCTGATGAGAGAGAACGTGAGAGCGGTTATGCCGGTGACGGTGGCAGGAATCGCAGAAATAATACTACAGGGGAAAATATGTCCCACGACCGTCTTATTGTTAAATCCAAAGGCGGGTTTGACATAAAGATATGACTACTTAGGCTGGGGAGGAAGCTGTTTTATGCAAATGATGGAGATATTATTACTGGCGGCAGGATTGGCTGCATTCATCGCCAGTTTTTTTATTCCCGAAAGAAAAGGGAGTACGGATCCCAAGGATCTGATAGATGAGAATGCTCTTCAGGAAATGATAGATGAGAAGATCGATGATTCCAGAAGACGCATAGATGATATGGCTGATGAGACCATCAGTTATTCAATGGAGAAGACAGAGAGATCTCTTGATAAGCTCACTAACGAGAAACTGATGGCTATAGGCGACTATTCCAATACGGTAATGGGTGAGATCAATAAGAGTCACGAGGAAGTGGTATTTCTTTCCGACATGCTGGGAAGAAATAAGGACGAACTTACAAGCCTGATGCAGCAGGCAGATAAGATTTCGAAGGAAGCTGATAAGAGAGCAAACGATGCTTATGACCTGGCTAATTCCGCACAGAAGCTTGCAGAAAATGCAATGGAGCAGGCGGATAAGGCGAACAAGTCTGCTATGATCGCTGAAGATAAGATGCTCGATGCGAGACGTACCATCATTGAACCGAAGGAAATACCGGCAGCAGCGGCTGTGGCAGAACCGTCGGTTGAAGCAGTAATGAATGAGATTCCGGTAAACATGGAAACGGAGGTTTCTCCTGCGTCAGATACATCCGTTGAAACGACAGAGATCCCGGAAGAGATAAGTCTTTCGGAAGTTATGGCTGACGTAAAAGAAGACGGCATGTCCGAGGATCTGGCAGATGCGGCTCTCAGGGCAGCAGTCAAGGAAGAAGCACCTGTGAAAAGAACACGTAAGAGCAGTACAAAAACAGCTTCAGCTGCAGGAACCAAAACTTCTTCAAGGACAAGAAAGAAAAAGGAAAGTCCGGCACCGGAATCTGACGGACAGCTCGAAGGACAGCTTAGTATCCCCGAAGTTTTCATGGGAATAAACAGCGGTAATTCATCAGTTAAGAGTGGAGACAAGAAGGTTAACAGCAACGATAAGATACTGGAGATGCACAAGCTCGGCAGATCAAATATGGCTATCGCCAGAGAACTGGGACTGGGTATAGGAGAAGTCAAGCTTGTTATAGATCTGTATGACACAATGCAATGACCGAAATTCATTGAATGTCAGGACTTGTGATAAGTTGATAATGTTTTTGATTGATCAGGAAATCAATAAGCGGGAAGAATGATTTATGAAGCTTAAGTATTACATACGCGGAATAGGTATAGGAATAGCTGTTACAGCGCTTATTCTGCATTTTACGGATAAAGACAGGATGACGGATGCAGATGTCATTGCAAGGGCAGAAGAGCTCGGGATGGAAAGAGGAAGGACTCTTTCAGAACTTGGTGTATCCGGAAATGAAGCTGCATCAGAGGCAGTGACGGAGGCACCTACAGAGGCCACAGCGGAAGCTTCGGAGGCAGTGGCAACAGTGGCGGCAACGGCAGAGACATCAGATGCGGCAACAGTTAAACCGACGCCAACACCAACACCGACACCGACGCCGACACCGACGCCAACACCGACACCAACGCCGACACCAACACCTACGCCGACACCGACGCCGACGCCGACGCCGATGCCGACGCCGACACCGACGCCAACGCCGACGCC
>Ga0256407_10002070_pt1 | contig 39508 bp, 31 predicted proteins | sample RumenRJG_04DNA_FD_193489 | JGI IMG/M metagenome (GOLD analysis project Ga0256407, IMG submission 193489) | Bovine rumen microbial communities from Lethbridge, Alberta, Canada - RJG_04 | ecosystem: Host-associated > Mammals > Digestive system > Stomach > Rumen | place: Canada: Alberta... | reverse complement strand
GTGGAGCCATACGGTGCCGATGACCGCCAGCATCAGGTTGACGAGGAAGAAGAAGGCGAGCGCCAGGCTGCGGTTCACCTCCTGCGTGCGACCGTCGTCGAGTTCCATCTGCCGCAGATGCTCGTCGAAGGTCATCAGTCGGCTGATGCGGTTGAAGCCGGTCTTCCCGCTACGGATGAGATCTTGCCCATGTTCCTCCACGAAGTGGCGGGCGTTCAAGCCTGGCTTCAGGCGAATAATGTATTGACATTTGGTGTGTTGTAGTTCATAGACCGTAATGACGAGCGAACGTATTGTGTTGGCCACCGACTTGCGGAAGTCCTCAACGACACCGGCCACCGTCACCTCGGTGGGCTCCTGGTTGATGATGGTGAACTTGCGCCCCACCACATCAGTCGTTCCAAAGAGGGCGATGGCTCCCGAGCGCGTGAGCACCACCTGGCGGTCCATATTCTGAATGCGTGAAAGCTGCTCGGCAGAAGGGCTGCCCGGCAGAGGATGCAGGCCGTAGGTCTCGAAGAAATGGGCGTCAGGGACGAAGTTGACGTTTGCCACATACGTCGTGTCGCCCTCGTAGTTGCACACGGTACAAGCATTATTGGTAAAACCCACGGAACCGTAATCATCGCTATAAAGATAGACCGATGCCACACCCTCCACGTCTGAGAGCTGGCGCAACATCTGGTCGCGGCGCTCTTCTGTGATCTCGTAGGGGTCGTGTGGTGTGCCGTCTTCATCCATACTGTATTCGCCCCCCACTGATGTCTCGGCATAGAGCAGTTGGCTGTTGTCGTAGCCTAACGGCAGGCTACGGTAATAGAGGTTCACCACAGCGGGTTCGAACACCGCCCATGCTACGACGGTGATGATGATGAGTTCGAGGAACAGCCATGTGTTCGCGTTCAGGATATTGTTCAGTTTCATTCTTATCTTTTCTCCATCATTGATTCTACAATCGGTTTTCTTAGGCTCCACCAGGCAGGCACCACGGCGGCCAGCATATTGAGCAAAAGTATAGCAGCGAAGGCTCCCATGAAGAGCGTGGGCGCAAAGAGCATCTCACCCTCCACGATGGGGGCCGTGCTTAGCGTGCTGTTGTCGAAGAACATGCCGAGGATTTCCTTACGCAGGCCGTAGATGGCGAGCCACGACAGCGCAAGGCCGATGATGCCGCCAATGATAGTCATCACGAAGTTCTCTGCGACCACCTGATTCAAGAGCGTGCTGCGTCGTGCGCCGAAGGTCTTGCGCACGGCCATCTCTGGCGACCGCCGCTCCATGCGCCCGGCAACGATGGCGCAGAGGTTGAGTGCGGGCACGAAGAGCAGTACGAACAGAATGCCGACGTAGTGCTTGACGAGTTGCCAGACCGTGACCATCTTGAACACGCTGTCGCGGTTCTCGGTGCGTAGCACGTGCATGGGATGCGTCTCCACTCCTCGGGTCAGCACGCACGTCGTCTTGACTCCCTCACCGAAACCGAACATCGGCAGTTGCTCAGGATGCGACTGCTGTGTGCGTGCCGCTATGTCGTCTAACTCGCGCTTCAATGCCTGTAAGTGCTCATCGTCGCTCACCGTAGCCACGATGGAGTAGAGTCCCTGATATCGTACGCCCATCTGTAAGCCAAACAGCGTGTAGGGAGCGATGATGTCGGCATAGCTGTCGGGCGTGAGTTGACTACCGCTTCGCATGACGCCCACCACGCGCAGGGTCCAGCTATCCTCTAACTCCACCATCTTCCCCACAGCATCCACGCCCTTGCCAAACAGCTGCTCGGCTAAGGCATCGGAGATGACGCAGACGGCCTCCTTCCCTTCTTCCTCCTTGCTGGTAAAGGGTCGCCCACTCACGAAGTCGTAGACATATATCTTGAAGAAATCGGCGCTGACTTCGTTGCGGATGGCATCCACATAGTCATCCTTTCCGCGCACCACGAAAGCATGGCAGCGCCCTAACGTCTTTCCTGTTCCTGCGGCCAACAGCGTGGGCGAACTGTACTCGATGTTCGGACTGGGTTTGAACCAGTCCTCGTAGGCTTTGGCACTGAAAGGTGTCTGTCCCATACCGCCATTGTCGGCCTCGATGCGGATACCCTCGAAATAGACTGTCCGCGCCCGGTTCGGCTCAGGGTAGATGGGTGCCAACTTGATGTAATAGACTACGGCCATCACCATCGTAAAGGCAATGGCTAATGCTGTGCCTACGATGTAGATGCCTGAAAAGAGTTTCTCCTCGCGCATCATGGCGAGTGCTTGTCGGAAATACCTTGTCATATTTACAATTTACATATTTACGATTTACAATTTTGTATGCCAAAATCGTGCCAAAACCGTAACTCGCTGATAATGAGCAATGGCATCAAAAACAACTGTCCATTTCCGGACACTTGGTTGTTCGGAAATGGACAGTATGAGCCAATTTTTCATAATGGGAGGATAACCCCGAAGGGGTGTAAAGAATACAGGCAGGCGGTGGAGCGAAGCGAAACCCCTGCTAACGGAAATATCAACAAACTAAACCCTGAAAGGGTGACAGAATCAATCAATCGCTGAACGCATAACGCTCATCGTATTCTATCCCATACGCCTCCAAAAACAATTTGTACTCCTCATGGAACGTGCGTTTGCGGTGGTGATCGGCTTGGTTGCGGATGTACTGCACTGTTTTATCCAACAGCGACGGGCTGACTGAAAACGCAACGTAAGTGGCCCAGTGATTCTCGTTTCACTATTTTCCATTTAGTTTTTCCTCAGCCACAACCTGAATACAGGATCTTCGAGAAACACGCCGTCTTTAGTAATGTCGATAAGTTCTCGGTCACGAAGAGCATTTTTAATGCGTGCTATATTCGATTTGGTTCCAAGATTATATTGTTCAAGGATGGCCTTGCTGCCGAAATCAGTGTGTACACCATCGCAAATGGCTCGGATGAAGTTCAGTTGGTAGGATGTCAGACCCTGAATATGCTGCTCGAACAATCCGGAACACTGAGCCATCAGTGCTTGTACCCCATTCTCGAAGTCCTGTTCTGTGGCTTCCATGTCAGTCTCTGCAAGAACATTCCAAGCCAGTTGCTGAACGTAAGAGGAATGTCCTTCTACTGTCTCACATATTTTTAGAGCCAACTCTTCCGATATATGCTTACCCTGACTTTCGAAACGGCTACAGATGAATGTCACCCAATCGGACGTGGGAATCTTGTCAAGGTACATCATTTCGCCAAACTGATAGAAAGGCATCTTACGATTCTGAAACAGTTTCGTCATCAAGTGTTTTTTGCTGCCGAAGAGACAGTAGGACACGTTTTGCTGATGCTGCCAAATACCACGAAGTCGCTTTTGAACGGTCAGTGAATCGCTGAATTCTCCAATTTGCTGAAACTCGTCTATACATATAACAAGGTGTACGCCCTGTTCTTTTGCTATCAGCTCTGGCAGTTGCAGGATTTCTTCGGGCTGATAGTTCTGGGGAGTGATGCCCAGTGACAATGACATCTCTGACAGTGGTTCTGGCGAGAATCCAATCTTAGGCGTAAGCCTGACCAAGAAACGTTTGATGTTATCGAATATCTGTTCTGCCTTTGTGGCCGTCTCTTTCATCAGAACAGAGGCAAAACGATTATAAAAGTCGTATTCACTACGGCAATCGTAGATATCCATGAAAATCACCTTGATGGCGGGATTGGTAATCTCCGACTTCACCTTCTTCACAATAGAACTTTTGCCCATACGACGAGGTGAGACGAGTATCACGTTGATGCCATTCTCGAAATCCAACTTTAACCTTTTGGTTTCCTGCACTCTGTCTGTAAAGTTCTCGCCTTCAACAGACATTCCATAAACAAATGCTCTATTCATAATCTTCAGATTGTATCGTCATTCGGCTGCAAATATACAAAAAGAATTGATGGTACACAAGTTTGTGGTCCACAAACTTGTGTACCAGCGTGTTTTTTAACCTTTAATAAGGACTTTACCCTTGATTCCGCAGAGACCTCGTAATCTCGCTGCGGCAGATATGCCATGCCGGGATGGCCGTGCCGATGAGGACCGTACATAATATAATAAGGTAGACGATGGCAGAGACGATGAGGAAGTGTAGCGGCTTATCGGCCACCCAGGTTGGGTCGGGTTGCGTGCCGGGCTGGTGGGTGTTGATGCAGAGTTCATCGAAGCCCATCTTCACATAGTTGAGGTAGAGCACGCAGGCGATGAACATGCTGACGGTCACGAGCACCCAGCCCTCGGCAAGGAACATGCTCATGATGCGCCGCTTGGTGGCACCGAAGGCTCGCATGATACCCGACTCCTCCGTGCGTCGCTTAGTCTGCATCCAGAAAGTGCCGATGACGCCGAGGCAAAAGTTGATAAGGAAGAAAACGGCGGTGGCTATCTGGAGGTTGAAGTCGTATGACAGCGTGAGCGTGGCGAACTGGTTCTTGGCAGAGCCGATGTCGTCGTAGGCTGTGAAGGAAGCCATTACTGTGCAAACTTACATAAAAACGTGATTTAACACAAATAACTGAAGTTTTTTTATTAAACTGATAATTATTTGAGAAAAATGACTATCTTTGCAACCAGCATTAACTTAATGCGCATTAAATTAATTGATATGAGATATGAGATTCTATGACAGAGAAAAGGAGCTGGGCATACTCCAGACAAATTGGGAGCAGACGTCAGAACGAGGGCGAATGACAGTTCTGATAGGACGAAGGCGCATCGGTAAGACTACGCTATTGACAAAGAGTGCCGATGATGGTGGACAACCATTGCTTTATCTCTATGTGTCTAAAGATAACGAACGAGTATTGACTGGCAAATTCCAAGAAGCAGCAGAACAGACGCTTGGTCTCCAGATTTTCGGTCGTATGGAAACGTTTGCCCAATTCTTCGAACAACTGTTGCGTTATGGTCAGCAAAATCACTTTACGCTAGTATTTGATGAGTTCCAGAATTTCCTGAAAGTGAATCCTGCCATTCCAAGCCACATACAAGACATCTGGGATCGCTATCACGAAAAGACAAAAGTAAACATGGTTGCCTGTGGCAGCATCTATAATATGATGCACAAGATTTTCGATAACGAGGACGAGCCTCTTTATGGCCGTCAGGATTGTCGAATGAACATGCTGCCGTTCCGTATCAGCATATTGAAACAAATCCTTCACGACCACAACCCCAAATACTCGCCTGAGGACTTGCTTTGTCTTTACACCCTGACAGGTGGTGTTGCTAAATACGTAGCATGGTTGATGGATGCCAAGGCAACGACAAAATCAAAAATGCTTAAATGGGTTACCCAAGCTGGCTCTCCCTATCTTTCTGAGGGTACAGAGCTCATTATGTCAGAATTCGGCAAGGACTATACCAACTATCTGAGCATTCTGCAATTGATCGCATCCGGCATGACTACTCAGAGCGAAATCGATGGTGCCATCGGCAAGAACACAGGTGCTTATCTTGATAATCTGGAAGAGGACTATAGCTATATCCACCGCAAACAGCCGATGTTCAGCAAGCCCAACGGTAGAAATACCCGTTGGCAGTTGGATGACAGCTTCCTGCGTTTCTGGTTCCGCTTCATCATGCGCAATCAGGCACTTGTCGAGATGGAGCGTAACGACCTGTTGCTCGAAATCGTTGAGAAAGGATATGAGCAATATTCGGGTCTTGTGCTCGAACAGTACTTCCGTCAAAAGTGGATGGAAGAAGAACGTGTTACACTGGTTGGCAACTATTGGGACCGCAAGGGACAAAATGAAATAGACATGATTGCGCTCAATGACATAGAAAAGACTGCCGTAGTTGCTGAAATAAAGCGCCAGCATAGGAAGTTCAGCCCCACGGAACTTGCAGAAAAGGCGGCTACTCTTAACAAGGAGTTGTCGAATTATTCCGTTACACAGATAGGTTTGTCAATGGAGGATATGTAAACGCTGGTATCTACGTCTTAAAAACAGGAAAAGGGCTGCAACATCGAGTGTGATGTGCAGCCCTTTCTGATTCTTTCAATCTCTTCCGCTTCTTACTTACGCAGGCCGAGAGCCTTCACGATAGCACGGTAGCGGTTGATGTCGTTGACATAGAGATACTTCAGGAGCTTACGGCGACGACCTACCATCTTGGTCAGCGAGCGGGCAGTCACAAAGTCCTTGTGGTTCTGCTTCAGGTGCTCGGTGAGGTGCTTGATACGATAGGTGAACAGGGCAATCTGGCTCTCTGCCGAACCCGTGTCAGTGGTGCTCTTGCCGTACTGGCCGAAAATCTCTTGTTTCTTTGCTGTGTCGAGATACATTGTTCTGAAAGTGATTAATTGTTGTTTGATTATTAACATCTTTCCGACGCGCAATCGCCTTAATCACAGCGAGAAACGTCTTCAGATGCCTCGGATTTTCCGAAATCGGCTGCAAAGGTACTACTTTTTTCTCGATCTGGCAAATTATTTATCCATTTTTTACTGCAGCCCACCTAAAGACGGGTCATATTTCAAACAACGAATTTCACGAATTTCACGAATTTTTCTATGCAAACATGTTATTTTACAAAGGCATCATAGATGCAACGAATTAAACGAATTCTGGCTGCGCTGGCAATTCGTAAAATTTGAAGGTCGCTTGCGACCCTTCGTGAAATATATGAAAACCGTTAGCAATTCGTTAAATTCGTTAAATTCTTGCGTCCTTTCGGTAGCGACCAGAGGTCGAGCGCGTTGTCGATTTAAAGGGTGGGAAACATGAGTTGTTTTACAACGATACAAAAGGGAATGCAAGGTACATTCACGGAACAAAGATAAGAAAAAAATCCGAACCGCCAAGCGATTCGGAGTAATAATTCTTGAGTCCACTTTAAAAAAAAACAGTATAGTCTTCGAACTGTCGCGCCAGCCACTCCCCTCTTGAACCCTGCCCTTACGGGGAGGGGTGCCCTTTGGGCGGGGTGGGGTCTGTAATATCCTGATAGCGAATAAGATACTCACCCCACCCCTGCCCCTCCCCTACAAGGGAGGGGAGCGGCTTCCGCTTCCCTCTGCAGATGGAAATCCGTAGGCACTCCCCTCCCTTGTAGGGGAGGGGCAGGGGTGGGGTCAGTATATCTTCATAAACAGCGAAAAAAGGGGAACAACAAATTGAACACCCTACTTCCGAAACCTGAATCAATTAGACACTTCAGTAAAAATTATCGATTAGAATTCTTGTCGATGTTTTTCCCATTCTCGCATCCTGGGAACCATTTTACATCGACATCCTTTCCGAAGAGCTGCATGACCTTTCCTGTCTGATGGCCGCTGCGGGTGCCGGCGGGCAGGAACTTGCACTTGATGCGCTTAATGTCATGACCGATGTCGAAGTTGCGGGGAGTCTCGGCCCCTTCACTCTCCACGCTCAGGTGGAAGCGTCCGAAGCCGTCGAGACAGACGGTGTGGCCGTTGCTTAGCTCCAGCTTCATCTCGTCGACCAGTTCGTCGATGAGGCCGCGCACCTCGCCACGGCTGAAGGTGGTGTTCTCCTGGATTCGAGCGGCCAGGTCCTCGGTAGTCACGTCGCCCGTCCTTACGATGTGGGCGTAATACTTGTGATGCTCCCTCTGAGGGCTCATCTTGTCTTGTCGCAAGCGTATAAAGATTGCCATGGTACTTGTTTTTTAAGGGTTTTACTATTTCGTTGAAAGACAAAGTCGACGAGTTTGTTGAACAAAGTCGACGAGTTTGTTGAACAAAGTCGACGAGTTTGTTGAACAAAGTCGACGAGTTTGTTCCTTGATCTCGTTTCTATTATAACGCGAAAAAAGTTTCTTTATTATTTGATGACTGCTTTTTTGCCGTCAACAATGCTAATTCCCTTCGACGGACGGCTAAGACGGCGCCCCTGAAGGTCGTAGATAAGAGGTGAGTGATGAGGAGTAAGGGGCGTGACGTCTCTGATGCCGTCTACCATGTTGGGGTCGCCCAGGTATTCAAGGGTGAAGTGGTCGAACTTGCAGTCGTTGCTCTGGTAGTTTTTCAGTTCGACACCGAGGGTAATCTGACCATCGGCAATCTCAGTTTCTACACTCACTACCCCATCGCCTGTGACGGTGGTCATGTCGGTCTTATCGCTGTTAGCAAAGAGCCAGGCACCCTGATGGATGACGCTGCTGCTGGTGCGCACGGAGATGCGGTACTTGCCGTTGGGCAGTCCGGAGAGCTGCTGACTGATGGAACGGTTGGTGAGATTGCCGCTGCCCTGCCACTTGTTGAAGTAGCTGTTGCCAACCTTGGCGGGCAGGTAGTTGGCGTACTCACACTCGAAGGCATCGTCCTGCGAGAGCGTCCAGCCCACGGGCTGCTTGGCGTGGAAGTTATTGTAGCGGGTGGCATCGGCATTGGTGATAATGTATGAGATGTCGACGGGATTCTCCTCTGAGGCCTTGTCGACGTTCTCGACAGCAGCGACGTAGTTGCCGCGCAGGATGGTGTAGAAGTCGTAGCGACCGATGTTCTCGCCCGTGGCATCACCGCTGATCTCGTCGGTGCCATCGTAGCGGCCTAATGAGCCGCCCTTGTTATTGGCGATGGTCCAGCCGGCTTCTGGGAGGGACTCGCCGGCGGCAGAACCGCCGGGCACAGTGGCGTAGGAGGCACTGACGTAGGCGCGATCGGTCCAGCCTTCGCCGTTGTTCTCGGTGCGGTAGTTCCAGTTGTTGGGGCTATCGTTCGACTGCAGGCAGATGTCGGGATAGCCGGCACTGGTGATGACGAGCCACTTGGCGTCGTTGCCTTTGGCACCGGAATAGTTGCTGGCGCTGAAGGCGTCAAAGGTAAAAAGGGCGTTCTTGTTCACTTCGGGATAGACGTCGGCCTCATACCACAGGGTCTGATAGGCGTTGCCTTGTTTGTTGCCAGTACCGAGCACGAGACCGTTGTCAGTTCCGTGCTCGTAGATCGCAAAAAAAAACTGGCTCACATCCTCGGGAAGGTTATCTATCTGCTGCCAGCCGTGGTCTGCAGCGTGCATCTCCTGTGCCTCCTTCGGAGAATAAAGGGCTACCTGCTCAGCACGGAACTCCTGTGTTGAGGAGCCGTTGAGCAGATTGGCCTGGAAGCCGATGTACACCTCGGCCTGCTCGTCGAGCTGAAAGTAGAGGCCCTGCATCCGCAGGTCGCCCGTGCAGTTGTTGATGCCGTAGTAGGCAATGCTCTGACTGGGGATGTCGGCAGTGTTGCAGAGCGTCTTGCTCACGAACATATAGGCCTCGGGGTTGATGTTGTAGGTGGTGTTGTAGGCAGCGCCGAAGTAGTACTTGCCAGCGGGCAGGGTGATCTTACGGTAGATGCGGGCATTGGCAAGATTGCCGGAGGTGTTGCTGCCAGCATCGTTCCAAACGCCGAGCATCAAGGCCTCGCGACCAGAGTACTTGTCGAGACCTTGCTTCGTGCCGTCACCGCCGTTAGGAATGTTGAAGTTCTCAACCGTCCAGTTCTTGGGCTTGCCGAAGCGGCTATTGCCACCGGCAGAGCGGGTGAAGTCGCTGGCCTCGACAAGGTACTGCGTGGTGAGGTTTGCCTCGATGACACCGTTGAAAGCGCCGCCCTTGTTCACGCCATCGCTGAGGAACAGGCGGTAAGCGGCAGCGAGGGTTTCGCGGGCAGAGATGCTCACCTCGTCGGCAGAACCGACGGGCACACTTTTCGCTGCTGTGAGGGCTGCGCGTAGCTGGTCGAGCTTGGTGGGGTTGAGCTTGCCAGTGTTGTAGGGCTGCGCTGATAGCGCAGCGTACTGGACATAGGACTCAACGCCGCTGATGAGCGACTGCAGCACCTCGTAGGGTGTGCGGTCGTCGAGCCTGAAGGTGATGCGGAACACGGGGGCAATATTATTAGGCTTTGTGTTGGGAACCTGTACGGTCAGTCCGTTGATGTCTTGTGTGAAGTCTACGTTGCCGCCACCGAGGAGCGTTACACTTTCAACTTCACCGATATACGATGGCTCGGCTATAGAGAAAGACTTGAAAGTGAAGCTACCTGCTTCGGGCCAAGCCATGATAGTGGCATAGACGACTCCGTCTTTTTCCACGTAACGCACATCCTGTGACGAGTAGGCCTGTCCCTCGTTGAAGCCCTGGGCGTTCATGGGATTGGCAGCCTCGGCCAACGGGCCTTCGCCAAAGGTCTTCCACATGCGGGTGCCGTAGATGCTCTCGCTGTTGATGTCCATCCAGGCCTTGATGTCGGCCAGCACTTGACGCTCCTTGTTATCGATGGTACCGTTGCCGCGAACGGGAATACTGAGCAAGAGGTTACCGTTCTTCGACACCACGTCGATGAGCATGCGGATGACGGTTGCACCGCTCTTGTAACCATTGTTGTTATAGGTTGACTGGTTGTAGTGCCAGTCGCCGATGCAGGTGCAGGTCTGCCAGTAGGCCTCCTGAGGACGGTCGGGGATGCCGCGCTCCACGTCCCAGAGCATGTAGTCCTTCTGCTGGGCAGTGAGTTGCTTGCCCGTCACCACTACCTGCTGACGTCCGTTGTGCCCGGCAGCGCTGTGGTTGTAGTAGTGCTGCAGGATGTTCTTTCCAATATTGTCGTCGCAGCCGTAGAAAGGCATGGCCGTGTCGTCGAAGTAGATCATGTCTGGATCGTAGTCGTTGATGAGCTGCAACACGCGGTTCTGGAACTTCTGCTTGTAGGCCTGTGATGGCTGGCTGGCCCCGTTGCCCCAGTCCCACTGGCTATGGATGGTGCCACTGTTCTCCCAGCCAGATGAATGGGTGTGGTTCTGGGCATATAGCTCCTGCGGGTCGAGTCCTTCCCACCACTTGCCGGCACCGTCGGCCTTCTTCAGGTTTCCGTCGTACTTCTGCGAAGGCTCCAACCATGTCCAAGCATGCGAGGCGTGGATGGATACGCCCAGGGGCAGGCCCTCGGCCTTACAGGCATCGCTCCAACCCTTGATGAGATCCTTCTTCGGACCGACGTTCACGGAATTCCACTCCTGATATGGCGAGTCCCAGTTGTCGAAGTTGTCGTGGTGGTTGCCCAAGGCCATGAAGTAGCGGGCACCGACACTCTTGTAGAGGCTCACCAGCTCCTGGGGGTTCCACTGGTCGGCCTTCCATGCGTTGCAGAGGTCCTTCAGTCCAAAGTCCTTCGGGTTGCCAAAGTGGCTCACATGATAGTTGTACTGTCCGCTGCCCTCGTAATACATGAAGCGGGCATACCAGTCTCCATCTTCAGCCTGACACTGCGGGCCCCAGTGAGCCCAAATGCCAAACTTCGCATCCTTGAACCATTCGGGGCACTCCCATGCACTGAGCGATGCCCAGTCGTTGCCATACGTGCCGGTCTTCACGGTCACATCGGCATTCTGCGCACTGGCTGTCATGGCAAATGCAGCCAAGAATAAAGCAATCGTTTTTTTCATTGTTTGTAACGTGTTAGATTTTGCGGTGCAAAGGTACGAAACAATTTACATGGGGCGCGTAAATAAATTATTCAAGAATAGCACAAAATTAATATTTTATTCGTATCTTTGCCGAAAAATGTATAAACAATGGTACAGATACCTATAGAATCGATGAACCTGATGCTGCTGAACGTGGGACGTGCGCAGCACAATGCCGACTGGAACTGGAAGGATGTCAGTTCCCCATTCATCCGCATTTACTATGTATTGGAAGGCGAGGCCATCATTCACCTGGCTGAGCATAACGTCAGGCTGCTGCCCCGACACCTGTATTTCATTCCTGCCTATACCGTCCATTCCTACGAATGCCACGGCCTGTTCGTCCACTATTACCTTCACGTCTACGAAGGATTCAAGAACGAGATGAACCTGCAGGAAGTCTACGAGCTGCCCATAGAGGTAGAAGGCAGCGAGGTGGCAGCACAGCTTTTCGAGCATCTTTGCAACCGACTGCCAGAGGCACGACTACCCCACAGCGACCCGAACAGTTACGACACATCGGCCCAGACATCGGACTACGTACAGCGTTACCGCGACATGGCCCTGTGGGAGAAGATGGAACTGCGCGGTGCCATGCTCATGATCATGTCGCACTTTATCCGTCAGGCCAAGCCCCGCGTATGGACACAAGACGAAAGGATGAAGCGGGTGCTGGAGTACGTGCATTCCCACATCAGCGACAGCATCAACATAGAGCAACTGGCCGACGTAGCCTGCATCACCAAACCATATTTCATCCGTTTGTTCAAGCACGAGTTCGGTTTCCCACCCGTACAATATATTAACAGGAAGAAGGTGGAGCGTGCACAGCTGCTGCTCTTCACCACCGACAAGGCAGTGAAGGAAGTGGCCTTCATTCTGGGCTTCAGCGACCAGAACTACTTCATCCGTCTGTTCCACAAACTGACGGGCATCACACCGCAAGAATACCGCAGGAAACTGCGGCCATAGGGGCGAAAGACCTGCTTTTTCTGCCGTCTTTCTCATATTTTCTCATTACTCATTCCTCTTTCTCATTTTTTCTTCGTACCTTTGCACCCGATTTAAGCAACCGGCATAAACCGGACGAATACGGTAAAGAACATGCAAGACATTAGAAACATTGCGATTATAGCGCACGTTGACCACGGCAAGACGACACTCGTGGACAAGATGATGCTGGCAGGAAACCTGTTCCGCGAGGGACAGAACCTCAGCAACCAAGTATTAGACGCCAACGACCTCGAGCGCGAACGAGGCATCACTATCCTTTCCAAGAACGTTAGCATCAACTGGAAAGGCACCAAAATCAATATCATCGATACCCCGGGACACTCGGACTTCGGCGGCGAGGTAGAGCGCGTGCTCAACATGGCCGACGGCTGTCTGCTGCTTGTCGACGCTTTCGAAGGGCCGATGCCACAGACACGCTTCGTGTTGCAGAAAGCCCTGCAGATAGGACTGAAGCCCATTGTCGTGGTGAACAAGGTCGACAAGCCCAATTGCCGTCCTGAAGAGGTCTACGACATGGTGTTCGACCTGATGTTCTCGCTCAACGCCACCGAGGACCAGTTAGACTTCCCCGTGGTCTATGGCTCAGCCAAGAACGGCTGGATGGGTGAGGACTACAACACTCCCACCGGCGACATCACCTACCTTCTCGACAAGATTATCGAGGTGATTCCCGCCCCTCAGCAGTTAGAGGGCACGCCGCAGATGCTCATCACCTCGCTCGACTACAGCTCGTACACGGGTCGCATCGCTGTGGGCCGCGTACACCGTGGCACATTAAAAGACGGCATGCAGGTGACACTCAGCCATCGTGACGGATCGCAGGAGAAGACAAAGATCAAGGAGCTGCACACGTTCGACGGTATGGGTCACCAGCGCACCGACCAAGTAGAGTGTGGTGACATCTGTGCTGTCATCGGATTGGACAAGTTCGAGATTGGCGATACCATCTGCGACTTGGAGAACCCCGAGCCACTACAGCCCATTGCCATCGACGAACCCACAATGTCGATGCTCTTCACCATCAACGACTCGCCCTTCTTCGGCAAGGAAGGCAAGTTCGTCACCTCACGGCATATCAACGACCGCCTGGAGAAAGAGCTGGAGAAGAACCTCGCCCTGAAGGTGGAGCCGTTTGAGGACGCTACCGACAAATGGATTGTCTCTGGTCGCGGCGTGCTTCACCTCAGCGTGCTCATCGAGACCATGCGCCGAGAGGGCTACGAGTTGCAGGTTGGACAGCCGCAGGTCATCTACAAGGAAATCAATGGCGTGAAACACGAGCCCATCGAGGAACTGACCATCAACGTGCCCGAGGAGTTCGCTTCGAAGATGATCGACATGGTCACCCGTCGCAAGGGCGAGATGACTTCGATGGAGAATCAGGGTGAGCGCGTGAACATTGAGTTCCTGATTCCTTCGCGAGGCATCATCGGACTGCGCACCAATGTGCTCACCGCCTCACAGGGCGAAGCCATCATGGCCCACCGCTACAAGGAGTACCAACCCTATAAGGGCGACATAGAGCGCCGTGTCAACGGTTCGATGATAGCCCTTGAGACCGGCACCGCCTACGCCTACGCCATCGACAAACTGCAGGATCGCGGCAAGTTCTTCATCGATCCGGGCGAAGACGTATACCTCGGACAGGTCGTTGGCGAGCACGTCCACGACAACGACCTCGTCATCAACGTGTGCAAGGCCAAGCAGCTCACCAACGTGCGCGCCTCGGGTACCGACGACAAGGCACGCATCATCCCCAAGACTGTGATGAGCCTTGAGGAGTGCCTCGAATATATCAAGGAGGACGAACTGGTCGAGGTGACACCCAAGTCCATGCGCATGCGAAAGATCATCCTCGATCACGACCAGCGCAAAAAAGCGTCAATCAGTCGCAAATAATATTTTAGTGATGATAAAATAATAACTTGGTACAAATAATTAATGGAACACGAAGATACGAAGATACGAAGTTTTTCGTTCTCGTGAAATCATCTTCCTTTCTTCGTTTCTTCGTGTTTAGTTAAAATCATACCCACTTATTTTTATACGATTACTTAATTCGGAAGTATCACCGGTAGCGCAATCGTCCCTGTTTGCCAACCAAACAGGGGCTGAATAACAAAAAAAGAACCAATGCGACAAGCATTGGCACCAATAACACAACTAAACTATAGATTTATGAAAAAAGCACTTCCTTTACTTCTCTGTCTGCTCCTGCTATCGGCAGAAGCCTGGGCACAGGTATCGTTCGGCCATGCTGAGAAAATCAATAACGGATGGCTCTTTTTACGCGTAGACACAGCATGGAACATACGTGAGCAGCAAGACATGAAGGCTGCTGCCTTCGACGACCACTCGTGGCGACACGTCACGCTGCCCCACGACTGGGGCGTGGAGCTGCCTATGTCGCCCGACAAAGGTAGCTGTCAGGGCTATCTGCCTGGCGGTATTGGCTGGTACAGGAAGCATCTGGAGCTGAGTCCGAAGGCAGGAAGGCGCTACTACGTCTACTTCGAAGGCGTCTACCACCGCTCCGAGGTGTGGATCAACGGCCATCTGTTGGGCAAGAGACCCAGCGGATTTGCTTCGTTCCTCTATGACCTGACACCCTGGCTGCAAAGCGGTAACACGGAGAACGTACTGGCCGTCAGGGCTGACCACAGCGACGAGGCCGACGCCCGCTGGTACACAGGGTCGGGCATCTATCGCAACGTGTGGCTCGTTGAAGCGCCCGAAGTGCATCTGGCACAATGGGGCACTGCATGGCGACTGAAAAGCATCAACCAGAAGACTGCCGTCGTAGAGGTCGACGTGGAGACCACCGACGAGCGTAGCGACAAGTCGGCACTCACGCTGCAAGCCGTCGTCAAACTGACTGATGCCAAAGGCAATATCGTAGCCGAAGCAAAGACCAACATGGGCACGCAAGAGAAGAAGACCGTCAGGCTGACCATCAAGAACCCACAGCGATGGACGCTTAGCAGTCCTTATCTCTATCGGCTCACAACGCAGTTGGACAACGGCGACTGTTCGGTGGTCAGGGTGGGACTACGCACGCTCGACTTCTCGCCCGACCGCGGCTTTGCCCTCAACGGCGAGTGGATGAAGATGAAAGGCGTATGCCTGCATGACGATGCCGGCGTACTGGGAACAGCGGTGCCCTCCGACGTATGGCGGCGACGCCTGATGGAGCTGAAGAGCATCGGCGTAAACGCCATCCGCATGAGCCACAACCCACATGCGCCCCTACTCTACGACCTGTGCGACGAACTGGGACTGATGGTCATGGACGAGGCATCGGACGAGTGGGAGTTTCCCAAGCGTAAATGGCTGCGCGGCTGGAACCAAGGCGTACCGGGATTTGAAGGTTCGTATACTTACTTCGAAGAATGGATAGAACGTGATGTGGCCGACATGGTGCGTCGCGACCGTTGTCATCCCTCAGTGGTCATGTGGAGCATCGGCAACGAGGTTGACTATCCCAACGACCCCTACTCGCATCCCGTGCTCGACGGTAGCAGCATCACCCAGCCCATGTATGGCGGCTATAAGCCGGAGCAACCCAACGCCGAGCGCATAGGCATCATCGCCCAGCGACTGGCACGAATAGTGAAAGACATCGATTCGTCACGCCCCACGACGGGAGCACTGGCGGGTGTGGTCATGTCGAACGAGACGGCCTATCCCGAAGCTGTCGACATTGTGGGCTACAACTACACCGAGAGCCGCTACGATACTGACCACAAGAAATATCCGAAGCGTGTCATCTACGGCTCGGAGAACCGCCACGACCTGGCCGCATGGAAGGCTACACGCGATAATGCGCACATCTTCGGACAGTTTCTTTGGACGGGCATCGACTATCTGGGCGAGAGCGGTGTATGGCCCGCACGCGGTTCCAGTGCCGGACTGCTCGACCTCGCTGGTCAGCGCAAACCAATGGGATGGTATCGGGCCGCACTTTGGAGTACAGAACCCACATGCTACATAGGGTCCTACCCTATCGGTCGGCGACGCGGTAACAACATGGTGTCGACCTACGCACCCGACAACTGGAACTATGAGGAGGGCGAACGGGTGCGCGTGGTATGCTATACCAACGCTCCGTCAGCCCAGCTGATACTCAACGACAAGCCTGTCGATGCCACCCCGCAGCGCGATCCACAAAGCGACATCATCTACTGGGATCTGCCGTTCCAACCCGGACACCTGTGCTGCCAGGCATCAAACGGTGCTGCTTACGACCTTTGGACCAACGGACGACCGCACGCATTAAAGATAACCACCGACAAAGATACACTGAGACGGGATGCTGACGAGGTGGTGCATGTCTTCGTCGAAGTGACAGACCAGGAAGGCCATCTTGTGAAACAGGCCGATAACGAGGTAACGGTCAGCGTCGAAGGCGGCACACTGTTGGGCATAGAGAACGGAAACATACAGAACAACCATGCTCCGCGACGCGCTCCCGGCATGCTTCCCCAGAACAGGCTGCACACCTTGAACGGACGCTTGGTGGCCTACGTGAAAGCCAACAACCGCAACCGCCAGAATAGCATGACAATTAAAGTATCAGCGCCCCTAATAGGCTCGCAAACGAAGGTAATTGCACTAAAATAGGGACAAAACGGCAAAGAAAAGCCCAAAAACTTTGCTATTTGACAAAAAAGCATTATCTTTGCAAGTTGAAAAAGACAAAAACCTAATCATGGGAGAGAGAATCAAGAAACTCAAGAAGATAAGAATACACCGCGAGGGCACGGAAGAATTGCTCTACACCTTATTTGCTATCATTGCCATTGGCGTGGTGCTATGGCGTTCTTTTGATACCGTCATACCCTTCGTCATCTTCATTGCCATATTCGGAACGGCATGGCTGCTGATGCTGAACTTCTACCGTTGTCCCATTCGCTATTTCAATGGCGACACGGAAAAAGTGGTCGTGGCACCCGCAGATGGAAGGATTGTGGTAATCGAGGAAACCGAGGAGAACACGTACTTCCACGACCGTCGACTGATGATTTCTATCTTCATGAGTCCACTGAACGTACATGCTAACTGGTTCCCCGTCGATGGTCGGGTGAAGTTCGTCAAGCATTTCAACGGCAACTACCACAAGGCGTGGCTGCCAAAGGCAAGCGAGGAAAACGAACATGCCGACATCATGATTGAGACACCCGACGGCCAGGAGGTGCTGGTCAGGCAGATAGCCGGTGCTATGGCTCGTCGCATCGTCACCTACGCCTCGGACGAGGAAGACTGCTACATCGACGAACACCTGGGCTTCATCAAGTTAGGATCGCGCGTTGACGTCTTCCTGCCCTTAGGCTCCAAGCCCTCCGTGAAAATGGGACAGGCCACCACGGGCGACCAGACCATCATCGCAAGAATCCCTTAATTTCTTCACCATCTCCCCTCCACCTATGAAGAAACACATCCCTAACGCCATCACCTGTTGCAACCTCATCTCGGGCTGCATCGCTGCCTATTTTGCCTTCAAAGGGCTGTATACCCTGGCGCTGCAATGGATTGTCATCGGTGCCGTGTTCGACTTCTTCGACGGCATGTCGGCACGTCTGTTAGGTGTCAGCTCACCCATAGGCAAAGAGCTTGACTCGCTGGCCGACGTTGTCACCTTCGGTGTGGCACCTTCAGCCATCGTGTTCCACTTCCTGGAGAGGAACTTGTCAATTCTCAATTCCGAATCCTCGCTCCTCAGTTTCCTGCCCTATATCGCATTCCTCATCGCAGCCTTCTCGGCATTGCGACTGGCTAAGTTCAATCTGGACGAACGCCAGACCACCTCGTTCATCGGACTGCCTACGCCAGCCAACGCATTGTTCTGGGGTTCACTCATCTGGTGGATGGACTTCAAAGCGATGTTCGAGCCATACACCCTTCCTACCTATTATATATATATAGTGGTAGTGCTGATACTACTGAGTTGCTGGCTGCTCGTTGCTGAGTTGCCACTATTCGCACTGAAGTTCAAACACTGGGGATGGAAGGGAAACGAAGTGAAGTTCATATTCATCATCACCTCTATCCTGCTGTTGGCCGTATTAGGCGTCAAAGGCATCGCCGTCGTTATTGCCTGGTATGTGCTACTCTCGGTCATCACCAGGAAGAAGACCGCTCCAATCAAGCAGGACTAAACAACAATCAGCATTATCCTATTACTGCAAGCCTATGAAGTTCCTCATCGGAATACCCATCATCATTCTCGCCCTTGCTGCCGTAGTCGCCATGGTTGTATTCTACATGATGCTACGCGTATGGCTCAAAGTAAGAAAGTACATGAAAGGCGACTTCACCGACGAAGAGGTGGAGCGCCTATCGAAGAAGTATTATAAACAAGAGAACAGGCACAATTTCTCGAAAGACTACTTCAAGCGCAGCGAAAGTAGTACCAGAAGCAGTCAGCAGCAGACGGGCAACGACTTCAGACAATACCGTACCACCCGCACATCGGAAGGAGTAACCATTATCGACGACCGTGATCCCAACCAGGCAACACGGAAGATTTTCAACGAAGGTGAAGGTGAATATGTTGACTTCCAAGAAGAGAACTGAAGCCGCTCGACACCAAGCCATGTAACATACGGCATAGAAAAAGGGCTCCAGAACGGAGCCCTTCGTTTTTTGGTTTATGAAGTCTAACCTCGAGAGATTAGCCAAGGCTGATAGCCTCAGAAGGACAAACACTTGCGCAAGTACCGCACTCGGTGCAAGCATCAGCGTCAATCACGTACTTCTCGCCCTCGGAAATAGCCTCCACGGGGCACTCAGGCTGACAGGTACCGCATGCGATACAGTCGTCACCAATTACATATGCCATAATTCTTAGTTTTTAAAAGGTTAAATACTTAATATTGATGATGCAAAGGTAATGACTTTTTCCGAATAATACCCATAATTTGGTATTTATTTTTGCAATTTATACAATGTCGAAATAAATCCCGACATAATAAGCAACCTGAATTTGCGTTATTATATATAGTTATGAGAAAATGGATTCCTATCATCCTGTTGTCATTGTGCGCTGTCATCCCTATGGCAGCTCAGAAACGCGTAGTCCAAAACAAGCCTTACATCGACCTGCGCATGCTGCATTTCGGCATTAGCCTGGGATTACACATGCAGGATGCCGATATGACCAACATTGGCCCCCAGACTTTCGAACTGCCTGAAGGAGACTTAATGAACGGCAACGTGCTATGCGACGTAGACAACTGGAACCCAGGCTTCAGCGTCGGCGTGCTGGCCGACCTGCGTATCAACCGTCATTTCTCCCTTCGCGTTCTGCCCACCATGCATTTCGGACAAAAGCATCTGGTGTTCCGCAACCTGAACGAACTGAACGAGTACGGCCAACCCACTTTCGAGACACAGGATCTGAAGAACACCTATATATCGGTACCCGTCGACCTGAAGTTTGCTGCCGAGCGCTTTAACAACTATCGTCCCTACGTCATTGCCGGTGTAAATCCCATGCTGAACCTTTCTGGCAAAGATCAGGACTACGTACAGCTGAAAGGTCACGACCTGATGCTCGAGGTAGGACTGGGATGCGATTTCTACCTACCTTTCTTCAAGCTTATTCCCGAATTGAAGTTCTGCTACGGCTTGACCAATGCCCTTGACAAAAACCACATCGACGAGCTGCGCGATGTGAACAAGCTCCCCTATGCCCGCAGCATCTCGGACGTAAGGACGAAGATGATTGTACTCACCTTCTATTTCGAATAAGATCAGTTGATTTTCGTAAGCGTGACACCGACATCGGCGATGCCGGGCAATATCTCACGCTTCATATTATGACGGATACTTACACGGAGCGAGTCGCCCTGGGTAAGCTTCATGTTGCAGAGATGAAAGCGATACTGGTAGAAACTGACGCCCTCACCCTGAACCGTTCCGTCGGCATCGACCAGCCTACAGGAAAGGGTGTCGCTGCGCCTCATCCCCGACGGATACACCTGCTGTTCCACAATCAGCGTCAGCCCCATAAAAGGATAGGCCCCGTTGATGCGAAGTCCCACCTCCTCACGGAACGTACCGTTGTCCGTGACAGGTGAGACCACGAACGACAGGTGGTCGGTTTTCTCCCATCCGTAGATTGGCGTATGCTCGTAATGGCTGTATATGGTCTTACGGTTGCAGCCGGCTATGACCAGTGCAACCGTAAGAACGAATACGAACAGGCTATTCCTACACTTCATTGAGGCTGTTCTTTCACTTCATTGTCCTTTGACTTCTGGGAACCTGGCTTCGAAGGTTTCTGGGCAACCTTCTTCTTCTTTTTCTTCTTCGACTTGTCAAAGCGATGGATGTCACCGTCGGCCAACAGATCGACGGGACCTTTCGCCTCCTTCGTCTGATTGTCGGGCTGTAGCGACTCGGGCTTCTCGCCCCTGCGGTTCATCTCTATCACCTGCTTGGCACGCTCGGCAGTGATGGTCTCAAGGTTAGCAGCAATGCGTTTGTCGGTGGAATAGGTAACAAGTCCTGCGAGGATGTCGCTCTTGAAAAAGAAATAGTCGGCATCGAGCGTCTGCAGGATGACCTCACGGCTGGGCAGCCGGCGTCCATGCTCAATATAGTCATCAACCTCATAGTTCAGGCAACACTTCAGCTTGGCGCACATGCCAGCCAGCTTCTGTGGGTTCAGCGAGATGTCCTGGAAACGGGCTGCTGCCGTCGAGACACTCGAGAAGTTCTTCATCCACGTGGCACAACAGAGCTCTCGTCCGCACGGTCCTGTACCGCCTATGCGCCCTGCTTCCTGTCGGGCGCCGATCTGCTTCATCTCAATGCGCACATGGAAAGCTGCTGCCAGGTCCTTGATCAGCTGACGGAAGTCCACTCGCTCGTCGGCGATATAGTAGAAGATGGCCTTCTGACCGTCGCCCTGAAACTCCACATCACCAATCTTCATCTTCAGGTCGAGTCCCTTGGCAATCTCACGGCTCTCGATCATCGTCTCATGTTCACGGGCTTTTGCCTCACGATACTTGTCCATGTCAATCTGACGGGCCAGACGGTAGATGCGCTTGATGTCGTCTTCCGACTTCAGGTTGGCCTTCTTGATTTGCATCTTCACCAACCGTCCGGTAAGTGTCACCACACCGATGTCGTGTCCTGGATTAGCCTCCACGGCTACGATGTCGCCTTTCTTCAGCGGTAGGTTGTTCACATTGTGATAGTAGCCCTTGCGGGTATGCTTGAACTGCACCTCCACCAGGTCGGTAGTATCGGCATTACCAGGCACGTCAGCCAGCCAGTCATAGGTATTCAGCTGACGGTCCTGACGGCCTATCGCAGCGCGGCAGAGTCCGCGGTCACAGCCGGTACGTATCTCGTGTTCTTTCTGTTTCTCAGTCATTGCTGTTATTTATTATAGGTATTGTATTCTTATGGGGCTTATGGGCCTCATTAGGCTTATTAGTCTTATTAGTCTCACTTCCGCTGAATGAGCAGCACAATCATCTGAAGGGCGAAGTCGAAGAATACGATCTTCGCATTGGCATTCTGGCCGATGTCACGGTAGGCACGGTCTACCAGTTCATAGATGCTGATCACATTGTCCTCATTGATAAAACGGGCAAAGTTACGGGCGAAGTTCTCCTCCTCCTGTGTCATATAGCAGAGCTCCTGTTGCTGGAAGTTATACACGAAGTTCTCGCGGATGAGCTGTAGGAAATACGTCAGGAAGCGTTTCTGCTTCTCACGCCCGAAGGCCGACATCGTCTCGCTCCACTTTTTCAACTCATTGATCTTACGCTGATAGGCCAGTCGCATCAACAAGATGAAGAGGTCGAGGAACTGCTGATTCTCTGTTCCCACCTGCAGCTCCTGCAGGGCTTTCAGCCACGAGCCGTTAGCCAGTCGGCTGATACGGTGGGCTGACTGCTCGTCGATGCCCCTACTCTCTACCAAAGCTTTTTCCATCGTCTCGGCAGGCAGGCGCTTCACATCGATGCGCTGCACCCGGCTACGGATAGTCTCCAAAAGCTTGTCCGGCTCTTCGCATACCATGAGGAACACCGTCTGCTGGGGTGGCTCCTCAATCAGCTTCAGCAGTTTGTTGGCACACTCGATGTTCATGCGCTCGGGTAGCCAGACGACGCTCACCTTATAACCTCCCTGACTCGACTTCAGCGAGAGCTTGCGCACCAGCTCGTCACTCTCTCCTGCTGTGATGATGGCCTGCTGGTTCTCAGCACCCATGGCCGTGAGCCACTGGTCGATACTGAAATAGGGGCCTTGCACGATTAGCTCATGCCACTCGCGGGCGAAGTCGTCGCTCACCGGCTTATGATCAGCTCCCATCGACGGCAGCTTAATGGTGGGATAGGTAAAGTGCAGGTCGGGATGCTCCAGTTTGCGCACCATCGCATTGTCCTCACCCAACAGATAGCTCGCGAAGCCCACGGCCAGTGCCAACTTGCCCACACCCTGCGGTCCGCAGAGCATGATAGCATGCGGCAGGCGGTCTTCGCTGACCATCTGCAGCAGGCGATCCTTCACCTCTTCCTGACCGATGACTTCTGACAGCTTCATAGAATATTCCTAATAATGTGGCTCATAGGGCTTATTGGGCTTATTGCCCTCATAAGGGAGCCTATAGCAGCCGGCGGGCAATCTCTGCCACCGAGTCTACGGCTCCCATGGTGTAGAAGTGGATGTCACAGATGCCGTGATGATAAAGCTCGCGGCACTGTTCGGTAGTCCACTCGATGCCTAACTGGCGGGCATCATCGTCGGTCTTACACTTCACAATCTCACGGGCCAACGGCTCGGGAATGTCGCAGTGGAACGTCTTCGGCACCACCGTGAGCTGTGTGAGCTTGGCTAACGGCTTGATGCCGGGGATGATGGGAATAGTGATACCCATCGCCCTCGCTTTCTCCACAAACGCGAAGTATTTCTGGTTGTCGAAGAACAGCTGGGTCACGGCATACTGTGCTCCCAGGTCCTGCTTCTCTTTCAGAAACTGCATGTCCATCTCCATGTTTGGAGCCTCCTCGTGCTTCTCCGGATAGCAGGCCACACCGATATCGAACTTCGGTCCGGGGCTCTTGATGGGTGTACCATCGGCAAAGACGCCGTCGTTGAAACGCTGCACCTGACGAATCAGGTCTGTGGTATGGGCATGACCGCCTGGTGTGGGACGGAACATCGGATCGTCCTTCGCCTTGTCGCCACGCAACAGCAACAGGTCGCGAATGCCCAAGAACTGCAGGTCGAGCAGTTCGTATTCGATATCCTCGATGGTAGCTCCGCTGCAGATGACGTGCGGCTGCACCGTCACACCAAAGCGCTGCTGGATGGCGGCGGCCACGGCAATAGTGCCCGGACGGCGACGCACACGACTGCGCTCATAGCGTCCGTCGCCCACCTCTTTATATATATATTCGCTATGGTGGGTCGTAATATTGATGAAGGCGGGATTGAACTCGCACAGCTTCTCGATATCGGCAAACAGCCGTTCAGTGCCCGTCCCCTTCAGTGGGGGTAGCACCTCGAACGAGAACTGCTTCTGTGCGGAATCACCGCTGATAATGTTTGCTACTGCCATTGTTTTTGCACATTTGGGTGCAAAGATACGAAAAAATAACGGTATTCATGCAAAAATACCGTTATTTTCTCTTTCATTGGTCTTTTTAGACCCCCGAAATCACTTCTTGATGCGATACAGGCGGAACGACATGGCGGGCACGTCGTCGGTGAGCACCGAGTTCTTTTTCCCGGCTTCTACCTGTGAAGTGCCGCTGACAGGATGAATTTTCTCAGGGCTGTCAAGCGTGTTCTCGTCGTCCATCGAACCGTTATGCTGCAAAGTCAGGGTCTGTGCTGTGCGCTCACCCTTCATGCCGATAAGGTTCAGCTGTACGTTCTGCGCCTGCTTCGAGGTGTTGATGACCTTGACGACGACCTCGCCCGTCTGCTTGTCGAACACCGACGAGGCGAACAATCCGTCCTGCCCCTGCTGTCCAGCCACAGGCTTCTTGTCCATGAGCAGCGACAGCACGTTCGTACCTTTGTTCATGGCATACATCTGCTGCACATAATAGGAAACCGACTTGAACATGCGCAAATTGTCGTACCAGATCATGTCCGGACGCCACTGCCATCCCTCTACATGGGCGAACAGCGGAGCGTATGTGGCCATGTGGACGATATCGGCATTGCGCTCTAACGAGGTCATGAAGGCAGCCTCATAGAGTGAAGTCTCATAGTGGTTCCATTTCTTGCCCTTACCGTGACAGGCATACTCTCCGGCAAACACCTTCGGACCCTTACGGTCGTAACTGTCGTAACGCAAAGCGCCACAGTTGGGATAGCGGTCCTTCGGAGCCGTACCGAGGAACCACTCCTCGTTGCGGTAGAAGTGCTCGTCGACGAGGTCGGCCTTCTGGGCCTTCATGGCTTCCCAGCCCTTCTCAAACATCTTGCCTTCGCTGTCGGGGCCGCTCGTACCTATGATCTTGATGGCAGGATACTTAGCGCGGATAGCCTCAACGAAGGGCTTCAGACGGTCGAAGTAGGGAGTGTCCCACTGCTCGTTGCCCACACCGATAAACTTCATGTTGAACGGTTCGGGGTGTCCCATCTCAGCGCGAATCTTCGCCCACTTGTTGGTTGCAGGGTCACCATTGGCAAACTCTATCAGGTCGATGCAGTCGTCGATAAAGGGCTGCAGCTCGTCCATTCCTGCATGAGCGTCCAGTCCGTTCTGGAACTGGCAGGCAAGACCCACGCTCAACACGGGCAGCGGCTCGGCGCCAATGTCCTCACACAGCTGGAAAAACTCGAAGAAGCCAAGGCCATAGGTCTGGAAATAGTCAGGGAAGTAGCGGTTAGTGAAGGTATAGTGCCAGCGGTTCTCGTTTAGAGGACGGTTCTCGACGGGTCCGATGGTGTTCTTCCACTGATAACGGGTAGCGAGGTCGGTACCTTCTACAATGCAGCCACCTGGGAAGCGGAACACGCCCGGATGCACATCCTCCAAGGCTTTGGCGAGATCCTCGCGCAGGCCGTTCTCGCGTCCCTTATAGGTCTTGACGGGAAACAGGCTCACATGATCCACATCGGTCGTCACCTTGCTGTCGCCCCACACACGGAGATGAGCCTTGTCGAAGGTGCGCCTGGGCTTAATGATAGCCGTATATTTCTTCCATTCCTTACCGCTCACCTCTACGCTGGTATTGCCCAACTTCTGGTCATCGTTCATGGTAGCATTGTCCACGAGGTCAATCCATAGCTTGGCATTACCACCGCCAGGTACTCGTGCCCATACAGAGAAGCGATATTCCTCACCTCCCTTCACGCCCATGCCGAAGAAGCCGTGGTTCTCAATCATAGTGTGCTTGTCGTTGTGACCCGACGGGGCCAAGCGTACACATTTAGGATTCTTCTCGAACGGGCCGTCGCTCAGCAGCATGACCTTGCCAGAGATATCCCATCCCGTGTAAGGATTGGGAAATTCAAACGAGCGGTTCTTCACCAGTTCTGCATACAGACCGCCATCAGCGGCATAGTTAATGTCCTCAAAGAACAGACCGTACATCGTCGACTGCACGGGAGCTCCAAGCTTCTTCACGTTCACGTCCATCACGTGCTGGGCCTGTGCCGAGACCGATGCCGTGAGTGCAAGGGCAAATGATAAAGTTTTCAGATTCATTGTGTGGATAGTTCGTTGATATTGGTATAATAGTTGCTTTCTTTTGCAAAATTAGTTAAAAAGTCTGGGTTTGGCAAGAGTTTTCCAAAGAAAAGCATTACTTTTGTAACAAATTAACGAAGATACCGAAAATAATACAGAAATCATGAAGACAATCTTAGTAGCAGAAGACAACGACAGCAACTACATCCTGATGACCTATATCCTGAAGCGTGACTACCTCTTCAAGCGTGCAAAGAACGGACAGGAAGCCGTCAATGCTGCCGACGAGGGAGGCATCGACCTCATTCTCATGGACATCAAGATGCCTGTCATGGACGGCCTGGAAGCCACCACCAAGATCAAGAAGGCCCACCCCGACCTACCCATAGTGGCACTGACGGCCAACGCTTTCGACAGCGACCGCCAGCTGGCCCTGAAAGCCGGCTGCGACGATTTCCTCTCAAAGCCCGTCAGCTCGGAGAAATGCCTCCAGATGATTGCCAAGTTCATCGGCAAGTAATCGCAGATGACTTGCTCATTTGTCCAATGTCACTTTTGCTGAGAGCGCCTTTCAACCAAGGCAAAAGCAGAAGTGACATTGTTTTGTGTTATTGTATCAGGCTTATTGATGTTGCATACACATTATATTTATCGCAAACCACTAAATAAACAAAAACGAGCTACATCTCTGTAACTCGTTGTTTGTTTTTGGTAGCGGGAGCCGGGATTGAACCGGCGACCTCATGATTATGAATCATGCGCTCTAACCAGCTGAGCTATCCCGCCATCATCTGTTAAGCGGGTGCAAAAGTACTACTAAATTTCAGAAATGAAGAATGAAGGAGATAAAAACATCTCAAAATTAGATATATTTAACAAAACAATCGGTAAAATATATGCCCTTACACGCCTAAACTGCCAACTTTTTTGTAATTTTGCCACCAAATCAGAATGATTGTTACCTAATGAATATGTAAAAACCTAACGAGTATGCAAAAAAGAAGATTAGATATTGAGTATCCTTTGAATGCAGGAAAGCCAGATTTGCTATGGATGCTGATGAGCACCGACCACGGTTTGGAAAGATGGCTTGCCGACGAAGTGAAGGAAGAGAATGGCGTGCTGAGTCTGACTTGGGGAAGTCCATACGGCGAACATCATACACTTCATGCCAATATAGTAGAGCGGCAGAAGAATAGCCACATACGGCTGCGTTGGGTCGACGAAGACGACCCTGTGGCCTATTGGGAGATGCGTATCGGCCACAGCGAGCTCACACAGGATCTTTGTCTCTGTGTGGTAGACTATGCTCCGGAGGAGGACATCGACGATTTACACGAGCTTTGGGACGGCAATCTGGAGCGTTTACACCAGTCAAGTGGCTTCTAAAGGGCTAACAATGCTTAAAAAACACCGCATTGCTTTGTAGTGCGGTGTTTTTTGCGTATCTTTGCACGCTAAATATTCAAGATGTTTCGGATAAAGAAGTTAGACGTCTTCATAGCCAAGCAGTTCGGACTGCTATTTGTGGGAACATTCTTCATCTGCCAGTTTGTGTTGATGATGCAGTTTCTTTGGCGCTATGTCGACGAATTGATAGGTAAAGGTCTGTCGCTCGATGTACTGGCTCAGTTTTTCTGGTACATGGGTCTGATGCTTATGCCCCAAGCTTTCCCTTTGGCCATACTATTGTCATCGCTCATCACCTTTGGCAACTTGGGCGAATCGTCAGAGCTGACGGCTATCAAGGCTGCCGGCGTGTCGCTGATGCAGGCCTTCCGCTCGCTCATCGTTATCGTCCTGCTGATTTCGGGCATGTCACTTTTCTTCCAGGATGTGGTAGGACCGTTGGCCAATCAGAAGTTCTTCATGCTTTTGCGTGCCATGAAGCAGGCGAGTCCCGAGCTTGAAATTCCCGAAGGCATCTTCTACGACGGCATTCCCAACTCGAACATCTATGTACAGAAGAAAGACCTGACAACAGGTAAGCTCTATGGCATTATGATTTACCAGCAGTCGAATTCGTTCGAGGACCAGGCCATCATTCTTGCCGACTCGGGCATGATGCAGTCGACAGAAGAAAAGATGCACCTGCTGCTGACGCTATGGAGTGGCGAGTGGTTTGAGAACATGAACTCGTCGGACATCGGTGGTTCGGCCGAGGTGCCCTACCGGCGTGAGACGTTTGCAGAGAAGCACATCCTGCTTGACTTCGACAACAGCCTGAACATGGACATGACGGGCATCACGTCGAGTGCGCAGGCCAAGGGCATCAGACAGCTGACCCACGATGCCGACAGTATCGACCACCACATCGACAGCCTGGGACACGCCTATTTCGCCGAGGTGCAGCTTTCCACACTCTACATGCCCCATCTCACGGGCGACGACTCGCTGAAACTCGTCCATAAAATAGCCTCAGGAGGCACCGACATTGACTCTGTCTACAACAGTCTGGCTGTCGAGAAGAAAATCGAGCTGTTCAAGATTGCCACGCAGGAAGCCAAGCGTGCCGTTGCTGAGACCGGTCTGAAGGCTGAGTGGACTGACTATGTCAACAAGCAGTCACGCCTGCATAAGATTGAGATGATTGGAAAGTTCACACTGGCCCTTTCCTGCATCATCTTCTTCTTCATCGGTGCTCCCCTTGGCGCCATCATCCGTAAGGGAGGACTGGGCGTGCCGGTCATCATCTCTGTGCTGGTGTTTATTGTCTATTATATCTTCGACAATACCGGCATGCGTATGGCCCGTGAGAACGAGTGGTCTGTCTGGTTCGGCAAATGGATTGCCACTATGGTACTTGCACCACTGGCCGTCTTTTTCACCTATCAAGCCAACAAAGACTCTGTGGTGTTCAACTACGACGCCTACCGAGAATTCTTCATGCGAGTACTGGGACTGCGCATGAAGCGCAACATACCTATGAAGGAAGTGTTCATCGAGGAGCCGAAATACCTCATGGATGCCGATATGCTGACCAATGTAGGCATAGCCATCGACCGCTACTCCAATGAGCACCATCTTGTCAGGTGGCCCAACCCCATCAAGGTATTCTTCCGTCCTGGCGACGACGACGACATCCAGAACATCAACAACGTACTTGAGGTGGCCATCGAGGATCTCGCATTCACTCGCAACAAGTATGTACTGATGAAGCTCAACCAGTACCCAGTCATAGCTACCCATGCCCACACGCGACCTTTCCAGCGCAAGTGGCTAAACATTATTACCGGACTGTTCCTGCCCACGGGCATCTTCTTCTATTTCCGCATGATACGTTTCCGTTTCCGTCTGTACCGAGACCTGCAGAACATTATCCGTATCAACAAGAAACTCATTCCCCGACTCATCGAGTTAGGCAACCTCAAGAAAGAAGCTGAAATGATGCCTGCTGACGATGATGACGATTGAACAATGAACATTGAACGCTGAATGATATATATATGGAACCAATGAGACTGAACACCATAGACGAGGCTCTCGACGATTTCCGTGAGGGCAAGTTTGTCATTGTCGTCGACGACGAGGACCGCGAGAACGAGGGCGACCTTATCTGCGCTGCAGAGAAGATAACGCCCGCGATGGTCAACTTCATGCTGAAGCATGCCCGTGGCGTGCTCTGCGCACCCATCACCCTCAGCCGCAGTGCCGAGCTCGACCTGCCCCGACAGGTGGAGAACAACACCTCAGTCCTCGGTACGCCTTTCACCGTAACCATCGACAAGCTTGAAGGCTGCACCACTGGTGTCTCGGCCGCCGACCGTGCCGCTACCATCCGTGCCCTGGCCGACCCCGCTTCTACGCCCCAGACCTTCGGGCGTCCCGGTCATATCAATCCCCTCTATGCCCAGGACAACGGTGTGCTGCGTCGCAGTGGACACACCGAAGCTGCCGTCGACCTGTGCAAGCTCGCAGGGCTCTATCCCGCCGGTGCGCTGATGGAGATTATGAACGACGACGGCACGATGGCCCGCCTGCCCGAACTGCAGGTCTTTGCCCGTGAGCACAGCCTAAAGATCATCACCATCAAAGACCTCATCGCCTACCGCCTGCGCCAGGAGTCGCTCATCGAAGTGGGTGTCGAGGCCGACATGCCCACTGCATACGGTCACTTCCGCATCATTCCCTTCCGTCAGAAGTCAAACGGACAGGAGCACTTCGCACTCATCAAAGGCCATTGGCGCGAAGACGAGCCCATCCTCGTGCGCGTACATTCTTCATGTATGACGGGCGACATCCTCGGCTCCATGCGCTGCGACTGTGGCGAACAGCTTCACTGGGCCATGCAGCGCATAGAGCAGGAAGGCAAGGGCGTTATCGTCTACATGCAACAGGAAGGTCGCGGTATCGGCCTGATGAACAAGCTCGCTGCCTACAAGCTACAGGAAGAGGGATACGACACCGTCGACGCCAACCTCTGTCTCGGCTTCAAGGCCGACGAGCGCGACTATGGCTGCGGAGCACAGATGCTGCGCCATCTCGGTGTCCATAAGATGCGCCTCATGACCAACAATCCCGTAAAGCGCGTAGGCCTCGAAGCTTACGGTCTTGAGATAGTCGAGAACGTACCCATCGAGGTCACCCCCAACGAGTATAACCTGCGCTACCTACGCACCAAGCAGCAGCGCATGGGCCATACGCTGCACTTGTAGTCGGCCTGCCAGCGAGAATCCAGGACGATACCATAACTGTTCTGAGGGATGAACAAAGTGTGAGTCTTGAAGCTGTTACTTTACTCCTTAAACACCATTCTGTCTGCTAACTGCAGGAAGTAGCCGTTCGACCACACATCCAGTTCGTGGGGATCATTCTTGAGGAATGGTCGTACATCGGTCTTGACATCCTCAATGTTTGTGGTGGCAAGACGCTCTTTTAGGACAACCTTAAATTCCTCTATCGACATTTCCTTTCCATTGAACTCGCGGATACGCTCTTGTAGATGCTCAAAGTCAAGAGGCACCTGCCATCGTACATACCATTCGAAGTCATACCAATCGCGTCCCTTTACACGGGTTTTCCAGTTTCGGAATACCAGCGCGTGCATCTTGCCCGCATACAGGTCAGGTAGCTGGAAACAACGTACCATAAAGGTATAAGGCAGTGTCAGTGCCCTCTGCTCTGTATGGAACATCAGAGGCGGTTGGGTATCTACTTCTATCTTCACCTTTACGGATTTTTCTGTCTGGAAAGCCACATTGTAAACATTGGTATTATCCTTTAGGAAGGCAGAGTCCACTCTACCGAAGACCTTCCTGTCCTTCTTTTTGATTTCCACCTTGCGTCCTAAAGCATCGAATTCCTCAATAATCGGCTGGAAATAGTTCTCAAACACGAACTTATCATCTGGAGTCAACAGCGAGAAATCCATATCCTCAGAGAAACGAGGTAGTTGATGGAATAGTCGCAGACAAGTACCTCCATAGAAAGCAGCCTTGTCAAAGAACCCTCCACGATGCAGTCCTGCCAGCACCACCTGCTGAGTAATTTCGTAGATGGCATTCTGCTTGTCTTTAGCAGTATTAATTTGATAACGCTGTAGCGCTCTTTCAAAAAAATTGTTGGATATCATCTTTCCAAAATCTTTATCAGGTTGTTAATGGCTTGTCGCTTCTTGCTGACTGCTGCACACTGCCGGAATATGTCAACGTTCATTTCCATAAAAGCATCCATATCCAGTCGCAGATCCTCTTCCAAAAAGACATGAGTATCCTTTAGGAACCGCAAAGGAAGTCTCGGAGTCGTGATGATATAGTCACACAAAGCCTTTTCTGGTGTGGCTATCAAGTAGTACACTCCTTCTTCTTCACGCTGGGTAACACCTATGGGGTAATAGTCCTTGGCACAGTGATGATACTCAAACCGTCCAGCATCATTCTGAAAAGAAACCGTCAGATGCGTCGTCATAGACTCCACAACCTCCACCCTTTCCGGTATCAGCCCGTATTCTCTCAGTGCCGTCAGCATAGACACATACGACGGGCCATAGAGCACATTGCCTATCAAATTCAGAGACAATAAAAGACCGCTCTCTTTTGGAGATACGACATATAGGCCACGCTTTAGACGTATAATCCTACCCGTCTTCTCAAGGTTTGCCACCTTTCTGTTAGCCGACCTCACATCAGGGTATAGTGAAGCGACAGCTGCAGTATTAACAGGGATGTTTTTAAAGACGGCCAATTCGTTCATAACAATTCTTTTATTACTTCAGGGGGCAAAATTAGTGTTTTTTTCGATAGTAAACAACATTATTTGTAATTTTTTCTCAAAAAAGTTACTATTCAAGGTCATTTTCGATTACAAAGATAGTTCTTCAGCTATCCAGAATCACTGCTTTTCAAGATAATCAAAGATCCCTAACATAATCTGGCTGCAAACAAAATAATGTAGATACCCATCGAGGTCACGCCCAACGAGTACAACCTGCGCTACCTCCGCACCAAGCAGCAGCGCATGGGCCACACCCTACACTTGTAGTCGGTCCGTCCGTTGTTCACCGCACCACTACCTTGCGACCTCTCACAAGATAGACACCTGGGGCAAGACCACGCAGGGAGGTGACATTCCTCCGTACGAGCATGCCATTGGTACTGTAGACATCGAACGTACCGGAAACACTGTTGGCATCGATACCGGTAGCGATGCCCTGTAGCGTCAGACGGATGGGAGCAGCAAGCGAACCGTGGCTGTCACCATCAAAGAGGATTGTCTCGGCTACAGGAACGATATCATCCGTAGTGCTGTCGTAGCAGCGGAAGCTAATCACCTCGTCGCTGCCGGCACTGCCCTGCACGCCGATGAACAGTTTGTCGTTCACCCAGCGCCCAATGCCTCGGCACTCATCTCCGCAGAAGGCACCAACCGTCACCTGTTCCTCGACATCCGCTACCTGAGCCACGATGGTCATGTTGTCAGGATAGCGATAGACATCATACTGCCAAGGTGACTGCTGGTCGCTCGAAACCTGACACCTCTGGCGGCTGGCTGCAGGTGCTGAGGTGGCAGAACTGTATTTGAACGTCACGTTCTTGGCCGACTTATACATATACCCCTTGCCCGGCTCCATCACGATGTCGGCAGGCACCCACGCACTGCCGTCGTACTCGGCAAACTCGTCCTTGCACACCAGTTGGTCGCCCGCCGTGGCCTGCAGGTTCTCAAGTGCCGTCCCCACGGGTAGTGCCACCATCGGTACATAGCCTATCCAGTTCCAGCCTTTATACAGCTGTACTTGTGTAGCAGACGGGTCGGCAAAGTTGCCGGTCAGATACGCAGTGGCTTCCTCCTCCATCTTCAGCTTGTATCCGGCAGTAACCTCCATTGTCTGCAGGCCGCCCACCAGCCCATATTCCGCATCGTTAATCAGCTCCTGTGTCTGGCTGACCAGACGTTGCGTCTTGTCCTTGATGGGTTCCAAGAAAGAGCTGGCCTCCGTTGTTGCACTTGTCGAGATCCAGTTCCAGCCCTGCTTTAAATCGTAAATAACCTGGGGATGATTGATGATATTGACGTTGAATGACACATCACTAAACGTGATCTTTTGATTGTCCTGCGTGTTGAACTCTATCTTCTTTATTATTCCCAATAATGTAGGGGCAGGCCACATGCCTGCCTGTTCCGCCAGCGATGCATCGGCCATCAGCGTCACCATAAACAGCGTTCCGCTATTGTCAGGGATGGCCTCGCCTTCCATCGACATGCCGATAAAGCGATAGGTGTTATTGGCCAACACGCTCGACGAAATCTTATGCTCAGTAGTAGCGAAACGATTGCCTAACGTGGCGTTGGGTCTGCCGTTCACATTCAGTGCCAGCGTCAGTCCTTCAGGCAGAACAATGTCGCACTGCCAGCCCATCAAGTTGGTAGTACTATTACTGAGGTCAACAGCCATAATAGCACTCTTGCCCGGAGCCATTTCCATGTCTTTCACAGTTAGGGAATCGTCAACAGTTGGAGCTTCATCAAGGAGGATTATGCCAAAGGCAACGTTGTCCATTATCAGCTTTTGGTTGTCCTGCGTGTTGAACTCAATATTCTTTACCATTCCCGTCAGTGTAAGGGCAGGCCCCGTGCCAGCCCGTTCCGCCAGCGATGCATCGGCCATCAGCGTCACCATAAACAGCGTTCCGCTGTTGCCTGGTATGGCTTCTCCATCCATAGACATACCGATAAAGCGGTAAGTGCCGTTAGCCAGACGGCTCGACGAGATGATGTGTCCTGTCGTGGCGAAACGGTCGCCTAATGTGGCATCGGGTTTGCCATTTTCCTTTAGTACAAGCGTAAGTCCTTCGGGCAACACGATGTCGCATTGCCATCCCATCAGATTGGTGGTCTCGTTGTCGAGACAAACAGCCAGGGTGACACTTTTGTTGGGAGCGACCTGCACATCCTGCACGGTCAGCATATCTGCGGCATGGGCGATACCCGTCCACACGAGCATCAGCCCAGCCGTCAGTATGTTCCTTATAATCATCTCACCACTACTTTTCGGTTTCCAATCAAATACACACCAGCCTTAAGCCCCTTGAGGGGATTCTCTCTCGGATGTAAGCGTATGGTGCGACAGAGGCGACCGTCGAGGGTGTAGACCTTTTGCTCTAAGGCCTGAGTACAGCTTCCAGAGACATCGGCTATGTCCGTTATCACGGCATTAGCACTCATGCCATCGAAGCACACCTCGCTCAGGCCGACAGTAGTGAAGCGAATATCGCTAAGGGTAATGTCGCCATTGGCAACGATATTGAGCAGGGCTGCAGCACTGGCTGGCAGCGGTTCGTTTGTAAGTGAGTAGCATACCACGCGGTAGCGGCCATCGCCAAGTTTACGACAGGTAAGGATGTGACTGTTAGAAACCTCTTCAGACAACTGCACTGTGGTGCAGGGGAAGGCCCCGTTCCTGTCCGATTCATCAGCCAACTGCACATCAAGCTGGAAGCCTATAAACTTCTCCTGATTCTCCAGCCACAGCTCGTAGCCATCGGTTACATATCTCAATGACATCTCCGACATTGGGCTGGCATCTGCCATGACTCTACTTTCCGCACTGGTTACTCCATCGTTAAGGATGAGGTTGATAATGATGCCCACATCCGTCACGGATACGCTCTTGTCACCGTTCATGTCGGCTGCCTCAAAGACAAATACTGAGGGCACCTGCTCTAAGATGTAATTGATTGCACAACCCACGTCGGTTACCGATACCGAACCGTCGTTGTTCACATCACCGGGTGTGTATGTCTTCACTGTCAGTATTGACTCCGTGTCGGCAGGCCTCACCACCCGTAGGTCGTTACCGTCGGGCACGCTCAGCTCTACGTTGAGCACCTTGACAATATACTCGCCAGCATCCATCGTGTCAGCTACGTCGATCGTCACTTCCACCAGTGAACCATTATTACCAACAAACGAATCGTTATCCATCGACGAAATCACAAAGCGATAGTCACCATTTGCCAGATGCCTGCTAGAAATACTATGGTTCTCTGCACGCTCCGTCAGCTTGACATCTAACTTATCGCTAACCTTTGTTGCAACCGTCACGCCATCAGGTAATCGCAGGTCGAACTGGCATAGTTTCACTTTGTCCTTGTTGACCAGCTCTATGGGTAGAACCGCCTGTTTGCCTGTCAACACATTCGTATCCATTCCATACAAGCAATTGGTAAGGGCCATCTCTACTATTTCCTTAAATTCCTTCCAATAGTCTGCTGCCTCGTAGGCAGTCTTACTCCTAAATGGTATGTAGAGAGTTGCATTGGATCTATTGGGGAACGTCCCATCGTTAATGCTAACAGGCTTTTCTTTTTCTATTATCACACTTTCCAGATTGTTACAGCCCCCGTATTTGTATATCGTTATATATCAATTATTTACGTATTAAACGGTAGAAAAGTGAAGCCGTAGATTCTATAAGCGATAAAAAAGTTGAGGATTTAACACTTTTAACTTTGTGAAACCACAAAAAATATAAAAATGTGCAGAATTTGAGTTACTTTTATAGCATAAGGAGAAGTTATCTTCGATGGTAATATTAAACTGCGACGGGCTGTCGCAGTTTTACTTTGGGGGCTTACTGGTTTTTGTGCGCAAATTTGAAAACGATAATAATACCATAATTATATTACGCGCATGTGAATATGTCAAGAGGGGAATTACGAACTACTATCCAATGCACTCCCCTTGTTGATGTACAAGAAGATTGTATTATCGGGCAACAACTTTGGACAGTAAATTGTACAAATCTGCTATCTCTACACACAATACAGAGTTAAATATATATAAAATCGTATGATAATTACAAAAATAGACAATTAAAACAGTGTGTATATCAAATATTATTTGTATTTTTGTAGAAAAATTACGAAAACAAATAAAATATTTTGAATATGATACGAGATTTTTGGGTAAAGAACTATCTTTCCATACGCGACCAGCAGGAATTAAGCTTCGTGGCAAAAGGGCCATCTTCGGAACTTGTCACCGAAGTTGCTGATGGTGTTTTCTTGTACAAGTTAGGCATCTTATATGGTTCAAACGCTTCGGGTAAGTCGAATATGCTGATTGCCATGAATGAGGTGTTCCGTCTGTTGATCATGCCAAAATCGGATGCGACAGTCGAAGTTGGCGGTTGCATTCCATTTGTGCTTGCCAAAGATGAGCCAACGGAAATGCATGTGTCATTCTATGCCGATGACACTCGATATGACTACGATGTCAAGTTCAACGGCAAGCACATTCTAAGTGAAGCCTTGTATTATTATCCTAACAAATCAAAATCGCTGTTCTATGAGCGTAGTTTTGTGGGCGAGAATGTACAGGCAGACATCAAGTTCGGCGCAAGTCTTAAATTGCAAGTCAAGACGCAGGAAAGCATCCGCGAAAACACTTTGAACAATCACAGTGTATTGTCTGTTTGCCGAAAGGCCGCATTGAAAGAAGATATAGCTCCGTTTAATACACTTCATAATTGGATTATGGACAACTACCATGAAATTGATGGTGATGGAGACAAAGGCATAGTCGAAATCTTGAAAGATGCTTACGGCAATCCTAAAAAGCGTAAATTCTATAACACAATGCTTCAAAAGGCCGACTTAAACATCTTGGAATATCGTCCTGTCGTGGAAGATCGTTTGGTGCCCAGTGAATTTCGTGAGCGTATCCAGAAAGAGAATATCCCAGAAGAGATGAAAGATGTTCTTTTGAAACCGACCTCAGATTCTATTACCTTCTTGAACCATTCTGATAATGGTGATTTTGATATTCCACTCAGATGGCAATCAAAGGGAACTCAGAAGTACATCCGTATATTGGATGCGTTATATGATATGATATCAAGTTCTCACGTGTACTACCTTGATGAGTTGGGAGAGGATTTACACAATGATTTGTTGTACTACTATCTTAATGTTTTCTTATTCAACTCAGAAAAATCTCAGTTGATTATCACGAGTCAAGAGACAACACTCCTTTCCCAAGACTTGATCAATGAGAACAGAGGTGTCGTTTGGTTTGTGGAGAAAAATAAAGAAACTGCATCATCCGAGTATTCCCGTGGTGATTCATTTGGATTGCACAAGAATCTCTCTCTTTACAATTCTTATCGCATTGGCCGATTAGGGGCAAAACCAGAACTAGGTAGTATCTTTATAAATCTGGAGGATTGATATGGGAAAGCAACGTCAAACAGCGCTTATTTTGGGCGAAGGACCTACCGAGTTCTTTTACTTCAAATCCTTGTGCGATGTGTTCAAGCGCTTGACCATCAAGCCAGATTACCCCAAGCACACAAACCTCAAGGAACTTGAAGCGAAGATAGAAGAAGGCGTCACCATGGGCTACAGCCACATCTTCTGCATCATCGACATGGATACGAAGGACAAAGAGCCCGAACACTCACAATACATACGGTTGAAAGCGAAGTATGCCGAACCAATCAACAAGCCCAAGAAAGGCATATACTGCAAGGTCGAGTTCTTCGAGACCCACCGCTGCACAGAACAGTTCTTTCTCTACTATTTTCGTTACACATCTCGTCCATACGAAGATCAAGAATCTCTGCTAAAAGATTTGAACCAGTGTGTGGAGTATCGGAAAACGATAGAGTTCTTCATCAAATGCAAGGGACTACACTCTTATTTTGAACGCAATGGTGGTAGTCTCTCCGTTGCCACAAACAATGCCAATCACTCAATGAGAGAGAAACAGACGAGTGGTAGGGATTACACTTACTCTGAGCTTGGAACGCTTATAGAAATACTGAAACAATTACGATAGTGCTAAAAATCACAAAAAGGACATAATATGGATGTAAAGCAATTAGATATTCTATTTCACGAATATGGATATGAAGCTAAAGAGCTAAACACTTCATATAGGGTTTATGTACTCAATCAAGGTATGTATCACGGAGCTGAAGTTGTTGTGTTGGATGACAGTAATGTAGATCGAATACTTGCCCAATATTCTAAATTGGGATACCATGCTAAGAAGCAAAGATTTGACACTATAGAAATGGCTGAGTATTATTTGTTCAGCGGCTTTTTCAATATTCAAACAACAGAATCTGATATTAAGAAGAGATACAATGATTATGCTGCGAGTCAGGTTAAGCATTACTGTAATGCGAATATTAAATATCAGTATATAAGCATGCCTTATTCTGTTTATAGTGAGGAAACAGACAGCCAAATACTTGGAACAAAGGATATTATTTCAGCCATAATGCGAGAAATAAACAAAAAAGGTGCTCGCCTTATAATTGTTGAAGCAGCTGCAGGTTTGGGTAAAACATGTACGGCATATGAGGTTTATAAATCCTTCATTGGCGCGACGGATTACCACAAACCTATTTTTACCGAATTATCTAGAAATAGAGATGCCAAACAATTTAAATACGTTCTTTGGTCAGAGATAGATAAAGAAAAAGACACAACTGCTAAACAAGATTTGGTTGTTTATAACATTAAAAAGGGACGAATCCCCCTTATTATTGATGGCTTTGATGAATTACTTTCAAAAGATATTGATCCAGGAAGAGCTGACCAACTTAATGAATTTGAACAAGTGGAAACAATGCTTTCCACTATAGGGGATTTGCTAACCGACGAGTCAAAGGTAATACTTACTTCACGAAAGACCGCCATTTTTGCAGGAGCAGAATTTGAAACATGGGTTGATTCATATAAAGGTAATTTTGATGTTGTAAGATTTCAATTAGATAAGCCGGACATTAAAGAATGGTTGTCATCTGAGAGATACGATGAAATAAGTAAAAGAAAAATTCGGCTCAGTTGCAATAGTCCGTGGATGAACTGACACACCATCCTACCAAATATCATCGTAAGACGATACATATATGAGATAAAATGTGTACCTTTGCGGCATGGCTAAGA
>Ga0256407_10002068_pt1 | contig 39536 bp, 37 predicted proteins | sample RumenRJG_04DNA_FD_193489 | JGI IMG/M metagenome (GOLD analysis project Ga0256407, IMG submission 193489) | Bovine rumen microbial communities from Lethbridge, Alberta, Canada - RJG_04 | ecosystem: Host-associated > Mammals > Digestive system > Stomach > Rumen | place: Canada: Alberta... | reverse complement strand
CGCCGGCGTTGTTATTGCCGTCGGCATTAGCGTTATTTCCGTCGCTGTTTTCGTCACCGCCGTTGTTGTCGGACGCTGAAGGAGCGTATCCATGTCCGGGACACGGAGGTGCATTTGTTGATTTCCAGTATCCTGTGATTCCCTTAGGACAGTTAGCACCTGCGATACAGCCTGTAGCTGTACACATAGGTCCGTCGATTACAGAATCGACTCTGTCGAAGTCTGCGGGAGTGTCAGCAAACTGAGTATCAGCGTATTCGCCGATGATATTTTTCCATATATCGGCTGAGTGGAGTGAAGTAGGAAGCTTGAGTGCTTCGTTGTACTCTCTGTAACCGATAGTGATTCCGCTTACGAAATCGCGTGTGAGACCTACGAATGTGAGGTCGTACCAGTTATCGGTAGTACCTGTCTTGCCGACGAGTACCTTATTATTAAGGCGGGCATTATAACCGGTACCGTGGTCGATAACGTTTCTGAGCAGACGGTTCATTACCCATGCAGTTTCGGGTGAAACAGCTTCACGGGCATTTCCGTCGTTGGAATAGATGACCTTGTGGTTTGCGTCTTCGATTCGTGAAATGATGTGAGCTTCATTGTAAATGCCCTGATTACCGTAAGGAATATAGGCATTTACGAGGTTTTCAAGTGTGATACCCCATGTAAGCGCACCAACGGTAAGAGGAGAGTAGTCCTCATCGTCGGGGTCGAGCTTCATGCCGAGTTTTTCTGTACTGAACTTGAATACCGCCTTGGGAGTAAGCTCCTGACAGAGCTTAGCAGGACAGGTATTGAACGACTGCTGGAGCATATAGTAGATGTTATATGAACCGCCGAATGATGATATCGAGCTGTCAACGGTGTAGTTGGTAGGCCACGGCTTACCATTTACAGTCATGATAGGCTCATTCTTGTAACTTGAACCCCAGTGGATATGGTCACTTTCAAGGGCGAGACCGTAAGTTGAGATAGGCTTCATTGTTGAACCTATCTGACGCGGCTCCTGAGTTGCGTAGTTGGTCGAGAGAGAAGTTGTCTTAGGACCGAGTGCGCCGACCTGAGCCATAACTGAGCCATCGTAGCGGAGTGCCACGAAAGCGATATGCGGTAACTGTTCCTCTGCCTGACCGTCGCCGTCGAGGTCGACCCATTTCTTGACGAAGTTCTCGTCAACGATGTTATTTATGTCGAGGAATTTTTCCTCAACGTAATTCTGCATTTTCGGGTCAGTAGTAGAGTAGATATTGTATCCGCCCTTATAAACACGCTTTCTTGCTTCGTCTTCGTCATCGAGGTTGAATTCCTTCATGAAGATGGCGGTAGATTCACGTACAAGAGCGTCGAGCTCCCATGTAAATGCGCTCTGCTCCGACTCCATTTCCTGAAGGTCGACTTCGGGGTGGAGTTCCTTATACTCAGGGGAGAAGGTGTAGAGTATCTTGGTGTTGAGGTATTCCTGATACTCATCGTAGGTGATGGCACCGTTTTTATAAAGCTGCCACAGAACATATCGCTGACGGGTTTTATTGTTTGCTTCACCGTCGAGGATTATGTTGCCGTCTTCGTCCTTTTCCTCTATCTTAGGACCGTAATACTGCGGACTCTGCGGAATTGCAGCGAGTACGGCAGCTTCCGGGACCGTCAGGTCCTCTACGCTTTTACCGAAGTAACGTGTAGACGCGAGCTGAATACCGTTTATTTCGCCGCCGAAGCCGATATAGTTGAGGTATTCTTCGAGTATTTCGTCCTTGGAGTAGGTCTTTTCAAGCTGCATTGCAGCGAATATTTCACGTATCTTACGAGCAGGTGACGGTTCGTCATCACCTGTGAGGTTCTTGATAAGCTGCTGAGTTATGGTCGAACCACCCTGTTCAGTATCGTAGAAGTGGAGGAACATATTCAGGAACGCCGAGAATGTACGCTTGTAATCGACACCGTCGTGAACGTAGAAACGTTCGTCCTCGGTGTAAACGAAAGCATTGCGGACGTGCTGTGGTACCTTGTCAATAGTTACCGGTATACGCTGAACGTCTGTCTGAATGGTTTTGAGGAGTACGGGTTCGACCTCGCCTTCTTCATTAATTTTTGTGCCGTAGAAGTGGGTATCACTTCCGGACTCAAGTTCTGCGAGAGTGATACTTGTCGAATCCTCCATGAAGTCGAGAACGTAGATAGTAAGCGCAGTCGCGACTATGGTACTTGTTATTACCATTATCAGGAACAGCGACAGGAGAGTAGTAACGATAGCCGTGAATATTTTTTTCATCACGACAAGAAATTTGTTTTTCTTCTTTTTCTTTTTGCCGGTATTCTTTCTCGGAGCAGTATTAGGACGCTGCTGAGGTCTTGGAGCAGGTCTGTTATTCTGTCCGGGGGCAGGGCGTCTGCCGGGGATACTGCCTCTTGGTGTTTTATCAGTCATATTGTCAGGTCACCGAAGTATCGGTGAAACTCCTTTCTGAAATGTTTCTTAGCGATATTTATACATCTTATATTATAGCACGTCCGAAACGGTTTGTTAATAGTCTGCAAAGAAATTTTTAAAGATTTGTATAATCTATCAAAAAAGGCTGATAATATAAGTAATAATTTCAGCAAAGTAAAGTCTGATAAAGAAGGAGTTGGAAATAATGACAAAAGCGGTCAACAGAAAGATATACCTGACACTCATGACAGCACTCACAGTCTCGGGTTTTATTGTTATATGTACACTCGGTCAATCACTTCACAGGCAGAAAGTTGCGAGCAGGATATCGTTCAGTACTCCGGAAATAATGCCGGCGGAGATAGTGGTAAGGGAGTACAATGGGCGGATAGGGGTATTCAAGGGTGACAGTGCCTCACCATACAGGGTGATAGACTACGATGTTTCACTGCTTTCCGACCTCGACCGTGAACAGCTAAGTGAGGGTGTGGTCATGGAAAACGACGAGACTCTCCGCCGATTCATCGAGGACATAGCAACATGAATGAGCGTTGATACACGCTCATTCAAGCAGTTGTTTTTTCATCTGTGCAAGCAGTTTTTTCTCGCGCCTTGAGACCTGCACCTGTGTCATACCGAGTACTCTTGCCGCCGCAGACTGCGTCATTTCGCGGAAGTAGCGGAGTTCGAGCAGTATGCGGTCGCTTTCGGGAAGTTCAGACATTATCTGTCGCAGTGCGATGAGGTCGGTTATAGCCTCATCAGGAGAATCTACAGGTACATCTAGCTGTCCCTCACCGTCGTCGGGAGCGGTTAGTGAAAGAAGCGGCTGAGCTGAACACAATGCCTCTGCGACGTCTGCCTCGTCTTCTCCTGACAGCAGTGCAAGCTCTGAGACAGTAGGCTCTCTGCCTTCACTCTGTTCAAACTCTGCATACACCTTCTGCAAACGGAGCGACAATTCTTTCAGACTTCGGCTGACACGAATAGTGCCTCCGTCGCGGAAAAGTCGTTTGATTTCGCCGAGTATGACCGGTACTGCGTATGTCGAGAACTTCACACCGCGGTCGGGGTCGAAAGCTTTAACAGCTTTGAGAAGTCCGAGACAGCCTGCGGAGTAGAGGTCATCGTATTCGATGCCTCGTCCGCGGAAGCGGTTGGCGCAGAGGTGGACAAGACCGAGATTTTCCTCAGCGAGCGGCTGTTTAAGTTCAGCCGCCATGAGGAGTAAGCCTCTTTCGCATTGTTACGGTTGTTCCCTTGCCGACAGAACTTTTCACGCTGAGTTTGTCCATGAAAGACTCCATTACCGAAAATCCGAGACCGGAGCGTTCTTCTTCCGGAGCAGTCGTAAAAAGGGGAGTCATAGCCTGTTTCACGTCAGCAATGCCGCATCCTGAGTCTTTAATGCGTATGTATATTTCCCTTTCGGGGAGCAGGCGGACGGTTATGCTGATACGTCCGCGTGTACCGCGGTAGCCGTGTACAATTGCATTAGTGACCGCTTCTGAAACTGCCGTTCGTATGTCAGAAAGCTCTTCGACGGTCGGGTCAGCCTGTACGATGAACGACGATACAGCCGCTCTTGCCGAGCTTTCATTTACCGAAAGTGACGGCATACTGAATTTTATTTCGTTTAATACTTCCATAGTTTTCCTCCATTCAAGTTATCCTTACGATACGTTCAATGCCAGAAATCCGCAGAACTCTGCGGATATACGGCTGTGGTCCCCTTACTTCAAGTCTTCCGCCGCACTCTTTGAGCAGTTTTTGTCTGCCCATTATAAGACCGATTCCGGAGCTATCCATAAAGGAGATACCGCTGAGGTCAATTGCGAGGACGTCAGGCTGCATAGTAATAATAAAGCTGTCGAGCTGTTCGCGTGCAGATTTTGCTGAGTGATGGTCTATTTCACCTTTCAGCACCGCAACAGCGGTCCCATTTTCGGATATTATGTCGATATTCATTGATTGCGCCTCCATTCTGTTCCTGTTTATGCCATATTATACCATTCACTGCCGCTGAAAAATGTCGGAATGGGTCACGTCACCAAAATTACTTGAAAAAGGCTGTTTTTGGTGTTATAATAGGAGTGTCACAAAACTAAACTTTGCCGACCGACTCTTGCTGTAAAGAAGATGTATCAGCGTCAGGAAAACTTTTAATCTGCAAGTATTACTGCGTCTTTCCTGATATATTTTCTTTGGGGCAAAGTTTGATTTCGGGAGCAATAGTATCATTTCATCAAGGAGTTTTTTATGGCTAAGCAATTCTGGAAAGGCAGTGCACTTCTCGCGCCTGTGCCGGCAGCACTCGTTACCTGCGGTACAATTGAATCACCTAACGTCCTGACTATCGGATGGACCGGTATAGTCTGTACACGTCCGCCGATGACATACATATCGGTACGTCCTGAGCGGTATTCTCACGATATAATACGTGATTCCGGCGAATTTGTTATCAACCTCACAACGTCGGCAATGGTTAAGGAGACAGATTTCTGCGGTGTAAGAAGCGGCAGAGATGTTAATAAATTTGAGACCTGCGGTTTCCATGCTGTGCCGGCAGAAAAGGTAGCGGCACCGCTTATTGATGAGTGTCCGGTGAGTCTTGAATGCAGGGTGGTTGATAGCAAACTGCTTGGAAGTCACACCATGTTTCTCGCGGAGATAGTTGGAGTTGACGTGGACGACCGCTACATCGACAGCAAGGGGAAACTGAATCTGCAGCAGTGCGGACTTGCCGCATATGCGCACGGTGAGTATTTTGCACTCGGCAGAAAACTCGGCGACTTCGGTTTTTCTGTAAAAAAGAAAAAACGCCGCAAAACCAGATAGTTTTGCAGCGCTGTCTTAAAAAATCAGCCTTTCGATTACTGAGTTTGATACAAGAAATCCTTCCGGAGTGAGCGAAACACGCTCACCATCGAAGTTTACATACCCCGCTTTAACGAGCGCGGGTATTTTTTTTACGATTTCGGCACTGTGCGGCTCAACATCGCGGAGAAGCAGTCCCTCTGCGAGACGGAGACGGAGCATTGCAAATTCCTCGAATCCGCATGGAGAATCGTCGGTGATGACCGTATTCTGTACCGGTGAACTGATGAAGCTTACTATATCGCGTCCGACTGCGAATCTCTTGCCGCCATAGCACGAATGTGCGGCAGGACCTATCCCGAGGTAGTCCATACACTTCCAGTATCGGCAGTTGTGACGGCTCTCATAGCCGGACTCGGCAAAGTTTGATACCTCATATTGTCTGAATCCGCGCTCATTCATGAGTTTGCACATAAGCAGGTACAGCTCAGCAGTTTCGTCTTCATCGGGGAGTTTAGAACGGATATTTCCGCAGTCGAAGGGAGTGCCGTCCTCAATTTTGAGGATATACGCGGAAATATGCTGTATCGGGAGGGCGGTCAGCCGGTTTATGGAGTTTGCGAGACTTTCGGAAGTCTGCTCAGGGACAGCTATCATTAGGTCGCAGGAAATGTTCGTGAAACCGGTTTCTGCCGCGTCCATGACAGCTTTTTCAGCACGGTCAGCCGTATGGCTTCTTCCGAGAATTCTCAGCTCATTATCGGACATCGACTGTACTCCTATTGAGAGCCGGTTTATACCGGAATTACGCAGTCCGCGGAGCTTTTCGGGAGTGAGTGTATTAGGGTTTGCTTCGAGTGTGACTTCGGCAGTATCGCTGAGCGCGAAGTTTTCTGCGATTGTTGACATTATATCCGAAATCTGCTCACAGCTTAGCAGAGAGGGGGTGCCGCCGCCGAAATAGACCGTGTTAACAGTACGTCCGGGGTCGGAATAATGGCGGATATTCCGCAATACTGCGCCTACATAAAGCTCCGCCTGCTGTTTGGTGTAGCAGACGGAGTAGAAATCGCAGTAACTGCATTTTTTTCCGCAGAAGGGAACATGAATGTAGATACCGAGTGTATTCATTTTACGGGGTCTATCCTTATCGCGGGGGCAAGTTTGAAGCAGAATGCGTTCACGAGACGCGGTATCACGAACTTTGATACAAGCAGTCCTATGCCGATGAGAAGCTCATGATGAGCGACCCATTCGTAGCTTGTCCCGATAGTTTTGGGTGCATAGAGGTATGTCACGACTATTCCTGCGAATGCGAGTATACTGTAAACAGCGTTGAAAATTGTCGCCGCCTTGCCGTTTACGGCTTTTCTGCCGCATTTTATGCAGACCTTGCCGGGAGAGTTGAGTTGTCCGGCTAAAGCCTTGCTAAGCGGATTGAATGATTTTTCCCCGCAGTGGGGACATTTATAAATGCTCATAGAGATGTCCTTTCAGAGAGTTCAGATGATATGGGAGTTTCACTTGCTTCTTTGCGGTATCCGGCTTCGGGAGTAAGCTTTGACTCCTTTGAAGGGAGTATCCAGCCAAGTGGACGGAGTGACTTTTTCTTCTTGCGCGAGCGGAGTCCGCATAGTATACGGAAGCTGTTGAGTACGAAAAGACCGGCAGCAAACAGTCCTGCTGAAACCAGTGCAACAGGGAGTCGGAGTAAATCGGTTTTCAGTGCGGCTATGATGACTAATGCTGATATCAGCAGAAATACCGGAAGATTTATCTCACGCAGTGTTATTCTCACACGGCGGAAGAAATTGCGCGATGCCGCTTTTTCGGACGGTGAATTTTCTGACATAACGCAAATCACGCAGACTATGAGGAATAATACGGCGATTCCCGCTGTAATGATGTTCAGTACCATGTTTTACTCCTTCCGTAACAATTATTTATTGTGATCACGAGTCCAGTTTAAGCACACTCATGAATGCTTCCTGCGGAACTTCCACAGTACCGAGCTGTCTCATGCGCTTTTTGCCTTCTTTCTGCTTTTCGAGGAGCTTTTTCTTACGTGAGATATCGCCGCCATAGCACTTGGCAAGAACGTCCTTGCGCATTGCCTTTACGGTCTCGCGGGCGATTATCTTTCCGCCTATTGCTGCCTGAATCGGTACTTCAAAGAGCTGACGCGGAATGTTTTCCTTGAGTTTTTCAGCTATTTTACGAGCTCTTGCATAAGCCTTGTCGGCATGGATAATGAAGCTGAGCGCATCGACTATCTCGCCGTTGAGGAGAATATCGAGCTTGACAAGCTTTGAGGGTACATATCCGAGCATTTCGTAATCGAAGCTTGCATATCCTTTGGTACGCGATTTAAGTACATCGAAAAAGTCGTACACTATCTCGTTGAGAGGAAGTTCATAATGGAGTTCAACTCGTGTATCATCGAGGTATTTCATGTCCTTGAAGACACCGCGTCTGTCCTGACACAGCTCCATGATATTGCCTACGTAGTCGGAAGGGGAGAGAATGCTTGCCTTTACCATAGGCTCTTCCGCGATCTGAATGAGGGCAGGGTCAGGGTAGTTTGTGGGGTTGTCGATGTACTGAACCTCGCCGTTTGTGAATGTTACCTTATATATAACCGACGGTGCAGTTGTGATGAGGTCGAGGTTATACTCACGTTCAAGACGCTCCTGAATTATCTCCATGTGGAGAAGTCCGAGGAATCCGCATCTGAAGCCGAATCCGAGAGCAATGGAAGTTTCGGGTTCAAACGAGAGTGAAGCGTCGTTGAGCTGTAATTTTTCGAGAGCTTCGCGGAGGTCGCCGTATTTAGCGCCGTCAGCCGGGTAGATACCCGAGAATACCATCGGATTTACCTTTCTGTAGCCGGGGAGCGGTTCGTCGCACGGCTCTTCATCGTTTGTTACCGTATCGCCGACCTGAGTGTCACCGATAGACTTGATAGATGCCGCAATATAGCCAACTTCTCCGGCTTCGAGTGAGCCGTTGTTAACGAGAGAGGTAGCGTCCATAAAGCCGGCTTCAACGACGTTGAAAACAGCTCCTGTAGCCATAAGGCGGATATTGTCGCCGACTTTTACCTTGCCTTCCTTGACGCGGATATATATGATAACGCCCTTGTAGGAATCGTAGTAGCTGTCGAAAATGAGTGCCTTCAGCGGTTTTTCTGTATCTCCCTTCGGGGCAGGGATATCGGTAACTATATGCTCAAGGACTTCCTCGATATTAATGCCCATTTTAGCTGAAATACGGGGAGCGTCCATAGCGGGAATACCGATCACGTTTTCAACCTCGGAGCAGACTCTTTCGGGGTCAGCTGAGGGGAGATCTATTTTGTTTACTACAGGCACAACTTCGAGGTCGTGCTCAATCGCGAGGTAGGTGTTTGCGAGAGTCTGAGCCTCGATACCCTGAGAAGCGTCCACAACGAGAACAGCACCTTCGCAGGCGGCGAGAGAACGTGATACCTCGTAGTTGAAGTCAACGTGACCGGGTGTATCGATGAGGTTGAAGATGTAGTCTTCGCCGTCCTTGGCGGTATACTTTAAACGTACAGCGCGTGCCTTGATAGTTATGCCGCGCTCACGCTCAATGTCCATATTATCGAGGAGCTGGTCCTCCATATCGCGTACTGCGACGGTCTCGGTCTTTTCGAGAATACGGTCGGCAAGCGTAGATTTACCGTGGTCTATATGAGCTATAATGCAGAAATTTCTGATTTTATCGTTAGCCAAAAAAATACCCCTTTTCGTTTTATCGCATATTTATACATTATAATTATAGCACAAAATCCCGCGTGTGTAAAGAGGTTTGGAAAAGAAAAAGCACCGCATTATTATGAATGCGGTGCTGGCTGAAAATGTTAATTAGCGACGTGTCGATTGTACTACCGATTTAACTTTATAGTAATATAGATAGTTAATACAATTTGGTTCTCCTCTGAAAGTTGCTTCATCACTTCCTAATCCTGGGATTATGCCCATATCACAATCAGCGCTGCCTTTTAACTCGCCGGCAGCATTGTAATAACCTATGGAAACGATGCAATCAGCGCTGTACTCTACTTTACTCTTTACTGATATTGTTAATACCAATTCCTTCCCTTCTATCTTGGCGCTTACTGAGTTGACTTCGATTCCACTATTTGTTGCGTCTTTATATTCTTCGTTACTATAATCAAGGCTGCTTAATTTCCAAAGCGTGCGATTTCCAGAGAATGTCTTATTACGTAATTCGTCCAGCTTCTTTTCGTTGTATGCCTCGATATCAGGAGCATATTCTTCTCCGCCGCAAATCACCTTTATTTCATTATAATCATCTTTACAAACAAGGGAGTTGATAAGTTCAGTATCATTTTTAAAGCTATCATCAAGTGTAATTGTTAAGTTATTGCTAGAAATACATCCTATTTTTTTAACGGTACTTGGTATATACAATTCCGAACTATTCCAATCGTTAAAAGCAAAATCGCCTATTTCAGTTACATAATCAGGAATTGTATAATCCCATTTTTTAGGCGGCACATAACAAAGTCTTGTTTTGTCCTTTGAATAAACGACACCGTCAATAGAACAATATACTGGATTTTCTTCAGCGACTTCACATTCTCTTAGTTTTGTGAATTGACTAAACCCTATGCTGCTGAAATCCTTTACAGTTTCTGGAATGACAATCTTAGTGATTAAATCTCTTTTTTTAGATCGTTCTTCTGTGTTTTTGTAAGAAATATCGAGATCCATTATTTTTTCGACGGTTTCACCGTTGATTTCACTTGGGATATTAATGATTCCTCCAGTACAATCACCGTTGTATTTAATAGCATACCCGTCTAAAGTGAAGTTGATTGTAGTTGGTTCTTCTTTGTTGTTACCATTGCTTGTGCTTCCGCAACTGAAAAAACAGGTTGATGAAATGACAAATATAGCAATAAATGATAAGAACTTTTTCATGAATAATCACTCCTCCTTGTCATATTCTAAGGCATTTTCAAATTTAATTCTTGTACATTCGCAAAGGTCTTTATTTTTTAGTCTCTTCTTAACATCATCGGGAGCAACTTCAACGATTTGCTCAAAAAAATCAAACACTCCCGTTTTCATAAGCAAGCCGTCTCTTGTTAATTTGATAGCATTCATTCTAGTCAGAATATCCTCTGCTTCTCCGTCATATCTTTCATTAAGTCCTTTAGTTATTCCCATGATTGATTTCCTCCTTTAACAGAAAAAGTGTTGATTTGATTGGGCTTGTGCTATAATTAGTATATCACAAACAATACTATAAGTCAATATTATTACCTACAGAATATTACAAGAATACTTGGTTATAATGTACAATGAAAGAAGGGGAGGTGAAGCGAATGCTTGAGGTGAACTATTACCTTGTCGGCAGCAAGATAAAAGAAAAGCGCAAGAGCCGCGGTCTGACGCAGGAACAGCTTGCGGAGATGTGCGACCTCTCGGTGAGCTATATCGCGCACATTGAGCGCGGGACGAAAAGCCTTTCACTCGAAAGCGCTGTCAAGGTATCAAATGCACTCGGCGTCAGCCTCGATTTTCTCCTCCTAGACGAGATACAAGACCATGACCGCGTGATGACTGCGATAGAAAACGAAGTATCAAGCCTTTCGCCTGCTAAAAGAGAGACCTTCTTCAAATTCGCGCGGCTCATTCTGAAAAATATCGACGAACTGTAAACGGCTTCCGTAACTGGGAGCCGTAGTTTTTTTGCCGCCGCTGCGCCGCCTTGACATAACAGACCGTTTCGGTTATAATCATAATATAATGTATAAACAGAGGTGTTCGTATGGACCAGAAAAAAATAGACCGCATAAACGAGCTTGCACGCAAATCCAAGACAGAGGGACTCACAGATTCCGAAAAAGCCGAGCAGACCGAGCTCCGCAACGAGTATCGTGCATCTGTTACGGGAAATCTCCTTCAGCAGCTTGAGAATACTTACATCATGACTCCCGACGGCAAAAAGCGCAAGGTCGGAAGCGGAGGAAGAAGATGATGACTGATAAGGAACTCTTCGACGAAGCTGTAAAAGCGGCACAGCATTCCTACAGCCCTTATTCGCATTTCCGCGTCGGAGCGGCACTGCTCTCGAAGGACGGCAGACTCTTTATAGGGTGCAACATTGAGAATGCGTCGTATTCACTCGCAAACTGTGCCGAGCGGACTGCCGTATTCAAGGCTGTATCCGAAGGCGTGACTGAATTCAAGGCAATCGCCGTTGCAGGAAGCTCAACAGAGGATTTTACGTCGCCTTGTCCGCCGTGCGGAGCCTGTTTGCAGGTGCTGAGTGAATTCTGCGGCGACGACCTTGTTATAATACTTGCCAAAGGCTGGTTCAAGCTTTCGGACTTTCTTCCCATGAGATTCGACAGCGCCAGCATGAAATAGCGGAGGTACTATGGATTTAAAAGCTAAAATAGAAAAACACCTGCTCGAAGTGCAGAAGCCTTCACGCTACATCGGCGGAGAGGTCGGAAGCGTTATCAAGGACAAGTCTAAAGTAGATGTCAGATTTGCATTCTGCTTCCCTGATACATATGACATAGGAATGTCGCACCTCGGCATGAAGATACTTTATTCGCTCACAAATGAGCGTGAGAATTACTGGTGCGAGCGCTGTTACGCGCCTGACAATGACTTTGAAGCGATTATGCGCGAGAACGATATACCGCTCTATGCACTTGAATCACTTGACCCGATAAAGGACTTCGATTTTATCGGTTTCACGCTCCAGTATGAGCTTTCTTACTCGAATATCCTCAATATGCTCGACCTTGCAGGTATACCGGTATTCTCCAAGGACAGGACCGACGAACTTACTCAGATAGTCGTTGCCGGAGGACCTTGTGTGTGCAATCCCGAGCCTCTTGCCGACTTTTTCGACATATTCATTCTCGGCGAGGGGGAGGAGGTAAACCTCGAACTCATGGACCTCTACTGGGAGATGAAACAGCAGGGTGCCGGACGTATGGAATTCCTGCGCAAAGCCGCTCAGATAGAGGGAATATACGTGCCGCAGTTCTATCATTTCTGCTACAAGGACGACGGTACTATCGACCATATTGACGTTGACGAGGGTATCCCTGCGACTGTGAAAAAGCGTATAATCATGGATATGGACAAGGTCTACTATCCTGAGAATTTTGTAGTACCTTTCACAGAGATAGTCCACGACCGTGTGTCCGTTGAGGTGCTTCGCGGCTGTATACGCGGCTGCCGTTTTTGTCAGGCAGGATTTATATATCGTCCATTCCGTGAGAAGTCGACCGATACTATATGCAAGCAGACTCGCTGTCTGTGCGAAAATACCGGCTACGACGAGGTTTCACTCGCCTCACTCAGTACGAGTGACCATTCTGACATCGACCCGATGCTCACTAAGCTTATCGACTACACTGCCGGTGAGAGGATAAACCTCTCACTGCCGTCTCTGCGTGTGGACAATTTCTCAGAGTCGCTGCTTGAAAAGATAAAGAAAGTCCGCAAGAGCGGACTGACATTCGCGGCAGAGGGCGGTACTCAGCGTCTCCGCGACGTTATAAACAAGAACGTCAGTGAAGACGAGATAATGAACACCTGCCGTATCGCATTTGAGGGCGGCTACAGCAGTGTAAAGCTCTATTTCATGATGGGACTGCCGACTGAAACAGACGAGGATATCGTCGGTATTGCGGAGCTTGCTCAGCGTATCGTCGACCTCTTCTACAGCATAGAGAACCGTCCGAAGGGCAGGGGAGTGCAGGTGTCGGTCAGCTGTGCGACTTTTGTGCCGAAACCGTTCACACCGTTTGAGTTTGAGCCGCAGGATACGCGTGAAATGATAGAACACAAGCAGAAACTCCTGCTCGACTCGGTCAAGACGAAGAAGATAAAGGTCAGCTACCATGACCCGAATGTAAGTATGCTCGAAGTTATACTCGCGAAGGGCGACAGACGGCTGTGCCCTGCGGTTTATGCCGCATGGAAGAAGGGGTGCAAGTTCGACAGCTGGGAGGAGCATTACCGCTTTGACAAGTGGCTTGAAGCTTTCGCCGACTGCGGTATCGACCCGTCATTCTACGCTAACCGCAGATTTGAATACGACGAGATACTCCCGTGGGACCACCTCGATTACCTCGTTACCAAGGATTTCCTTATCCGCGAGAACAAGACTGCTCACCAGTCGCAGACTACACCTAACTGCCGTCTGAGATGTTCAGGCTGCGGAGTAAATAAAGCAGTGGGGAGGAATTGTTTTTGATACGTGTAAGAGCTACATTTGAAAAAACGGGACGAGCAAAATATATCTCCCACCTCGACCTCAACCGCTGTATGCTGCGAACTTTCAGACGTTCGCGCCTGCCGATATGGTACACGGAGGGATTCAATCCCCACCCATACTACAGCTTCGCACTCGCACTTTCACTCGGATTTGAGAGCAGCTGCGAGATACTCGATTTCAACCTCAATGAAGAGGTGCCGTTTGACGAGGTCCGCGACAGGCTGAACGCCGTAATGCCGGAGGGAATGCGGATAGTCAAGGTCGCAGAGCAGAAGCAGAAGATAACCTGCATCGCCAAGGCTGAGTACGGATTTTCACTTGTCAGTGACGATTCACAGGGACTTTTCAATGCCGTTTCACAGCTGCTCGAACAGCCGGAGATATGCATCGAGAAAAAGACCAAAAAAGGTATAAAAACCGTTGATATCAAGCCGGATATGGAGATTCTTTCATGCGAAAAGACTGATAATTCAGTCGATATGAGAATGTACCTGCCTGCCGGTACACAGACTAATTACAACCCTACATTATTTATAGAGGCACTCAGACGTACCACTGATATTGAGTTTGAACCGCAGAAAATACGCAGACTTGCTATTCTGCGTGAGGATAATACTATTTTTGAATAAGAGGAGAATGGCAATGGATATTTTCAACAGGGAAATTGACGGCGGAAAGGCATTCGACTGGGGCAGAACTTCCTCAGATTACGCTAAATTCCGCGATATTTATCCGCCTGTATTCTTCGGGAAAATCGCTGAGCGGGGACTTTGTGTCAGCGGACAAAAGGTTCTCGACCTCGGAACAGGCACGGGCGTTGTACCGCGGAATATGTACAAATACGGCGCTGAGTGGGTCGGTTCTGACATCTCTGAGAATCAGATCGCACAGGCGAAACTTCTCGCAGACAGGGACGGAATGAACATCGAATACGTTGTCTCGTCAGCGGAGGACATCGACTTTCCCGACGGTTCATTTGACGTTATTACAGCGTGTCAGTGCTTTTTCTACTTCAATTACGATGTTGTTATACCAAAGCTTGCACGACTCCTCAAAGACGGCGGCAGACTCGTTATCCTGTTCATGGCATGGGTGCCTGCCGATGACGCTGTTGCACAGGCAAGTGAGGATTTAGTCCTGAAGTACAATCCCGACTGGTCAGGGGCAGGCTATGAGCGTGCACCTGTATATGTGCCGGATATCGCGGAAAAGTACTTCAGTATAGAGGCACGTGACGAATATGATATAAGAGTGCCGTTCACACGGGAAAGCTGGCACGGCAGAATGAAAGCCTGCCGAGGCGTTGGAGCGTCAATGTCGGAGCAGGAGATAGCTCTATGGGAGGCTGACCACATTAAAATGCTCAGCAGTACACCGTCCGATAACCTTGAAATACTCCACCACGCGGCAACGGCTATTCTAAGGAAAAAATAATGCACAGGGACTGTCGGGTACGGCAGTCCTTGAATAATTATATAATTAAATATGTTTTTTTTGAAAAAGCTATTGCTTTTTCTTTCAAAGTGTGGTATGATATAAAAGCATTTGAAATTCCGTCTGTATATCTCACATACAGATGAGGGTTAATGCCGAAAGACATTAAATCGGATAGTCCGCTGCCCGATACCTGCTTTGCAGAGAGCCGATATGGCTTATGTGATCAGTTCACTTTATTTATTATTTCTGCGTCTGCGGTTAGCTGGACCGCTCCCGCGGAACGGGTATGAATGTTCGGAAATTTTAGGAGGAAAATTAAAATGGATGCACTCAAGCTCATCAGCGAATCAAGCATGAAGGAAAACGTTCCCCAGTTCAACGTAGGTGACACCATCAAGGTTCACGTAAGAATCAAGGAAGGCGACAAGAGCCGTATTCAGGTTTTCGAGGGTACAGTTATTGCTAAGAAGCACGGCGGTATCAACGAGACTTTCACTGTAAGACGTGTTGCTCACGGCTGCGGTATCGAGAGAGTATTCCCTCTCCACTCACCTGTTGTTGACAAGATCGAGATCGTTAGATGCGGTAAAGTCCGCAGAGCTAAGCTCTACTACCTCAGAGACAGAGTTGGTAAGGCTGCTAAGGTCAAGGAACAGATCCGCTAAAAGCGGTATGGAGCGAATCTGCCGGTATTTCTGCCGGCAGGTCTGGCTCTTATTCCTCGGGGACGCAAGGTCCCTTTTTTGCTACATACTATAATTACGCGGAGGTGACGTTATGGAAAACATTAACGAAAACACTGAGAATAAAGATAACGGTCAGGAGAACAAGGAGAAAAGTACTGTTCTTCAGGACATAATCGAGATAGCTGAATCTACGCTTGTAACAGTTTTCGTTATCGTAATGGTATTCACCTATATCCTTCACCCTGTTAATATCGTGGGACACTCTATGGTGCCTACGCTGAATAAGAATTATGACCCCATGAAAAATAACACCGATAAGATATTTATGTCAACGGTATATTTCAACGTCGATTACGGCGATATCCTCGTTATCGACAAGGACGTCAACTATCTTCTCGATGAAAACGGCAATGTCTATGTTCCTGAGGGAGCAGGTTCTGCACCTATCGGCGAATGCATTATCAAGAGAGTCATTGCAAAGGGCGGTCAGACTGTTGAAATAAGCAACGGAAAGGTCATCGTTGACGGCAAGGAACTCGATGAACCCTACATAAATGAGGCTGATTCTACTTCCGATGTCGGATACGGCGCTTTCACTGACCAGTATCCTATCACCGTTCCCGACGGATACTACTTCGTAATGGGCGATAACAGAAACCACTCCACAGACAGTCGTGCACGCTGTGTGGGTCTCGTTAAAAAGGACCAGATATACGGCAAGGCTCTCGTGAAGTATTCTCCGCTCAAAGAATTCGATATACTCACAGACTCTGTGAAAGGACCTGAAAAATAATGCCAGGCTCTGCCGCTTCAAATCGCAGGGCACTTTTCCGCGGAATAAGCGATTTTGCTGAGACAATGCTTATCACTCTCTTCTGCTTTACGCTGATATTTACATATCTGCTCAGAATTGTAACGGTAAGCGGACAGTCGATGGAGAGTACGCTTATGCCTGATGATAAACTTCTCGTATCGCTCATGGACAAGTCACCTGAGCAGGGCGATATAGTCCTCGTGAACGCACAGAAAAGCTATACACTTGCTGACGATGGCTCAGTGACCGAAGGAAAAGGTCTCGATACTGTCATCGTAAAAAGAGTTATAGCCTGCGGCGGTCAGACGATAGATATCGACTTCGGCTCCGGAGCAGTCACTATTGACGGCGAGAGAATTCACGAGGATTACCTTCATCTCGGCATGACCCATGTCGATGAGGGCGCTTTTACCGGTAAATATCCACTGAAAGTGCCTGACGGATTTATCTTTGTTATGGGCGACCATCGCTCAGTCTCAAAAGACAGCCGCTCGCCGGACGTTGGGTTCGTACCGCTGAAAAGTGTGGAAGGAAAAGTGATTTTCAGGCTCTCACCAGCCGGCAGGATGGGAACTGTCCGCTGACGAACAGGAGGAAGCTTTGGAAAATAATGATATAAAAACGATACAGTGGTTCCCCGGACATATGGCTAAGACCCGCCGTGCTATCACGGCAAATCTCAAACTCGTGGACGCAGTCGTTGAACTCATCGACGCAAGAACTCCCATGAGCAGCCGCAATCCGGAAATAGACTCGCTTACCGCGAAAAAACCGCGTATCGTACTGCTGAATAAATGTGACCTCGCTGACAGCAATGCTACGTCTGCGTGGGTCAGCTACTTTAAAAAGGAAAATGTCACCGCGCTTGCGGTTGACTGCAAGTCCGGCAAGGGACTCAATAAACTCATGTCTACGCTGAAATCGACAGTTCTCAGAGAACTCATGGAAAAACGTCAGCGGAGCGGCATGGTCGGAGCTCCGGTACGTCTTATGATACTTGGCATACCAAATGTCGGCAAGAGTTCGCTTATAAACAGGCTTGCCGGCGGAAAGCGTGCAAAGGTCGAGGACCGTCCGGGTGTCACACGTACAAAGCAGTGGGTAAAGCTTCAGGATAATACTGAACTGCTCGATATGCCGGGAGTACTGTGGCCGAAGTTTGAGGACCAGTCCGCGGCTGTAAGACTTGCATTTACAGGTGCTATCAGCGACGATATTCTTGATATCGAGACCCTCGCTATGAAGCTTCTGAGCTTCCTTGCAGAGTGCTATCCGCAGTCGCTTATTGACAGATACAAAATTGAATTTGATGAAAATGATGACGGTCTTTCACTGCTTGAAAAAGTCGGAAAGAAGCGCGGAATGGTTATCTCCGGAGGCGAGATAAACACTGAAAGAGCCGCTATAACCGTACTCGATGAATTCAGAAGCGGTAAGCTCGGACGTATCACGCTCGAAGCTCCGCCTGCTAAGGAGTGACTATGGCAAGGATAATTCTCCATAAGGAACTCTTTGAATACGACAGCGCAGTCCGCACCGAATATCCGGTGATTTGCGGTGTTGACGAAGCCGGCAGAGGTCCGCTCGCCGGAGATGTCTACGCGGCGGCAGTCGTACTCGACGATGATACGCTTATCGACTACCTCAACGACAGCAAGAAAATTTCAGAGTCGCGCCGTGAAAAGCTATATGACGAGATAATCGGCCGCGCAAAGGCTTACTGTATAGCAACAGCTACAGTTGAGGAGATAGACAGACTGAATATACTTGAAGCAACTATGCTTGCAATGCATCGTGCAGTTGAAGGACTCGGCGTTAAGCCTGATATGGCTATGATTGATGGCAACAGACTTCCTGTCCTTGATTGTCCGGCACAGTGCGTGATAAAGGGCGACGCGACCTCTGCTTCTATAGCGGCGGCATCAGTTCTTGCGAAGGTAGCACGTGACCGCTACATGAAGGAAATAGCTGAAAGATACCCGCAGTACGGCTTTGAACAGCATAAAGGCTACGGAACGGCTATGCACTGCGAAATGCTCAGAAAATACGGTCCGAGCGAGGTACATCGCAGGACCTTCCTGAAAAAGATACTCGGTGAAGACAAATGAACAGGACCGAGACAGGCAGACTCGGTGAGGAGCGCATTTGCGCCTATCTTACCGACAGAGGCTACAATATCGCCGCACGGAATTTCCGTATTAAAGGCGGCGAAATAGACATTGTCGCTGAGAATGGCGACTACATCGCTTTTGTAGAGGTGAAGTCGCGGAAGCCGAACAGTATGGTCGGCGGATTTGAGGCGGTAAACAGGCGTAAGCAGAGTCTGATAATAAGGACAGCCTGCGAGTATATGCGCAGGAATCCTAATCTGCTTCAGCCGAGATTTGATATTGCCGAGGTCATCATCGACCGCGGAAATGTCCTCGGGATAGACTACATTGAAAATGCCTTTGATACAACAGGCTATGATATTTATTTCTGACCGTCGGTGGGAAGACGAATTGTTAAAATTTTACCGAACACTGCGGCAAATCTGATTGAAGGGTGATCCTATGTTTTACAACAGCACAAGAAACAGCAGCGTAAAAGTCAGCAGCGCAGAGGCTATCACGCAGGGTATCTCAGTTGAGGGCGGACTTTTCGTCCCTGAGAGTATACCGTCGCTTTCGTTTGACGAAATAAAGGCTCTCGGCGACATGAAATATGCCGACAGAGCTGCTTACGTTTTTGCAAAGTATCTGACAGATTTCACAGAGGCAGAGATACACTACTGCACTGACAATGCCTACAGCACCAAGAATTTCGAGACTGAGGGCATCGCTGAGATGGCTCATCTCTTCGACGGAACATATATGCTCGAACTTTGGCACGGTCCTACCTGTGCATTCAAGGACATGGCACTTCAGATACTCCCTTACTTCCTCACAACATCTGCTAAGAAGATAAATCTTGACAAGAAGATAGTTATCCTCGTTGCTACATCAGGTGACACAGGTAAGGCTGCACTTGAAGGCTTCAAGGACGTTGAGGGCACGTCTATTCTCGTATTCTACCCTGAGGACGGTGTTAGTCCTATGCAGAAGCGTCAGATGAAGACTCAGGAGGGCGCAAACGTTGGAGTATGTGCTATCAAGGGCAATTTTGACGACTGTCAGAACGGTGTAAAGGCTATCTTCACAGATAATGACGTCAAGGACAAGCTTGCTTCAAACGGAATGATGTTCTCGTCTGCAAACTCTATCAACTGGGGACGTCTCGTGCCTCAGGTAGTATACTACGTTTCAGCTTACGCTGAACTCGTTAAGGACGGAGAAATCGAGCTTGGTGACAAGATAAACATCGTTGTTCCTACAGGTAACTTCGGAAATATCCTCGCTGCTTACTACGCTAAGCACATGGGAGTGCCGGTAAATAAGCTTATCTGTGCTTCAAATATCAACAACGTACTCACAGACTTCATCAACACAGGTGTTTACGACAGAAACAGAGAATTCTTTGCAACTGTTTCTCCGTCAATGGACATTCTTATCTCAAGCAACCTCGAAAGACTCCTTTACCTCATGACAGGCAGAGACGACAAGCTTATCAACGAGTGGTTCGGCAAGCTTGCTTCTGAGGGCAGGTACGAGGTAAACGACAGTGTCAAGGCACAGCTTAAAGACGAGTTCTTCGGCGGATTCTGCGACGATGAGCAGACTAAGGCGACTATTCACGATATCTACGCTAAGTATTCATATACCTGCGACACTCACACAGCTGTTGCAGTAAAGGTTTACGGCGATTACAAGGCTGCAACAGGCGATGCAACAAAGACTGTCATCGCTTCTACAGCAAGTCCGTACAAGTTCAGCGCAGCAGTTCTCGAAGCTCTCGAGGGCAAAGCTTCTGACATCGACGAATACGCAAAGGTTGACCGCATTGCAGAGCTTTCAGACATTCCTGTACCTGCTGCACTTGCTGACCTCAAAAACAAGCCTGAGCGTTTCTGCGACGTTATCGATAAGGCTGAGCAGAAGCAGTACGTGCTGAATACTCTCGGTATCTGATGAGTCTGTATGTCATCGGAGACCTTCACCTGACTTTCAGCGACCCTTCAAAGACTATGGAGGTTTTCCCGGGGTGGGAGAACTATCAGGAACGTATCGAAAAAAACTGGCTTTCGGTCGTAAAACCGGAGGATACAGTCGTAATTGCGGGCGATGTTTCGTGGGGAATGTCGCTTCAGCAGGCAGAACCGGACTTCCGCTTCATAAACGGACTTCCCGGCAGAAAACTCATTCTCAAGGGTAACCACGATTACTGGTGGGTCACCATGAAGAAAATGGAGACATTTTTTGCTGAGAATGGCTTCGATACGCTGAATATAATCCATAATAACCATTATGCCTATGAAAACTACGGTATATGCGGAACGCGTGGTTGGGTGAACGGCACCGACGGAAACAGAGACGTTCAGGACGAAAAGGTACTCAAACGCGAGGTACAGCGCCTTGAAACGTCGATAAAGTCAGCGGTCAGTGCGGGACTTGAACCTCTTGTTTTTATGCACTATCCGCCGATATTTGCTTCAAATTTCAATTACGATATACTTGAAATACTCTACCGTTACAAGATAAAGGAATGCTACTACGGACATATCCACGGACGTTCCGCTCACGAACTTTGCGTCACAAACACTTATGATGACATCAATTTTCACTTGATATCAGGCGATTATATACATTTTATGCCTGAGAAAGTGCTGTGACGTTGTAAAAAATGTAGAAGTGAGAAAATTCTGTAGAAAAATCATTTGAAATGTGGTATAATATTCCAAGTATTGTTTTAGATGTACCACTGGTCATCAGTATTATAAATCATGGAGGATCATTATGAGCTTAAAATCATCAAACAAAACAGATGTAAACACCACTGAGCTGGTAATCACTATCGACGCTGATACTTTTGAGGCAGCTGTTGAAAAGGAATTCCAGCGCCAGAAGAAGAATATCCAGATCAAGGGCTTCAGAAGAGGCAAGGCTCCCAGAAAGCTTGTTGAGAAGGAGTACGGCGAGGGTGCATTCTATGAGGGCGCTATCAACGCTCTTATCGGACCTGAGATCGATGCTGCTGTTAAGGAGACAAACCTTGAACTTGTTGACAGACCCAATATCGAAGTTACTTCTATCGATAAGGAAAACGGCGTAGAGCTTAAGGCTGTTTGTGTTACAAAGCCTGAGATCGAGATCGCTGACTACAAGGGCATCAAGGCTCCTAAGTCTGTAAAGGAGATCACTGACGAGGATATCGAGAAGCAGATCGAGATCATCAGAAAGAAGAACGCTCGTATAGTTTCCGTTGAGGACAGAGCTGCTCAGATGGACGACGAAGTTGTTATCGACTTTGAAGGTTTCTTCGGCGACGAAGCATTTGAAGGCGGCAAGGGTGAGGATCACCCCCTCAAGCTTGGCAGCGGTCAGTTCATCCCCGGTTTTGAGGATCAGATCGTTGGTCACAGCATCGGCGATGAGTTCGACGTTGTTGTAACTTTCCCCGAGGACTACCACATGGCTGACTATGCAGGCAAGGAAGCTACATTCAAGACAAAGGTAAAGGCTATCAGCTACGAAGAACTCCCTGAGATCAACGATGACCTCATCAAGGACGCTACAGAGTTCGATACAGTTGACGAATACAAGGCTGACATCAAGACCAAGCTCGAAGAAGCTGCTAAGGATCAGGCTGAGTCTGCTTATGAGACAGCTATCCTCAATGCACTTATCGAAAAGGTTGATGCTCCTATCCCGAACTGCATGTTCGAGCAGAGAATCGATACACTTATCCGTTCATTTGATCAGCAGCTCCAGCAGCAGGGTATGAACCTCAAGATGTACTGCCAGTACACAGGTATGGACGAGGACGCTATCAGAGATACTTACAGAGACAGAGCAGTCAGCGAAGTTAAGCTCCGCCTTGCTCTTGAAAAGATCGCTGACCTCGAAAACATCGAGATCTCTGAGGAAGAGATAAACAACGGTCTTTCTGAGATCGCTGCTGCAAACAAGATGGACGTTGAGACTATCAAGAGATTCATTCCTCTTGATGAGTATACAATGGATATGAGAGTTCAGAAGGCTGTAGATCTCGTTAAGGAGAATGCAGTTGTTGACAATTCCGCAGCAGAGGAAAAGTCAGTTGAATAATCAAAAAGTATAAATATACCAAAGTTGTCCCGCATATAATTTGTGGGACAACAGTTTTTAAAGAAAGGGCGATGAATTTATGAGCTTTATACCATATGTTGTCGAACAGACGAGCCGCGGAGAAAGATCCTACGATATCTTTTCACGTCTCCTGAATGACAGAATAATAATGCTTTCGGATCAGGTGACTGACACTACCGCAAGCCTTGTTGTGGCGCAGCTCCTTTTCCTTGAAAGTCAGGATACTGAGAAGGACATCTCACTTTATATCAACAGTCCCGGCGGTTCCGTAACTGCGGGTATGGCGATATATGACACCATGAATTACATCAAGTGTGATGTTTCAACAATATGTATCGGTATGGCTGCTTCCATGGGAGCTTTCCTGCTCTCTGCCGGAGCTAAGGGCAAGCGTATCGCCCTTCCTAACAGCGAAATAATGATCCACCAGCCGCTTATAGGCGGAGGGCTCGGCGGTCAGCAGACTGATATAATGATCCACGCTAAAAACCTTGAGCGCACAAGAGAAAGACTCGAAGCTATTATGGCAAGAAACTCCGGAAAAACTGTTCAGGAGATGCACGCTGCCTGCGAGCGCGATAACTACATGACCGCTCAGGAGGCTCTTGAATTCGGTCTTATCGACAAGGTTATCGAGAAAAGGTAGGTTTTCTGAATGGCTGAGTTTAAATCATGCAGTTTCTGCGGAAAAGGTGAAAACAGGGTACAGAGTATGTTTTCTGCAGGTTCTGCAAATATCTGTGATGAATGTGTTGTATACTGCTATGAAATGATTTTCGGACAGGGCATTTCAAAGGCTCACAGAAAGGCTGCAAAGGGCGAAAAGAAGGGTGACCTTTCAAATATGAAGCTCCTTAAGCCTGTTGAGATAAAGAATTTCCTTGACGAATATGTTATCGGTCAGGACGAGGCTAAGATTTCACTTTCAGTTGCTGTTTATAACCACTATAAGCGTATCATGAGTCAGAGCGAGGACAATGACGGTGTTGAGCTTCAGAAGAGTAATGTGCTCCTTCTCGGACCTACAGGTGTCGGAAAAACTTTCCTTGCACAGACTCTTGCAAAGCTTCTGAATGTTCCTTTCGCAATCGCTGACGCTACTACTATCACTGAGGCAGGCTATGTCGGTGACGACGTTGAAAACGTTCTTCTGCGCCTAATTCAGGCTGCCGACTACGATATTAAGGCTGCCGAGCGCGGAATCATCTACATCGATGAGATAGACAAGATAGCAAGAAAGTCTGAGAATACCTCAATTACCCGTGACGTAAGCGGTGAAGGTGTTCAGCAGGCGCTCCTCAAGATAATTGAGGGAACTGTTTCAAATGTTCCTCCTCAGGGCGGCAGAAAGCACCCGAATCAGGAGACTCTTCAGATCGACACACGAAATATCCTCTTTATCTGCGGCGGTGCGTTTGACGGACTTGAGCAGCAGATACAGAAGCGTATCGGTAAGGCTCCTATCGGATTCGGCGGTGAGATAAAGACTGACAAGGTCGAGAAGACTAATATCTTCAAGCAGGTAATTCCGAAAGACCTCATCAAGTTCGGTATGGTGCCTGAATTTGTGGGACGTCTGCCGGTTATAACTGTGCTTGAGGAGCTCAATGAGGAAATGCTCGTATCTATCCTTACAGAACCGAAAAATGCGCTTATCAAGCAGTACAAGAAGCTTTTCGAGTACGACGACATCGAGCTTGAGATAAATGACGACGCTCTTATCGAAATTGCCAAGAAGGCTATAGCTCAGAAGACCGGTGCAAGAGGACTCCGTTCGATACTTGAAGGTGTGCTCATGAAGAGTATGTACCTTGTTCCCTCTGATGGCAGCATCGCAAGAGTAACCGTGACGAAGGAATGCATAACGGAAAAAGCACAGCCTATACTTACGAACAGACGCAATAAAGTCGTTCCTATGGCTGAATCAGTATAAAAAGAAATCCGGACATTAGAGTGCTTCCCTTAGCGGAATTTGTGGGCTACCGAGCCGTAAATTTACGGTACATATTCGGTATCCTGCGAAACCGCCAAAGGGGGCTCCCCTTTGTCCGGATTTTTGTTTTTGAAATTATTTATTCTCGAATTTTGGCATAAGTCTGAGCTTATGGAGATTGTTTGCGTGCATACGGTCAATTTTAGCTTTGAGCTCCGGATTGTCTGAGAGGTCGGTAAGTCCGCGTATATAGCGGTCAAGTTCGGCATATGTGAAGCCGAGGTTTTCTTCGTCACTCTTACCGCAGAGACCGTCGATCGGCACCTTGTGAACAAGCTCTCGCGGCAGACCGAGATAGTCGCCGATTTGCAGAACCTCAGTTACAGTCAGGTCGGAGAGGGGAGAGAAGTCACCGGCAGCATCACCGAATTTTGTCGAATAGCCTATCCAGTCCTCGGAAAGGTTGCAGGTATTGACAACTCTTCCTCCGAGACACGCTGCAACAGCGTAGAGAGTGGTCATTCTGATACGTGCGGGAGTATTTATAATAGCCTGCTGAGTTGGCTCAATGTGCTTTTTAAGCTCGTCCATGAACGTGCTTACAGTCTCGCCAATGTTTATAACAGAGTGGTTGATTCCGAGAGTATCGACGAGAAGGTGGCTGAAGCTTATATCAGACTGCTCACCCTGTGGCATGAGTACACCGTATACTCTGTCCTTGCCGAGAGCTTTTACGCATACAGCAGCAGCAATAGAACTGTCCTTGCCGCCGGAAATGCCGATAACAGCTTTAGTATCGGGGGCAGCGTTTTCTTCAAAATATGTCTTTACCCAGTTGATGAGAGCGTCGGTAGTCTTTTCAACATTGAATTCGTAGCTCATAGGGATTCCTCCAAAATCAGATTATGTAATAAGTATATCACTGAATCGGGAGTTTGTCAACGGCTGCCGTTTCACTGTATTATCACCTTCTTTTCATGATGCAATCACATATATAGATTGAAATCAAATGTGAAAAATGATATAATTATAATGTTTAAGCAAAAATGAATCATTGAAAGGGGACTGTAATGAAACATTATCTCGAATCAACAGACAGTGTACTGTCAGAAGTACAAAGTACAAAAGAAGGACTTACAGCTGACGAAGCTGCAAAAAGACTTGCAGCAAACGGAGCAAACAAGCTCGATGAGCCGCCTAAGCCCACTCTTCTCGCGCGCTTTATTGAGCAGTTCAAGAACCCGATGATACTCGTTCTGCTTGCGGCAGCCGTAATATCAGCTGTCACAGGAATCATCTCTGAGGGCAAGCTTGACGCGGACGTGTTCATTATTCTTTTCGTAGTTATCGCAAATGCCGTACTCGGTGTTTATCAGGAAAATAAGGCTGAATCTGCTATAGAGGCTTTGCAGGCAATGAGTGCTGCACAGAGCAAGGTATACCGTTCCGGTGAGCTTGTAGTTATACCAAGCTCCGACCTCGTTATTGGTGATGTCATAGCTCTTGAAGCAGGCGACAACGTTCCTGCCGACTGCCGAATACTTGAAGCTGCTGCTCTCAAGGCTGAGGAATCTGCACTTACAGGCGAGAGCGTACCATGTGACAAGGACTGCGAAGTTCTCACAGGCGAGGAAGTTCCGCTCGGCGACAGAAAAAATATGCTCTACATGGGCAGCAGTATCGCATACGGACGTGCCGAGGCAGTAGTCGTTGCAACAGGTATGAAAACTGAAATGGGCAAGATTGCCGGTGCTATCGCTAATGCCGAGGACGACGAAACTCCTCTTCAGAAGAGTCTCACACAGCTCAGTAAGATACTCTCTGTAGCTGTTCTTATCATATGTGTATTCATTCTCATACTCAGTGTTGTAACAAAGATCATGCAAGGCGAATTTGAAGGTGATGAACGTCTCAGTTCATTCCTCGATTCATTCATGATAGCGGTCAGCCTTGCAGTTGCTGCTATTCCGGAGGGACTTGCTGCCGTAGTTACAGTTGTACTTTCTATCGGTGTTACGAATATGTCAAGGCGCGGAGCAGTTATCCGCCGACTTACAGCTGTCGAAGCACTCGGTTGTGCACAGGTTATATGCTCAGATAAGACAGGTACTCTCACACAGAATAAAATGACAGTAGTCGAAGAGAGCACAAGCGACAAGGAGCTTCTCGCAAAGGCTATGGCGCTTTGCTGCGACGCTGTACTCAATTCTGACGATACAGTTGCCGGTGAGCCTACAGAAGCTGCACTCGTTGCATATGCTCACAAGTGCGGACTCAAAAAATACGAGCTTGAAGCTGCAACTCCCCGTGAGGCGGAAGCTCCGTTCGATTCACTCAGAAAGATGATGTCGACAATTCACAGGACTGCTGCCGGATATGTTCAGTATACAAAGGGTGCACCCGATGTTGTACTCGGAAAATGTACAAAGATTCTCGACGGCGGAAGTGTACGTGATATGACCGACTCCGACCGCGAAAACATACTCAGACAGAATAAGGCAATGGCAGACAAGGCACTCCGTGTGCTTATGGCTGCTTACCGTGAGCATGATTCTCTGCCTGCTGATATTTCACCTGCGGCACTTGAACACGACCTGATCTATATCGGTATGACCGGTATGATAGACCCTGTTCGTCCCGAAGTAAAGCCTGCTATCGGACTTTGTCAGACAGCCGGTATCCGTCCTGTAATGATAACCGGCGACCACAGAGATACTGCTGTAGCTATTGCTAAAGAGCTCGGTATCCTCGGTGAAGGACAGAAGGCTATCACAGGTGCGGAGCTTTCAAAGATACCCGATGAGGAATTTGACTCAACAGTTCAGGATTACAGCGTATATGCGCGTGTACAGCCTGAGCATAAGGTACGCATAGTCAATGCATGGCGCAAGAAGAATATGACTACTGCAATGACCGGAGACGGTGTAAACGATGCACCTTCCATCAAAAGTGCAGATATCGGTGTAGGAATGGGTATCACAGGTACTGACGTTACCAAAAACGTTGCAGACATGGTGCTCACTGACGATAACTTCGCAACTATAGTCGGAGCGGTTGAAGAGGGCAGACGTATCTATGATAATATCCGCAAGGCAATACAGTTCCTTCTTTCAAGTAACCTCAGTGAGGTAATATGTATCCTTATCGCAACTCTCGGACTTGGCAGTCTCACAGGCGGACCGTTTGTCATTTTCGGACCTGTTCACCTCCTTTGGATAAACCTCGTATCCGACTGTTTCCCGGCAGTTGCACTCGGTATGGAATCGGCGGAACCCGGTATCATGCAGCGTAAACCACGAAGCAGCAACGCTCACATCTTCTCGGACGGACTTGGTATCAACCTCCTTTGGCAGGGAATTGTAATCGCTGTTCTTACTCTTGCTTCATACGTTATCGGTGCGCAGACCTCTCCCGCAGCAGGTACAACAATGGCATTTATCACACTTTCTGTCTGCGAAATGCTCCACTCATGGAACATGAGAAGTCTCAGAAAATCTATCTTCGCAATGCACAGCCATAACAAGATGCTTGCTTTATCAATAGTTGTTTCATTCGTACTCATTGTGCCGATTCTTCTCATACCTGCTCTCAGAAATATATTTGACCTCGTTGCACTTGACGCAATGCAGTATCTCTGGGCATTCGTGCTTGCGGCTGTTATACTTCCGATAGTTGAGGTTGTAAAGGCTATACAGAGAGCGACAAGCAAGTAAAATTTTAAGACAATACCGCACAAAGCCCGCCTGATGGCTTTGCAGGCTGCTGAGTATGTACTGTAAGTTTACGGCTCGGTAGCCTGTTTTTTACTGCTAAGGAAGTGGAAATGCTGTTAAGTGTCTGCCTGTTTAAGGAGTATTCATGATAAAATTTATAAAATCTCAGCCTGTACTCGCAATATCATTTGTTGCGGCGGTCGCTACAATGTTCATTATACCGCCTGATAAAGGGTATTTTGGGTACATAAATACGACTGTACTGATAGAGCTTTTTGCACTGATGATAGCAGTTGCAGGATTCCGGAGTGTCGGAATTTTCGACCGTGCAACTGACCTCATGCTGCGTAAAGCAGGGACTATCCGCCGTCTCGGACTGATATTCATTCTGCTGTGTTTTTTCTCGTCAATGCTTGTGACTAACGATGTAGCGCTCATAACGTTTGTACCGCTCACACTGATGATATTCAGCGGCATAAAAGACGAAAAAAGCCGTATACTCACGATAGTCCTTGAGACAGCTGCTGCAAACCTCGGAAGTATGCTCACACCGGTCGGTAACCCGCAGAATCTCTACATTTATGACCACTACAAGCTTACTGCCATGGACTTTGTGAGGACAATGCTTCCATCAGGAATACTCAGCCTTGTGGTGCTTATACTGCTTACACTGCTTTTGCCAAAGACTGCGTGCGGTACACATAAATCGGAAAAAAGTGTGATAAAACCGGCTCCGACGATAGGCTTTGCGGTACTCTTTGCAGCGTGTCTGCTGACTGTATTTCGTGTCCTTCCGGACTGGGTAATATTCATTTTGGCGATAGCTGCGGCACTCGTATTTGACTGGAGTCTGCTAAAAAAAGCGGACTATTCACTTCTTGTGACATTTGTATGCTTTTTTGTTTTTGTCGGCAATATCGCCCGTATCGAAGCGGTAAACAGTTTTTTCAGCAGTATGATTTCCGGCAGGGAAATGATAGTCTCTATACTGCTTTCACAGGTGATAAGCAACGTGCCGGCAGCGCTTATGCTGTCTGGCTTCACTGACGACGGCACAGAGCTTCTTCTCGGAGTTGACCTCGGTGGACTTGGCACCATAATTGCATCGCTTGCGAGTCTTATCTCTTTCCAGTTTTACCGTAAAGCGGATGGGGCAAAGTCTGGGAGATACCTGCTTGTATTTACCGGAATAAGCATAATTCTGCTGATACCGCTTCTTATTATCAATCTGCTTATTTTCTGACAATAATAAAACAGGGACGGAAATTAGAGTGCTTCCCTTAGCGGAATTTGTGGGCTACCGAGCCGTAAATTTACGGTACATATTCGGTATCCTGCGAAACCGCCAAAGGGGGCTACCCTTATCCGTCCCTGTTTTGCTTATCGTATAAAAAAACGCCCCGTCGATTGACGAGGCGCTGGTGAGACATGAGGGATTTGAACCCTCGACCCTACGCTTAAAAGGCGTATGCTCTACCGGCTGAGCTAATGTCTCAAAGCAGATATAATTATATCAGAAAAAATGGGGCTTGTCAAGTAAGTTTGAAATATTTGACACATGAAATAAAACAATCTGTAATAAGTGAAAAAAAAGATACGTAATGCCGAATTTAGAAAAAACCGTTGACAAATCACTTATTACATGCTATAATTTATATCGTTGTAAATGTGCTTGTAGCTCAGCTGGATAGAGTGACTGGCTACGAACCAGTAGGTCGGGGGTTCGAATCCCTCCAGGCACGCCATGCGCCTCGTCAATCGACGAGGTGTTTTTATTTTTACTTGACAAATCATACGTAAAATGGTAAAATGTCTATTGAGCAGACTACGCGGCAGCGGAAACGTTTAAGTTTATGAGGAAAGTCCGGGCATCACAGAGCAGGGTAGCTGTTAACGGCAGCCGAGGGCGACCTTAGGGCAAGTGCAACAGAGATATACCGCCGCTTTTGCGGTAAGGATGGAAAGGCGAGGTAAGAGCTCACCAGAGTGCGGGAGACCGTACTGCTATGTAAACCCTACCCGATGCAACGTCTATTGGTGCTTCGTATCTTAACGTCGGCTCGGCGGATACGAAGTAATGACGGCTTGAGCTTACCGGCGACGGTAAGAGTAGATAAATTGCCGCGCACGACAGAACCCGGCTTATCGGTCTGGTCACGAAAGAGAGCTTAGGCTCTCTTTTTTATGCCTGAAAATCAGTATTCGATACCCTCGCGGGCGTGGATACCTTTATCGTATGGGTGCCTCAGCTGTTTCATTTCGGTTATATAGTCAGCTATAGCAAGAAGCTCGTCAGGAGCATTCCGTCCGGTGAGGACCACTTCACATCCGGATTTTGCGGCAATTTCGAGCAGTGCACCGGCGGCACCTGTGTCAAGCAGTTTTTTTGTGTATGCACCGATAAATTCATCGAGTACGAGCAACCCGATATTGTCGTTTAGAACGAGCTTTCGGGCATATTCAATCATACTGTTGTGCTCTGCTGTAAGGGATTCAAGTTCTGCGGGAGTCATCGCATATGTGAACTTACTGCATCTTTCGGCACAGATAACATCTATGCCAAGCTTTTTTAGCTGACTTATCTCGGAAGATGTACCATTCTTCAGAAACTGCATAAAGCAAATCTTTTTACCAGCTCCTGATGCTCGGACGGTCAGTCCGACAGCCGCTGTTGTTTTACCTTTTCCGTTTCCAGTGTAAATATGTAACATTAATACTCACTCTCCAATCGCAATATACGGTAAGATTATAGCATTTTTCTGCAAAAAAAGCAATATTTGAAATGCCGGATGTCAGTTTTTACAGCCGGTTCGTTATAGAATTGTCAAAATTCAACAAAGTTGGTATTTTTCACATTTTCCTCTTTACTTCTTGTTAATAATGTGGTATCATATACTAAAGGTGAATGGGTGCGGATAAATATTTTATTGATTTTACAATTACAGCTCTTTACTTTTGTACTCTGTTGTGTTAAAATGAATAAAGCAATTATTTTTTCGCATTTTTAGCCTATGGCAGATTGGAGTTACAAAAATGATAGATAAAATCAAATCTGAAAGCATGGATCTACTCTTTGAGGCTATCCTTACACTTGAATCCGTTGACGATTGCTATAAGTTCTTCGATGACCTCTGTACAAGCATCGAACTGAAGGCTTTTGCACAGAGACTCCACGTTGCTAAGCTTCTCGACGAGCACCGCGTCTATAACAGCATTGTCACCGAAACAGGCGCAAGTACTGCGACGATAAGCAGAGTCAACCGCTCTCTCAAGGACGGCAACGACGGATATAACATAGTGTTCGACAGACTCAAGGAAGCAAATCTGCTGAAATAAAATTTCTGAAAGGAAGTATCACATGAAAAAAACGGATTTTTTTAAGAAGACCGCTGCGGCTATAACTGCTGCTGCAACACTTCTTACCGGCAGCGCTTTTACGGCGAGCGCAGCTGTGGTCGATACCGAGAATCCAAACAACTATGACAACTTTGCTGAAGCACTTCAGCTCGCCCTCTGCTTCTATGATGCGAATAAGTGCGGTGACAAAGTTGCAAACGATGGCTACTATTCATGGCGCGGCAACTGTCATGTGAAGGATTCTGAGATCCCTCTCCAGCCTATGAATCCTATGCCTACTGTAAACAAGGGTAAGACTGACGAAGAACTCGGTGACGGTCAGGGTGTGGGTCCCGGAGACGAAGGCAAAAAGGACCCGAACCTCGGTGATGACGATCCGGACCTCTACGTTGGTGTTAACATGAGCGAAAAGTTCATCGCTGCCAATAAGAAGTACCTCGACCCCGACGGAAACGGTACTCTCGACCTTACAGGCGGCTGGCACGATGCCGGTGACCATGTTAAGTTCGGTCTTCCCGGAAGCTATTCTGGTTCAACTGTAGGCTGGGGCTATTACGAGTTCCGTGACGCTTACAAGGAAATGGGTCTTGATACTCACGTCGAGGACGAGCTCCGCTGGATAAACGATTACTTCATGAAGGTCACTTTCCTCGATGATGACGATAAGGTTGTTGCATACTGCTATCAGGTCGGCGAAGGTAACAACGACCATAACTACTGGTGTGCTCCTGAGCTTCAGGTCGATGATACTGTAGTTGCTTCATCTTCATGTGCAGTTAAGCGTCCTGCTTACTTCGCTACAACTGAGATGCCTGCGTCTGATCAGTGTGCCGGCGCTGCTGCTTCACTTGCTATCAACTACCTCAACTTCAAAGACACAGATGAGGAATACGCTGCTAAAAACCTCAAGTATGCAAAGGCTCTTTACGATTTTGCAAGAGAGACTCATACAGAGGTATGGAAGCCGGGCGAGGTTCCGACTGCTACAAGCCTTGGCTACGACGGCGGTTTCTACACATCAAGCTACGATTACGACGAACTCGCATGGGCTGCTGTATGGCTCTATTACTGCACAGGTGATAAGACATACATCGACCACATCGTTTCTGTCGATGAAGAAACTACAAACGACAAGGGTGCTCATCCCTACACCGGTTACCTCAAGCGTATCATGACTGATACCGGCAACTGCTGGCAGAACATCTGGGTACACTGCTGGGATACAGTATGGGGCGGCGTTTTCGCTAAGCTCGCACCTGTAACCAACACTGCACGTGACTGGTACATCTTCCACTGGAACCTTGAGTTCTGGTCGGGATTCAATGAGAACACCGCTAAGCAGATCGAAAGCGGCTCTGTTGAAACAACTGACAAGGACGGCAAATCTGGTGACAAGGAAGGCACAAAGACAGTTGTAAAGCCGATGAGAAAGCCTTATGTAGCTACAACCACACACAAGTATTTCGGTATGGACGACCTTATCTGGAACAAGCCTATGACTTACAAGGAGATCAAGGACCTTCCTGAAAATGCACAGGTAAACAACTTCATTGCCAAGTCTCCTAACGGCTGGGCAGTAGTTGCCGGATACGGAAGTGCACGTTACAATACAGCAGCAGGTCTCCAGGCTATGGTTTACGCTAAGGAGACAGGCGACGAAACATTCGCACTCTGGGCTAAGGACCAGATGGAGTACATCCTCGGCGATAACCCGATGGGCTACTCTTACATCGTTGGCTATGAAAACAGCTACGCTTCTCATCCTCACCACCGTTCATCACACTGCTCAGGTAAACAGAGCATGGACGATCCTGTACATCAGGTACACACCCTCTGGGGCGCTCTCGTAGGCGGTCCTGACCTCAAGGATATCCACGTTGATGAAACAAAGGATTACATCTACAACGAAGTTACTGACGACTACAATGCTGCTCTCTGCGGTGACCTCGCAGGTCTTTACCACTTCTACGGCGCTAAGGGCAAGGAACTCGAAAAAGAGAACCACGTTATCCCTGATTTTGATATGTCCAAGAACGCTAAGGCTGGATTTGATCAGGTAGACGCAGACGGAAATCCGCTTCCTATCGGTCTTTACGCAGCAGGCGGAAAGAATCAGGAACAGACAGGCAGTGTTCAGCTCAAGGTCGTTGTTTACAACAGAACTATCGATCCTCCGAGATTCGAGAGCAACCTCAAGGCAAGATATTACTTCAATGTCAAGGAACTTGTCGACGCAGGCTATGATCCTGAAGAGTACATCTTCTACCGTATAGACTACGATCAGGAGAAGGGTTACTCGAGCGGAAAGAATGAGGTAAAGTTCACGCCTCCTACAAAGTACGACGATAAGGGTAACTACTACGTTGAGATGCAGTGGAAGGACTGCGACTTCTACGGAAGCCGTGTATACCAGTTCGCACTCGGCTATAAGCAGGATAAGGAGACATTCAAGGACGTTGTGTGGAGCTCCAAGAACGACTACAGCTATGCTGACCTCGTATCTTTTGCTGACGAGAATGAAGCTGCTGCTATCACAGACAAGATCACACTTTATGCTGATGATAAGCTCGTTTGGGGTACTGAACCCGACGGCACAACTCCTTCAGATGAAACTGACCCCGCACCTTCATCATCCGGTGCAGGCAAGGTTACAAAGTGGGGCGACGCAAACCTTGATGACAATGTAACAGTTGCAGACGCAGTTACAATCCTTCAGTCACTCGGCAACAAGGATAAGTACGTTCTTGAGCCGAACGGCAAGGCTAATGCAGACGTTTACGACAACGGTGACGGCATTACAGCTAAGGACGCTCTTACGATTCAGCAGGTTGACTCCGGAAAGTATAAGCAGACCGATCTCCCTGTTTCCTACAAGAAAAAATAAAAAAACAGAGACCCAGGCTTCGTGCTTGGGTCTCATTTTTATATCAGGTGGAAGTGCCTGAGTGCGTTGTATATGCCGTCTTCTTCGAGGGGAGTGGTTATGTACGATACATACGGGTAGAGTACCTCTGCACCGCCCATAGCGATACTATTTGGCACTGCACGAAGCATTGGCAGGTCGTTTGAGCTATCGCCTATCGCGTAGGCATTTTCCGGCGGTATACCGAGCTTTTTGAGGATAATATCCATAGCTGTTGCTTTTGAAAAGCCGTGCGGAACATTTTCAAAGAAGCCGTTACCGCGGTCGATGATATCGTAGTATCTGCCTATTTCACGGCGAAAACGTTTCATATCAGCATCGGGATTAGTCCATATCACGAACTTATCGAAGATGAAATCGTCGTCAGTAACTCTGCCGTCTATTGGTATTCCCTCCTCAACAAATGAGACGAGAAAATCATCAAGGTCGGCATTGCGCGCAGCATCGTCGTCGAAGAAGTAGCCGTCCTTGTGCTCGTATACCGGAGTTACACCGCAGTTCCGGTTGATTTTGGCAATCATGCGGCAATGCTCCTGCGTGAGCTTGTTGCACAGCAGTACCTTCCCTTCGTACTCGATATAAGTGCCGCATCCGCAGATAAGACCGTCGAAGCCGATATTGCGAACCTCCTGACTTACGTTGAATTCGGTTCTGCCTGTGTTGATAAAGGTCAGACAGCCGTTTTTGCGTGCCTGAGCGATAGCCTGACGTGTACTGTCAGGGATAAGGCGGCGCTTGTCCTCAGAGATGAGAGTACCGTCGATATCGAAAAAAATAACTGCTCTCAAAAGAGTCTCTCCTTTTCGGAATAATTTGTTATTACAAAAAGATATTATAAAACATTGTGTAAAAAATGTCAAGCAGAGCAATTGTACTTGCATTTTCATAAAAAATATAGTATAATAGAATAGACCGGATGTATTTATACGTATTTCCGGCATTACTGACACTTACTCCACGAGGGATAATATTATGGAACAGACCAGAAAAAGTGATAAAAATACAGAAAACGGCAACATCTTTTACGCTGTAGCTATGCGCGGACTCGTTGCATTCCCGAAAATGGTGATGCACTTCGACGTAGCACGCGAGAAGTCGGTTGCTTCAATAGAAAAAGCACTCAAGGAAGGCGGAAAGCTTTTCCTTGTAACTCAGCATGAAACGTATGTTGACAACCCTAAGGCTTCTGACCTGTATAAGGTCGGTGTAGTTGCAGAAATAAAGCAGGTGCTCAAACTGCCTGACAATATCATGAAGGTGCTTGTTGAGGGCGTGTATAAGGCTAATCTCCTCCGTCTTATCGACGACGGTGAGACATTGCAGGCAGAGGTTAAGCGCACTCCAACATATTCGCGAGCTAAAGTAGATGAGGTTGAGGCTGAAGCGCTCATGCGCTCTATCAAGGACGTTTTCGAGCGCTATGCGTCCTTCTTCCCGAAAATGCCGAAGGAACTCCTTGCGTCCGTAATGACTCAGGACGACCCCATAAAGCTTTTCGAGACCGTTACATTCAACTGTAACCTCAACTACCGTGATAAGCAGACTCTTCTCGAAGAATCGAATATACTCAATAAACTGTCGGTACTCTTTGCCTGCCTTTCGTCTGAAGTCGAGATACTCGGACTCGAAAACCTCATCAATGAGCAGACCAAAAACAGTATTGACAAGGGACAGAAGGAGTATTACCTCCGTGAGCAGATGAGGATAATTCAGGAACAGCTCGGTGAGGACGATCAGGACGAAGCGTTCAGCTATATCAACGACCTCGTTGAACTTAAGATAGACGAAGAGAGCAGGGAAAAGCTTCTGAAAGAAGCCGATAAGCTCGTTAAACTGCCTCCTGCCTCTCAGGAAGCGTTCGTCATCAAGAACTACCTTGACACTATCCTTGACCTTCCGTGGGGCAAATACACAAAGTCGAAGATGTCGATGGAGAAGGCACAGGATATACTCGAAAAGGAGCATTACGGACTCAAAAAAGTCAAGGAGCGTATACTCGAATTTCTTGCAGTTCATATGCTCAATCCCGATATAAAGGGACAGATAATCTGCCTCGCAGGACCTCCCGGTATCGGTAAGACCTCTATAGCAAAGTCTATAGCAAAGGCTATGGGACGCAAATACGCAAGAGTTTCACTTGGCGGTGTACGCGATGAAGCTGATATCCGCGGTCATAGAAAAACCTACGTCGGCGCAATGCCGGGACGTATCATAACTGCTCTTCAGCAGGCAGGTTCTGCAAATCCGCTCATTCTCTTCGATGAGATCGACAAGCTTTGCAGTGACATCAAGGGCGACCCATCATCTGCGATGCTTGAAGTACTTGACAGTGAGCAGAATAATGCTTTCCGCGACCACTTCATAGAAGTGCCGTTCGACCTCAGCAAGTGCGTATTCATTACGACTGCAAACAACGTTTCAGCTATTCCCGGACCGCTTCTCGACCGTATGGAAGTCATCGAACTTCCAAGCTACACGGCAGAGGAGAAGTTCCACATCGCAAAGGAACACCTCGTTCCCAAACAGCTGAAAGAACATGGTCTGAAGGGCACTCAGCTCAAGATAGAGGACGATGCCCTCGACGAGATAATACAGTATTACACCAAGGAAGCGGGTGTCCGCGGACTTGAAAGATATATCGCATCACTCTGCCGTAAGGCGGCAAGAAAGATAGCATCCGGCGAAGCAAAGCGTGTGACCGTCAAGGCTAAGGAGATAGAGACATGGCTCGGTGTAAAGAAGTATCTGCCGGATCTCTCCTCCAGACAGGACCAGGTCGGAGTTGTAAACGGTCTCGCATGGACCAGTGTAGGCGGAGTTCTCATGCCGCTTGAAGTCATCGTACTCAAAGGCTCGGGCAAAATCGAGGTTACCGGTTCACTCGGCGACGTCATGAAGGAAAGTGCAAAGATAGCTGTAAGCTACGTGAGAAGCGTTGCCGACAAGTACGGCATCGACCCCGAATTCTACAAAAACTGCGACATACATATCCACGCGCCCGAGGGAGCTGTCCCGAAGGACGGTCCTTCTGCCGGTGTTACAATGACTACCGCACTCGTTTCGGCACTCTCAGGTATGCCTGTAAGAGCAGATGTTGCCATGACCGGTGAGATAACTCTCCACGGCAAGGTGCTCCCGATAGGAGGACTCCGCGAAAAGACTATGGCGGCGTTCAAGGCAGAGATAGGTACTGTAATCATACCGTCGCAGAATACTTCTGACCTTGAAGAAGTGGACGATGTTGTAAAGAATGCGATAAAATTTGTAAGTGCAGACGACCTCTCAACAGTACTCGATACTGCACTCATTACTAAGCCTGCCAAAGCCAAGCGCGGCAGACCCGCAAAAACCAAAAAATAACCGGATATCACTGAAAGGAGATGATACCCGTGAAGCTGAATTATAATAAAGCCGAATATGTTGCATCATACGGCAAGTTTTCACAGATACCGGCTCCGGAGAGGATAGAGATAGCTTTTGCCGGACATTCAAACGTCGGCAAGTCTACACTTATAAACAAGCTTTTCAACCGCAAGAATCTTGCGAGAGTAAGCTCTGTACCGGGCAAGACGGCTACTATAAACTTCTACGGACTTGAAAATCTCTACTTTGTTGACCTTCCAGGCTACGGCTATGCAAAGGTCGCTAAGACCGAGAAGGAGAGATGGTCGGGACTTATTGAGGGATACCTCAGCTCCGACCGCGATATAAGACTCGTTTTCATGCTTGTGGATATGCGTCACGCTCCTACAAAGGACGACGTAAAGATGATAGACTATCTTATCGACACGGAAATGCCGTTCATTATCGTACTCACTAAGGCTGACAAGCTCAAAAAGACCGAGCGCGAGAAGCGTATGGAGGCTTTCCGTACAGAGATACCGTGTTTTGACGATATCCATGTGATACCCTTTTCTTCAATGACTTTTGAAGGTGTTGACGAGCTGAGGGAGATTGTTGAAGACATAGCTGATGATACAGCCGACGAATCGGTTGATTACTGAAAGGAATGATAAAAATGTTCGTATCTGACAACCTTTCTGTCAATGAGAATGGAAATCTCACTATTGGCGGAGTTGATACAGTTGAACTTGCGGAAAAATACGGAACTCCGCTTTACGTAATGGACGAGGAGCTTATCCGCGATTCGCTCCGCCGTTTCCACGACAGCATGAATAAATACTACGAGGGCATGGGCGAGGTTCACTACGCAAGCAAGGCTTTCTCATGCATGGAGATGTGCCGCATAGTTGCAAGCGAAGGAGATGGTCTCGACGCTGTTTCTATCGGTGAACTCTACACTGCTGTAAAGGCAGGCTTTCCTATGGAGAAAGTCGGCTTCCACGGCAATAACAAGACAGATGAGGAGCTTGCGTATGCTCTTGAGGTCGGTGTAGGACATATAATCGTTGACAATATTTCCGAGCTCTACAGACTTGAAAGAATCGCAAAGGAAAAGGGTATCAAGCCGCGTATAATGTTCCGCATCAAACCCGGTATCGACGCTCACACTCACAAGGCTGTAATGACAGGACAGATAGACAGCAAATTCGGTTTTGCACTCGAAACAGGCGAGGCTTTTGAAGCTGTAAAGGAAGCAATTTCGTGTGAAAACATCGAATTCTACGGTGTTCACTGTCACATTGGTTCGCAGATTTTTGACATAGAACCCTTTGAAGCGGCGGCAAAGGTAATGCTTGGCTTCATCGCAAAGGTAAAGAATGAACTCGGCTACGAGATAAAGGGACTCAATCTCGGCGGCGGATTTGGTATCAAGTACCTTGAAGAGCATGACCCCGCTCCTTTTGAGACATACCTTGAGCGCGTTTCATCAGTAGTAAGAAGCGAGTGCGCTTCACTTGGCATCTCTCAGCCGAGAATGTACATCGAACCCGGCAGAGCTATTGCGGCTCCGGCAGGCATTACACTT
>Ga0256407_10002067_pt1 | contig 39569 bp, 54 predicted proteins | sample RumenRJG_04DNA_FD_193489 | JGI IMG/M metagenome (GOLD analysis project Ga0256407, IMG submission 193489) | Bovine rumen microbial communities from Lethbridge, Alberta, Canada - RJG_04 | ecosystem: Host-associated > Mammals > Digestive system > Stomach > Rumen | place: Canada: Alberta... | reverse complement strand
TGCAAAAAGTTTATACCGCCATTATATCACGACTACTTCTTTTTTACGATTCATTCCATTCTCATCTATCCCCTGATAGCCTATCACAAAGCCCCTCACATAAGGCTCGCCCAGTTCCCCATTCTTTACCTCGCACTCCATCTTCCGATAATATATCACTCTCAGATTCGTAAGTGGTCTCTTCTCCTTATGGAGTATCGAGACCCTAGTATTCCCCCATCTATTCGTAACTGCCTCATAGATAACAGGCTTGCCACTATTCCCAAAATCTACCCATACTCTCGTATCCTTATTCTTCAATTCAAACCACTCTAGTTCGCCTTGATGCCCCTCGAAGTAATCTAAGAAGTCCCTAAAAGAGGTTGGGTTCCATTCAGCCTTAGGGTCGTGCTTAGAATATTTATCCTCAGGGTCTTGTCGGATAGTTTTACCCTTAAACTTCGCTACCCACATAAACTTATACTTACTCATTCTTGCTCTCGCCTCCCTTTATCACCTCCAGATACTTCCCATAAGTATTTTCGGCATAGTTTATCTTTTTCTTAAGCCCCTCTAGTTTCCCCTCCAGAGATTCTATATCCCTTAGGAGTTGCCTCTTCTTCTCGGCTATCCTATCATACTCATCCTGTAAAGAGAGCAGAGCATTATTGCCCTGCTCAACAGCATCATCTATCTGTTTTCTGGTATCTTTACATAGCCTCTGGAGTTCAGAGAGTTCATTCTTCTTCGGTTTTAATAACTTATTTAGATTCTGCTTTGCCATTCTTTAGCCCCAAGTCCTTTTCGACCTCTGCCTTCACATCAGTCGCAGGTTCTTCCTCGTTCGGGTCATAGACTCCCACAAAAGCCTTCTTAAAGAAAGTATTTTGTTCAGCAGGAGAGTTCATCCTTACAGCAGACTCGCCTGGGTACTGTTCCTGTACATATTGCTTAAAGAACCGTACTAAGCCGACATAAGCCTCCCAGCCTGGCACGACAATAGTTTTACCAGCATCCAGCACACGAGCCTTCTGCTCGCCTTGCCAGACCCTACGAGTGAATTCATTCGGTTGCTCGATTCTAAAAGTACCCCCCTGCTCAACAGGTCGGTGGTCAGAATAGACCCAGCCAGTCGGTCTAGAAGTAAAGTTCTTAATCTTTACCAACTCATCAGCCCCAAAACTCTGGTGAAGAAGGTCGATAAGAGTTCTCTTGCTCCCTTCCTCGGTAGATGGGGTAGAGCCAGCCAATAACTGCTCCTCAAACGCTTTTCTTTCATCTTTAGTTGCCATAGTACTCTCCTTAGTCCATTTCGTCTAAAATTCGGTCGAGTACATCCTCAGTACTCATCCCTACCTTATAATATTGAGGTTTATTATCATCCTTATTCACAGCCGTTCCAGTGGCTTTATTATTCCCAGCCACCTTCTTGGCTACATTCCTTCGTTCTATATCCCCCTTAGCCTCTTTTTTCTCGAACTCTTCAGGATGTTCGGCCTTATATAGCAATAGGCTATCACGAACACTTAGCATAGCCCCCTCAGCCCTACGCATAGCCCTATAGTCCAGCACTTTGTTAATCAAAGTAACGGCAGGGTCGGTATCGAACTCAGGAGTACCATTCTTCGCCTTAGGAGTCGGCAACGCACCAGTCTTTTGCAGCCCTTCTATCTCAGTAATAACACGCACAGCCTCTTCACGCTGGGCAGTCTCACGCTGTATCCTCTCAGAACGGCTAGCCAGAGCATTCGCCATCTGGGTCGCCTTCGTCTCTTGGGCTTGGAGGTCATTCTGGAACTTCATCTCAGCCCTAGCATTCTTGAATACGAATTCCTCAGGTAACTGGTCAGGGGTCTTTACTCGGATAGTCCCATCCTTCCCCTCGGCAGTAAGATAAGGCAAGGAATTGTAGATGATTTTATTTTCTTCAGGCAGGTTTTCCCAGACTTCTTCATCTACCTCTTTCGGACGAGCCATCAGACGAGCCATAGTCTCTTCACGAGCCTTATTCTGCTCATCTGCCTTCGCCTTCTCTTCTTCAGAAGGGGATTTAGCATAGCCTCTCTTCTTCGCTAGTTCCTCGAACTCTTCATCTGAGAGTTCTTTATTATCAGATTTATTTTCGTCCTCAGTGGCATCAGTTCCTTCTGAGTCATCCCCCTCAGTCTCTTTGCCATCTTCATTGGCCTCATCATCCTTTTCTTCACCAGCATCCTCTGCAGCATCAGTCTCCTGCCCTACAGTTTCGCTAGTGTCCTCTTCTACTTCAGCACCAGTATCTTCACCAGCATCCGAAGTATCCTGTTCGTCTTGAGCCTCCAGAGCCTCTAGAGCATTCAAGCCGACATCAGATAAGTCGTCATTCATTGGCTGTAGCCTCCTTTATTGTTAATGGTTACATTATACCACGAACTAGCCCAGCAAGCCACCGAGCATAGAGCCGTCTATAGGCTGAGTCCCAGTAGCCTGGGTCGGCATCTGTTGCCCCATCAGCATCTCTCCAGCACTCGCATCTCCCATCATCCCACCTTCAGGCTGAGGCATCCCTCCCTGAGGAGGCATTCCACCAGCAGGAGGCATACCACCTTGAGGTGGCATAGCGTTAGGGTCTCCAGCCATAGGGGTCGGTTGCTGTACTTCAGGAACTTCAGGAGTGATAGGCTGGTTAGGGTCTAGTAGTAAGCCCTGCATACTAGCCTCTTGTAACTTCACTCTCTGGGAGAGTAGCATAACTTCCTCTTGGATATGGGCTATCATAGCCTTCTGCCTCTCAGGGTCGGCATACAAGAACTTATCAGTCGTAATCTGGGTTCTGTGAGCAAGGATATGCTCGGCATCCACATCATCATGCCCCTTAATATCCTCACCATTCATAATACAGGCGAAGTCAATATAAGCCTGTCGGTTCTGCATCTCGGCACGAATCTCAGAAGTTAAACTATCTGGCGACATCTTAAACTTCACCAAGGTATCGTAGCGTTGGTCAGCATTCTTCATACCCAAGTCCTTAAAGAGGTTATATGGGTCGATAAGTCCCATCTGGGCTAGATTCATAGCGATTTGCTCGGTTCTATTCTTATCCTGTTTCATCGTAGTACCGTGTTCAACTCTTACCCACGCAACATCTGGGATACGCTCACGGCTCAATTCTACATATACGAACTTACCATCATTATCTCTACAGGCGAACTTCTTATTGTCCTTGTACCATACCTTCATCATCTGAACGAGTAACTTATAATAATCATCCAGACCACGCTCCAAGGCTCGTATAATCGCATCCTGTCGCCCAGAGGCTTGGTTCTTCATCATAGTTGCCTCACCCAGCGTATTCGCCCCACCATCATCATTATCACCACGGAATTGGCTCGGAGTCCCCATTATAGAGTGAATAGCATTCTTAATATCCTGCTTATCATTTATCACATAGTTCGGAAGTAGGTGAGGGGTAATCTCCCCAAAGGCACTATTCACAGGCTGGTCGCCCTGAGTCTGCAGCAAAAGAATCTGGTTAGGGTCTCTCGTGATATTCTCGGCCTCATTCGCAGAGATAGAACCACTCTTAAAGACTAGGATGGAGTTTGCAGTATCAGCATTCTCCATAATCTGTCGGCCTCTCTTATTCAGGGCATCCTGTAGTGGGATGGCTTGTTCAAAAGGAGAAGTCGAGTCGATAAGATGCGAGCCATCATTCATATAATTGAAGAATACATACGGTTTGCGAGCCTGAGGCAAGAAGTTAGTAATCTGTACCCCATCCCCATCATAGAGGAAGTTAGGGTTTTTACTCTTGCCGAGTAGCAGGTCATCCATATACCACGCAACGCATTCGGTCTCCCCATCATCATCTATCTGGGTGAACCATACTTCCTTATAAGCATAGACCGTACTCATAAGTTTCGAGGAGGAACGGACACGGCCAATATGTCGCATAAAAGCCTCCTTCTTCTCAGGGAAGAGGTTGATAATCTGCTGGGCAGTAGCCGTACAGGTCTCACAGATAAAGAGAGGGTTATCCCCTAATTCGCAGGACTTATCCAGCACGATATTGCAAGGGTCAATAACCTTCGGCACAATATCCTGTTTCACTTCATCCCAATATAACTTGATAATACCTACATATTTGAGGTACATATTCCTCTCGGCCTTCTCTATCTTCTCGGCAAGTTTGAACTTCTCGGAATGTACATTCAAGCCCCATTCCAGACTTTCGGCCATAACTTTAGACTGTGGGCTATCATCCTCTGGCAAAACCTCGGCTGATGGGTCGCTAGAAGTCGTGTATGCGGTGATAGTTTCAGTAGCAATAAACAACTCATTCTGCACATAAGGAATCTGGTAGGAGTACAATTTAGACTCGTCAAGTTGCAGCCCCTTCCAATAGTCCATATTCTTCTTACGGCGAGCATCTAGGCTAAAGCCCTTAGGGTTATCCCAGTACGACTTGGCCTCATTCTCCCAACGCTTAAAGTTAGCGATAAGTTCCTTATCATCTACATTCAAAGCCAAAACTGGTAGTTCTTCTACCACACCAGTCTCGGTCGGATGGTCTATATCATTCATGGCAAAATATCTCCTTGCCGTTATTATATCACGGATAGGAGATATGCTGTAGCCTTATCCTCACCCCTGTTATTTTTGGAATAAGAACTTATATACGCACTCACAGCCTCTACATTTATGCTCCATCACCTTCATACCAGAGACTAACTCGTGATGCTGTTCGGGGTCGTATCCCTCACCAAAGACTAGAGACTTCACATCAGCATTCATCTTACAGAGCATCCTACCACAATACACGCAACGAATCTCCTGCAGTTCAGGCAGGTCGCTTTCGTATAACATTATAGATATAGGCTTAAGTTTCTTCATACCCACATTATACCAAAAAGACAGCCTTTCGACTGCCCTTTTGTCGCACAATATGCCAGAAGTGAATTCCTCTTCTATTTTACCACAAAAACTCGAACTTCTTGTATTTTCTATCAAAGCATCTTCGCCTGTAGCATATACCCTCATTCGACATCTCGTGGCATATCCTCCTCGCTATCTTAAGAGTATTTGCCCCACAATAGATATGCCCATCCATATTCTCTAAGGTAAAGTACTCCGTTTGCTTTCTATCGGTTTTCTTACGCATCATAACCTCCTGAGACCATAGGGTCAGGGATGATTTCGGCATCCTCTAAGTCCTCTTCGTTTATAATACCATCCTTAAGCATCTGCACGGCATCACTCTCGTACCATACTGGATGGTCTGGTTCCCATTCATCATACATTATGCAAGTTCCCCCTTAAGGACGGCAAGTTCATCCTCTTCGTCGTATCCTAAGCCTTGCCCAAAGTAACGGTATCCAGTCCTCACATAGAGAATATCCCTTAAGGTCTCTGGACCACTGCCAGCAATTTTCTCCACAAGGTCTATCTCGCTTTCGGTGGCTATATTATTCTCCACTAAATATTCGTACATCAGTTCTTCTAACATCTTACTTCTCCGAAGTCTTATTCTTATCGCAAAGTGCAGCCCATAATCTCATAGTATCATCAGCAGTCGAATCATAACCTTGCTGTTTTCGGTATTCTGCAGCATCATAGATAGCGTTTCGGATGCTAGTAAAGATAGCCTTATTCATCACAACCACTTTTTCTCCACCAGCAGTCTCGACTACCTTGATATTTCTTTCGTAATTATAGATATTTTCCATATTCTCGTTCCTTTCTTGGTAGGAGGGGTTATTCCCCCTCCTTCAACATCTCTTTTGCTTTTGCCAGGATTGCCTCGCAGGTTTCGAGCGAGTAGGTTTTCCACATATCGAGAACCGCAGGCAAGTTCATTACATCGTGTCCTTGCTCGTAGCAATAGACCAATGAATGTGCACCTAGTTCGATTCTTTCTTTCTTCGTCATTCTCATTCCTTTCTCGTTTTATTTGCCTTACATTTTGAGGATACACCTATGCCATAAGCCTGTCAAGCGATTTTCCAGACTTTTTTTATTTTTTCTTCGAGAATTGGTCGATAACCTCAAAAACTCTAGTCGGCATCAGGGGTGTTCGCCATTTTTTCTTCCAATAGTATTTTTCTACAAAGCATTGTGCGACATTCACCTTTTTATCACCCTTTTGTACATATTTATCGTGGGTTATATAAAGCACCATAGAATCGCCTCTCCAGCCGTCTGCCAGCCGTTCTAGCAGTCTCCTCTGCCCATCCTTCAATTCACCACGCTCATTCTTTATCTCACCTAGTATCAAGGTATTATTCGCACCGAGGTAAAACATATCTATATCCGAGGGCTGAGGGTGAGAATCAGTAGCCATCTCGGAGAAGTCCATATAGAGTGAGTGTTCGCTCCAATTTCTTATCATTTTTACCTCCCTTTTTCGTATCTAGTCTAGCATACCATAAGCCTATAGTCAAGTTACCTAGTTCTCCAGTCTCCATGGTCTCGCCGTTGCTTTCGCAGAATATCGGCAGGGTCTATTCCTATATCGTTATAGGTAGTCTGGCCACTTACCACTCCTATCGGCTTATTATGCAGCAATTCAGACTTCCTCAGCAGTTCGCCTTCTTTTCTCTCGGCTAGCCACCTCAAGCCATAACTCCAGCCATCATAAGGGTTCGTCAATTCGTGGTCGGTCTTAGTATCTATCTCCTCTTTTCTCTCCTCATCATAGACCAAGTTCGGCAAAGCACGGATAAGATTCGAGCATCTACGGAATATCTTGGCACATTCTGGCTTTTTCATCAGATATTTATGCGTTGCTTGCTGGCGAATCATCCTAGAACCACCTTCACGGCTCATTTTCTTCATAACTGGAATCTTCTCCATAGGTAATTTGTCCAGCCACTCCTGAATATCATCTATAGGCGAACTAAAGCCATTCTTTTTATCCTCCATATCGTCAGGATAGATAAAATAATCTATTCTCTGGTCGCTATCATTCAGATAATTGTACAATTCTTCACCCCAAGTCGAGGCTAGTTTCTTATTCCCATACATCTCGTGGTAGGTAACAGGTCGGCCATCAAGTAGGGCAGTAAAGTATATCGCAGTATTGTCGGAGTAGCCCCAGTCCATAGAGATAATCTTTACAGCATCCTCGAACTCCTCAGTAGTAGTGCCAATATCTGCGAAGTTATTTATCACATGCTTATCTCTATCGAACTCAGTAAAGACTTGCCCAGCGAATACGGACCAGTCTCCATGCCTCCAAGCCTCGTATAACGCCGTATCCGTGGCTTTTAAGCCCTCAAGCATATTCACATAGGCAGGGTCATTCTTCGTCAATATAGGGTTATCATCCACGGTCGCAGGCACGAAGATTCGATATACCTCCTGCCCTTTTGCAGCCATAGCATTCTCGGTCTTATCTAGAATCTCATTCCAGACGGTCAATCGATTCTCGCCCTCCTCGGTTTCCCATTCGTATCTTCTTTGCCACCACTTACACCTATCATTCTCATAAAGAATATCGCCATTATCCAATACGGTTTTGCTATACTCATCATCCCTAAGGTCTATCGGCTCAACGAACCTCTTTTTTACCCAGCCCATCCCCACACCACCTGGGTTGGCAGTCAATATCATCTGGGGGAATAACTCAGGATAGATAGAACGGCAGGAGGACATAATCTGCTTATACAAAAGTTCAGAGGGTATCTGGGTCAATTCCTCTATGAATATCCTAGAGAACTGCTGGCCCTGATACTGGATATAAGAACCTAGGTCGTGTAGGTGGCCTCCCTGAATCACAGCCCCCTTCGTATTCTGAGAGTTTTTACCAAATCTCAGCACCATAGGGTTTCTTCTAACCTGTACATCAAAGCACTGATAAGCCTCCTCGCAACGAGCCTCATAGTCGGCGAGGTCTCTCGCATTCCTACGGAGTACCAGCCCTCTATAGTGGTCATTTTCTATCCTATCAGCCCCTAAAGCAATACTAGCCTCAGTCTTACCTGGACCACGAGCACCACCAAAAAGCCCCTCACGGAATCTAGGGTTGCTCCCCATAAGATGGATATACAGGGCTTGTGGCCCTAGCAACGGCCTCCATATCCCCATCTTATCGAGTTTCTTCTTCACGGCAGGTGTATATGGCCATATCTCCATATTCACTCCTAGGGCAACGCAAAGCCTCGGATAAACTTATTCACCTCTTCGGTATTCTCTTCATCAGCATCCACATTCACATTCGTTATAGGCATCTTGCCATAGACCTCCTGAATCATCTCCTTCAGTTCGGTCCATTCCCCATCCTTGATACACTTCGCCAGTTTTCTCTTAAAGAATGAGTTGCTTTCGTCATTATAGATAGCCTCTAGTTCGGCCTCCTGCATCTTCATCATAGATTCGAGCCAATATCTCGGAGTATCCTCCTTATGCCAAGCCCCATGGTGTCGGTCTTGGGGTCTCTTATCAAAGCCATTCACAGGCTTATTCCCTACGGCGAATCTCCCATCAGAGGTTCGGCCTTCCATATCTTTTGCCTTCATCTTATCCCTCCAATACTATTTTCGGACATATATCTGCCCAGTTAATTTTATGATGCCACAAAGCCCCCCTCTTCGTATTCCCAGAGTTATATGCCAGTTTCGCATTCCTAGGGTCTGCCAGCACGGAGCCAAAAGACTTACGATAACTTCTATCGGTCTGGTATATCATCTTAGTATTGCCGTCCAGTTTCTCCATCTCGGCAGTCTGAGCCCCACTTCTAATCACATTCCCCAGCCCAAAATTGGCCTTGCCCCTATGCCAGCACATAATCGAATAGCATACATCCTCATTCAGAATCTTATTCAGCCCCCTGTCCTCTATATCCTTATCTATCAGCCAGACATTCATTATATTCTTCTTCGTATCAGGATGAGCACCCCCAGAATACCCCCCAGTTATTATCCCTAAGTCCTTCCCCAACTTATATACTGCCCTCACTATCTCGTAGAATGTACTGTTATTCAGCGTAGGAACGGTCGTATAGTCAGAGACTACCCCACCATAGTCATCATCCAGCACTACGGCTACTTTGTAGTCTGGCCTCGTTCTTATCCACTCATTTGCAGCCATCCTCCCCACACTAGCCCCATTCTTTATGTCGGTCCCCATAAAATCTACCTTCTTCTTCATCTCATCCACATCATAGACGAAGGCATGGTCTCCATAACTCTCTGCTATCTCATCACCCAGCCCAGAAGGAATCATCACGGTATAATCATCAAAGTTATTCCTCTCTAAGTATCTCACGGTCTTATTCGCACCTTTACGCTGGATAGATAGTACCAATATCGCAATATCATCATTCTTCATCAAAACTCTCCCTGAAGTCGCACATGCCTCGCTCATAAGCCTCTTTCGGCATCACTATCACCAGCCCCAAGTCCTTCATAAGTTCCTTCACCTTCTTATCGGCATGGGTATAGTAGTCTGCTATTCTCTGGAAGTTAAAATCAGCAAAAAATGCAGCCCTAACCTGTAGAATCTTACTCAATTCAGGGTCGCACTTCGTATTCGCTATCCTCTCCATCAGTCTATCAACATCAGACAGGTCGGCTAGTTCATCCACCTCAGGGGCATCCTCGGCAGGGGTATAGTACGGTATAGATACCTCTAATAATTCCTTATAATCTCCAGATGAGGCTATCTTCAGGGGCAAGCCCCACTCTTCGAGTTTGGCCTTATCCCACTCATTCGCCAGTTTATCATTATCCCAGTCGCCATTGGCTATATTATCCTTAATCAGGAACTCGTCCTTCTGCTCTTCTGTCCAGCCAATAACCTGTTTCACTAATACCTTAGTTTTACCCTGAGCCTGTAGAGCCTTTATCCTCTGGTGGCCTCCCAGCACTCTCATATTCTCATCTACCACCACCTCACGCACCTTCATCATAGAAGGGAAGTTCTTTATCGACTTCTTCAGAATATCAAAGTCTTTTTTCTTAATAGTCCGAGGGTTTTTGAGGGTCATAGTCAAGTCATCTATACTAGCCTCAAAGGTTTTCACCTCTACTTCATCATCCATGGCTGTAGCCTCCTCTAGATTGTTAATTCCTGCCGTTATTATAGCACAACCAAAAAACCACCGTACCCTTTACCTCTCCCATTATCTGGGGCGATGGGCTTCATCGGCGGTCTCTCGGTATTTAGGTGACAACCCCACAAGGAGGTTAATACCATTATACCTTAAGATGTCCTCCCCTTCAAGAACTCAATATCCTTCTTCATAGCCACTATAGCCTCGCCTATAGTCCCTAGTTTCTCGGCATAGCCATTATGTATATCTAATTTATGCTCTATAGCCTCTAGTCTATCTGCCTGTTTCTGCTCTCTTACGGCATCCTTAATCGCATCCTCTCTCCTGCCCTTCTGGACTGCAGCATAAGCCCCTACAATGCCAGCGACAGCAGTAATAATCGTGCAGATGATGGTTTCGGTCATTCGGTGAGTCTCCTTTGCCTCTATGGTATCATAAGCAGTACCAAAAAACCACCCTCGCAGTGGTGGTCTTTTAGCATATAAGTCCTCAACACTTATAATCTTAGCACAGATAACCGTTTCTGTCAATTCTAGAACACATCTCCCCTAATATTCTCCAGAGTTTTCTCGGATATATCTCCAGCCATCTTAAGCACCATCTTTTCGGCCTCTTCAGCCCCCTTGCAAATTGCACATGGTATCCCAGCCTTCTTGTATATCCTCCCCCACTTCTTCTGGTCTTCGCTAGTAGTCGAGTACTTCACTCTCTTCATCTCAATTTTCACTAAGACATACTGGGCTACCCTATTCTCGCAGTCATAAACTGGCAGGTATATGTCGTAGTCCCAGTATCCCTTGCTCACCCCTAGAGACTTTAATTTTCTCCCCCTAATATATGCATCCTTTTTAGAACTTCTACTCTCATTCGGAATATGCGTATGGTGAATATTCCTAGCATCCAGCCATATATGAAAGTTTTGGCACTCCACATCCTCTAGGGGGACAGAGGCTTTAGGCATCCTTCTTCCCCCAGCGTTTCAATGCAGCCTCCTTCGCAATTTTCTTACGGCGAGCCTCGTCCATCTTCGCAAAGCCCTTAGGGACTTTAGCCAAGCCACCCTTACGGCCACCCTCACGAATCTTAATCTTCACAGCAGGAGTTTCGATATATCTTACATTTATTTTCATTGTTCTTCATTCCCTTCTTCAATTATTCTATTCACCCCAAAGACTATCGGTGTAACCTCTGGGAAGTTCTTTTTAATAGCCATACAATTCTTATGGTAGTCGTCGATAAAGAATCTAGTCCCCTTATATCCGTGGAACATACTCAAGACTTCCTCCATAGTGTCCACCTTCACTTCGTATGAGTGCCTGTGGTCTCCAGAAGGTCGCATAAACAGCGATAAGCCGTCATCCACTATATCATACAGCCCATACTTCTGGAGCCAGTCTAGAGTCGCCTCACGAGCCTTATTCGCACGGCTTGTAACAAAGATAATCTTATATCCTTGATTCTTGAAGGTCTCTAACAGCAACATCCCCTCTGGGATAGGTTCATCCTTCATAACTTCCTCATAAGAGTAGAATGAGCCGTAATCTTTATCATCTAGGTAATGCAACCTGTGGTGGCAGTCTGCCAATACTCCATCTATATCAAAGAACGCAAAGTTAATTATTCTCTCCTTCCTTTTGCTCATTTTTCCCTCCTAACACTTCTTTTATCTTATCTAGCCCCCTTATTTCATTTTTATGCTTAATAATTTTAGACATCTAACTATCCTCCTCGCAGGTGGCCTTTGCCCCCTCCTCAATGGCCACCAACTCTTCGTCTGTGAGGTTATCCCACCTACGGTTAAAATCTTCCATGCTTATTTTTCTCTTCTACAGTCTCTTCGAGCCACTTATAAGCCCTCGGCAGTTCGGTAAACTCCTTCGATTCAACGAAGGTATCACAGAACTCTCGATACTCTGCCTCGTCATCAAAGAACTGAGTCCAGTCAGTATCTACGGCCTTCCAAAGCACGGAGGCAGTTATTCTACCTCTCACCATCTTTATCCCCCAAGATAGTGGCTGGTAATACATTTTTACTTCTTTTTGGGCTAGCATCTTTTCTCCTTTCTCGTTACCCTACCCCCTTATAGTATCAAACCATAAGCCTATTGTCAATAAGGGATACTCTCTATCGCCTCGGCATCTTTTTCGAGCATACTCAGCACCCCTATCTCAAAAGCCTTCAGTTCTTCTATCTTATCCTCTACATCACTTCTCGGTATTCGGAATATCTGAATCTCCAAGCCTGGAATAAGGTCAGTCCCTACTACCCAGTAAAGCACCTCAAGGTCATCATTCACGGTAAAGTACTTCACTATCTGGGGAATATACTCCTCAGGGACATCGCCAGTTTTCCATATCTCTAGAACCTTTGGAGAATCTAGAGCCTTAATCTCTACAGCAGTCCGAACCTTGCCGTCCTCGCTCGTGATAGTACGGTCAGGGCTGATATACGCATAAGGGCTATAATCACTCTCCCAGACCACACTCTTCGCATCCAGAGTCAAGCCAGTTACCTGCTCGAACCTTGCAGCAATTTCAGGTTCAAGGATATGGCCACGCTCCATCATAGAGAACGGCTTGCCATTCAGCCTATCTATATAGTCATTCGGAGTAAGTGGTCTAGCCACTCTCTCAGCCAATAACTCGTAATAGTGTTTCTTGGGCTTTCGTTCAAGTTTCAATTCGGCCATAGTTTCAGGGGATAATCTTTTAGCCAATTCCTCAGCACTCAATTTTTTAATGTCCTCCCCACCCCCTAGAGCCTTCATCATTTCGCTCTTAAGGGGGAGTCCAGAGACCCAGAGGTCTTTAATCTCCGAGCCTCCACTTTTACCTTTTCGCCATTCCAGCCATTCTTCGGTATTCTGTTCTATCTCCCAGACCTTCATACTACCTCCCAGCCCTCAGCACAGGACACATGCTATATCGGCCTAGAGGATAGCAGTATTCGCCATTGGAATCAGTTTTTAATCTGCAGACCTTATCCTTATAAGTATCTTCTGTGGCTTTTAAGAACACGCTCTTTTCGGTCCTCTTCACTACTTCATATTCCCAAGTACAACTGTACTGGCACGGAGAGAACATGCTATACTTCTCTCCTACCTTAAACTTAGTCATTTTTCTTCTCCTCCTTCGCAACTTTTAAGAATACTACTTTGCCAGTCTTTTCATTCGCAATAGCGAGATTCTCAATATCGCCACTTGCAGTATAAGTCAGTTTTACTACCTTAAACTTGTCAAAGCACTTCGGCTTGCCCCCCATAACTTCGATATTGCACTTATCTTTACCTATCCAGATAAATGGGGCAGTATAGAGTTCTCGTCCGATTCCCCAGTTCACGCAGGCTCGCTTAAAACTATCACTTGCTAAACCTTTTTCGGCCTCGGTGTTCGATTCTGTACCAGTGTCTTCCTTCGAGACCCATTCCTTCTTATCCTCATCCCAGATAGAGACAATGCAGTTTCGGTTATCCCTCGTATGCTCTCGTTTCCAGTTCAATGGCCCAACGGTCTCATCTAGGATATTCATATCGCATCTCGCATCCTTATATAGCAGGAGGGACAGCCCAGAGTCCTTAATTTGCCCTATACGGCAGTCGATTTCATCTGCCCTTAATTTTCTAAACTTTTCAAGTGCCATTATTCATCCTCCTTTTTATTGCTCTCTTTTATATCCTCAATAATCTCCCAGTCCTCGTCGCTGTGCTCGTGTTCGAAGATATCGAACTCGGTCAGAGCCATACCCCAGTATTCCGTTTCACAGTCTGGAAGATAATTCTTTTTCATCCTCTCAATTTCACTTCTACTAATAACTACTGCCATCTTAATCTCCCATCTTCTCTTCTAGATAATTTTCAAAACCTTCTTCTCCCATTGTTTCGATAGCCCAATTTTTAATCTTGCTCATTTTTACTCCATTTCTTAGCATATTCTTCTTCTTGCCTTTGGTATTCTCGTTCTTCCTCTTCCTCCTCTCGTTTTATCTCTTCTACCTCGAAGTCGTTTCCACTTATCGCATCATCTATATTCTCATCCATCCAGCGAAGTTCTTGGTGTATATCCCCAATTATGTCTCGCCCCACTGCTCGGATATATTCTCGGACTTCTTCTCGGTTCTTAAACTCGGTTTTCCCATTTTCCTCAAAGTAAGTCTCGAATAATTTTTCTACATTCATCTTAGTACCTCTCTCTCTTTACTTCGTCCCATTCCCTAGCGTTTTCATCTCGTTCAAAGATTTCGGTTATCACATCTTCTTTTACAAAGTCTAGAAGTTGCTCGGCTAGGTCGTAGTAGTCCTCGTCTGTGCCAGCGTATTCAGCCAGCATCTCATTCACTAAGTCTGCAGCATCTTCAATATCATCGACATTCTGATACTCGCTATTCACTTCATAGTGAGAATCTATCAACTCATTTTTAAGATTCATCTCTCTGGCTAGTTCTGCTAGAGGAATACCCCTTATATCGTGCTTTACTCTCACATAGACCCTAACTTTTCCAGTTGAATGGTCTTGGACTTTGATTTTTTTCATAGGTTTTCCTTTCTCGTTTTATTTATCCTACATCTTTAGTCTAGCATAGGCTTATGGCATAGTCAAGCGATTTTACCGATAATGTTGTAGTAATTTTTACAACAAAAAAGAACTCCCATTTTCTAGGAGTTCCGAGAGGTATAATGATTTTTGTTTTTCAATGCGTGGAGTAAAATGATTTTTCAGCGTATAGTATCGGCAAGAGGTAAGGGTGGGCATCACCTCCTGCCATCACCATACGAATCTATTATACCGCAACTGTATTCCTTTTGTAAAGAGCCTTTAGGAAGTCCTCTTCAGTCGCATAGTCGCTCCTCCTCACGATTCTACGGCTAGCCAAGTCATCAGCCAGATTCTTCGGCTCAGGCTCGTCCTCGGCCTCCTCAACGGTCTCAGGGGATGGTTTCGTAGCCCCCTTAAAAGCCCCCACCTTCACTAAGTACTCTAACTTCTTAGGGTTATCCAGTATAGTGTAGATTCTTCTTGCAGCACTATTCCCATTCACATACTCGATATAGATGTACCCAAGTTCGGCCAGTTTCTTCAGCCCTCGGCTAATAGTTTTCTCTTGAAGTCCAGTCATCTTTTCGATTCCAGAGTTGCTTTGAAAACACACTCCCTTCTTAAACAGAGTCAAGTAACAATAGAGTATCTTCTCAGAAGGGGTTAAGTCCCCATTCTGTAGTATCTCTAGTGGCATAACTACATATTGTATGCCTTGGCCCATCTCGTTCTTCATTTTTACCTCACTTTCTTTTGTTGTTGCACTCTTAGAATACCATAAGCCGTTCATGCTGTAAAGCGATAGGGGCTGGCAAAATGCCAATTCAAAAGGCAATTTTGCACAGACCCTACTATTCTATTTTATATTCTTATTATTCTATGGTGGACAAAATGTCCATCCTCACCCCATATAAGGAGGTTGGACAAAATGTCCACCCCCCTGGACAAAATGTCCACCCTAGACAAAATGTCCACCCTTTTTCCACAGGCTTTATCCACAATGGACTTATAAGCCATTCTGAGGTATAATTCACATAGAGGCTAGTTTCCTTTCTCGTTCTTGGGCTAGCCTCTTTTTTGTGGTATAATCTAGCCAGAATAACATAACGAGGAAGGAGATAATGTGGAACATATAGACTGGTTACAAGACGGATACGCAGTGCTAGAGCCTATTCGCTCGGCCTCTTCATTCACCTCAGAGACCCACAAGTACGATAGGGTATCTCTGGCCAAGGACAATAAGGGGAGAACGGTAGTATTTGACGATTCAGATTCTATCGACTACACCATAGATTCAAAAAGTTACTGTATAGTAGCAGTTCCTAAAATACTAGCAATTCTAAAGGAGAAGGAATAATGGGCAAGCCTACACTTAATCGTAAATGTGTAACAGGTAAAGAACTCGAAGATGGCATCCAGAAGGGTCTAGACACTCTTTATGGAGTAGCCATTACTGCTTACGGATGCAAGGGCGGTAATGTAATGATAGAGCATAGGGCATCAGCCCCAACCATCAGCCACGATGGAGTATCCAACCTAGAAGAACTCGAAGTCGAGGATGCTATCCAAGATATGGCCATCAAAGTCGTAAAGCAGTCCTCCAAACGCACTAATGAGACAGCAGGGGACGGCACCACACTCTCGGCCATCCTATCCTACCATCTTTATCGTTGGGCTAAGGATAAAATTGCAGCAGGGGAGTCTGCTATGTCGGTCTCTAAGGAGATAGAGGATATTGTCCCATCCATCCTAGAGAAGATAGACGAACAGACTACTAAGAAGTTGAGTCCAGACCTCCTAAAAGGGGCTTGTATCATCTCGGCAGGGGACGAAGGCTTAGGCGAACTCATCTATGATGTCGTATCAGAGGTAGGAGAGTTCGGAGGCATCAATGTATCTTATGTAGGCAGTCTCGGAGTCTCCACTAATATCGTAAGGGGAATGTATATCCCATCTGGGTATTCAGACCCTAAACTTATCAACGACCTAGACGGCAACCGTTCAGTTCTTGACAATACCCCAGTTATCGTGCTATCCAGCACCATCACTCGCCAAGATGAGATAATTCCAATTTTAGAGAACATCCGAACCCACAACTTCCAGAAGGCAGTATTTTTCGCAGACATCACAGGAGATGCCCTCAAAGTTCTAGAACTAAACCGTAATTTCGATTCCTGCGTAGTAAAGCCTCAGTCTAGTAATTATGAGATTCTTCTGAAGGATGTAGCCCTCTACACTGGTGGTAAGGTGTACTCAGGTAAAGCCGAGGACTATAAGTTACAGGAATACGCTGGGATGGCAGGGACTATCACTATCACCCCACGAGAGACCACTATTTTAGAGGGTAAGGGCGATAAAGCCGAGATAGACCGTGTAGTCGCCGACCTAAAGGATAAACTATCCAAGGCAGAGCCACAGGACAGAGCCTTCTTAGAGAATCGTATCGCTCGCCTCACAGCAAATGTAGCCACGATATATGTAGGTGGGGCATCTACAGTAGAGCGAGGAGAGGTTAAACTCCGTGTAGATGATGCCGTATGTGCATCTAAGTCAGCCCTAGCAGGGGGAGTAGTCCCTGGGGGAGGAGTCTGCTTAAGAGACATCGGCAAAGCCCTGAACCTCCCATATCTCCAGAGACCATATCTAGACCTCCTAGCCAATGCTGGGATAGAAGATAAAGAGGAATGTGCCGAAGGCTCAGGATATAACCTCAAGACTAGAGAGATAGGGAATATGCTAAAGTCCCACATAGTGGACCCTGCTATCGTAGTCAGGGAGGCAGTAATCAACAGCCATTCGGTAATATCAAAGTTAATCACCACGCAAATGGCACTTGCGTACGAGGACAGAGCATGGAACTTCTAGCAGTAACCATCCTAGTCGTAATTCTATTATCACAATTATTCATAGCCTATCTCGTAGTCTGTATCGAGAAATGGCTATCTATTCTATCTAGTATAGAGCCAGAGAAACCTCAAGAGGAGGCGAAGGTAACCGACCCATTCACTAAGCCTAGGGAGGTATATTCCAGCACCTCCAGCATCGTAGTCCCTAAGACTCCTCAGGAGATTCGTAACCAAAACTTCGAGAAGATAAAGGAGGGTATCGAATATGGGGATATTGCTAAGGGGTAAGTACTACAAGAACCCAGAGGATGCCCCTAAAGACATCCAAGCAAATGTCGGCACCCAACTCCAGAGGTATAATCTAGAGTCGCAGGGGCAGAGACACGATATGGCTTTAATTCAGCCTTGGCTACCAGACGGCAAGCCTAACCCAGAGTTTATCAAGTACTACCCAGCCGAGGCTAAGGAATATGGGATGGTAGAATGCAGCACGGAATAATAATGCTAATCATAGTAACGATAAGAGACTTTTTAAGGGAGATAAAGAATGAGTAAAAAATATCATCTAGACCAAAACGAAGTGGCATTCCTCCACTGTATCAACTCGGCCTTCGCTGGAATCAGTTATAGCCTAGACCTAGTAGGAGATTCTAAGCATATTCCGAAGAAGAAACTCCTCAAAGCCCTAAAAGAGACCCTATCTCAGGCTAATGTCGCACTCTGCTCGGAGTTCATCAGAGGGGAACTTATCAAGAAGGGTGTAATAGAGAACGGAGGGGATACGGCATTATGCACCTTCGACCCATCAGTCGATAATGAGAATGCAGAGACGGAAGTATTCACTCAGGAAGAACTAGACAAAATTCGACTCCAGACTAACTTCAAAAACTCCGTTAAAGGTCGCTAGAATCGCCTAGAATGGGCTTTAGCACAAAAAGACCACCAACTTACCATTGGTGGTTCTTTTCGGCCTTATAAGTACTCTAGATAGCATTTATTGGTATATACACTCCAAGCCCTATAGCCTTGGGACTTCCAGATATTATGAGCACACTCGTAATAATCTCCAGTCTCGCACCATTCTCGGCCTGGCAAGATTCTCACCTGCAAAGCACCAATAGAATACCCATAGGTTCGTCCATTCTGAGTATAGGTCAGGGACTTATCTCCTACAGCATCAGCCCTACAGTGGCTTTCGGCCTGAGATATGGCGACCATAGTTTTAATGTCCCAGTCAGACCAACGAGCAACCTCGTTTCTGACTACTTCACACGGCCCTAGGCTAGGGGTTGCCTTCTTTTCTTCACTAGAGCCTACTATTTTGACTCATTCGTAGCAGGTTTTTCGGCACCAGACACTTCAATTTGAACTACATTATTCGGAATCGAAGTACGAGTCCAGTTCATGCCACAGAATAAGCCACCAATAAAGGTGAGACCACAGGCGATAATGCCTAGGATAAGAGCAGTCTTACGAACACTCTTAATTTTACTCTTCATGATAAAGTCGGTTAATTCAGGGCATTTTTCAATAGCCTGTAACTCGGTCATATCACGGTTGGTTTTAGTTTTATTTTCTTTTGCCATAATTTTTTCCTTTCTCGTTTTATCTTTATGACATCTTGAGTATAGCATACCATAAGCCTTTTGTCAAGCCCTAGCAAAAAGAGGGGCATCAGCCCCTCTGGTAGAACTTCAATACCACCTCTCTTTGCCAGTCCAGCACAGAAGTCGTAGCAGGGCATTTGGCCCTAAAGCATTTGGCTATCATCTCTATTTTTCTCTCCATTGGGTCATCCAGACTTATATAGCCAGCCTCCAGCCAACTATTCAAAGCCTCCACAGCGATTCTACATTCAGCCCCATTCGGGGTCGGAACATCGTGAATCTTAGAATGTATCTCTCTGTGTAGAGTCATTTGAGGGATATATCCCCCACAATAGGGATGTTCTCTAAGCCTCTTCGCCCAGCCATTCTTCCAGTGCCTTCCTTGGAATAAGATATGATGGTAATCTTCTCTACTAAGGTTCGCAGGTCTCCTATTTTTCTTTCTAGACATTTCATCCCACCTCCTTCTAGAATAGAGTCCTCTGCCGATATTATAGCATCAAAAAGCCCCTCACTAGGAGGGGTCTTTTTTAGGTGTTTTTATTCACCATCTGGGTCTTCGGCCATTTGAGCCATAACCTGAGAGTTTTTATCTCCAGCCTCCATCAAGACAGGAGGATGGCGATACTCAGTTCCAGATGTAGTTACGATTGGGTCTGCCATAGTATTTTTCCTTTCTTAATTTATTATTAAGCAGTAGTGATACCAGTAATCTTACCCTGACGGCGAGGAGCACGGCAGATGTAGTTGCCCATAACAATCAAAGCACCAATTTCACCGAACTGGTTAATCGGGCTCATAAAGTCCTTAAGTTGCAAGAACGAAGGTTGTTTAATATCTTCATCTGGACCTTCGGTCTTTTCAGGGACAGAAGAGACTTGCTTAAGGTCTTTAGAGGTGAGACGGCGGAACTCAAGATAGCGTTCGTTAAGCCAGAAGAATACACCACTCGTACACTTATCATCAGCAACTACTGGGCGGCCACGATAAGAGATAGCATTAAAGCCTGCAGCACCCTTCAATTCTGCAGCAGGAATCGAAGTACCCATAGGGGACTTACCAGAGACTTTGTTGTAGCCAGCAATACTGGTTGTCTCATAGTTAGCACGAATCTTATCACCGAGAATCTTCTCGAACAAGTCCCAGATAGCCTGAGTCGTGAGACCAATAGTCGGAGCCTCATTTGCAGCACCTGCAGCACTTACAGCACTAAACTCAGCACCAACGAGGTCAAGAGTCAAAGTACCGTTACTTGCAGCAGTAACATCAGCAGAGTTACCTTCTACGGTACGAGCGAGACCACCATAGTTCGAGGAGGCAGTACCATCATCTACGATAAGACCAAGACCTTCAATATCTTTACCGTTACCCATACCATAGAGGAGAGTACCGATAGCCTGGGTGAGGGAGATTTTAGCCTCATCAAGACGGTCAGTAACGAGAGAGATAACTTGCTTATCAGAGTTACCGTTTACGGCCTTCTCAATACCTGGAACGACAACGCTCTGCTCATAAGCCTTTACATACCAAGTAAGGCTACGAGTATTATTCGTGGTCGAAGTATCAAATTGGTCTAGACCATCAAAAGAGCCACCAGTCGTACTATTCGCAATACGGATTGGTTGTTTCATATTCACACCCTTCCAGTTCTTCACATTGCTCATCACACGAGCCGTGAGGATATTGGAATTGTTGACGAAGTCAACGATAGTAGGCATGATTTCGTTATAGGTAATAGCAGTTACCCGTTCGCTAAATGCAGCCATAATTTATTCCTTTCTTTTATATAACAAAAGGCATACCCTGTGGGCTTAGGGTATGCCTGATACCTCTATAGTATCGCACAAAATAGACTTTTACAATACTAATCTTCAGTAATAAGATAATTAAACACCTGGAATGGGACAGGGCTACCATCATAATGCTCTAGGATAGCATCACAGGCTTCCTCTATATTCTCACTAGGGTTTTCAGTAATAGTTTTAATCACTGAGTCTGGCCAAGAGTTCTCCTCCGCTATTTTCAACAAGAATTGCCTTTTCTCCAAACGGGACATCTGTTGAGACTTCTGCATAACTCCCAATTCTCCTTTCCGTTCCATTTTTAATCTTCTCCTTAATACTATTGTACACTAAATCTGGCTTTTCCCCAACGCTCACCAGATACGCATCGGCTACATTCCTACCTGTCTCATAGGCTCTCGTCCTGTTCCTAGTTCGGCACTTTTCTACTGGCAGGTTCGTGTTAATCATCGCAATCTCATATCCACGGTTAGCCAACTCATCCACATAACTCATAACTGAACTCTCCTTTTTACCAACAATAGGGAGAACGATATTATAACCATTGTCAGCAAGTTCAGGGAGAACCATCTTCTTACTAATCAGAGAACTTGCATTATGGACAGCGTTAGCCCCCATACCATCATCATAGCCTGGCAAAAGTTTTTTAATCTCATCATTATCAAGTTCAAAGAAACCGCCACCCTTCTTATTCGTGTATAGATTTACGGCACCAGATGATTTGCCTGAGGATGGCCTACCTAGAACTATAACAGCCTTGCGACCCCTCTCTACGCCATCCAAGTTCTGGTTTATAAACTTTCTAGCAGTTTCCTCGAACTCGCTCAGCATTTTCGGGTCTATCAGGCTAGGGTTGCCCTCCTGCTCTGGGGTTATCAAGAGTGGCCTTTTCGATACTTCTTCATCCAGAACTCTAGCGAACTTATCATTCTTCAAGAACTCATCACTCAGGTTTTCGCCATTTAATGCCCTCTTATAGGCTTGGATTTGCTCGTTCCCAAGCATCCCCCTTGCTGGAGAGTTCTGTAGCCTCGATAAACTCCTATCGGCATCTATAAGCCTCTGCACATCACCAGTTACATCCTTACCGACACGGAGGTTCTTCAAGGTCGAGCCTGGGTTATCTAGGTATTCCATACTCCTAGCGAGCGTATCTCCACCATAAGCCTTCTGAATAGCCCCAGCATTTGCAGCAACATATTCGTTATCGCCTAAAGCACTCTTACCTTTTACGAACCCAATATCATTATTCTTGAGCAATTCTCCGAGAGTCCCTCCCTTATCCCCCATAGATTCGGTAACTCCAGAGCGTATATCATCTAGCATCCCCACGCCATTCTTATCGGCAAAGCCTCTCGCCCCCAGAGTCCTCTCTAGGGCTTGAGCATTATAGGGGTCTGTAATATCCAGAACTCTCTGGTTATTGGTATTCCCCAAAAACATATTCGAGTAAGCATCAGAGCCATCAGAGCCTACAGGTGCAACCCCTCTATCCGAAGAGAATAATACTCCTTCGTGGGGACTCATAGGGTTATCAGCCACCCTCAATTCGGACCCCATAGTAATATCTGGCCTATTATCGCCATGCTGGATAGGTATAGACTTCCTCTCAGCCAACTGGCCTAAGTTCGCCACTCCAGCATCAGTATCTACTGCCACAGGGAGAGAGCCAGACGACATATCTTTTACATCTATCGGCTTGCTCATATATTTAGATACTCTATCTGCCACCCCACTCTCTACAGGGATATTCATAGCCCCACTGCTCATATTTTGGACAGGAATATGCGATACAGGGGACAGATTCTTCCCCTCGAAGGCTACTATAGATGATATAGGGGCTTTCGACTTCGAGCCATCAACGAGGTTATTCTTCAATCCCTCTACTATCTCCATCCCATCATATCCCTTATCCATAAGGTCTTTTCGCTCGTATTTAGCCAGTTCAAAAGGAGACTCGTCCATTGTGGCGTTCATATACTCATCATAGAGGCTCATCCCATCTTCCATAGCCCCATCTCTAAGCATATCCAGCCCTTCTCCGTTACCAGTAGCGAGCATATAGTTTTCTACTATATTGTCCAGTTCATCCCCACTATATTTCGCACTCGCACCATAAGGGTGGGTGATAGGGTTTTTAATCTTGGCCTGAAGTTCCATAGTCCTACCCTTCTGGCCAGTATTATCTATATCTAGGAATCTACTAGAGAAGTCTTTATCTGGAGTAGCAAAATGCCCATAGGCAGTGTTGTCATACATAGTATTCGTGCCTAATTTGCTATCGTCGAATCTAGAGAACTCATAAGGGGTAGAGTGGTATAGGCTCAACGGAGTCCCATTCTTATCAGCAATTCTGCCAAGAACAGAGGTAAAGCCAGAGTTCGGAGACAAGAGAGAGGTTAGGGCAGAACGAGAGGCTTTAGGGAGTACGGCATCCATAGTAAGTTTAGTTAAAGCCCCAGTCCCAGCCTTCGTTAGGGCATTTGTCGCCGCCTTTTCTACAGCCTTCTCTCCAGCCTTGGCAAGAGCATTCTCCCCTATTTTCATAAGAGCATTTGTAACTGCCATCTCCATCTCCTCCTAAGATGATGCTTGCATCAGAATCTGATACAAAGCCTTAAACTTTTGTTCTGCAGCCTCACGAGTATCAGTAATAGTCGGAATCATCTGCAAAGCCCTCTTCTGGTCGCCTTCAGACAAAGCACCAGTATCGCCCATACCCTTAATCAACTTACCTAACGCACCCTGAGCCACCTGCCAGTAAGTATTCGCCTCGGTATTATAGCCACCACCAGTAATATTATTTAGGAAGTTCGTGGCATGGCCAGCAATCGGACCAGTACCACCCTTAATATCCCCATAAAGGTTATAGAGTTCAGATAGAACATTTACGGCAGACGAGGTGTTGCCAGACTTAGCCGAACTCTCATTCGCTTTCGCATATCTATCAGCCTTATCCTCCAGTATTCCCATCATATTGAGGATGAGTTTCGCAGCATCACTATCCCCAGCCATCATTGCAGCCATATAGCCATTCTCTAACTGGTCGTAGGAGTATCCTCCGATAGTCATACCATAATAAGGGTCGGCACTCTGAGCCATCTCTTGCTGTCTAGCCGTATTCTGGGCATTCAGCATATCGCCCAGCGTTCCACCATTCAAACTTACATCACTAGAACCTGAGCCACCCCCACCAAGTAATAGACCACCAAGAACCCCAGCACCAACCAAGCCAGCACCCTTAGCCTTGTTAAGAAGTCCTCCGAGACCCCCTCTCGCACCCTCAGCAGTTTGGAAGTTGATGGAGTTCGGTTGCCCAGATGCTCCAGCACCAGCAGTTCCAGTGCCCCCAAAATTGCCACCAAAACCAGAACCACCGTTAGCGACATTCTCATAGTACTTCTCCTTCATTTTCTCAGCACCAGCCGTTAATGGGTTCGGAATACCAGTATCTATACCAGCGATATTTATGGTCGGTTCCTTCTTCATTTTATTGCCAGCCAAGTCGTTAATAGTTACCCAGTCGGACTGGTCTTTTCTCAAGTCAGAGAACTTAAAGTCGGACTTCTGTGCAATTTTTCTCAAGTAAGCAGGGTCTTCGCCATTCGTAGATGCCCCCTCGATAAGAGGAGTCTTGTAATCGACATTTATATTATCCATCACATTGTCGATAGCATCACGGACAGCCTCGGCCTCCTTCTGGCAGGCATTCCCAGCCATCTTAGTCAAAGCATCCTTGCTATCCGACCAGTTATAGGCATAATCACGAAGAGTCTTATAGATATTCTCAGCCTCGACAGGAGAGACGGCCCCAGACCAGTCTCCGAGCATATTATTCAAGCCTAGACCTAGTTCATCCAGTTTCTTCTTCTGAGCCGTGCTTAAACCGATGGTATTATCTACTCCAGAGAGGTTGATGGTTACCCCATTCTTCTCGGCATATCTTAAGCCCTGTTGCTTAATATCCTCACGGAGAGCCAGAGCGGACTGGGCTTTATCAGCCACATTCGCTTGGTCTATCTTCTCAGCCCTCATTCTCTCGGCAACGGACTTATAATGGCCATCTATAGAGCCAGACTTCCCTACTATCTTCTGATACTGCTTATTCGAGGCATTCATACTCTTCGCAGTCATATCATTCAGGTTACGGACAGCCCTTTGCTGTTTCGTAGAGCCTAAAGACTCAGGGGCTATCTGAATATTCGTGGTTTCGCCATTCTTAAGTCGTACATTGAAGCCGTCAGAGCCTGGCATTTGCGTTGTAGTGCCTCCACCCATATTCCCACCACCAGAGCCACCAATTTGACTTCTGAGGTCGGCTATCTCGCTTTGTAGGGTAGGGTTGCCAGTCTCTTCTACTACTGGACTTACCCCCTCTATTCCAGAATCAGCCACAGGTCGTTTTACATCTACTTTTAAGCCACGAGAGGCACTACCCTTCTCTACAGGGATGGTTTTCTTATCCCCCATATTATCTAGGATGGCTTGGCCTAGTCGGTTATTGGCATCCTCATCCGTATATAAGTACCCAGCCAGATTCTCAGGAGTATAGAACTCGTTTGCCTTCGGAGCATTTATCGCATTCTCATACTGAGCCAATATATCATCAGCAGTTCCAGCAAAGCCCCCTTCTCCACCACGCAAAGCAGGGAAGGTCTCGCCCCAGTCAGACACCCCAAGAGGTCGCCCATTCTCAGATAAGAACGGTCGCATCTCTTTAGGAATATCTTTACCCTTATATCCAGTCGCCTCAATATAATCAGAAGTACGAATCTTCGGAAGTTGAGACTTATTATCTACAGTAGTCCCACCAAAAGCATTTAGTTGGTTTTCTCGACCAAAAGATATAGCCCCATCTCGGAGGTTTTTCAATTCTTTCGCAGTTAAACGCCCCTCTCCCTTCAGGAAGTCTAAGTCGGTCTTGTCTATCTCGCCGTTAGACACTAGGTCAGAGGCAGTCTTATTTTTCGAGCCAAAATAGTCAGATAAGGTCTTAGGAGTGGCATTCGGTAAGGTGAGCCCAGAAGAACGGCCTAAAATACCATCCAAAGTAGAACCAGCCCCCTTCGCAAGCGTAGAGACACCAGCACCAGTCAAAGCCTTCGTGCCAGCCTTTGTCAGGGCTTTAGTTGCAGCCTTAGTAGCCGTATCTTCTATAGCCTTAGTAAGGGCTTTAGTTGCAGTCTTAGAGACAGCCTTAGAGCCACTCTTAGTTAAGGCTTTCGTAGCCTCTTGGCCTAGCAGAGCAGGTAAGTTAGCCATTATTGTCCTCCTCCATAATAATTATATAGTTGCATCAGTTCCTCATCAGAGAGGCTATCTTGGGCAGGTTGGCCATTCTGGCCTGCTAGCAATTTAGCGAGTAGTAAGCCACCACCTACCCCAGCCCCAACTTTACCAGCCTTAGTCTTGAGAAGGCTCGATACTCGATTCCCTATTTTAGAGTTAGCAAGGTCATTTCTCATATTCGGAATATTCCCAGCAAAGTTACGGAATTGTTGCCCTAGACTCTGACGGACTGGACCAGTATTCGCAACTTGGCTTGCCGTAGCACCAGCAGTCGGCACGCCTTCCTTCAGGTACTTCTGGTATATCCCCTTTGCATTATTCACACGAGACAGCAGTTCAGACTCTACCCCACCAGTCTTATCTGGGTGGTTCTGCTTAATAAAGGCATTATAAGCCTTCTTAAAAGCATCCTCTGAGGAAGTATCTATCCCAGCCTCTTTCAGGGTATTTAGTGCGTTTTGGTATTCTCCAGACCCCTTGTTAGCCCCACCATTATACACAGCCAGTTCCTTTGACGGACTCGTCTTGCCGTATTTGTTCCAGAGTTTTCCAACACCATATCCAAGCCCAGCCATACCACCACCTATAACACCGCCTAAGCCTGTTCGGAGGGCGAGAGTACCTAGGTCAGTATTTTTACCCATCTCATTCAAGCCACCAGTCAAGCCGTAGCCAGCACCGAGTGCAGTACCTTTCCCAAAAGTACCCAGAGCAGTCTTAGCCCCCATACCAGTTCCGAGAGTCGCAATATCTAGGGCAGTTTCACCTATAGCCCCAATATCCGAGACAGCATCTCTTTTGCCACTATCCCACTTAGAAGTTCCACTTTCGGCGAAGTCTTTGCCAGCACTTACAGCCTGAGCAGGGGTTGATAGAAAGCCCCCTATCACAGGGACACCAGAGAATAGCCCCTTGCCAGCCTCTAGTTGATTCGTTCGGTTCCTTATAGAGTCAGAGAGATAATTCCCCAATTCATTATTTGTAGAATAATCTAATTGCCCTGCGTTCCCTAAAGCATCCACATCATCAGTAAAGCCAGCCTTCTCCATTCTTCCCTTATGAGTCCAGCCTCCACCAGAGACCCCATTCGCTAGCCAGTTGCCAAAGTTCCCATAGGTCTTAGGGTCGAAGAGATTCCAGTCGTAAGCACTAGCAGTTTTCTCTGCCCTATTCTTCAGGTCTTGGTATTGGTTCCTATTTGCATTTTGGGCAAAGACGGCAAGTTCTTGGTCATTGAATAATCTACCAGCCATTATTGCCCCCTTCTCCACCTCAGGTAGTCGCCATAAGTACTACCAGACATAATCTGGTCAAGAGTTCTAGCATCATTATTTAGTGAGGCACTGTTATACCTTCTATACATATCTTGAAGATAACTATTCACTTCATCATCGCTCATCTGGCTATACTTCGGCCCCTCTATTTTCTGCATACTTCCCTTCTTAATAGCATCAAAGCCATTCTGACTATTCAGCCACCCCAAGAATGAGGTGTCCTTAGTATTGGCCTCCTTCTGGTCCATATACTTCTGCCATCTCAGGTTCGCATCTGCAGCATATCTATCTGCAGCAATTCTAGCATTATTCCTAGCAGTCTCTTGGTCTTGAGCATACCTCTGAGTCTCAGCACCCAAGTTCTGAGCCCATACCTCAATTTCCTGTTGCATGTGTTTATATTCATCATCATACATATCGCCATAGATTTGACGCATGATATTCTTCTCATTCAGGACTTGGTTATATAACTCATTCAACTGGTTCATCTGGGCTTGGTAATTCTGCATAGCCTGGGCTACATTCGTCTGCTCCTGACTCATATTCGTCTTAGCCAAGTCTTGGGCAGAGGCAAGGGCAGTCTGATACTGACTCAGGTCTCCAGCATTCTGACGAGTCTGGTAGTCTAGGGTATTCTGATACTTCTGCATCTGATTCCCCAGTGCAGCATTCCTCTGGGAGGCATTCAGCACAACATTCGAGCCAGCATTTATACTCGAAGGCAGGTTATTCATAGCAGAGTTCGTAGCATTCACAGAGGCTAGACTCTTCTGGTACTGAGCCTTCGCATCATCCACTCCCTCGCTTTGCTGGGCTTGGTTATAAAGGTCAGAATAAGAGTTCTGCCCCTTATAAGCATCTTCATAAGTTTGCTGGGCTTGGTTAGTAGCCCCCTGCTGGGTGTTATACTCGCCCTTCTTAGCATTTATATCCTGTTGCTGGTTATTTATCTGGTTAATGAAGTCGTGCCCAGATTCAAAACTCCCATTCGGAGTCCAGTCGCTCACAGGCTTACTTCCAAAATATGTAGTGGCCATCTATATATTCTTCCTCTTCTCCACGACTGAAGTCTTTGTGGTTATTGCCTATATGATACCACATTTAGAGCCTAGTAGAAAGTGCCGTTATAGTAGTAGTTCGCTATCATATTGCCCATCCTCTCATTGCCCTTATTCATCCAGTAGGCTATCTTCGCATCAGAGTCAGCCATCTTCTGCTTAAGCCCCAGTCGGTAAAGCGTATGCTCGGTATCTAGAGCCTGTACATACCTCGTAAGGGCATTATTCAACTTGTTATACCAGATAGTATTGGCCTGAGACCACTGCTGGTTCTGCCACATCCTATAGTCGCTACGGATAAGGTTCAGATTCACCTTCGCACTCTCGATTCTCCTCACGGCATTGTCGTACTCATTCATAGCATTTATCCAAGCATTATTGAAGTCGCCCAATTTAGCGTATTGGCTCGCCATTTCGGCTTTAGCATAAGTAGCCTGGTTCTCTCTAGCATTCTTCCAAGCCTGCTCGTACATAGAGTTTTGCTGGGTCATAATACCTATCTGCCGTGTAGCCCTATCAGCCAGAGCGTTATATCTAGCCTCCCTCTGACTCTGGGTCAAGACTCGGTTAGATGCAGCATTTATCGTAGAAGGCAACGCATCCAGAGTACTCTGGGCTAGAGCCAGAGCCTTCTTACTCTTCTCATAAGTCGCATGCCCCTCATCCACCCCGAACTTAGTCTGAGCCTCGTTATATATATCATTATATTCTCGCATAGAGCCAGAGAAGGCATCATATTCATCCTTCTTCTGGTTCATAGACGACCACGACTTATCCTTCTCGGAGACAAGGTTATCTATATCCCTCTGAGCCTCATTCATCCTATCCACGAAGGACTGGTTATAGTAACTATCAGAGGAAGGGGGCTTATTCGCCATCAGATTCTTATATTGGCTGTCCCAGTAAGAACTCGTACTCATGATATATCCTCCATACTATATGGTATCAGATAGACCGTAATATCCAGCGTAGTCCCAGCATAATCTTCTATCGCCTTAGTCCTCTGTCGGATATTCAGAGTCCCATTCTGGTATCCAGCCCTCACTATATGGTCTCCCCAAGCCGTCCTTCTTATCACTCGGACATAGGTATCGTCTATCTCCACCCTATAGGGGGAGTAGTTAGCATCATAATCACTGTGGAGTTCCGTAGTATTCGGATAAGAGGAGAAGATGCCTAAGCAGGAGTTCGGGATAATCACATTATCGGAGGCAGTCCCACCAGCATTCAGGCTCATAGGTATCACCAAAGAACTATCCCACAGCATAGCAAAGCCATCAGTCGCCTCTATCATCCCATCCCTCACAGGCAAAGCCATTCCAGTTTTATTCAGGACTTGGTTTACCGTAAAGTTTCCACCATAATTCGCCCCACCAGCCACATTCGTCTGTACCAGATTCACACGGATATTTTTATTCAGATTCCCAGCGATAGTATAGTATCCCAAAGGTCGGAACTTAAAACCGTGCTCGTATCTGTATATCTCTTCATCCACATAAGTCGTATAGATAGATTCTCCATACCAGATGTCGTACTGAGTTCCAGAGCCAGTAAAGTTATAGGTCAAGGCTGGGATAGACAGAGAGGCAGTCTGGACTGTCTTGCTTACCGTATCAGTTAGATGAATAGTCTTAAACTGCTGGGCTATCTTAGAGTACTCTGGACCAAAGACTGGCCACTTAGAGTTTATCTTCATCTCATTTCGCCCAGTTTTCTCATCAAAAGTCGCAAAGCCATAATCACTCATACCGTAACTCCTTCATACTCAGGGGAGACCATGGGGTTTCGCAATATCACCATAGACTGTTTTACATTGTAAGTTGCAGCCTGCCCCACTCCAGCAAAGGCATACACGCCAGCCGTATTCCAGTTAGAATCATACTCGTATCTATAACTACCAGCCTCAGGGGTGTAATAAACCCCTCCATCACCCCCATCATCATAGTTCGTATAATCATATCCCCCCATAGCAGTAAAGACATAGCATTCGTAAGGTTCGAGCACATTCTCAGTTACGGCCTCATCATAATCTCTCGGCAACGGAGACCATACGCAGACCATACTTTTCTCCCCAGAGCCAGTCGTATTCTGGTTATATAGGGCAGTTTTCTCGGTCTTTACGGCCTGCACCAATTTAGAGAACTGCCCAGTCGATAGCCCTGGCACTCGGCCTCCAAAGATAGACCTCGACTTCATCCCATAGTCTCTAGGGGCTTTTAGTAGGGGTAGAGCCTCCTCGGTATATGGATAATCTACATCCCCCTGAATATCTATATTGAATATCAGCACCTTGTCGGAGACCACTCCAGAGACATCCCCAGCAGGAATAATAAACGGCACAAAGCCCATATTATGCCTTGCCCTCTTATACTCATGCCCAATATAAGTGTCATAACTACTATTCTGATAGATAGCCGTATTCACTTCAGTTCTTAGATATTTTCGGTTCACCTGTATAGTTTTCTTATATGGAGGGTATTCACGAGACTTCGTATAGCCAGCAGGTAAAGTATCCGTAAAACTCCCATCCGAAGAGTGCTCATACCTAACCCAAGTCTTGCCCTTCTCGGCTATATCCACCACCTTACAGAGTTGAAGAATTGGCCATCCAGAGTTAAAGAGTAACTGGTTATCGGCACAATATCCAGCATCAAAACCTGGGCGAGCCACACGCACACCATAGTTCCCCCTAGATTTTAGTTTCATATCGTTCTTGTATTGTAGCCAAGTTAGGCTCATAGCCAGCCCTCCTTAAAACTTACCTTTTCCGTACCCCATCACCATCACTTTTCGGCCATTCGCATTCACCACTTGAATCTGCCCACGAACTTGCTGGTTACCCCTCAACTGGCCTGTAGCCAAGTTCCCAGTATCGGTCCTTTTCTGTACAGCATTCGCAGTTATCTCTACATTTGGGATAGTCCTAAAGCCATACTCAGTCTTAGAGACCGTCCCCTGCCCTAGAGGTCTTATCACATCAGCAACTTGGGCATTATAGCCGTAGTCTCTACTTCCCATTATAGTTTTTGCTCCTCATTTAGTACTCGTATCTCGGCAGAGACCTGTTTAATAACAGGAGTTAGAAGGTCATTCCCAGTAGTGCCTACAAAGCCGTATTGTAACTCGTGGAATCGCTTATTTATCTCGCAGGTTATATACCTATCCCCAGTCTTAGCAGTCGCTGGACCCATTATCCACTCGCCATCATCTATCCTGTACATAGGGGTTATAGTAGTATTCTCAGGCAAAGGGTCGAAGTATATCCCAACCCTTAAAGCCATCTTCTGGAAGGCAGGGCTACCAGCATCATACTGGAGACTCTTCCACATATAAGAGGTTGAAGTTCCACTATCATTATCCACCACAGCCAGAGCCACATCCTTAGTGGTCTCGCCATTCTCCGTAGTAGTTACCTCATAAGAATAGAACAGTGTATCACTAAAGTTATAGACACAGCCAATTCGGAGATGTTGCCCATCAGAGTTATGCTGGTCTAGAGTATCAGCGACAGTCGGCCCTGGAATCTTATAGTTATATGTAAAGCAGTTAGGATAGTTCTTATCCGTGCTACCAAAGCCGTGAATGCCATATCGGATAGAGTAAGCAGTAGTATCACTTGGGAACCCTATCATAAGAATCTCACGGCGAACAGCCATCATATTCGGATATACCTCAGTTAAGGATACTCTACCAGAGAACTCGGTATCAGTCCCCCTCAGGGTTCGCACCTTCACCAATTCTTTGCCCCCAGTATAGGCATACAAAGCACCAGAGACTATCACATAGACGATATTGCCGAAGTTAAAGATAGCCTTAGGAGACCCCATATTGCAGTCGATATAGAAGTTTGGAGCCTCGGTCTGCCTATCCCAGAAGTAAATACGACCAGCCTGAAAGCCTCTAGAAGAGGTCGCAGAGTATTTTTCAGCACCTATCATCAAGTACTCATCAGAAGAGCCGAAAGAACACACCTCAAAGCCGTCATCTAGCCGTAGAGCATCCTGAGTATATAAAGTATCATCTATATAGTTCAGAGGGCTTGATTCCTTCGTAGAGACATATCTACCGTTTCCGATATATAACTTATCATACATCACCATAGGGTGTTTCTTATTGAAGGTCTCGTGTAATACATAGCCATAGGAGGTATAGTCCAGAGTTAAGTTCATATCCGAGGCTACAGAGGTTCGCACCTTATACCCAGCACTAGAGGCTACAATATGAATATGCAGCACAGAGCCAGCCTCTATAGTGTCGCCAGCCCAAGGCATCAGCGTAAATTGGTTAGAGGCACTCAGGGCAGTACTAGGGTTCGGCCTCACGGCAAACTCAGTATATCCAGAGGTCGAGACATCAGAGGCATTCTTAGGCTCGCTAGATGCCACAATATTATCGTTTTCATCGTGAATCACCAGCCTTACGGTCCCACTCCCCTTAGCAGTAAAGCCTATCCCTATCTTCGCCACAGGGGTTACGGAGGACAAGAATAGAGCCTTGTCGGCATCCACCTCAGATATAGAGGTCTGCACCGTACATTCTTCAGTACCCTCAGCCCTTACAATATCTGGGTCGGACTGATAGAATATTTGCCCCTCATTCTGTTGAATCTCTATCGCATTCACAGCATACTCGCCGTCATCTTTTAAGAACTCAAAAGCATGCGAGGACTGAGCACTCCCTGTAGGGTTAAGCACTTTACCATAGGAGAAGAGTTTATGGCCTCCATCAGCCCACCATAGCCCATCATCTATATCACTATTCTCTAGGCTAAAGCCAGAAGAACTAGCGATAGTCGAGACTGCCGTAATCGCATTATCGGCATCTATCTTATATACTTTGCCATCCTCATCTATCCCCCAGATATTCCCATCTTTAGATTGCGTCATAGCCGTTACTAGACCAGTAATAACTCCAGAGTCTGGTAACTTCCTAGACATAGGCAATACAGTCATCTGAGACGGACTTTTTCGGACATCCAAGCACTCCCCATCAGCGTATGAGTTCTCAATACCAATTTTATTATCCGTAGAGAGACCACCGTAGAACTCAGTACTCCCTACCATTCTCGAACCATTATTGCCTACAGCCATTTTACAAGCCCTCCCTCAAAGTCCCCATCTTAAATACATCAGAGATATTCGGAACATCATACGAGCCTGGGTTAATCACCCCTCCAGTAGTCTTAGAGCCATAAGTCTCACGGTACTGGTCTAGGGCATCTTGGAAGAGCGTTCTATACATAGCCGAGGAATCAGTATCCTTCCTCATAGCGAAGAACTTAAAGCAAGCATAGTATATCGGAGCCTCGTGGTACTCTTCAGGATAAGGTGGTACTTGTCCCATAGTAAAGGAGACCCCATTCCCAGATGGACCAAGATAGTTATTATCTATCTGCATAGTATTCGCATCTATCACCTTCTGGACCTTATACCAGTTACCGTCTTGCCCATCATTCGATTTTATCCAGAAGTTCTCGGTCATATATTCTTGGAACCCCCCTGCTAGAGTCTCACTAGGGTTCGTGATATTCACGGAGTTCTGGACTACATCAGCCGTAAAGGTAAAGTCGTCTATCCCCATATCACGGATACGAGGCTCATAGGCTACCATCAGACCATCCACGATAGTCTCAGAAGGGCAAGGATAGATGCCAATTTCATCATTCCCACGGATAAAGTAGTGGGTCGGATAAGAGGTACTAAACGGATAAGCGTTCAACTTATTCCATTCATATTCACTCTGCACCTCTGTAAGAGGTACGATAACATTCCCATTCATAGAGGTTTTGCACTTCACAGAACTCACCCTGTGCATATCAGAGGCTATCTGATAGTACTGCTTACCAGCAGTCAAGTTGGCCTGTTTCTCTTTCCTAGTCCATGCCCTTCTCGCAGCATTCTCAAAGAGTTTATCGGCCATATTCAAGTTACTCACAATAATTGCCATCTCAGGCTCGACATAGTTAATACCACATAACTTTGCAGCCTGTTCTTTTCTTTGCGTAAATGTCAGCATATTATTATTCTCCTTATCGCTATTATATCATGCTAGGCAGATTCCTCTTGAGGGTAGTGCCAAGTCTCGTCCTCGGACTCGCCAGAGACCGTCCAGACCTCGCTATCCTTCTCGGAGTTACTCCATTCATCTGTAGGCTTATTCATATCTTCTTCCCACTCCTGAGGCTGTTTTTCATCATCTTCCCATTCCTCAGAGCCAGCCGTGTCGGACTTCTCCCATTTTTCAGGCAATTTCTCAGGCGTAGTTACTCTAACCTTCACGCATCCAGATATAGACTTCTCATAAGCATTCTCTACCCTTACTAGACCAGATATAGATGAGGTCTTAGCCTTCTCGACTCTCACAGTACCATTTATCTCGGCCTCAGACTGAATCTGGAGGAACACAGCACCCTCTATACCCACGGCCTTCGGAGCCATAATATTCACAGAGCCTTCTATACTCTTGGACTTTTTAGCATCTATCCTTACTAGACCAGATATAGAATCGGAGAACACTCTTGCAATACTCGTAGCCCCCTCGATATTATCTTCTCCAGCAGTCTCCACGCTTACGGCCCCAAGAATATCGGAGGCACTTTCGCACTCTATCCAGACCTTGCCAGTAATGGTTTTGGCCTTCGGACGCATAACATCCACAGAGCCAGTTATCTCGCTAGCACTGCCCCTCGATACTCTTACGCCACCATCTATACTAGAGGCGAGAGTCTCAGCAATAGACACAGCCCCATCTATCGAGGCATCATTCGCATTCAGAATATCCACACGACCAGTAATGGTGGCCTCAGATACCTTCTGGTTAGGGTTATCTATAAGCACAGTGCCACTTATCTCCGTAGCCTTCTCTCCAGCCACCATCACAGCACCAGTTATATTCTTCGAACCTACATTCCCCACAGTAACTTGGCCAATAATAGACTCAGCCAAAGCCTTCTTTACATCTACAGCACCAGCGATAGTGGCTACGGCAGGTTTCTGGACATCTACAGAGCCAGTTATCTCAGTCTCATAACTATCCTCAACACATACAGAGCCAGTAATAGCATCAGAGCCTTTATTTTCTACTCGTACTCGGCCAGTAATAGTCTTATTGACATTCTTAGAGACTCTTACTAAGCCAGTTAAGACAGTATCTCCACTCGTCTCAATTCTGACAGCACCAGCAATAGTCTTAGCCAGAGACTTCTCGATTCTTACTCGCCCAGTGATAGTTTTAGAGGCAGTTTTCTTTACTCTCACAGTTCCTGTTACCGTTTTGGTAACATTTTTTGAGATTCTAACTCTACCATTTAGAGAGTTATCAGAAACTAGACCGATTCTCACGGTACCAGTTATAGATACATCTAGGGTCTGCCCTTGGGATACTGTAGTGCCAGCCCAAGGGCTACTACCCCACCCAGACCCCCAGAAACCTCTTACTGCCTCAGACATTGTATTGTCCTACCTTTTTTCTTAGACTTTTTTGATGTCGCTAGTATTCATTGCAGCCCAGACTACATCCTTGCCATTCCTCTTAGCACAGAGAACGGCACGATTCCCAATAAGTTCAGTAATAGTATAAGTCTTATCGTACTGGCGTAGCCTTCGGCCATCATAATCTACCAAACGAGTCGGAACTACCTTATCGCCTACCTTAAAACTAGCAGGTTTGGCAGGGGCAGGAGTCGGGGCAGGGGTTGGTTTCGGGGTCGGTTTAGGAGTAGGCTTAGGGGCAGGAGTTACAGGGTCGAGCATATCTGGAGGACAGCAGAAAGTCGCACCTACAGCCTCAAGGTTAATATAATGAGTCCCCACACGGAGAGGAGTCCAGTTCGCATCATTCACCAGATTCGTATTCGCATCCAGCACCATCCCTGTATGCCCATACTTACCAGCATCATAGGAAAATATCGCACCATTTCGCTTACTACACTTCTTATAGCCACAATTCTTAATGAGGTAATTCACCATATCCCTACCGTTACACGGACCATAATCTGGATGAGGTTTGTAATTCATCCTAATTCCAGTCGCTAGATAATAGGAATACTTAGAACACTGCCAGCCTCTCCCATTGTCGTTATCTCCATCTGGGAGACGGCGAGTTAAAGGGTTCACGCTCGCACCCTTCCCCACTTCCTCCTCAGGGTTCGCATCATCAGCAGTCTGGGCATCTTCCAGAGCGTGCTTAGGCATAATCATCTCAGCGAACTTCTTAGCATCAGCAAAGACGGCCTCATAGTCGAGGTCTTTATCCAAGTTCGAGGCATCCACATACTTTTTGTTCTTATTCTTGATGAAGAACTCTATATTTTCTCTCGCACTCATAATATAGCCAGCAGTAGCCCCCAAAACGATAAGGATAATAGTCGAAGTCTGGAGACCATCTAGGAACGAGGCAATATCCAGCCCCAGTCTCTTGGTAAACCATCCAAAGAGGTTAATTGCAGCAACGCATCCCAATACAGATAGAGACCAGAGCAAAGCCTGAACTACTCCAGTAAAGAACTTCCCCCACGAGAACTTCTCGTCTGTATGGCTACCAAAAACATTCGCTAAAGCCGATACAACATTCACTAAGAATGCAATACCTAAGATTCCGATACCAATTCCAGCAGTCGTTAATTCTTCTATCATAAGTCCTCCTTTTCAGGTTCTATTGCCGTTATTATACCACAAAAAAGACCACCATAGCCGTATCCTAGGTTTGGCCATATTGGTGGTCTGGCTAAATTATAACCTATTTTTTCTTCTTTTTACAACCGCAAGGCATAATGACCTCCTTTAGTTATATTATAGCAAAATAAAGGTGCACAAGATAGATTGGGCGATAACTATGCGTTATGTAATTACCCTACCCTAAAATATAGGACGGACGGAACACCCCATTGGGTATATGTCCCAGAAAAATCTATTGAATTTACATAAACACTAACGGTCGCCTGTCCAGCAGTTATATCTACTAGTGCTGTATTTGAGACTTCAAGAGTATCGCCACTGGCCGTAGTGCCGTATAACCCGTTAAGCGTCGAGTTTATAGTCCCACCAGTTGAACTCTCGAATGAGATAGACAAACCACGCCTAGCATTAGTTGATGCGTAATAACTGGCTGTTGCTATCAACGCATATTTACCTTTCGGCAAGGTAATTTGTGCAATTCTAGTTCTGCCATTCGCCGGAATAGTCCTAGAAACTGGGTCAGATACTATTCCGCATTTGAACGTCGTCCAATCTATCTTCGCCGACGTCACAGCACCATTATCCAAATCGGCAGTCGCAACTTTATTCTTCTGATTCAGGCACACCCATTGAACACCATTGTACATCAGTAACAGAGGCTCGGTATCGTTAATCATAGTAGTATCCAGTAACTCATAATTTGGAGTGCCCGTTGCAGCAACAGGAGGCACTAGAATAGAGCCAGAGGAGACCCCATCCCCCAGAATAACCGTAGCATTATTCACGGTAGGGGCAGGGAACTTCACAGCATAAACTCTACTATTCTCCACAGGAGTATCTGGGGTAAAGGTATAGTTCGCAATACCTCCAGAGGCACTCTGGAGGCTCGCAGTATAGACTGGACCATATATATCCCCAATAGCAGGGATAATAGTATTCCCATCCTTATCTACTAATTTTTTTCTATATACAGCCATAATTCCTCCTAAGCAGTTCTTTTATACATATAACAAGTAATATATGGTTGCAGGTTCCCCGAACTCCCAGTCGGCATCAAACCAAAATTAGTCGTATTATGGACCTTCCCAGCCATCAGGTTTGCTGGAGAAGTATCGGTCGAGGCTGCATTGACCGTTTGCCATTCCAAATTAAATGCCTGTACCGAGCCAGAAGGATATGACATTAAAACACGACGGCCCGTTCTTTCGTTCCAACGAATATCGTGCGTGTGGTCTTGCATATATTTGCTACCACCAGTCTCTTCAGCAGTATCGAAGTCCTCATCCCCAGTATCAACACCAACTGGAACTCTACCAGCCCCCCAAGCGACCCAAGTTCCGCCAAGAGCAGTCGCTACGGCACTTGCTGTCGATAATGTGGCACTCATATAGATAGACCCCACAGGGTATATTTTATCCAGAAGTTCAGACCATACTATATCAGCAGGTCGCACCCAAGGCTGAGGGTTCACGGCAGTACCAGCCTCCCCCAAAAGTACGGCATCCTCAGCATAGATGCCGTTGGTTACAATAGCCCCAGAGTTAAAAGCCTTCGCAGTTGTACTTCTTTGGCCTCTAGTTACAATAAGATTCGAGCCACTTATACCAGTTACTAAGGCAATTTCGCTATTCGTAGTGTTAGCAGGTTCAGAGCCAGAGGCTGGCATAATAGTTACATAGAAGGGGTTATCCAGAGGGTTTTGGGCGGCCCCAAAAACATTCGTCCTATTCACAGGTATAGAGGTCGCACTGCTCGTAATGCTGGCAGTGGTCATCACAGAGGCTAGATTTTTCACTACAGCCATAGGAGACCTCCTTAGTTTTCGTTATATTGGACGGTCAAGGTAACGGTTCCAGAATCACCAGCATTTGCAGCAGTCGTAGTCTGGACTTGGGTAACAATATATTGCGTATAGCAAGTAGTAGTCTGGGAGGCAGAAGTAGAGCCATTCGGACCAGTAGTCGATAGTAATACACTAGCACCAGAACCAATAGCAGTAGTACTCGTAATATCCGTAGAGGACGCTAGAGCCGTCGTAGCAGGTGTCGCATAGGTAGAAGTTACCTTACTCTTCAAAGAGATACCAGTACCAAGCGTACCAGCCGTGTGAGCGAACTTCACAGCAGAGATTTGGTTAAAAGTACCAGTGAATTTTAGATAGATATATTTATGATAAGAGTTCGAGCCAGCCAATACAGGGGCAGAGGCACGAGAGGTGGTAGAGTCATCAACACTCTTCCAGTCGCAGGAAGAGATAGTACTCTCAGTACCGTGGGCAGGGCTACCACTAGCCGTACCATTCTGCTCATACCAAGTTGTCGTTGCAGCCATAGTTATTATTCTCCTTTTTGCAAAAAGTTTATACCGCCATTATATCACGACTACTTCTTTTTTACGATTCATTCCATTCTCATCTATCCCCTGATAGCCTATCACAAAGCCCCTCACATAAGGCTCGCCCAGTTCCCCATTCTTT
>Ga0256407_10002062_pt1 | contig 39604 bp, 26 predicted proteins | sample RumenRJG_04DNA_FD_193489 | JGI IMG/M metagenome (GOLD analysis project Ga0256407, IMG submission 193489) | Bovine rumen microbial communities from Lethbridge, Alberta, Canada - RJG_04 | ecosystem: Host-associated > Mammals > Digestive system > Stomach > Rumen | place: Canada: Alberta... | reverse complement strand
GTGAACCATCTTCGTGAAGGAATCAGGTAGTTTATGGCTGAGGCCCGCGGTTTTAGTCTTCTTGAACGCTTCGAACTGAAGTACCATATCCCCGTCGAATGGGCGGACCGGATTGGTGCGTTCTTGGCGCCGTATTGCGAAGAAGACTACTATTCCAAGATTACTCCGGGTGGATTCTACTGGATTACGAACCTCTACCTGGACACACCGACGTGGACGTTCCTCGGCTGGAAAAAGAAACAGCTCCTGGACCGTTTCAACATGCGTATCCGCACGTACGGCGAGCACCCCGCTCAGGATGGCACGTTCCATTTTGAAGTCAAGCGCAAGATTCGCAACATCTGCTACAAGAGCCGCGCAACCATCAAGGGTATCAATCCTGGAGAAGTCTGGAATATGAAGCCCGAAGAATGGCCGTGCAAGAGCGAAAAAGACCGCATGTACCTCAAGGATTTCTTGTACAAGACGGAACTCCACGGGGCGCATCCGCGACTCCTTACGCAGTACAAGCGGCGTGCATGGTTCGGGCTTCGCGAAGAATACTCCCGCGTGACGATTGACACGGGCATGCGCTTCCGCGAAGAAAACGGCTTTGACTACACTGTGGACCCGCACTACATGCACTCCACGGGGCTCCCGCGATTCTTCCAGCCGGGTGCCGATGCCGTTCTCGAACTCAAGTGCCCGGCGGCCCAGATGCCCTACTGGATGTTCGACCTTATCCGTGCATTGAATTTAAAGCACGGTGCATTCTCCAAGTTCGGGAACGCCGCTGCAGAATGGAAAAGAGTTTACGAAAATCCGCGTCGTTTCAAGAGCCCGTACTGGACTTCTCTCGCGGGAAATTTCTAACATAGGTTTTAAACTTTTAAAAAAGGAAGGCGCTCATGAATACCAAAAAATGGCTTGCAGTAGGCACTTGCGTCACTGCTCTAGGTCTGTTCTCAGCCTGCTCCGATGACGAATCTAGCCCAGTCATCCCCGTTACACCGGAAAGCTCTTCTGCTATTACTCCGGAAAGCAGTGGTGATGTCGCGACCTCTTCTTCTGATATTTCCACCGGGTCGTCTTCTTCTGCGACAAATCCGAATCCGGTGCTTTCTAGCTCCAGTGCCGAAGGCGTTATCGATACTACGATTACGAATATGGGCGTCTCCGAAATCATGTATAATGCGCCAAGTGGCTCTGCATTGGAATGGGTCGAAGTCTATATCAAGAAGGGCCCGGATATTACGGACATGCAGCTCAGCAACCTCCGCTTGGATGGTGCGGTTTCTTTCAATTTCCCGACCGGTTCCTTGAAGAAGGGCGAATACGTTATTGTTACCAATGATGTATCTCTGTTCAAGCAGACTTATCCGAGCCTTCCGGCGGGCTGCCGTGTGTTTGGCCCGTGGGATAAGGATTCCAAGACCAACGCTGTTGCAAAGCTTGTGAACGAAGGCGATGTCGTCGAAGTCAAGCTCAAGGGTGAAGGCGACGTGAGTGCCGCTTTCAGTAACTTGCCGCCTTGGCCGAGTCTTGCCAATGGCAATGGCCGTACGCTCGTGTATCGTGGATCCGGTAACGAAGCTGACCCGAATTCTTGGGGCGCTAGCGCTGTCGAAAACGGTAACCCGTGCGTTGGTGACGATAAGGTTCTCGATGCTACCACTGTTCGCTTGAACGAAATCAAGCCGTATTCTCTCGGTGAAACCGATGGATGGATTGAACTTTACAACTATGGTTCCGCTCCAGTCGATATCAAGGGCTGGGAACTTGAATCCAAGTTGAAAGGCAAAAAGTGGACGATTGGTGGCGCCAATACGGTTGTCCCTGCCAATGGCTATTTGCTCCTCGAAGCTACCGCTGATGTCTTTGGCGATGGTCTGTACTTGAGCGACAATGGTGATGAAATTTATCTGTACGAAGCCGCAGCCGGTGTCCGCACGGGTAAGGAAACGAGCTTGCTGATTTTCGCCGGTAAGCAGTCTAGTGGTATTGTCGAAGTCGCTGGCGGTACGGTGGCTCAGGGTGCTATGGCTACGGAAACTCCGGGTGCAGCAAACTCTGCGCTTAAGGCCGGTCCGATTTTCATCAATGAAATTCATTATCACGAAAATGAAAATGACCCGAACGATTTGGAATTCCTTGAACTTGTGAACAAGGGAACGACAGATGTGACGCTTGTTGAAAACGTTAACAACACTCCGCAGGGCTGGAAGATTGAAGGCGTGAACATGGAATTTGCGGCTGGCGATGTGATTCCTGCTGGTGGCAAGATGGTCCTGTTTAACGATTCTCTCAAGACGAAGGAAGCTTTGCTCCGCGCCCGTTATACGATTGACGAAACAGTACCTGTCCGTTTCTATGCAGGTAAGCTCTCGAACCGCGGTGAAACAGTTGCTGTCAAGAAGCCGTATTCTTACGTGACCAAGGCCGATAACACAAAGCAGTGGTATTACGAAATTTCTGATGCTACGCTTTATAGCGACCGTTGGGCTGGCCTTACAGAAACCGATGGTAAGGGCAAGAGCTTGAACCGCAAGGAATTTACCACGACGGGTTACGGTTCTGCAGTTTGGAGCGCTCTCGCTCCGACTCCGGGCAAGTAAAAATGCCTGATTTGAATTAAAAACCAAAAGTTCCGACATTTTGTCGGAACTTTTTTTATTACTTGTAGGGATTGCGTCGTTTTGGAATTGCTGTTTTTGGCATCTTTTTGTATTATTATTGTAGCTATGAAACGGTACTTTGCTTTTATTCTCAGTAGTTGCGTGGCTGCTAATGCGACAGCGCTTTCTTTGCAAGATGCGCTGGATATGGCCATGGCGAACAATTCCAAAATCAAGGCTGAAAAGGCGAAAGTGGATATTGCCCAAAGTGGCGAAGATGAAGCTTTTGCCCGTTTCCTCCCGACGGTGAGTCTGTCGGCTGGCATTACCAAAATCAATGACCCCATTAATATTGACCTCGGACGTATCCAGCAGCCGCTTGGCGATATAGCCGGTGCTGCCGCTTATTCCAAGGCTTATATCGAGGCCTACAACAAAGCTTCCGATGGTTATAAGCAGGCTTACGAAGGCGCCTATGCCAAGACGGGGAGCGAAGCCCAGGCAAAGGCTTATGCCGAAAATGCCCTCAAGGAAAAGCTTGGCACGAGTTCTCCAGAAACATTTGCTCAGCAGACTGCGGAACAGTATGGCTCGGCCGCGACTAAGAACATCAACGATGCCGATTTCAACATGAAGGTGCAAGACGATTGGTTCTTTAACGCTCGCCTGACCGTCGTTTGGCCGATTTTTACCGGTCTCAAGATTTATTCCGCTTACGATGCCGCCAAGGAGAATGTGAACGCCCGCAAGGCTGAATTTGAAATGGCGCAGAACACCGTGCTCATGGATGTGGCGACCAAGTACTTTACGCTCCGCTTGTGCGAAGAACTTGTCGGCATGCGTGAAACGACCAAGAAGGACCTCGAAGAACATCTGAACCGTTCCAAGAAACTCGAAGAGGGCGGCCAGATTAGCAAGACGGAACGTCTCCGTGCCGAAGTGGCTCTTGCCGAAGCCGAGAACGCTTATGAAGATGCCCTCCGCGACCAGTCGCTCGCCCGTATGGCTCTTGCAAGCCTCTTGCATACGGATACAAGCCTTACCGCAACAACGCCGGTGGAATCTCCCGAAGGCATCCGCTCGATGGATGAATTCAAGGCGCTTGCGGTCGAAAAGCATCCGGGCCTCCGTCAGCTCCGCATTGAACGCAAGCGTAACCAGAACGCGATTCGCGCCGCCCGCGCTGATTACTTCCCGACAATTGCATTGTTTGGCTACAAGGAACTTTACACCAAGGACTTGACGATTCTTGAACCGGAATGGGCGATTGGCGCCAAGTTGCAGTGGGATATCTTCAAGGGTGGTGATACCCGTGCCAAGGTGAGCTCTGCAAAGGCGATGGACCGCTCTTTGGGTAGCCTCGAAGAAGAGACGATTGATAATTTAAAGCTCTTGGTCGAAAAGCGCTGGCGTGAACTGGAACATGCAAAGGGGAGGCTCGCAAGCCTTGTCAAGACGCGTGAGCTTGCTGTTGAAGCATTGCGTAGCCAGAATAAGGCATACGAAGCAGGGCTTGCTACGGGGCTAGAAGTGGTGGATGCCGAACTTGCGCTTTCCCGCTTGCAGGTCGCGGACATCAAGGCTCATTACGATGCTGTGATTGCTTGGCTTGGACTCCTTGAAGCCGCCGGCGAAGTCTCTACTGCTGGTACGGTCCTCGTATCCAAGCAGCTTGTGGTTGAAAAGCCTGTTGATGCTTCGGCAAGCTCAGCAACCGGTGAACCTGCCGCAACAGAACCGCAGGCCGCAACTGAAGCGCAGGCCGCAACTGAATCTGCACAGCCTGTCGAACAGAATTTAGAAACGGAGAATAAATAATGAACGCATTAAAGATGATTGGAAAAGTTGTTGTCGTACTTGCCTTGATAGTGCTCGTCATTATGGGCATCTCCCAGCTCCAGCAGTTCGCAACGCAACCGCGTGAACTGTTCTTGCAAGGCCAGATGGAAGCCCGCCGCGTGCTCGTGGCAGGGAAGGTCCCGGGCCGTATCGAACGTTTGCTCGTTCACGAAGGCGATGTCGTCTACAAGGATTCTCTTGTGGCTGTTATCAGCAGCCCGGAAATCGAAGCCAAGAAGATGCAGGCTCAAGGTGCACTCGGTGCTGCCAAGGCTCAAGCAAGCAAGGCCCGCAATGGTGCCCGCAGCGAAGACATCACGGCGCTCAAGGCAATGGCTGATCGCGCTCAAGAAGCCGCAACGCTTGCCAAGAACACTTACAACCGCGTGCAGAAACTCTACAACGAAGGCGTACTTCCGCTCCAGAAGCGCGATGAAGCTGAAACGCAGATGAAGGCGACCCAGTCCGCTGCTGATGCCGCCCGCGCTCAGTACAATCAGGCTGTTGCCGGTGCCCGTAGTGAAGACAAGGCCGCTGCAAACGCTCTCGTGATGCAGGCAAAGGGCGCTAACGCCGAAGTCGATGCCTACCTCGAAGAAACCAAGATTCGCACGCCGATTACCGGTGAAGTTTCTCTCAAGCTCGCCGAAGAAGGCGAAGTTGTCGGTTCCGGTATGCCGATTATCGCGGTGACGGACTTGAACGATTCCTGGGCGGTGTTCCACCTTCGTGAAGATTACCTCAAGAACGTCTCCAAGGGCAAAAAGTTCTACCTCCAGGTTCCGGCTCTTGATAAGACCATCGAAATGACCGTAAGCTACATCGCTTCTGTCGGTGACTATGCCACATGGCGCAGCTCCAAGGAAAGCTCCGGCTTTGACCTCAAGACGTTCGAAGTTCGCATGCGCCCGACGCACAAGGTCGAGAACCTCCGCCCGGGCATGAGCGTCTTGCTCCCTGCCGACGACATTCAGTAATTGGATAGAAGGTTATCGTGCTGAAAGGTCTTTTAAAGACAATCGGAAAGATTTATTTCGGCCACAAGATTGTTTTGTGGATGATTCTTACGGTGCTCCCCGTAGGCGTTTCCGTGTTTATGCTGGAAATGTTCTCGAGCGAAATCGTGCAGCACATCCCGGTGGGCATTCTCAAACAGGACCATAGCCAACTTGCGGACCGCTTGGAACGTGCAATCCAGTCGAGCCCCGTGCTCGATGTTAAAGTGAATTGCCACGACATGAGCGAATGTGAACATGCGGTGATTCGCGGAGACTTGCAGACGTTTATCGTGCTCCCGACGGATTTGGAACGCCGTGCTTTGCGCCTTGAAGCGCCTGTGATCCCCGTTTTTTCCAGTGGTCAGAACTACCTCACGAACATGTTTGCGACAAAGGAAATCCGTGCGGTCATCACAAGTATCGGTTCGGACCTTTTTGCCGCTTCGTATGATGACCCGGTCAAGACGGAAATCCATTCGGTGGGTAACATTGAGGGCAATTACCAAGGGTTCCTGGCACTTGGGCTTTTGTCTGCTATGTTCCACTTGGCAGGGATGCTTGTGGCGGTGTATATTGCTTCGTTCCCGCTTCGCGACCATCGCGTCCGTGAATTTTTTAGTTCTGCAGAACGTTCTTGGGTAACGCTTGGCGTGGCCGCTTTTGTCCCGGCTGTGATTATCCTCTGGCTCGAATACATGGGTTGCTATGCATACACGCACCGCATGCTTATGCCGATGAGCTTTGAAGAATTTGTGATGGTCTCCGTAGCGCAACTTTTGATGGTGATTTGTTGCTTCGGTGCGGGCATTACTTTTGTGGGCGTGACTGGCGTGATGCGTATTGCAACAGGTGTCTCGGGCGTGATTGGCGGCCCTGCATTTGCGTTTGCCGGTCAGACGTTCCCTGTGATGGCGATGCCGTTTGCCGTGCGTTGCTTTGCGTTCTTGCTCCCGCTCACTCACGTGCTCCGCGTGCAGTCCATGATGCTCCTCGGCGATGTCGGCATGGCTGAATCCTGGGAAGTTATCAAACTCATGGGCGGCATGGCTTTGTTCTGGGTGCTGCTCGGGTGCTTTACGATTGTGCTCCGCTGGCAATACCGCTTGAAACTGGATTCTCAAATGCCGGTTGTCGTTGAAGAAGAAAACATCGTGCCCGTTGATACGCTATTCAAGAAGTTGATCAAGAAAATCAGGAGGCGCAAATGATTAGTCGTCTTTTGAAAGTTACTTTGACAGAATGGAAGTTGTTCGTGACGGATCCGGCTGCGGTGTTGTTGCTTGTGGTGGCGGGTATTCTCTACGCGTTTTACTACCCGACAGCATACGTGAACCAGACGGTGACACGAGTTCCTGTAGCTGTGGTGGATTTGGACCATTCTGCAAAATCCCGTGAACTTACGCGAATGGCAGCTGCAACGCAACAGGTCGAAGTCAAGGCTGTCTTTAACGACATGCTCCAAGCGGAAACCGCAATGGCGCGTGAAGACATTTTCGGCTTCATGGTCATTCCCGAGAACATGGAAAAGGACTTGATCGACAAGAAAACGACCAAGATTGATATCTTTACGCATGGCGCCTACGTGATGCTCCACGGTACGATTGGAACGGCATTCTCGACATGTGCATTGACTGTCGGTGCGGTGAGTAAGGTGAAGGCGATTGCGCTTGGCAAAAAGGTGCCTTCGGCAAAGGCAATGGCGATGCGAGACCCGATGCCGCTATCCATCCAGACCATGTTCAACAATACGGGGAGCTATTCGAATTACGTTGTCCCGAGCGTGCTTGTGGTGATTTTGCAGCAGTCGCTGATTATCGGCATTTGCATTATGGGTGGAGCCCGTGCTCACAGGCGTTTCCGTAGGAACAATCGCTATTCCGAAGTTGAAAACGAGAGCATGCCGTACCGTTACTTAGGGCGTTCGCTCGCATACTTCTTGCATTATTGCTGCTTCATCTTGTTCTACCATTGTTTCATCTACAACTTGTTTGACTTCCCGCGTCGTGGCGAACTCTTGCCGATGACGATTTTTGCGGTGGTGTTCCTTGCATCGGTCATCAACTTTGGCATGTGCCTCTCGCAAGTTTTCTTGCACCGCGAATCGAGCATGCAGCTGTTCCTGAACCTCTCCATCCCAATCTTGTTCCTTGCGAACTTTAGCTGGCCGAGCTATTTGATGCCGAGCTGGATGGTGGGGCTTTCGTACATTCTGCCGAGTACGTTTGCCGTACCCGCATGGCTCTCGATTGAACAGATGGGCGGTGACATTTACGATGTGGCGCCAAAGCTTTACCAGCTTGCTATCCAGGCGGTCATCTACTTCGTGCTGGGCATGTTCCTCACGCATTTGCGCGACAAGAGCAAGTTCACCACCGGTGACATGTAAAAATCGGCGACAATAAGCAAAAAAGAGTGACGAAATCACAGTCGCTTTCGCCATTCTTTTTGTAAATTGGATAGTGAAAAAAGCATGTCGTCATCCTGAACGTAGTGAAGGATCTAGTGACATTGCTGATAACAAGGAACTAAAAATTATGATGTTCGATCCTTTATACATGATGATTCTCGTGGTGACGCTCGTGCTTTCGGGCGCTGTTTCCCTGTTGGTCAAGAAGCGCTTTGCCGCTGGCCAAAAAGTCACAATTTCTAGCGGCCTCACCGGAGCCGATGTTGCCAAGGCTATCCTTATGGAAGCGGGCATTACCGATGTGAAAATCCTCAAGCACCAGGGCTTTCTTTCGGATCATTACAATCCGCTGAACAAGACGCTCAACCTGTCGCCCGAAGTTTATTCCGGCCGCAATGCAAGTGCCGCAGGCGTTGCCGCTCACGAAGTCGGTCACGCTATCCAGCATGCTGAAGGCTACTTCCCGCTGTGGCTCCGTTCTGCCATTGTGCCTGCCGCCAACATCGGTTCTAATCTTGGACCATGGCTTGTGATTATCGGCATTATGCTTATGGGCATGGGCAAGGCTCTTGGCCAGTCTCTCGCGGTTGTAGGCGTGGTGCTCTTTGCGCTTGCGACACTCTTTACGCTCGTGACCGTGCCTGTGGAATTTGACGCTTCTGCACGTGCCAAGAAGGCTCTTGCCCGCATGGAAGTCGTTGCCGCAGGTCGCGAATACAATACCGTCTCTGGCGTGCTCTTTGCCGCAGGCCTCACGTACGTCGCCGCAGCAATCTCGTCTATCTTGCAGTTGCTCTACTGGGCGTACCGCGCGGGGCTCCTCGGCGGTCGTAACGACGATTAACGATTGATCTTAAGCCTCGCTTCGGCGGGGCTTTTTTTTACTGATTTTGCGGCAAAATTCGCCAATATCAAATAATAACTCGCCAATATTGAATAATTTGGAGTATCAGCCAAATTCTTTTTGTTCTTTTCTGCAGAAAAAGCGATATTTTTATAAAGAGAAATTTTTTCTGGGGAGCAAAAATGGAATACCAGAATATTGATATTAGTACCTGGACGCAGGTAGGTGAGGGCGGTAACGGGAAAACTTATGTGCATCCCGGTCATCCTGATTTCCTCTTGAAAGTGAATAACCCGCCTCGTTGTGATGAGGCAACCGTAAAGCAAGAACGTGATGCAGCCCAGCATGTCTTTGATTTGGGAATCCCGACTCCTCGTATGTTCGATATGGTGCGCGTGGGGGATGGTTACGGTCAGCTTGTAGAAATCATTAAGGGGAAGAAATCGCTTTCGCGTATTTGCTCCGATGAACCGTCTCGTATCAGTGAAATGGCTAAGTTGCTTGCTTCATTGGGCTTGCGATTGCACGCCTTGCCTTGCGATACGGAGTTTTTCCCAAGCCGCAAGGATCTTGCCCTGAAGGGTATCGATGCGTCTGATTTTGTTGCAGATGATGATAGAGAAAAAATGCGGGCGTTTGTTCAGAGTATAGAAGACGAGAAAACCTGCTTGCATGGTGATTTCCAGATGGGCAACCTGATTATTTCTGGTGACGGTAAACCTTATTGGATTGATCTTGGCTGGTTTGGTCACGGTTCGCCAATGTTCGATATAGGGCATTTTTTCATGACTTGCCAAGTTTATTCTCAGTTCCCAGCAGCGCAGGAAATTTTCCACATGTCGCAGGAACAGTTGAAAAACTTCTGGAATGCGTTTGCCGAGGCCTACACGGGGAATAAGGACATTTCCGCCTTCACTGCTCTTGCTGGCAAGTTTGCTCCTTTGGATGCTTGTATCCGTTCAATCTTGATGCCGACTCCTGAAGCTTATAAGAAGTTGTTTGCAGGATTGGTTCATTCCCTGGTCGAAAAGTTTTATTAAGAGAGGCTGTTATGTCTGAAGAAGTTGAAAAAATCAATTTAGATGATTATGTAGCGACGGGAGAAGGCGCAACAGCAGTCTCGTACACGCACAAGACTAGCGATACGATTGCGAAACTTTATCACCCCGGATTCGAAGCGGACTGTGCTAAAAAAGATTTTTTGACATCTTGCACTGCTTTTGATTTGGGGGTTCCGACTCCAAAACCAATTCGGTTGATAACGGATGGCGAACGCTTTGGTGCTGAATATGAACTTGTCCGGAACAAACGCTCTTTTTCGAGAATTATTTCAGAAGAGCCGGGCCGACTGCAAGAGCTTTCTTTGACTTTTGCAGAAATGGCTAAGAAACTCCATTCGACGAAAGCGGATACGTCAAAACTTGTGTCAACAAAGGAAAAATTCCGTCGCTTTTATCTTGAAAAGGCTGTAGTTCCTGACTTTTACAAGCAAAAGGCTTTGGCTTTTATCGACACCGTTCCCGATACCCCGTATTGCCTTCATGGCGATTTGCAAATCAGCAATGTCATTACCGATGGAAAGCGAACGCTTTGGATTGATATGGGTGATTTCGGCTATGGTGACCCTGGTTGGGATTTGGGTATGTTGTGGAGCATGACGCACAGAATGGATGAGCAAAAGGCTAATCTTGTTTTCCACATGAATAAAGAAGAACTTTTGGCTCATTGGAACATTTTCTTCCCTGCTTATTTGGAAACGACGGACCCGCAGAAAATCGCGGAAGCCACAAAACGGATTTTGCCGTTTGCAGCAGTCAAGATTCCTTATATGTTCTATATCGCAAAGCATTTCACTTTGCCGGATGAAGCCTACCCGTATATCGCTAAATTATTTGGATAAATTTTAGGTAAACGAAGAATTAATCCTTACCGGCTCCGTAGACAACGGGGCCTTCTTCGTCATCGTCATCGCCGTGTTCGGCGAGATAAGCCTGGTATTCTTCATCGGTCATTCCGCCTTCGTCATCTTCGGGCATGAAAGACTTTTTCTTGGGTTTCTCGGGAGCCGCGCTTGTGGATGCCGCGGACTTCTCGGAACCTGCCGCCGGCTTCGATTCTTCCTTACGGCTTGCGCGGGCGCTGCGGTTCAAGTAGGCGATGTATTCCTCGTCGGTCATTTCGTTGCCGAAACTGTATGAGGAATACTTGTCTTCTTCCGGTTTTTCTTGAACGGATTGAACTGCAGCCGGTGCGGGCTCATCCCAAGAGTTCTTGCTGGAGCTGCTGTAAGAATCGTTGGACTTGTAAGAGGACGTGCTACGAGATGCCGCGGAGGTCGGCTGCGTGGCGCTTGTTTGTGCCGGCGTTGATGCTGACTGCGCGTTGTTAGACTGCGCGGAACTTGCGTTGTTGTAGAATGCCTGTGCCTTCTGCATAAAGGCGGCAAATTCCTCGTCGCTCATCTGCTGGACAGACTGCTCGTTCAAACCTTGGAATGAGCTTTTGGCGGGCTCGTCCTTAACGGGCTCTTCTTCGACGAGTTCATCTACCGGTTCGAATGTGTGGGCGCGTTCTTCGGAATCGTCATCGTCGTTAGCACCGAATTCAGGAATTGAACTCTTGCTAAGCACAGGGGCTTCGTCTTCGCTAGAGGAAGCTTCTGCGGACTGTGTAGCGTCTTGAGCCGGAACTGTTTCTGCATTTTCGATTGTGGTAGCAGCATTATCATTTGCAGGAACAGTCGAATCTCCGTTGACTGGAGCTTGTTCGGTATTTGCGCTTTCGGTACTTCCTGGAGCTGCGGACAGTTGTGCGTCTCCAGCGGGAGCGCTTGCTGCTTGCTGAGCACCTTCGGCGGCGTCCGCTTCCGCAATCATGTCGGCAAACGGATTGTCCTGCACTTCGGAAATGTCTTCGCGACCTTCCAACATCGCGTTGAGGTCTTCTTCCGTAACGTTCCTGCCGCGTTCCGTCCAAAGTACGGCTTCGCGCATCGTTGCGGCAAGGTCGCCCACGCTCTTTTCTTTGGAACGTGCAATCGCCTGGCTGCGGATTGTTTCCACAAGCCCAGCCTTGACTTCGGGATCCTTGCTGAAGAATACGGTCTCGTGCGCCATTTCGTCGGCGTACTCGGGGTTGTTCTTCTTGCGGTAAATCCAGATTGGTCCGAAAAGTTCGCTCTGACGGAAAACAATGTCGTCCGTCTTGATCATTTCGAGCATTGCCATGAACGTCACCGCTGCGACAATCGGGTGTGAATCGTTGTCGAGCAAGTCTTCAAAAAGCGCACGTCCATGCACGTTCAAGAAATTGTTGATCGCCTGCTGACGGTCCTGAATCGTCACGTAGTCCAATTCAATATGGTGGATCGTCTCGGAAATCTTCGTCTTTAAGCTCTTTTGGTAAGCGCGGAAAAGCTGCCAGATGTTTGCATCGGCGAGCGTGTCATCGTCGCTCTGCGTCTTTTCGAGGCGCCCACGGGAATACGTTCCGAAGTTCTTCGCTTCCATTTCCTGGAGACCGCTCGCGACTTGCTTGAAACGCTGGTATTCCAACATTTCCTTCATGAGCTTTTCGCGGTCTTCGTTGTATTCCTCTTCCATCTCCGGATCGCGTTCTTCGGCGGGGAGCAACTCCTGCACCTTGAGCGCCATCAGGCGGCTTGCCATAAACAAGAAGTCGCCTGCCTTGGAAAGGTCTGTTTCGGAATATTCGTTCACCCATTTCAAAAAGTCATCTGCGATTTCTGCAATGGGAATCTGGTCTAGCGTCATTTCCTTTTTCTGAACGAGATAGACAAGCAAATCCATCGGCCCGTTAAACGAACCGATTTTTACTTCATAATCTTCTTGCTCAAGAGCTTCGGAATCAACCATTGAACTACAATATAGAAATTACATAAACAGTCAATCACAAAGCCCCTCCCATCGGGAGGGGCTTGCGTTCAATGCTTTACGTTTTAAGCTTTGCTAACTGCGGCAAAGCTGTCTTATTCCACCGTCACGCTCTTGGCGAGGTTTCTCGGCTGGTCCACGTCGTTTCCGCGCAACACGGCGATGTGGTAAGCGAGCAACTGGAGCGGGACGCAGGCGAGAATCGGCATGAGCATTGGGCGGGTCTTCGGGACCGTGATGATGTGGTCTGCGATTTCGTCAAGCGGGTGGCAATCTTCCGTCGTGACGGCGATGACCTTACCACCGCGTGCCTTGATTTCGCGGATGTTGCTGATGATCTTGTCGAAGAGCGAATCCTTCGGGGCGATGACCACGACCGGCATGTTTTCGTCGATAAGGGCAATCGGACCGTGCTTCATTTCTGCAGCGGGGTAGCCTTCAGCGTGGATGTAGCTGATTTCCTTGAGCTTCAAAGCACCTTCCATGGCGACCGGGTAGCAGAAGTGGCGACCGAGGTACAAGAAGTTGTTTGCCTTGCAGAGCGTCTTGGCAATTTCGGCGATGCTGTCGGAAAGCTTGAGCGTTTCTGTTACGAGATCCGGGAGTTCCAAGAGGTCCTTCACGATGTCGGCGCCTGTTTCAAAGCTGAGTCTGCGCTGACGACCGAGCAAGAGGGCAATCATGGCGAGCACGGTGACCTGGCTTGTGAATGCCTTGGTGCTTGCTACACCGATTTCCGGACCGGCATGCAGGTAAACGCCACCGTCGCTTGTACGTGCAATTGTCGAACCGACACCGTTACAGATGGCGAGTGCTGTTGCTCCCTTCTGCTGGGCTTCGCGGAGAGCGGCGAGCGTATCTGCGGTTTCTCCGGACTGGCTTATGGCAATGACGAGTGTACCCGGCTTGATGATCGGGTTTCTGTAGCGGAATTCCGAAGCGTATTCGACTTCGACCGGAACGCCGGCGAGGTCTTCGATCATGTATTCACCGACCATGCCTGCATAGTAGCTTGTGCCGCAGGCGGTGATGATAATACGGTTGATGTTACGGAGTTCCTTGATGTTTGTGTCGAGGCCGGCGAGCTTTGCATTACCTTCGGCGGTGAGCAAACGACCACGCATGGTATTGCGCAATACTTCGGGCTGTTCGAAAATTTCCTTGAGCATGAAGTGCGGGAATCCGCCCTTGGCGACTGCATCGGCGTCAAATTCCACGTCCTGGACTTCGCGCTGCACTTCGTGGCTGCTCATGTTTACGATGGAGTATCCGCCGTCCTTGATTTGGACGATGTCATTGTCATCGAGGTAAACAACTTTCTGTGTGTGGTTGATGATGGCGGAAACGTCACTCGCGAGGTAGAAATCGTCGTCGTTTCCGATACCCAAGATGAGCGGGCTTCCGCGACGGGCGCCAATCAAGACGTTCGGTTCGTCGCTGCTGATGACGCCGAGACCGAATGTACCTTCAATCTGCTTGAGTGCCTTGAGTACTGCGGACTTGAGGTCGCCATTATAATAGCGGGCAATCAGGTGGGCTACGACTTCGGTATCGGTTTCAGACTTGAATTCAATGCCTTCGGAGATGAGTTTTGCCTTGAGGCTTGCGTAGTTTTCGATGATGCCGTTGTGGACTATCGAAATCTTTCCATCATAGCTTGTGTGTGGATGGGCGTTTGTTTCAGTGGGGGCGCCGTGGGTGGCCCAGCGCGTGTGGGCGATGCCTATGGAACCCTTAATCGGGGTGGTTTTTAATTTGTCTTCGAGAGCCTTGATTTTCCCGGAGGCACGGACAACTTTGATTTGTCCGTTTTCGATGACGGCAACACCTGAGCTATCGTAGCCTCGGTATTCCATTTTCTTAAGCCCTTCGATGAGGACCGGTAAAGCTTCCCCTTTTCCATTATATCCGATAATTCCGCACATAATATTTCCTGATAGTTTAATTGACAGCGGAAAATATACTAAATGTAAAGGTAAAAAGAAAATTATTGTAAGCTTTATGTGGTTTGTTTTACTATTTTAAGGAAGTCTATTTTTCATAGAGGATAAAAATGAAGACTAAATTGATTGTTGCAGCTGGCGCTCTTGCCATGCTTATGACGGGTTGCGAACCGTGCAAAACAGCATCTGCCGAAAAGACCTCGCTTGTGACTGAAAAGGACAAGTACAGCTACGCTCTCGGTGCTCATTTTGGTAACCAGGCTCGTTTCCAGCTCGTGACTCGCGATTCCATCGATCTCGATCTCGATCTCTTCATCCAGGCATTCAAGGAACGCTACAATAGCGATTCTGCCAAGTTCTTGATGAACGACTCCATCGTCATGGAAACGCTCAACAAGCTTTCTGCTGACCGTCAGGCTGAAAAGATGAAGAAAGACAGCCTCGCTGCCGAAAAGAACAAGGCTGAAGGTGAAGCTTTCCTCGCTCAGAACAAGACTGTTGAAGGTGTCGTGACCACGCAGAGCGGTCTCCAGTACAAGATCATTACTGAAGGTCAGGGTGCAACCCCGACGGACGAAGACAGGGTCAAGGTCCACTACACCGGTACGCTCCTCGATGGCACCAAGTTCGACAGCTCTGTCGACCGTGGTCAGCCGCTTGAATTCCCGGTCACTGCCGTTATCGCTGGCTGGACGGAAATGCTCAAGCTCATGAAGGTTGGCGAAAAGGTCGTCGCATGGATCCCGAGCGATCTCGCTTACGGTCCGCGTGGCAACCGTGCTATCCCGGGTAACTCTGTCCTCAAGTTCGAAATGGAACTTCTCGAAGTTATCGCTCCGGAAAAGCCGGCAGAACAGGCTAAGCCGGAACCGAAGAAGGCTGCTAAGAAGGCTGCCAAGTAATCTTAAGCATTTCGCTTGAAATTGAATGCCTCGCGCCCACCCGCGCGGGGTATTTTTTTGCGCTGTCATTTTTGCTTTATTGTCACCCCGGACATGTTCTCTTTGACCACTTAGAGCTTCAGCTCTTATGTGGTCATGATCCGCGAATGGGGACGGGGCGGGATCGCCATCTCGTTGGTGGTGTAAAAAATTTTATCTTTGCTTTTGAAATTTTAAGAGCGGGTGTTTATGTCCAGAATTTTCTTTTTACTGTGTGTTGTTGCGATTGCACTTACCGGATGTAACGAACAAGAAAAAATAGATGCTTTAAAGCAAGAAAATGCAAAGCTCGAAGCTGCCGCAGATTCCTTGAAAGCGCTGATTGCCAAAGCTCAGGGCGAGACTTCGAAGTGGCTTGTGAAAAACGACACGGTCCGTGCTGGCGATGGACTCTTCCAGGTGCTTTACCGCATGAACATCAATGAAAAGGAACGTGGCAAGATTGTGATTGCCTTGCAGGACTCCGTTGAACTTTCGGCACTCCGTGTGGGCCAGGTGTTCTATGCCGCTCTTGATACTGCAGGCGATGTCCAGCGTTTCCGCTTTGCTCCGAACCCGGCAACGGTCCACATGTTGAGCAAGACCGATTCTGGTTTTACTTACAGCCGTATCGACAAGCCGGTAACAATCCGTCAGTCCGTTTTTGAAGGCGCTTTGGAAAACGGGAGCACGCTGAGCGGCATTTTGCACAAGGTCGGTATTCCTGGGCGCATGGTTGGCGTCGTGAGCGCCGTTTTGCAGTGCAAGGTCTCTTTCCAGCTAGCTCGCCCGGGCGACAAGTTCCGCATCTTGCTCGAAGAAAAGTTCTATCAGGATTCCATCTGGATTAGTGGCAAGGTGCTTTACGCTGAATTTGACGGACATACCGTTGGTCATCACGAAGCTTTCCGCTATGAAGACCCGGATCCGAAGAGTACCTTCAATGCCCATTACACAGAAAAGGGCGAGGCGCTCATTTTCGAAGGTCTCCGTTACCCGCTCGACCGTTTACATATCACAAGCCCTTATGGTGCCCGCATCCACCCGATTACGGGGCGTCGCACAGTGCATCACGGTATCGACTACGGTAGCCCCAAGGGTTCTCCGGTTTATGCGGTCGCTGCTGGTGTCGTGACGGTTTCTGGCTACGATGACTTGAGCGGTAATAAGATTGCCATCCGCCATAGGGACAATACAGAAAGCTGGTACATGCACCTCTCCGTGCGTGGCGTGAATGTCGGCGCGAAGGTTGCTCCGCGTCAGGTTATCGGTAAGGTGGGGTCTACTGGCCGCAGCACAGGTCCGCATTTGCACTTGGGCTTCAAGGACAATCGTGGCAACTGGATGAACCCGGCAAAGAAGACGATGATTGCAACGCCGAAGCTCGAAGGCAATCGTATGGCCCGCCTCAAAAAGCAGGTGGCTGATATCCGCAAGGAAATTGAGCTTACGCTTGCTTCGCCGGCGGTCAAGGTGAACGATACGGACGTCATGGTCCGTATGCGCGTGCTGAAGTAATTCCTACTGAATATGTTCTCCGGGCAGCAGGTAGAATCCCGGCATAGAGTCGGGTTCGAGAGCTGCTTTGGCAAAATGCCCTGTATTTTCGGTTCCATAGCCCGCGATACGAATGAAGCTTTTCGCTTTCGCGAGTTCAATTGCTTTTTCTAAGGCTTGCTCGTTGTCGCTGATGACGAAGTCTGGGACAATTCCGACTTTGTGGAAACTGACCATGTTCTTGTCATAGGTTTTCATATCTGTGATTGAAACGTATGAGTAAGATGGGGTCACAATGATATGTTGCCCGATGCCTTTTCCGTAAGTGGTTGTTCCGATAACTGGGAATTTCTTGTTCGAGACAATGCCTGCAATCATGGTTTCAGAGCAGCTTGCGCTCATGCCGTTGGCGAGAATTACAAAATAACGGTTGCTGGCAAATCCATCGTCTGTTGCAACGGCTGTTATTGTATTCTTAATTTGCCTTTTGTTAATGGTGTCAGCATCTGAAAGAATAATGTTTATCGCCGTATCGCCTTTGGAAAGTAGGACTTTCGTCATTTCTACGCATTGATTCAGATTGCCGCCTCTGTTATTTCTAAGGTCAAGAATGGTAGACTTGTAGTTTTGCGTTGCCTGGAGGTAATCCATAAATTCTCCGTATGTCCCGCGCTCGTTTGATGTGGTTTGGACAAATTCCAAAATTTTGATAATGGGGATGGAATCCTTGAACGACAGCTCGACTGTTGGAGACAAGAACGTGGCGAGTACAACGGGGATTGTCAATGTCGTTGAATCGCGTTTGATTGTATAGGTAATGGTTTCGCCTTCATAATCCGTGGAAAGCCTGCGGTATATGAGTTCCTTTGTGGGGGCGATACCTTCGATTGCTGTAATCTCGTCACCGACCTTTATCCCCGCCTTGTCTGCAGGCGAACTGGGTATAACTTTTTTGATGACATATTTTTCAGAAATCAAGGTTGAATCAAGTTCAAAGCCAGAACCGAATATTTTGTCGGAATTATAAAAGTTTTCAATCCTGCTTACGGCATGGGCTGGATCCAAATAATACGTATAAGGATCGTTCATTTGCGCGTACATGTAATAAAGGTCGAAATAATCCCATGGAATACCCTTTTGGGACAAGGCGGTTTCCTGCTCTTCGCTAAGTTTGCCCACATAGTCTTCTGGCTTGCCTAGGTACTTATCCTTATCGTTATAATGGTAGAAGAGGAGGTAATAGTTGTATAAAAATTCTCGGGAAACGGTGGGCGTGTAATAATTGGTGCCTGACGGAGAACTGTTTTCTGAAGTGCAAGCGGTAAGGTTGATGCCGCAAAAAGAGCTTATTGCTAAACAAATTAATGCTGAGACTTTTTGAACGCGTCTAAGTAATGGCTTGAATTTTCCCATATGATTGAGCCTCCCTCAAATTCCGAAATCGCATTATCTTTGTTGTAATATACAAATTCATAGGATGGCTTGGTAAGCGCGTTTTCTTGCTTGGAACTTTTTGAGCCGTAAATCTTATTGGCATACTGGATGGCACAATCTTGGTCTGCTACATTGTCACATTCGTATTTGGGGTAGATTCCTTTTTTGTGGTAGGAATTTCCTTTGGGTGTCAAAAATTCGAAATTGGTTATTGTCGCCAGCCCGCCTGCGTATGTGAAATAGTTGGTCTGTCCGATGCCCTTTCCGTAAGTCTTTTTCCCGACGAATGGAATGTCTGTCGTTTCGGTCACTGCGGCGATAAATATTTCGGCACAGCTGGCGGAGCCGCCATTGGCATAGATGATGTACTTGCCGGATTCTCCGGGGTCGCCTGCTTTAGCTTTAATCGACGATACTGTATATTTGGTTTCACCGTCGGCGTCGAGAGAGCGCTGACGTCTTGTCGATAGTGTTCCTTGTTTTACGAACAGGTCTGCTGCGGCAAGGCACTGGTTCACGTGACCACCGGGATTCCCTCGCAGGTCGAGTACACGGATTCGTTTGTCAGAGCCGGTGGAGTCGAGGTATGCTTTGAGTTCCCCGTATGTGCCGCTATCTTGGTTTGCCGTTGTCGGCTTAAATCCTTCAATTGTAATGAAGATGATTCCGGAGGAATTTTTTGCGGTCTTGCTATCTACCGTGTCGACAAAGACAGTAGGTGCGTAGACGGTTTCTTTTTCGAGCTTGTACAAATTGGTGTCGTTATTCTGTGCGACGACGAGGTCTATGTTTTTGCTATAACTTAAAACCGAATCGTAAACGGCTTTAACTTTTTTAGCTTCTCCAGAGAGGTCGATCCCGTTTGCGCTGATGATGCGACCGTATCTTGGAACGCCAGCTCTGCCGGCGGGGCTCTTGGGGTAGACTCGCGTGATGATAATCGGGTAATCCAGATTTTCGTTGTAGAAATAACGCATCCCGACATCGCCGCCTACTACAAGACTTGTATTGATGGCGGTGGCTCGTTCTTCACTTTTGGTGGGGGGAACGTATGTGGTAAACGGGTCCTTGAGAAGATCGTAAAGTTGAGGTTTAATGGAATCGGAATCCCCGTTTGGGGACAAGTCGGTAAGCTCGTCCTCGTACAGATATACTTTTTGCAGGAGCCAGTAGTTAAAAGAATATTCTGTGGGCTCAGGCGTGCTCTTGACCGGATGGATAAAGTCCGAACATCCGAGTAAGCTCAAGAGCGTAGCAGCTAGAATTATTCGGAGAAACATGACTTTATCCTTCGATCGTTTGTACGGCGAAGCCGCTACTGGTCGATGCTCAGTCCCTTCTTGTCGAGGAGCACGCGAGGAATGCCTTCTTCCATCGGGTTCTCGATGACGGAAATCGTCTTGAGGTTTTCGCATTCGGCAAGGCTTTCTGGGAGCGTGGCGAGCTGGTTTGCGTCGAGCACAAGTTCACGCAGGCTCTTCAGGTTGCTGAATTCCGACGGGATGGCGCCCAGGCGGTTGCCCGAGACCATGAGAATTTCGAGGTTCTCGAGGTGCGAGAGCGTTGCCGGGATCGTCGTGAGCTCGTTGTTGTCGAGGTAGAGCTTCACGAGGCTCGTCATCTTGCCGATGGTCGGCGGGATTTCGGAGAGCATGTTGTCGTGCAGGGAGAACTTGACGACCTTTTTCCAGTTGCCCACTTCGAGCGGCAGGTCGAGGAGCTGGTTTTTGGCAATGTTCACCGTCTGGAGGTTCACGAGCTTGCCCACAGATTCCGGAAGATCCGAAAGGCTGTTGTAACCGAGGTAGAGGTTTTCAAGTTTTGTAAGTTCACCGATGGATTCCGGCAGTTCCATGAGGTCGTTTTCGCTCACGGAGAGGCTCTTCAGGTTCTTGAGAAGGCCGATGTCGTCCGGAATTTCGACGAGCATGTTGCGGTCGAGGTTGAGTTCCTCGAGCGATTCGATTTCAAAAAGTTCAGGGGGCAACAGACGAAGGCCTTTCTGGGAAAGGTCGAGAGTCTTTGCTTTTTCAGCTTTCGCTTTGGCTATAACATCTAGTAAATTCATAAAAAGCTCCTAATGTTTAAATCATAGCTTTTTTGTTAGAAAAAACGTAAAGTCGACAAAAAAAAATGTAAAAAATGAGATTTTTACACATTTGAGCACTGAGTTTTTGCTAAATTATAAAAAAAAATTGAATGTTTTATCTTTTTTGCACGCAAATACTATGATTTGAAACTATTTTTAGGGTGCGAATTACGGAATACTCCAATATATAATAATATTGTATATTGGTATTGCAGTGTAATTATTGAGGAAAAAATGGAACTAACAAAATCGCAGGAACGCCGCTTAGCATTTGTCGCTAGCCTCTTAAGCTTGAACCCTAACGACCCGAACGATAGAATCAAGGCACTCCGGCATCTGAACCTAGATGAAAATGGATGCTTCCACGGCTTCCAATATTCACAGGGTTTTATGGAATTCTTCATCTTTTTGGACGAAGATACTCCGCTCGAAAAGGTTGTCGCTCACCTGAACGCCGACTTGAAGCAACTCCAGATAGCCGTGTTCCGCACTAGCGATCCGACCAATCCGTTCTTCCTCTCGCTTCGTGAAGAAGCTGATCCGTGGGCTGTCAATAAGATCACTGACGAAGAAACCGAAGAAGACGAAAACGCCCCTGCAAGCCGTCCGTACATGGAAACCCTTGAAATTACGGTGCTCCGCACTCGCGCAAGCCGCGATATCACGGACTCCGAACTTGAACGCACGCTCAAGGACATGCGCAGAAAGCTCATGCTCTGGAAGACGGACGTCAAGGCAAAGCTTGAAATCATTGCAGAACATGACGATTTGACTCGTGACTTCCGTAGCGCAGATGACAAGCTTGAAATCGAGATGGACTCCGAACCGCTCCACCTCACTTCTGATCACGGCGAGCTTTTCCTCGGCTTCTGCCCGATCCGCACAATTTTTGACTACCACGTTGCTCTTGGTAAGCGCCTCAAGACCAAGCACAACATGGCTATCGTTAGCTCTAACATCCGTACTTACCTCGGTAACCTCACTCATACGAACGCCGCTCTTATCGATGCCTTCCAGACCATGGAAAGGAATGACGACAAGAACGTGAACGTCGATGACTTCCCGTTCCTCCACAACGGTATGACCCTCACGGGTGACGACCTGCGCCTCAAGGAACGCGATGGCAAGAAGGTGCTTTTCATTGAACGCCCGAAGATCATTAACGGTGCCCAGTCCCTCTTCACGTACGAACAGTATGCCAAGAAGAGCAAGCATCCGGTGAATCCGCAGGTGCTCGTGAAGGTCGTTGTGCCGTACCAGGGCGCCGACAACTTCTTGAACCAGGTGACCATGGCTAACAACCGCCAGAACCCGGTGTTCAGCTACCATCTGCGTGCTGCAGACGACTTGCAGTTCTTCATTTGGCAGCGTTACCAGGAAGAAGGCTTTACCTACGTTTATAAGGACGGTGTCCGTCTCAAGGCCCGTACCCGTAAGCTCGAAGTCCGCATGCGCCCGGAACTTGCAAAGACCCTCTTCATGATGGATGGCAAGCTCAGCGAATGCCGCTCCAGCGACTGCATTTTCGATAAGGAAACGCTCTACCAGCGCTGCTTTGGTGCTTTTGTGCGCGTTGCCCCTGAAAAGGAAAAGGATTTTGTCCGTAAGACCATCGCCTTCACGAAGGCATGGCAGCTCCTTAGCCGTCTCCCGATCAAGATCCGCAAGGTTACTCCGGGTAAGGGCGTGTCTATCGAAGCTAACGACGATAACCCGCTGACCCGCATCACGTGGAATGGCCGCCTCGAAGACAAGTTCATCTTCCGCAGCGCCGTGAAGGACCTCGTGGTCGCTCTCGCTCTCCGTCACTGGCTCATCTACGGCAATCCGATCCAGGATTTCGAATGGCTCGTCGAAAACGAACTCAACTTCAACGATTCCATCCTCAAGTATGCATCCCGCATCTACACGGACGACTTGAAGAACATCTTGATTTCTGAATTCAAGGACAACACGGCCTATTACGATACCATCACGACAATCGACAAGGATTCTGGTGAATCTGTGGAACGTCGCCTGTGGAAGGGCTTCTCCAATACGGCTACTTACGACAAGATGATCGATCTCTTGTGCAAAAAGAACCCGGCTTGGGAAAAGTGCCGCGGTGGCATTGAAGTATTCCTCTAGTTTATCCTTTAAATAGGGGCTAGAAGCCGATTTTGAAGCGCTCACGTTAAATGTGGGCGCTTCTTTTTTTCTATGTTATCGGTGTTAATTTTTAGTGTTCCGTTTTTGTATTTTGTGACCGTTGCGTTTTAGAAAGTATTTTAAATCCGCCCTTTGGGGCTTTGCTGCATGCAGCTTTGTGGCTGTGGGTTCCGTCTGGTCTCAGGATGGGACGCTTAGCTCGTATGAATCTCTTTTTGACGATGAGCTTTTCCAGGATGTGCCTGCCCCGAAGTCTTCGTCTCAACCGACTGTGGCGGTTTCGTCTGCGGTGATGTCGTCGTCGTCCGTGGCGATTGCTTCTAGTGCAGTGGAGCTTTCTTCAAGTGTTGTGCTTCCGGCTTCGAGTTCTGCGGTTCCAGCTTCGTCTTCGGCGAAACCGTTGTCTAGTGCGGCTGAGTCTTCTTCGTCGATTAAAGTCGAATATTCTTCTGCGGTTGAATTGTCGTCCTCTTCGGTGGCGCCTGCTTCTACCAAGCAGCCGACAGTCCAGGAATCGCGTCCGCTTGCAGAAAATCCTTCCGTGGCTGAACCCGCATCCGAAGGGCCGGCAGATGCATGGACTCCTGCGATCAAGTATATGCCTGTTCCCAAGTCCACTTCTCCGTTAGACGGCCTGCTCCCGCTAGGTGGCATTGGAACGCGTCCGGGGTTGATGAATGCCTCGAAGGGACAAGTCTTTACGCATGATATTGACGTGGCGACTCGTGAAATCGATGTGACCGAAAAGCGCGTGAATACGGTTTCCCGTACGGATACGACTGTGCTTTGGACATCGCATTATCCCGAACTTGCGGATTATGTTTCGGACATGTACGATGTGGGACGCAAGCGTCTTTGGCTCAATGGCCTTGTGGGTCAGAACGATGGCGGTTACGAAGCTCCGGAGACGGGTTCCGTCTTTGACATTACGATCCCGGTGAACATGCCTGCCTGGATGAAGGACTTCGGCTTCAATAAGCCTAAGCTCATGCTCAAGGGTACGATGGATGTCCGTCTTAAAGGGTATGGCGAAAAGGATGATGCCGAGGGTAGCACCAAGACAAGCCTTTGGCCGTCTCCGTCTTTGGACTACAATCCGAGCTTCATGGTTGAAGGTAAGATTGGACCGTACATCACGGTTGAAATCAAGAATGTCGATGAAGGTCTCGGTTCGCAGAACGAAGTTCGCGTTGTGTATGAAGAATCGTTCAAGGGCGAATTCGAAGATTACATCTTGCAGCGCGTTGAAGCTGGTACCACAAACCTTTCGCTTACGGGTACTGAATTTACTGGCTACTCCGAAAACCACCAGGGCCTTTTTGGTATCAAGGCGGACTGGAAACTTGGCGACTGGAAGCTCACGACGATTGCGTCCCAGGATGGCGGCGAACAGGAAGAGTATTCCATCAAGGCCAATGAATCGACGACCGAATTCCAGGTGACCGATAAGCAGTTTGTTGCATACCGCTACTACTTCTTGAACCACGATGTGAGGAACGCTTACATTGATGCTACTGTCAAAAAAGGTTCCATCAATTATCCGGTATCCGATCTGAAATTGTACAAGAGAAGTGCGTTGAATGAATCGGACAACGTGTTCAAGAATATTACGGTCGTTTATAAAACTCCGCAGGGCGCGCCTATTACAAAGACTGTTGACCGCATGGTGGAAATTCCCCGTTCGGACTATAAGTATGATCCTAAGACGGGTGTCCTGAAGATTAACGGTGTTAATCGCAATACCCTTATTGCTGCAAACTATAGCAGCGAGAATGAACAGCGCAAGGGTAAGGACTTGCGCAATGGCGGTGAAGCAGTCCTTATCCAGTGGGATGCAACGCTCAGTGAACTCAAGGATATTGATAAATTGATGCTCCGCAATGTTTATGCCATCGGCATTTCGGATGCAAGCGCGAACAGCTTTGTTCTTCGCATGAAGAACAAGTCGGGCATCTCTGGAACTTATCTGAAGACTCTTGGCCTTGCCGATGAAAATGACGGTACTCCTTTAGTAAATGATGCTACGATCTTTAAGAAGGATTCTTCGGGCAGTTATACGGGCGAAATGTGGTTGCCCTGTAGGCCGTGGACGGATTCCATTTATAGCGGACATTCAAACGCAGTGGAACTTGCCAAGAAAAACTGTCTTGAACCGTTGCGCAATCTGGATTCTTCGGCGGCTGTGAATCAGCTTTATACTTTGCCGGTCTATAACTTGAACCGTTACACGAGCCAGTTCTACTTTGAATCTGTTGGTAAGCGCCGCAATTCCATGATTAGTGTGCGTGACCCGAATTCGAGCTACTCAGTGAACAGCGGAAGCTGCATGGATATCTCTCCGGGATCTGAAAAGGTGACTGCTGGTTCTACGACGCTTATCCGTGGAACGGACTACGAAGTCAACTATGAACTTGGCCAGATTGAGCTTTTGAGTGAACGCGCCCTTGACCCGAATAAGGAAATCAAGGTCAAGTTTGAATGCGAACCGATGTTCGAGGTCGATAACAAGCTTCTTCTCGGTGCCCGCGCGGAATTGCCTCTGGATCTTTACGGTTTTGGTTCAGGTTCTGTGTTCGGTGTTACCGCACTTTATAAGAGCCAGAGCACGACGGCTGAAGTTCCGACGCTTGGTAACGAACCTTATTCCAGCTTCCTCTGGGGCTTCAACGTCCGCTTGCAGGATTCTGTGCAGGCTCTTACGGACTTGGTGAACGCTATTCCGGGAATCCAGACGACAGTGGCTTCGAACTGGCGCGTTGAAGCGGAATTTGCGGGTAGCCGTCATAATGCCAATACGAGCAAGACTCGGACCGCCCTTGTGGAAGATTTTGAATCGACTTCGACGGGCCTTGTTTATCCGTTGTCTAGACTTTCATGGTACCAGGCATCTCCTCCGGGTGGCGATTCCCTGGATTCTAGAACATACATTGAAAGCCTGGATTATAAACACCAGGGTGAATTTATCTGGCATAGCAACAATACGGAACTTTACAAGTACATCTATGATAATGTCGGCAACTCCGATGTCGATAATCAGCATTTGACTGTCCTTAAGATGACTCTTCGCCCGAATGACAACCTTATGGGTAATTCTTGGGGCGGTATCATGCGCGCGAACAGTTCGTACTACCATGATATGAGCGAGATGAAGTATATTGAAGTTGTCGCCCGCGGTAATTCGGGTTCCATCTTCCTTGATTTGGGCCTTGTGAGTGAAGACCTTTCAATTAGCGGTTCTGCACCTAATGGTCGTTATGATGGCGAAAACCAGATCGGCATGACGACCGCCCAGCATGACCGTGGCCTTGATGGTAAGACTGGTGCCGATGAAACTAGAATAGAATGGGATTGCCGTGTTGCCGGTTGTAAGGGTAAGGAATACAACCAGGGAAATGTCGATCCATCGACAAGGGACATTGCAGGGGATAACTTCAAGGACTTTGACGATGAGAGCGATCCGCCGAAGAGCATTAACGGAACGGAAGGTAACCTGGGTGAACGTGCGTATGATACCGAAGATATCAACAAGAATGGTTCCCTCGACACCGATATTAGCTTTGTCCGTTACCGCATCGACTTGACGGATACGTCATCGTTGTATGTGGATAAGCTGAAGAATGGCTGGCGTAGGTGGCGTATTCCTCTGAACCAGTACGATACAATTGTATCTCCGACGGGGAATAGTTACAAGGAAATTCTTTCGGAATCTCAGTATACGCGTTTGTGGCTTGGCCGGCTGAGTCCGGGTGTTTCCGAAGCGAAGGTGCAGATCGTAAGTCTTGGCGTCATGGGTAACGCCTGGGAAGAAACTACGGTTGCCGATTTCTATCGTACTTCTACGAATGAAAATTCGCAGATCGTCGAAGTTAATGGTGCTGAAAATCGAGTCAGCGAATCTGTTTCGACACATGATACAACATACGTCAAGGTTTCTACGATCAATAACCGTGAAAATGCAAAGACGTATTACAAGTCCCCGAATACGGTGACGGAACGCGATGCCGACTCCAACGCCCCGCTCAAGGAGACTGCGCTTGTACTGGATTACCACAATATGAATCCAGGCCAGGAAGTTGGCGTGACCCGAATTTTTGATACGGACACGAAAAACTTCTCGTCGTACAAGTCCCTGAAAATGGAAATTCACTATGTGAATGGCGCAAAGACAGAAAAGGTGCCTGTGCGTTTTGCCATGCAGTTTGGTGAAGGCTCGATTGATGGCTCGAAGGACTATTACGAATGGAGCTTCCGTCCGAAGGCTTTGCGTTACGACTGCTCCCGTGAAGAAGATTGCCACGAGCAGAACTGGCTTGACAATGCCTTTGCAATGAATTTGTCTGATTTCTCGGACCTCAAGCGTGGACGCCACCCGCCGTATTTGGAACCTGTTGTGAAAAAGCTCGATGGCGATCGCGAAGAAGTCATTCGCCTGGTCGGTAACCCGTCGATTACCAAGGTCGATTGGATGCGCTTTGTGATTATCGCCGATTCATCGGCTTCGCCCAGTGACCTCAAGGGTACATTCTGGGTCAATGACCTCCGCCTTTCTGACATGGATACGGAATGGGGTTATGCAGCCCGTGTGAATGCCCAGGTGAACCTTGCTGACTTCATTTCGCTTTCTGGCGCTGTGCGCTACCAGGACGGCGACTTCGCGACACTTTCCAATTCTGGACGCTCCCCGAAGCCGGATCTTGCAACGGCCGCATCGCAGCTTGACGTCTCGGCGGACATCTCGATTGCGCTGAACAAGTTCCTGAACGATTCTCTGGGATTCCATATTCCGATGTCGTTTGGATACCATAGCACGACAAAGCGCCCGTACATGAAGCCTACGGATGACATGATGCTTAAGAAAAGCAGCTTTGTGGACCTTACTGGAGACATGTTCCAGAGCGATCTCGCCGTGAAGTCGGACAAGGAAGAAAATGCGCTACGTGACAGTGCTGAATCTAAGGGCTATGAATCTTATGAACAGGACTTGAGCTTTAGCGTTAGCTACCATAAGGATTACAAGGCCAGTGAAACGAAGCTTGGAGAATTCTTCTCGCAGGCATTCCTGGAACGTCCGGCCCTTAGCTATTCTTATCACCAGACCGAAGGTCGCGCAACGACTGCGTCGGACTCTACTTATTCGTACCACACGATGCTCGAATATAAGCTGGGTACGTTTAGCATGTTTAAGTTTAAGCCGTTCGAAGGGCTTGCTAAGTATTCCTGGTTGAAGGATATTGCAAAGACGGAGTTTGAGCCGTGGCCGCAAACTTTCGACTTGACGCTCTTTGACTTTAACTATGTGCGCTATGTGAACCAGACCCGCGATCCGGACTTTGTGGAACCGCAGGTGGACAAGGTCGTGACCTACACCGCAGAACTCAACCATAAGCTGAATTTGCGCTGGAATATTCTTTCGTTCTTGACGACTAGCTATTCTGTCAATATCAAGCGTGACATGTTTGGCGGCGGTGACCGTGAAGCTTTCACAAAGGAAAACTTCTTTACGTTCTCCGAGGGCGGTCTTTTTGCAAGCGGCTACATTTTTGACCATGACCATTCTGATAGAAAGGTTTATGTCTCACGTGACAGCCTTGTGGTTTTCCCGGTCGATACGATTGCAAAGACGGATGCAAATGGCAAGCCGCTTGCTATTGACATGCAGAATCCGGATTCTTATGAAATTCGTTACGATACGACGGCCTTCTACAAGGTGGATAGCGTCGGACATCGCGAATATGGCCGTGCTTACGGAATTTTGCGTAATGAACGTTCAAGAAATCAGCAGTTCAGGTTGACCTTTAATCCCAAGCTGATTCCTTTCATTCCGTTCAATATGCAGTTCTCGTCTGACTTTAACCAGCAGAAGACCATTCCGAATGACTTCAGTTTCAAGGATCCTTCGAATATTGAGAAAAATTACTGGACGATTTCGCAGACGAACCGTTTCGAGTTTACTCCGGCCCTTAAGATTATGGATCTTGCCAATTTGTTTGGAAAGGAAAATGCGGTTGCCGGTTTCTTTGACAAGCTGAAGTGGCGTGAAATCAAATTCAACTGGAATGCAAGTACCAATACCATCGGTGAAAACTTTACGCTTGCCCAGCTGTATGAAGAACAGGGTGTGACTCCGTTCCAGTATTATCTCTATGGCCTGGGTCTTGGCGATGGCCATGGCGGTCGTGGCCTCTGGAATATCATGACGGGTAACATGGGTCTTACCGATCGTGGTGATTATACCGGCTTTGCTCAGTATCGGAACAAGCATGTGGATACTCTTGTTTACCAGGGCAGTTTCCGCAACTCGGTGTCTCGTTCGTTGCAGATCAACACGGGACTCACTTTGCCGATCTGGGATATTTCCTTGACGACGGATTTCCAGTGGAAAGAGGACTTCTCGCAGTCTCGTGAATACCCGCTGTACATTGACACGACGACGACTCTTCCGAAATTTGGCATCGGTATTTCGATTCCGAATATTTCCCAGAAGGTGTCGTTCCTCAATGACTTCCGCAGTGTGAGCTTGAATAGCCGCTTTGATTATTCTCGTACTGTGGTTAGGCGTCCGTTCCAGAGTGCCGAAGATTCTTGGGCCAGGGTCTGGAACTTTAACCCGCTTATTCGAGTTTCGATTCTTACGCAGAATAATTTGCGTATCGAAAATAGCGTCCGTATGAAAATCGAATCGACAGACCGCCGTCCGAAGCAGGAAGTAATTTCAAATCCGTGCTGGCAGCCTGATGATCCTGAACGCGAAGACTGTTCTGATACGACGAAGTACTTCCTTGAAACACCGTGGATGCCGACCGCGCTTTACAACGACTTTGGTATCAACATCGGTGATGATTTCTCGATTTCGTACCCGCTCAAGCTTGACAAGGGTTTCCAGCTTTGGAAATGGTTCTTTAAGCTTAAGAACGATATCGACCTGAAGCTTACGGCCGGTTATGATTACAAGAAGACCATTCGCAAGGAGTATGAACCTGTGAACGGCTACGAGATGACGAACAAGGAATCCGGCACGGATGGAATCTATAAGCAGTGGGGCGTTGATTTTACTGCCTATAAGCCGAAGCTTGAACTTAGCTATCGCACGGTTCCGTCGAGAACGCATGAATGGTTTATCCGTCCGAGTGCATCTTACACGTTCAACAAGATGGCTTCGCTGAGTTCGTACATCGAGTATAGGCAGATTTATGAAAAGCTGGATGACGAAACGGCTCACATGCGCCAGATCCTCCAGTTCGAACTTGCTTTGATGTTGCGTTTTGACTAGGAGCGCTTGCATCATGTCTAAAACTAGAGTCGCAGTCGGCATGAGCGGTGGCGTGGATTCGTCTGTCGCGGCGCTACTTTTGCAACAGCAGGGCTACGAAGTCGTTGGTGTGACGCTTCGCGTGCTGCCCGATGTTGGCGTACAAGAATCTTCGTTTGATGCGGAAAATGACCCGAGTGTCGTTCGTGCACGTGCGATTGCCGAAAAGCTCGGCATCGAGCATCATGTGGCGAACTGCTCCGATGCTTTTACGGGAGAAGTTTTAAAGCGCTGCCATGCGGACTTTTCGCATGCGCGTACGCCGAACCCTTGCTGCTACTGCAATCGCTTTATCAAGTTCGGCTGGATGATGGATTACGCCAAATCGCAAGGCGCGGACTTCTTGGCGACAGGGCATTACGTGCGCATCGAAGAAGTGAATGGTGTGCGCAGGCTTTTGCGTGGGCGAGACCCCGGCAAGGACCAGAGCTACTTTTTGTTCTGGGTTCCCGATGAACGCCGCAATCACGTGCTTACACCGCTTGGAACGTACGTGAAAAGCGAAGTGCGCGAAATCGCCGAACAGAACGGCTTTGTGAATGCCAAGACGGGCGATAGCCAGGATATTTGCTTTGACATTTACGGGTCGCAATACACCGAATTTTTGAAGGACCGTTTTGGCGAGATGACCCGCCCGGGCCGCTTTGTGGATGAGAAGGGCAAGGTGTGGAATACGCACGATGGGTTCCACAAGTACACGGTCGGTCAGCGCAAAGGTCTGGGCGTGGCGATAGGTGTGCCTGCGTTTGTGAAGCATGTGGACCCGGTTACGGGCGATATTCTGGTGACGGGCGACAAGTCGTCGGTCTGCTTTGACCGCGTGGAAATGATGAACTGTGAATGGCACGGCGGTGCGCGGGAGGTAGGGACGACGTTCCGCGCCGAAGGCATGGTGCGTTACCGCCAGCGGGCGGTTGGCTGCGAAATTACCATCGTCGATACAAACAAGGCGGTCGCCGTCTTTGACGAACCGCTCTTTGCCGTAACTCCGGGCCAATGTGCCGTCTTTTACGATGGCGACATGGTCCTCGGCGGCGGCCAGATTGTGTAAGTTGTAAGGTTATAGGTATTAGGTTTTAGGAAAAGTCATCCTCCGCTAGGAAGATCCATACAGTGGATTTTTAGTATAGCATTTCCCTTAAAATTTGTATTTTAATCGCAATATGTTTCGATATGCTGTTTCAGTTTTAGTGTTTGCAATATCTTTACTTTTTGTAGGGTGTGCATCTAGTTATGAGATGTGGGTTTCCGTATCAGATGGTAAAGGAGACTATTCCATTTATTGCGATGGGGAACAGGTTTGCCCGACAAGCGATAATTGCCGCATTAAATCTTCAACAAGTGAAGATACGATTTATCTGGAAGCTCGAAAAAATGAAGTTGTTTACGGCAGCTTGCTAGTGAATCGCGGCGAGTCCACATATCACTTTAGTGCAGGCCTGTTGCGTTACTGGCCGTTCTTTTCTGATGGTAGAGGTCACCCAAGCACTGTGATGACTTTTGCTTTTCTGGATATGATTGCGCTTCCTGTTGCAGTTGCGACAGCTATCATTCCAACAAAGGAATCTGGACAATTCCCTGCGGGAGTAACGATTCCTATTACACGAAGAGATTCTACATGGGTTAGTCCTTGGGACTAACTTACTTCACGATCCCGACTTCGCTGAGCTTTACGAATCCGCGGATTTTTTCACCGAGGCGGATTTCTGCGAAGTTCCCTTGTTCGCCGATGACTTCGAAGCTTGTGCCTTCGCTGAGCGTGTTGAGTGTTTGAGACTTGTCGCTCGGAGCGCTTGTCACGTCGGCGCTTGATGCAGTCACGACGCCCGTGATGTCTGTTTCGAGCGTGTACATCTTGTAGAGAGCACTTGCGCCAATCGTGCAGAGGATGACGCTCATGCCGAATACGACGCCTGTGCAGATGTTCTTGCCTCGGCTGCCGTTTACGAATCTACGGGCGAGAATCACGAGCGCGATGGCCCAGAAGAGAACGAGCGAAATGTTCATCTGGCTCTTGAGCGAAATCGCGTGGTGCAAGTTCATGAGACCTTCGAGAATAGGATTCTCTTCTTCATCGCCTTCCTTATCGCGAGTTTTTGTTTGTGCAAAATTCAGGTTGTGCTGGATGTCGTCATCGCTTGGGTGCAAGCGCAGTGCGGACTTGTAGTAGAAAATCGCAAAGCCGAGTTTTCCGCTGCGGTAGTAGGCGTTACCCAGATTGTAATAGAGGTCCGCATTGACGATGCCTTCGTCAACGCATGTGCGCCATTCGTCAATGGCACGTTCAAAATCGTTTTCGTTATATGCCTTTGTGCCGGCTTCGATGCCGGTGCATTTGTCGGCAGCGCTTGCTGCGGAGGTGAGGAGGAGCGCTGCGGCGATTGTCAAAATAATTCTATTCAGTTTCATAAAAGCGTCCATTGGAGATTCCCGCTTACTTCGACTGTGCTCAGCACAGGCTCCGGCGGGACTTGTTAAATGTTCTTATAGCTTCAGTGCCTCGCATAGTTTTTCGACATCTGCGAGCATTTGGGACTGTTCTTCGGTCGTGGCTGTTACCGGCGCAAAACGCACGAACGAGCATTTTTCAAGCCAGCTGTTGATGGCTTCGATCGTTTCTTCCTTGACGCCGCGCTTTGAAAGTTCCTGCTTCATTTGCGGGCGGGTCATGCCCTTGAATTCGACGTTCGTCAAATTGCTGAGGTAATCGATGAGGCCATTTTCGAGGGCGGCGTAGAATGCCTTGCCGTCGCCGTTTTTGAGTGCGGTGCGGGCGTTCGCGAATTTTTCCTTGAGGAGCTTGTTGGCCTTGCCCTTGCGGACGAGCGCCGTGTTGCTGTTGCGCTTGCGGTTTCTCGTGATGGCAAAGTTTGCAATCAGGTAGAACGGGATGGCGGCTGCAAACAGAATCCAGAAGAGCACACTCCTGTGCGGGGCGCTAGATTCGGACTTGTCCATGATGGCATGGATAAAGCGGATGTCGCTGCCGAGGAATTCAATTTCCTGTTTTTGGACCGCGGGGGTCGAAGTGCCTGTGCCTGCGGAGACTGGAGCCTGATAAACAGGTTCTGTGGGGGCGTCACTTTTTTCAACTTCGATTGTCCACGGGCCTGCCGAAGCGGTTTCGTACTTCTTTTTAGCCGGGTTGAACCAGGAATAGGTAATGGCCGGGATTTCGAAAGTTCCCTTTTTCTTCGGGTAGAGGAAAACTTTGATGTCTTTAGAGGTAATGACCTTGTTGCCCTTGACCTTCTTGTTGATGCTGTTTTCGGGTGGGACGGAGCGAAATTCGCTAAAGTCGGGGAGTTTCGGGTCCGTGATTGTGCCCGGGGTGCCGTCGCCCTTGATGCTGATCGCGAGAGTCAATGCTTCGCCGACCTTGAGGTTTGTGCGGTCGAAGTTGGCGCTAAAGCTGTAGTTACCGACCATTCCCGAGAAATCTTCAGGCTTGCCTTCGGTCGGGAGCGGGAGAACGGTAATGGAAAGCGGGGCGGTGGAGGTTTCCGTTTCGATGGATTCCTGCTTCACGCTGCGGCTCGAGAATGACATGCCGCCCATTTGCTTCTTTTCTTCGACGACTTTGGGTTCACCGAGCTTGGTGTACTTGAACTTGAAAGACGGAATTTGGAGCGTACCGCTCTTGGTCGGGCTTAGCCATGCGTATTTGGCGGATGCTTTCATCTCGCGGCGGGCGCCTTCGACCGGCTTGAAATCCAGATTCGAAAGGTCGTTGCGATGGACGATGAAGTCGTTGCCGGTGCTCATGTCGGTAGCCTGGAGGCCGCCCTGGAAGTGCTCAAAAGTGTGGAGGCTCAAGGTGACGCTGAACTGTTCACCTTCGTAAATGGACTTTTTGCTCGGGGTAAGGCTTGCGGCGAGAGCGTCGTCGTTATAGGAGCGCTGCACGGTGACCGGGATTTTGCTGCTGATGGTGTTGGCTTCGCCGCCAATCATCCATGTGAGTGTACCGAGGTCCTGCGTACCTGTCTTTTTCGGGGCTTTGACCTTGAACGAATAGACGCGGGCTTTGTAGGCTCTTCCGCCACCGCCGAAAAACGAATTAAAAATATCTTCAATGTCCGGGCGCATCACCTGATCGGCACTGTCGAGCCCGAGGAGCTTAAAGTTGTTGCGTGTTTCGAGGCGGAGTGCGCCTCTGTTCTGCGGCAGTTCCTGAATTGGAACGATGAACTGCAAATTGAATGTCTGACCCGCTTCGATGCGGTCGCTATCGACTTGAAGAGATGGCTTTGCGTTTACAAATGCTGTTAAACCGAGACATAAAAGCAAAAATCGTTTCATAGCCCATAATTTACCAAATTTCCACCCCGGAGATTGCAATATATATAGAACAATCGCAAGAATTGTGTTCTTTGGGTTTTGTCATTCCCGGCTTTGACCGGGAATCTCCTTTTCAATACAAGGAGGAGGTGCCCGCTTTCGCGGGCATGACAGTCGTAAAAACGGTTTCGAAAAATTTTCGCGAAATATATACTTTTTCCCCTTGAAACGTTAGTAAAAAAATGTTATCATTGGCGCCGTCAAAACAAGGAGTCAAAATAATGTACTGCATTCTCGCCGCCCTCTTGATTAAGAGCTTTAAGAAATACGCAAAGCGTGCTTAATCGAAAAAGAATTTCTCTCTCCAATTAACGATCGCGATGCCACGGATTTTCCGTGGCTTTGCTTTTTTAAGGGCTAAAATCGTTCAAGGTTGGCGATGCATTTTGGTATGGACGAAATGTCCAAAAAAGTTGCCGAAATATATACTAAAATACCTTGACGTGTTAGTAAAAATTTGTTAATATTGGCGCCGTCAAAACAAGGAGTCAAAACAATGTACTGCATTCTCGCCGCCCTCTTGATCAAGAGCTTTAGAAAGTACGCTAAGCGCGCTTAATTTCTATAAAGGACGATTAAGAATAAGAAATGGTCTCGGGTTTCCGAGCCTTTTTTTATTTGCTAGCAATTTGAAAGATTCTTTTACAAAATTAGAGTTATATTTGAAGCATGCGATATGGTGATTTAACTTCCTTTCAAACCGGCGTAGCCGTTCCCCTTTTCAGTCTTCACAGCAAGCACAGCATTGGCGTTGGCGAATTTCTGGACTTGATTCCGTTCGCCCAGTGGGCCAAGTTCTGCGGATTCAATATCATTCAGCTTTTGCCTGTAAACGATACCGGCACTGAGCCGAGTCCTTACAGTGCCCGCAGCGCATTTGCGTTGAATCCGGTGTTTATCAATGTGCAGTCCGTTGAAGGCGCTTCTAATTTTGAAAATGAAATTGAAAAGGCTCGCGAACAGTTTGCGGATATTGAGCGTGTAGACTACTACCGCATTACGACTTGGAAGCGCACCATTCTGCGTAAGATTTTTGATTCCTGTTACGAAAATCTCAAGACGTCAAAGAAATTGCTTGCCTGGATTGAGCAGAATGCCTGGGTCAAGTCCTACTGTGTCTATTGCACACTCAAGGCGCAAAACAACGAAGCCAGCTGGAAGGATTGGAAAAAGTTCCAGAATCCCTCCGCAGCCGATGTCGATAAACTTTGGATGAAAAACTACAGGGACGTGCTGTTCCAGGCTTGGATGCAGTACACCGCCGAAGGTCAGTTTACCGCTGCTGTGAACGAAGTTTCTAAACTCGGGCTTCGCCTGAAGGGCGACGTGCCTATCCTCATCAACGAGGACAGTGCCGACGTGTGGTTTGACCGCAAGTACTTCTCGCTTGCTGACCGCGCGGGCGCTCCTCCTGACATGTTCAGCTACGGTGGCCAGAACTGGGGCTTCCCGACTTACCGCTGGGACGTGCTTGAAGCCGATGACTTTGGCTGGTGGCGCCGCCGTTTGGCTCAGGCGAGCAAGTTCTATCACGCTTACCGCATTGACCACGTGCTCGGATTCTTCCGCATCTGGGCGATTCCTGAATCTGAATCGACGGGCATCCTGGGCCGCTTCCAGCCGTCCATTCCGCTGACGTGGGATGTGTTGCGCAATGCGGGATTCTACCGCGAAACGCTTGAATATTTGCGTCGCCCGAACTTCTCTGTGGACCAGCTTCGCGAATTCCTCGGCAACGAAACGGACAGGCTTATCTCTCTGTATTTTGAAAATTTGCCGGGAAAGTTCGACCGCTTTGTCATTAAGCCCGATCTTTTGTCCGAACGCGCAATTCTTTCACTTGACGAACCGCAGGAAGTCAAGGATTCCATGCTCCGCGTTTACTGGAACCGCGTGTTTATCCCGACGGGTGATGAAAACACGTTCTACCCGTACTGGTACTGGTACAACCAGCCGGTGCTCTTTACGCTCCCGCAGAACGAACAAGATAAACTCCATGATTTGATTGGCCAGAACGAACAGGCCCAGAACGCACTCTGGGAACAGAATGCCATGAAGCTTTTGTCTGTACTTGCGAGTGAAACGGATATGCTCGTTTGTGCCGAAGACCTTGGTGCAGTGCCGCCGTGTGTGCCGACCGTGCTCAAGAAACTCGACATCATGTCGCTTCGTATTGAGCGCTGGGCCCGCAACTGGAGCGTTCCATATTCTCCGTACTACAGCATGGATGAATACCCGCGTCTTTCTGTTTGCACGACAAGTTGCCACGATACTTCGACCTTGCGTGGCCTCTGGGAAGAACCTGACTTTGACAAGGGCTTCTACTGGTCTCATGCGGGCTTGCCGGGCGTTGCCCCTGAAAAGCTTACGCCGCCGGTGGTGCACGACATCTTGTCGCATGTGTTTACTGCAAATAGTTTGTTCTGCATTCCGCCGATCCAGGACTACTTTGCGCTTTCGGCTTCGCTTTCTGATTGTGACCCGAAGGAAGAACGCGTCAACATTCCGGGAACGGTCGGTGGCAAGAACTGGACGTATCGCACTCCGTGCAGTGTCGAGGACTTGCTCGCCAATGCGGGCTTGATTTCGGAGATTAGCAAACTTGTCGAAGAACGTAAGTCCCGTGCTCTCTGGAAGATTTAGGCATTGGGTGCGCTTCGCTTTGAGCAATGAGCACGGAGCTAAAGCTCCTCTGGGCACACTTCGTTTTGGGGCTTTCTTATTACAATTGCCCATACCTTAGAGGTCGCCGTAGGCGGCCGTGCCCATCCCCATACCTGCGTTCTAATGACCATTGACCAATGACTAAATACTAACCACTGCCTACTTCTAACTTCCTACTGTCTACTTCCGACTTCCTACTAGATCATGACATTCCCCAATTGGACTAAGGACGCTGTTTTCTATCAGATTTTTCCGGACCGCTTTTGCCGTAGTGCAAAGTACAAGGCGGTCGGAAAGTTTGTGGATTGGGATACTCTCCCGACCCGTGAAAACATGTTCGGCGGAAACCTCGCTGGCATTTGCGAAAAGCTTGATTACATTGCGTCTTTGGGCGTGAATGCCATTTACCTTTGCCCGATTTTCAAGAGCAATTCGAATCACCGCTACCATACGGTCGATTATTTTGAAATTGACCCTGTGCTTGGAACGCTCAGGGATTTTGATAAGCTCGTCAAGAAGGCGCACAAGCTTGGGCTTCGCGTGATTCTGGATGGCGTGTTCAACCATTGCTCGCGCGGCTTTTTCCAGTTCAACAGCTTGATGGAACTCGGCAAGAATTCTCCGTACGTGGACTGGTTCCATGTGCACGGCTGGCCGCTCCATGCGTATTCGGGCAAGCCCAATTACGATTGCTGGTGGGGCTACCCTGCGCTCCCGAAGTTCAATACCGACAATCCCGATGTTCGCGATTACCTTTTCTCGGTGGGCGAGTACTGGATGAAACGCGGCATTGACGGCTGGCGCCTCGATGTTCCGAACGAGATTGACGACGATAGCTTCTGGCAGGAATTCCGCCGCCGCATCAAGGCGATTAACCCGGATGCCTATATTGTCGGCGAAATTTGGGATGAACCTTCGCGCTGGCTGCAGGGCGACCAGTTTGACGGCGTGATGAATTATCCTTTGCGTAAGGCGGTACTTAATTACCTCTTTGACGAAAGTCCGATTGTGCTTGCTGAGTTTGCGACTCGTTTGCGTGAGGCGTTCCCGGAAGGGCGTTTCGGTGTGCAGATGAACTTGCTCGGGAGTCATGACACGATTCGGTTGGCGTCGCTTCCGTGCTCGAATTTGCAGCGCGTGAAGCTTGCGCTTACGCTGTTGTTCTTTTTGCCGGGCGCTCCCTGTATATATTATGGCGACGAAATCGGCATGTTGGGCGGTAAGGATCCTGACAATCGCCGGGCGTTCCCGTGGGATAAATTTGCGGAAGGCATGAAAAAGCCGATTTTCGGCTTTATCAAGGAGCTGATCGAGCTTCGTAGAAAGTCGCAGGTGCTGCGCGATGGTTCGCTGGAGATTGCTTATAGTGCTGGGCGCCTGGAAATTGTCCGTACCCTCGGCAAGAAGAAGATGACACTTGCGATTTCGGCGGCAAAACCGGACCCTGCGTTTGAGATAAAATAAGCCGGGCGTTACGGGCTGGCGTCTGAAGCCCGTTTGAAGGGGTGATGGAAGACCCGTAGGGGCTGCAATCAGGGGGACTTCTCCCCCTTTTTAGCCTAAAATTACTTCTTACTTCCAACTTCCTACTTCCTACTTTTCTAAATTTGACCCCGCAACTAGTATGTATAATGCCTTATTAAGGGATTACAAATGAAAAAAAATAAATTCGGCTTCCGAGAATTCATCATTCTCGCAGTCATCATTCTTTCGGCCTACACTGTATGGCCTTCTATTCAGGTTCACTCCAAGAAGGGTGAAGCTAAGCAGACCTTCCTCAAGGAAAATCCGAAGCTGGGTACAAAGTCCATCAACTTCGGTTTGGACCTTGCCGGTGGTACGAGCATTACGCTTCAGATCGACAAGTCTAGCCTCAAGGATGGCGAAGATATTAAGGACATCCAGGCTCAGTCTCTTGAAATTATTCGTAACCGTGTTGACCAGTACGGTCTTTCTGAACCGCAGATTTCTCCGACTGGCGACGACCGCATTGTCGTTGAACTGGCTGGTGTGGATGACTCTACGGCTAAGGCTCTTGTGGGTTCTACGGCTAAGCTCGAATTCAAGATCCTCGCCGAATCTGAAAAGTTTACGCAGGTTGTTGGCCTTATCGACCAGTACCTCACTCGCCAGACGACCGACATCATTGCTGATTCTGCTAAGACAGATTCCGTCAAGACTGACTCCGTGAAGAAGGAAACCTTGTCGGATGACGAACTCCTTGCTGGTGGTGTCGCAAAGGCTGAATCCGCTGAAAAGAAGGATTCCGCTGTTGCTGAAGCCGCTCCGGCAGACGTGGTTGGACAGTCCCTTTCCTCTTTCTTCATCTCTTTCGGCAATGGCGGTTTCATTGCTGAAGAAAGCGTCGAAAAGGTGAAGAAGCTCCTCGCCACTGAAGGTGTCCAGAAGCTCATCCCGCGCGATGTCGCTTTCGCTTTCGGTAGCGGTCTTGAAAAGCTCCGCCGCGATGCTAACATCAAGGCCAAGCGTCTTTACCTCCTCAAGCGCCGTGCAGAAATGGGCGGTGACGATATCACGGATGCTCGTCCGTACCGCGTCAGCGATGGTATGAGCGCCGGTGAAGTTGCCGTGAACCTCAAGTTCGGCGGCATCGGCCCTAAGAAGTTCTCTGCTGTTACGGCTGCTAACGTCGGTAAGCAGATGGCCATCGTTCTCGATAACCA